>VFQU01000106.1_pt1 | contig 111146 bp, 101 predicted proteins | sample 3512311 | NCBI WGS metagenome assembly VFQU01 (sample SAMN10412377, study PRJNA504923) | tailings metagenome | isolation source: Relicate 3 Philex TSF3 active mining site | place: Philippines: Tuba, Benguet | collected 2017-08-29
AAAGTGTTACCCATGCGGTGAGCACGATGTGTAACCCATGCGGTGAGCACGCGGGCGGTCGCGCCCTCCCTCTTGCGTCTTACCTCTCGCCGCCCGGCTCCTCCCGCCTGCCGTCCCGTTTATCTTATTCCCGGCACCGTTCGCCGGTCCGAAAGGACCAGCAGGCAGGTTGGGCTTGCGAATGGCGTCCTCCCGCGCTGCGTTGGTCGGCCTATGAAGCTTATGAGCTTGGTTACCCTGGCCGCGGCCCCGGTCCTCGCGTTGGCCACCCCCATGAACTATCCGCAAAGCAAGACCGTCGACCAAGTCGACGATTTCCACGGTGTGAAGGTCGAGGATCCCTTCCGCTGGCTCGAGGACGTCGATGCCGCCGACACGAAGGAGTGGGTCGGCGCGCAGAACAAGGTCACCTTCGACTTCCTCGCCACCCTCCCGAAGCGCGACGCGATCAAGCAGCGCCTCCAGGAGTTGCTGAACTACCCGCGCTTCAGCCTGCCCTCGAAGCAGGGCGGACGCTACTACTACACCTTCAACACCGGCCTGCAGAACCAGTCGCCGCTCTACGTGAAGGACTCCCTCATCGCCGAGGGCCGCCTGCTGCTCGATCCCAACACCCTGTCGAAGGACGGCACCGTCGCGCTTTCCACCATCGCCGCCTCCGACGACGGCCAGTGGCTCGGCTACGGCATCGCCAAGGCCGGCTCCGACTGGAACGAGTTCCGCGTCCGCAACGTCGTCACGGGCGAGGACACCGCCGACGTCATCAACTGGGTGAAATTCTCCGGCCTCAGCTGGACGAAGGACAGCAAGGGCTTCTTCTACTCGCGCTACCCCGAGCCCCGCAAGGACGGCAACCAGGTCTTCAGCGACCTCGAGAACCAGAAGCTCTATTACCACCGCCTCGGCACGCCGCAGGCCGACGACATCATCGTCTACGAGCGGCCCGACCAGCCGAAATGGGGCCTGGGCGGCGGCGTCACCGAGGACGGACGCTACCTCTTCATCAACGTCTGGGAGGGCACCGACCCCCGCAATCGCCTCCACTACCTCGACCTCGGCGACCCGGCGAAGCCGCAGCTCCAAGGCGAAGTGGTGCGCCTGATCGACGTCGTCGAGGCGAGCTACAACGTCATCGGCAACGACGGCTCCGTCATCTTCCTGCTCACCGACCTCGACGCGCCGCGCTACAAGGTCATCGCGATCGACCTCGCCAACCCCGACCGCGCGGCCTGGAAAACCCTCATTCCCCAGTCGAGGGACGTCATCTCCTCCGCGACCTACGTCGGCGGCAAGTTCGTCGTGAACTACATGCAGGACGCCAAGAGCGTGCTCAACGTCTTCGCCAAGGATGGCACCGCCCTCGGCAGCATCGCGCTCCCCGGCATCGGCCAGGTCGCCGGCCTCAGCGGCCGCGAGGACGACAGCGAGCTCTTCTTCTCGTTCACGTCCTTCACCTACCCGACGACCAACTTCCGCACCGACCTCGCCACCGGCCAGACCGAGGTCTTCCAGGCGCCGAAGGTCAGCTTCGACCCCTCGCTCTACGAGACGAAGCAGGTGTTCTACACCTCGAAGGACGGCACGCGCGTCCCGATGTTCATCACCCACCGCAAGGGCATCAAGCTCGACGGCTCGCACCCGACGCTCCTCTACGCCTACGGCGGCTTCAACATCTCGCTCCTCCCGAGCTTCTCCACGCAGAACCTCGCCTGGCTCGAGTTCGGCGGCATCTACGCCGTGCCGAATCTCCGCGGCGGCGGCGAATACGGCCGCGAGTGGCACCTCGCCGGCACGAAGCTGCAAAAGCAGAACGTGTTCGACGACTTCATCGCCGCGGGCGATTTCCTCGTGCAGCAAGGCTACACCTCCCACGAGCGCCTCAGCATCTTCGGCGGCTCCAACGGCGGCCTCCTCATCGGCGCCGTCGTCAACCAGCGCCCCGACCTCGCCCGCGTGGCGTTCCCCGCCGTTGGCGTCATGGACATGATGCGCTTCCAGAAATTCACCATCGGCTGGGCTTGGGCCAGCGACTACGGCTCCGCCGACGACAACGCCGAGATGGCCGCCTACTTGAAGGGCTATTCGCCGATCCACAACGTGAAGCCCGGCGTCGAGTATCCGGCCGTCATGGTCACGACCGGCGACCACGACGACCGCGTGCATCCGGGCCACTCCTTCAAATACGCCGCCGCCCTCCAGGCCGCGAATCCGAACAACAAGTTCCCGCTCCTCATCCGCATCGAGACCAACGCCGGCCACGGCGCCGGCAAACCGATCTCGAAAGTGATCGAGGAGGCCGCCGACCGCTTCGCCTTCGCGCTGCATTTCACCGGCAGCGGCTCGAACTGAGCCCGCGCCGCCGCGCCACCCTCTTCAGCCCGCCCTCACCGGCGGGCTTTTTTTCGGACACTAAGGCAGGGCGCGCACTCCGTGCGCGCCGCAAGGATCATCCGCAGAAACCCAACCTACGCCGCCCTTCGGGTAGGGCCGGTCTGTGACCGGCCGGTTCGGCGGTTTGCGTGAATCGCTCCAGGCCAGTCACAGACTGGCCCTACTTGCTCACCGCGCCGCCGCCACGCTCGCGAGCGCGTCGCGCAGCTCCGTCAGGCGCGCCACGTCCACCTTCCGCTCGTCGGCGGGCTCGAGATGAAAACGGTCGATCGCCTGCCCGCGCTCGGTGTCGACGCGCGCCGCCGTGAGGTTGAAACCCTTCTCGGCGATGACGCGCCCGACGCGATAGAGCAGGCCGAAACGGTCCGGCGCCCGCATCTCGACGATGGCGCGCGGCGAGGCGATTTCCTGGTAAACCTCGACGCTCGGCGCCGGCGTATCGGTCGCGCCGGCGAAGCGCGCGGCGAGCTCCGCCACGGCCGGGGCGAGGTCGCGGTTCGTCACCAGCGCGCTCTCGACCGTGCGGGCGAACTCCGCCTGCGCCGCGGTGTGGTCGGCCGGCGGCGTCACCTCGAAGCTGTCGATCGCGATGTGGTCGTTGCGCGTCATGATGCGCGCAGAAAGGATGTTGCAGCCCGCCACGCTCAGCGCGCCGGCGAGCTTGTAGAACAGCCCGGAGCGGTCCCAGGTGACGACGTGCGCCACGCTGCAGCCGCGCTCCGGCGCCTCGCGCCACTCGATCACCGGACGCAGCGAGCCGAGCGAGTCGGCGGCGGAGATGTTCTGCAGGAGCCGGTTCACCATCGCGAGGTGCAGGGCCACCTCGGTCTCGTCGGTCTGGGCAAAATAGCGGTCGGGGAGGAGATTGAAGTGCGCGGCGATCTCCTCCGGGCTGATGCCGGAGACGGTGTGGGCGAGGTGTTGCGGACGGTGCACGAGTGAAGCGGGTGGATGCCGGAACTGTGCCAGCCGGCTGGGCAAAAACGTGACTCAACGCGCCGCGCTGGCCACCTGTTTTTTCGTCCGGCCGGGTGGGGAACGGATTCCGAAAAAATTCCAGTTGACGGCCCCACCTTCGCGCCCTTTGTTGGCCGCTCTCTCGCGGGTGTAGCTCAGTTGGTAGAGCACCACCTTGCCAAGGTGGACGTCGAGAGTTCGAGTCTCTTCGCCCGCTCCATTTTGAAGGCCGCCGGAATCAACCCCGGCGGCCTTCGTCGTTTCCGGTCCCCGGGGAAACTTTCAAAAACCGCTGGTTTCCAGCGGGTTTTTTCTTATCCCGGAAGGCGTGAAGGCCTCCGATTTCTTCGCCCTGCCGCCGTCGCTGGCGCCGTTTGCCGCGTTTTTCCCCGCCGACCTGCCGCCTTGGGAATGGCTCAAGCGCATCGGCCCCGCGCTGGCGGGCGTCGAATTCGGCCCGCTGCGCCGCGACCTCCCGCCGGGCGTCCACGTCGAGGGCAAGGTCTGGATCGATCCGACCGTCAAGCTGCCGCCCCACGCCACGATCGTCGGCCCCGCCTGGATCGGGCCTAAGTCCGAGATCCGCCCCAACGCCTTCATCCGCGGCAACGTCATCGTCGGCGCCGGCTGCGTGCTCGGCAACTCGAGCGAATACAAGAACTGCCTCCTCCTGGACGACGTCGAGACGCCGCACTACAACTACGTCGGCGACACGCTGCTCGGCAACGGCGCCCACCTCGGCGCCGGCGTCATCTGCTCCAACCTCCGCCTCGACCAGGCCGAGGTCACCGTGCGCCTCCCCGACGGCGTCGTCGGCACGGGCCTCCGCAAGTTCGGCGCCGTGCTCGGCGACGAGGCCGAGGTCGGTTGCAACGCCGTCCTCAACCCCGGCACGCTGCTCGGCCGCCGCGCGCTGGTCATGCCCTGCGTCAACTTCGGCGGCTACCTGCCCCCCGCCACCATCGCCCGCACCCGCAACCCCGTCACGACCCTGCCCCGGCGCGACTAAATGGAATTACGATTTTCGATCTACGAAGGACGATTGGCCATGGGCAGAGACGCGTGCGGTGTTTTCGCGCTTTCCACGATTCGGACAATTCTTCCAGATGCCGCTTCTCCGTCTCGTAATTCGTAACTCGTAACTCGTAAATTCGCTTCATGCCCCGCGTCCTCACCGGCATCACGCCCTCCGGCACCCTGCACATCGGCAACTACTTCGGCGCCATGCGCCCCGCCATCGAGCTGCAGGCCGGCGGCGACGCGTTCTACTTCATCGCCGATTACCACTCGATGACCGCGCTGACCGACGCGGCGCAGCGCCGCGACTACACCCTCGGCATCGCCCTCGACTGGCTCGCCTGCGGCCTCGACCCCGCCAAGGCCGTGTTCTGGCGCCAGAGCGACATCCCCGAGGTCTGCGAACTCACGTGGATGATCGGCTCGCTCACGCCCATGGGCCTCCTCGAGCGCGCCCACAGCTACAAGGACAAGACCGCCAAGGGCCTCGACGCCAACTTCGGCCTCTTCGCCTACCCGGTGCTCATGGCCGCCGACATCCTCCTCTTCGACACCAACGTCGTCCCCGTCGGCAAGGACCAGAAGCAGCACCTCGAGATGACGCGCGACATCGCGATCAAGTTCAACCTCACCTACGGCGAGACCTTCGTCATCCCCGAGGAACGCATCAGCGAGAGCGTCGCCGTCATCCCCGGCCTCGACGGCCAGAAGATGTCCAAGAGCTACGGCAACACGATCGAGATCTTCGGCGACGAGAAGGCGCTGCGGAAAAAGATCATGGGCATCGTCATGGACTCCCGCACGCCGCAGGAGCCCAAGCCCGACGCCGACAAGAACCTCGCCATCCAGCTCCTCCGGCTCGTCGCCCCCGCCGACGTCGCCGCCGATTACGAGCAGCGCCTCCGCGCCGGCGGCCTCGGCTACGGCGACCTCAAGAAGGCCCTCTTCGAGCACTACTGGAACTACTTCGCCCCGTATCGCGCCAAGCGCGCGGAGCTCGCCGCCAACCTCGACCACGTCGAAGCCGTCCTCCGCGACGGCGCCCAACGCGCCCGCGCCGTCGCCGAAAAGACCCTCGCCCGCGCGCGGAAGAACTGCGGGCTGCGGTGATCGGTCAAGTGCTCCGGCGCCCTTTGGCCCTCAGCCGGCTGCTTTCGGCATCGAAGATGGTTTGGAAGCAGCGAACGTCCAAGATGAGCCATGCGGGCCTTTGGCCCACATTGGATCGGGCGCATGGTTCGGCTGCTTAGTCATCGCAATTGATCCTTGTCGGCTATGATCGATAGGCGGCCAAGCCGATCCATTTGGACTCTCGCGAGCTCGGCACCGCCGCGTGATGCGATGACGAATATCCGGCTGCCGTCATAAACGAGAACCTCCGATATCTGTGCGCTGCTACTCTCGTGGCGGTCAAGGCCCAGCCGATGAGCCGCAAACTCAAGCGCAACCCGACGAGCTTCTTCTTCAGGGAGAGGGTGCTTCGAAGAGAGGATAAAATCCTCAATCTGCGGCGGAACGGCTGAAGGGAGCGAATCACGAATAGCAGGCGAAATCACCTTAGCTCCATACGGGTTCTTGCTGTCGAAGAATAGCGTTTCTTTCGCAACGAAAACGGCAATCAGACTGGCGCCAACAGCCGCCACCACAAGCGCGCTCCTTTTGATCATCGTGTGCCCCTCTTCATACTGCCGAACGTTTGAAGTCAGCCACGGAGGGCAGCGTCAGCTGCCCGGAGTTGGCTGTGATGACTGGATCGGCTCTTTTCGATAGAAATAGAAAAACGGATTATCAGCATGCTGAACATCTTCTTTTCGAATTAGCGCTGAACGTCCTTCCATCGTGCGAAACGAAAGGACCGTGAGATGGCCTTTCAATGCACCCTCTTCCTTCATCGGAGTAAGTCGCACTTGGCCATTCTCGAATACCCATGTGCCGCGAGCTCTTCCGTTCTCCGGGAAGATATCCACCTCCCAGTGAGCCAGGTAATTTCCGTTTGGAAGCAGCGCTAGCGTGATGACCTGCGTTCCTCCCGCTGAGCGATAGGAGCCTGCAACATTCGATGCGTCCGTTGCGCTGAGCGATACCGCAGCGAACGAAACCAGAATCACAATGCTCCAGAACTTCATCTTTCTTTCCCCGAACGACTCAGATCAGCCACGCCCGGCGAGCGGGCAAAACGACTCTTTTGAATGACTGGGCCATGTTGAGCGGTGATGACATCAGCGAATCAGGTGAGATCAAGGGCGTTGCTGCTGTGGCGGCTGGATCGGCTCTTCATCACTCGAGATTCGCGCTGACTGAAATCGTGAGAATCAGCACCGCGGCCACCGACCAACCAACGACCAGAAACGAATGAACTATTCGCCCTCGCTCGGAAAGGGATGCTCGGGGAGGAATCAGCTGCTTGGCCGCCCAGTCGATGTCTTCTTCTCGACGTCGCATACTCGCGCAAAAGCGCAGACACACCGCGGCGCCCATACCAGCGAAGAAAGAGACTACCAAACACCAGACCATCGCCTGCATGATTGCTTCATTCATCTTCTCCTCCGCCGATCAGTGTTATTAGGCCGCACTCAATAGCTGCACTGGGAATTCGATCATGCGCTGATTAATATGAGTAGTTGGCTGATGTTCAATGGCGTAGATTTTGGGTGCGGCTTTTGGCGCATGCGATAGGTGCGTCAAAAGCCGCACTGGAACTCGCATCGACAAGAGCTGCAGACTCCGCTTCGCTGCGAGTCGTCATGAGCCAACCCCTCTCCGACCTCGGTCGTCAGCGCCAGCGCGCCATCTATGTCGCCGGCATCTGCGGACGGCGGCCGACGGTGCCGGTGGCGCCGGCGGAGTTGGAGAAGGCCGCGCAGGCCGCGATGTCGCCCGAGGCCTTCGCCTACGTGGCGGGCGGGGCGGGGCGCGAGGCGACGATGAGCGCCAATCGCGCGGCACTCGACCGCTGGCAGATCGTCCCGCGCCGGCTGCGCGATTGCGAGCAGCGCGACCTCTCCGTCGACCTCTTCGGCCGCAAACTCCCGGCGCCGCTCCTGCTCGCGCCCATCGGCGTGGCGGAGATGGCGCATCCGGACGCCGATCTCGCCGTCGCGCGCGCGGCGGCGGCGTGGGGCGTGCCGCACATCTATTCGAACCAAGCCTCCGTGCCGATGGAGCGGTGCGCCGCCGCGGCGGGGAGCGGACCGCGCTGGTTCCAGCTCTATTGGAACAAGTCGAACGAAGTCGTCGCTTCCTTCCTCCGCCGCGCTGAGGCCTGCGGGTGCGACGCCCTCGTGCTCACGCTCGACACCACGATGCTCGGCTGGCGGCCGCGCGACCTCGATCTCGCCTCCCTGCCGTTCCTCGAGGGAAAGGGCATCGCGCAATACACGAGCGACCCGGTGTTCATGCGCGAGGCGGTGGTGAACGCGTTGGGGTCAACGCGTTCCACCGATCCCAAGCCGCCGCTGAACCTTCAAACCATCGCCACGGCGCTGGCGCAGAAGGCGAATTTCCCGGGCGGCCTGCTCAAGAACCTCGCGTCCCCCGCGCCGCGCGCCGCGGTGCAGCGCTTCATCGCCACTTACTCGCGGCCGAACATCACCTGGGACGACCTGAAATTCCTCCGCCAGCACACCAAGCTGCCGATCGTCCTCAAGGGCATCCTCCACGCCGCCGACGCCCGGCTCGCGCTCCAGCACGGCGTCGACGGCCTCATCGTCTCCAACCACGGCGGCCGGCAGATCGACGGCGAGATCGGCGCGCTCGACGCCCTGCCCGGCGTGGTCGACGCGGTCGGCGGAAAAATCCCCGTGCTCTTCGACAGCGGCATCCGCGGCGGCGCCGATGTCTTCAAGGCCCTCGCCCTCGGCGCGACCGCCGTCTGCCTCGGCCGACCCTACGTTTACGGCCTCGCCGTTGCGGGCGAAGCCGGCGTGCACGAAGTCATCGGCAACATACTCGCCGAGTTCGACCTCACCCTTGGCCTCGCCGGCTGCCGCAACGTGCGCGAAATCACGCGCGAGAGTTTGGCGTAGCGCAGGCGTCCCGCCTGCATGAATCGAAGCAGGCGAGACGCCTGCGCTACTTCACACCACCGCATACCGCGGCTCAGGCAGCGCGGCGATGCGGGCGAAGATCCGTTCTGAGGCGATTTGGTAGCGCTCCTTGCCCGCGCTCGGGTCGTCGTATTCCGCGGCGGTGATGGGCGGACCGAACACGACCGACACCGGTGTGCCGAAGCGCGGCACTTTCGCGCCTTTGCCGAAGGCCTCGAACGACCCGTAGAGGCGGCACGGCACGACCGGCGCACCGGTCTTGCACGCCATCAGGCCGACGCCGGCCTTCGGTTTTTGCAGAAATCCATCCGGCGAACGCGTGCCCTCGGGGAAGAGCACCACGGCGCGGTTCTCGTGCAGCGCCTGCAGCACGCGGCGGATGGCGCCGACGTCGCCGCTGTCGCGGTCGACCGGGATCGTCTCGACGCGGTCGAGCCACCAGCTCGCGACCGGATTGCTCCAGAGGGTCTTGCGGGCGAAGAACCGCATCTGCCGCGGCACCTGGCAGCCGGCGAACGGCGGATCGAGGTGGCTCGCGTGGTTCGCCGCGATGAGGAACGGGCCGCTCGCCGGGATGTTTTCCAACCCCGCCACCTCGCCGCGGAACCACGCGTCGTGCATGCCTTTCACGAGGTAGTGAAAGAACGCGTAGAACGGCGTCATCGCGAGGAAGTCGGGCGTGCGCGGCATGGCGGGCGGGGAAAACTCAACCGAGCTTCGCCGCGATCGGCGCGGCCATCTTTTCCACCACCTGCTCGAGCGTGAGGTGCGTGGTGTCGATCGCCGTGGCGCCCTGCGCGCTCTGGTTCAGGCGCACGCTGTCGATCGTGTCGCGCTTGCCGATCACGTCCTGCCGGCCCTCGGCGGCGCGGCGCTTCTCGCGCTCGACCGGGTCGGCGAAGAGGAAGAAGCGGCAGTCCGCGTCCGGGAAGATCTTCGAGCCGATGTCGCGTCCCTCCATCACGAGGCCGCGGAAACCGTAGTCGCGCGCCACGCCGGTCTGGCCGCGTTGGTAGCCGATCAGCACCTCGCGCACCTCCGGCACGGCGGCGTAGTGGGCGACGTGCTCGTTCACCGCCGCGCTGCGGATCTCGTCGCCCGCCGGCTCGCCGCCGATGAGCATGCGGGCCGAGCGGCCCTCGAGGCGCGTCGAGAATCTCAACTCCGGCAGCACGGCGCGCAGGCCGGCGAGGTCCGTGTGCGGCACGCCGCGGCGGAGCAGTTCGCTGGTGATGTGCCGGTAGAACGAACCCGTGTCGACGTGCAGCAGGTTGAACCGCTCCGCGAGGATGCGCGAAGAGGACGATTTGCCGGAGGCGGCGCCACCGTCGATGGCCACGATGATGAAAGGCGAAGGGCCCATGAGCCTTCAAACTGAGCCCGCGCGCAGGCCGGCCAGCAAGTCAAAGAATGCCGGGAACGTCTTCGCGCAGCACGCCGGGTCCTTGATCGTCAGCCAGGGCCGCCCGTCGCCGTGCAGGTCGTGGCACCCGAGCACGGCGAAGCTCATGGCGAAGCGGTGGTCGTGATACGTCTCGATCTCGACGCCGGGGACCAGCGGCCGCGGGTGGATCTCCAGCGCGTCCTCCTCCTCGATCACGTGTTGCCCTAGCTTCCGCAGCTCCGCCGCCGCGCCCGCCACCCGGTCGGTCTCCTGCTTGCGCGTGTGGGCGATGCCCGTGATGCGGGTCGGGTAATCCAGCAACGGCGCGATCGCCGCCAGCGTGAGGAACGTGTCCGAAAACTCCCGGAAATCCCGCGTCACCCCATGCCGCGTGCCGCCGCGCGCCGCGGCGAAGGCCGGTCCGCCGGCGAGAAAATCCCGGTCGAGCCCAACTTCGAGCATCACGTCGGCGAAACGCAGGTCGCCTTGGAGCGGTCCGCCGTAGTTCGGCAGTTGCAGCCGCCCGCCGGCCACGAGCGTGAGCGCGAGGAAGTAGCTCGCCGCGCTCGCGTCGCCCTCGATGGCGTAGGTCGCGGGCCGCGCGGCGAACTGCGCCAGCATCGCCCGCGTCATCTCCACGAAGGGCCGCGAGCCGGCCTCGCCGGTCAGGCGCACCTCGAGCGGCGTGCGCGCGTGCGGCGCCACCATGAGCAGCGCCGACAGCATCTGGCTGCTCTCCGAGGCGTCCAAGTCGATCCCGCCGCCGGGCAGCCCGGCTGTGCGCAGTGTGAAGGGAAAACTCCGCGCGTCCGCCTGCGCGCCTTGCATCGCCAGCGCGTCGAGCAACGCCCCGATCGGCCGCCGCCGCATCGCCGCGTCGCCGTCGAAGCGATAGACGCCGTCCGGCCGCAGGCAGACCAGCGCCGTGAGGAACCGCGCCACCGTGCCGGCGTTGCCGACGTCGAGCTGCGCCTCGCGGGCGGGGATCACGCCGCCGCGCCCGGTCACCCGGATGCGTTCAGCCGCCGGCTCGGCCTCGACGGCGAAACCGAGCGCGCGCAACGCGCCGATCATCAGCTCCGTGTCGCGGCTGAAGAGCGCTCCCTGCAATTCCACCGTGCCCTCCGCCAGCGCGGCGAGCACCAGCGCGCGGTTGGTGATGCTCTTCGAACCGGGCAGCTTCACCGCGCCGCGCAGCGGACGCGGGAAGGGCACGATCGGGAGCGAGGCGGGCAAAGGGTTCACGGGGCGGGACGGAACTGGTCGCGGTGCGCCTTGCCGCGTTCGAGGATGGCCTGCACCTCGAACCAGTCGCGATTGGCCAGCGCGCGTTCGAGGCCGTGCAATTCGTCTTGGTAGCTGCGGAGCGCGCGCAACACCTCGTCGCGGTTCTGCTCGAGGATGCCGCGCCAGAGTTTCGGGTCGCTGCCGGCGATGCGCGTCGTGTCGCGCAGGCCGTTGCCGGCGAAGTTCCGCCAGCCCCCGTCGCGCCGCGCAAGGGCGGCGCAGAGCGTCGAGGCCAGCACCTGCGGCAGATGGCTGATGTGCGCGACGATCTCGTCGTGCGCGTCCGGCGTCAGGCTGGCGACGTCCGCCTCGAGCGCGGTCCAGAACGCCGCGACGCGATCCGCCGCGCGCGCATCCGTCTCCGGCAGCGGCGTGAGAAAAACCGTGCGGCGCACGAAGAGGTCGGCGCGCGCGTGCTCCCAGCCGGTCTTCTCGGATCCGGCCATCGGGTGCGAGCCGACGAAATGCGCTGTCGGCGTCACGGTCGCGTGGGCGAGGCGGCAGATCTCGCCCTTCACGCTGCCGACATCCGTCACGAGCGCGCCGGGCGCGAGGGCCGGGGCGATCTGCGCCGCGAGCGGCGCGATGCGTTCGACGGGCGCGCAGAGCACGACGAGCTCGGCGTCGCGCACGGCGGTGGTCGGTTCGTCGAGAACGGCGTCGCACCACGGTTGGCCGCGCAAGGCGACGCGCACCTCGGGGCGGCGCGCCCAGACGACGATCTCGCGCGCGGCGCCATAGCGTCGCGCGGCCTGCGCGACGGAGGCGCCGAGCAGACCGGGGGCGAGGATGGCGAGGCGGGCGAACACGACCCCACGGAAAGCGCGCCCCCGGCGGTTGTCCAGCCCGCCGGCGCCAATCCCGTTGCCCATGACGCGGAAACGCCTTTGCGTGGCCGGCATGACGTTCGAAAAGGAGCCCGTTGAGATCCGGCGCCGGCCACGGCTGGCGCCGCGGCTGGCGCTCTTTCTCGCCGTTGCGGCCGGGCTCGCGGTCGCGGTGGGCGTCGCCGTCTGGCGAGCGCAGGCCGGCGCCCGCGCGGAGCACGCCGCCCGGCTGGTGGCCGCGGCGCAATGGCAGGCCGAGGTCGAGAACGCGCGCCGGCGTCTCGCCGGCGAGTCCGCCGTCGAGAACCGCATGCGGTTGGTCGAGACCCTGCTGCGGGCCGAGCGCGCGCTGGCGGAGCTCGAGCCCGGCGGGCTGGCGGCGCGCCTGCCGGAGATCGCGCGCCTCGAGGGCGAGCTCGACCGCCTGCTCGCCTCCGCGAAACTCGCCCTGAGCCGGCAGCGGGAGAACGAGGCGGCCGAGGCGCTCGCCGCCGGCGACCGCACCGGCACCGAGCGCCTGCTGCGCGAGGCGTGGGAATTGCAGCGCGACGTGAACCGCGCCGCCGCCGATGCCGGACGCGACCGCGAGCGCGAGGCGCGCCTCGAACGGGAGTTCAACCGGCTCGTCGCCGAGCCGCTGCAGGCGGAGGTCGCCGCCGGGATCGCCCGGGCCGAAGCGGCGCTCGCGGCGCAGCAGTGGGAAGAGGCGCTGACGCATTTCCGCGCCGCGCGCCGCGCGCAGGACCGGTTGAATCGCGAGTTTGCCCGCACCCGCTACTCGGACATCGCCCTGCTCGGCCGGCTGGACAACGAGATCGCGGCGCTCGATGCCGACGGCCTGCAGGCGCAGGTCACGGCGGCCTGGGAGGAGGGGCGGCGCCATGCCGCGGCCGGCCGCGAGGCGGAAGCGGCGGCGGCCTTCGCCGCGGCGGCGCAGGCGCAGCGTGCCCTGAACGAGCGTTTCAGCCGCACGCGCTTCGTCTCGATGGAGCGGCTCGAGCAGATTGACACCGAGCGCCAGACGGTGCTCGCGGCCGCGCCCTGGCGCGCGGCGGCGGAGGCGGAAGCCCGGGCGCGCGGCCACTTGCGCCGGCGCGAGGTTTTTCAGGCGGAACAGGCGCTGCGCGCCGCCGCCGGGCGGATTGCCGAGGTGGCCGCGCAATGGCCGAAGGCCCGCGGCGGCGACGAGGCGCTGCAGCTGCGCGTGCGCTTCCTCACCACGCGCGCGAGCGAACTCGCGGCGCTGCAGGACCGTTTCTACGACGCGTTGCGCCCCCTGCCGGGCCGGTCCGGGCTCGCCCTGCTGCGGGCGGCGGTGCGGCAGGAGGAATTCGCCGCCATCATGAGCCAGAATCCCAGCCGGCGCACCGGAGCGGCGGCGCCGGTCGATTCCGTGTCGGCGGAGGAGGCGGCGGAATTCTGCGCGCGCCTCACCTGGCTGCTCGGCCGCACCGTGCGCCTGCCGTCGGCCGCGGAGCTCGAGTCCGCCGCCGCCGACGACTCGGGCGAATGGGGCGACCTGCGCGGCTCGTTTCAGGAATGGGTGGCCGGCGCGGAGACTCCCGCGGGCGCGGCGTGGCGCGATGCGGCGACCGGCGCCGTGCAGGTGGCGCCCCCGACCGCGCGTTCGCGCGAGCGCGGCTTCCGGGTCGTCGTCGAGGTCGATCTGGCGCACCCCGAGGCGGAGTGATCCGCCGCCGCGCCGCTCAACGTCCGCCGAGTTTGCCGAGACGGGTGAACTCCGCCGCGCGCAGCGGCATCACCGACAGGCGGCTCTGCCGCACCAGCGCGATCTCCTTGAGCGCGGGATCGGCCTTGATCTGCGCGAGCGTGACGGGACGCGGCAGCGGCTCGACGGGCGCGAGGTCGACGGCCGCCCAACCGTCCTCGTCGGCGGTCGGATCGGGGTAGGCGGCACGGACCACCCGCGCGATCCCGACCACGGCCTTGGCGTCGCCGCTGTGATAGAAATAGACCGCGTCGCCGGCGCGCATCGCGCGAAGGTGATTGCGCGCGGCGTAATTGCGCACCCCCGTCCACGCTGTCCGGCCGTCCCGGACGAAATCGTCCCACGCGTAGTCGTCGGGTTCCTGTTTCACGAGCCAGTATTGCGTTGTCATGGTCGGGAGAGCTGTGGTTCCTTTGCCCGCATGGAGGAGCAAGATCCCGAGTTGATGAAGAAAGCCCAGCGGGCGCAATACATCCTCTATGGCGTGATGATCCTGTTCCTCATCATTCCGTTCGTGCTGCTCTGGCTGATCCGGCGCGGGGCGTTCGAATAGGCGCCGATGAACAAGACCCTGCTCGCCATCCGCATCGTCTTCTTCGCGCTGTGCATCGCCGGCAGCTGGCTGCTGGCCTACACGATCCGCGAGTGGGATCCGTATCGCTGGGTGGCCGTCTCCGTCGGCGCGCTGATCGGCGCGCTGGTCATCCTCGTCGACGTGCTGCTCAAGGGCTTCTCGCTGCGCGGCCTCACCGCCATCACGTTCGGCCTCGGCGTCGGCTCGCTCATCGCCTGGTTGCTCGCCACCTCGCCGCTGCTGGAGGAGGGCGACCCGCAGATCATCTTCCTCGTCCGTCTCTCGCTCTTCATCATCTGCTCCTACCTCGGCACCGTCATCGCCCTGCGCGGCCGCGACGAGTTCAACCTCGTCATCCCCTACGTGCGCTTCGTGCCGCACGATGTCGACGTGCCGCTCGTCGTGGTCGACACCAGCGCGCTGATCGACGGCCGCATCGCGCGGGTGTGCGAGACGCAGTTCCTCGGCGCGGCGCTCGTCATCCCGTCCTTCGTGCTCAGCGAGCTGCAGGCCATCGCCGACTCGCCCGACCCGGTGAAGAAGGCGCGCGGCCGCCGCGGCCTCGATGTGCTCAACGAGCTGCGCCGCATCAAGCACCTCGACATTCGCATCCACCAGAGCGAAGTCGTGCGCCGGCAGGACCTCGAGGCGAAGCTCGTCTTTCTCGCACAGTCGATGCGCGCGAAGCTCCTCACCACCGACCTCAACCTGGCGAAGATGGCGCAGTTCCACGGCGTGCCGTGGCTGAATCTTCACGCCCTCGACCAGGCGCTCCGCCCCGAACTCGTCATCGGCGAGAATATCGAGGTCGAACTCACCAAGCCCGGCAAGGACGAGGGACAGGCCGTCGGCTTCCTTTCGGACGGTTCGATGGTGGTGGTGGCCAACGCCCGCCCGTTCATCGGCCGCCGCGTGGCGGTCGAGATCACCGGCGTCCTTCCGACCGCCGGCGGCAAGATGGTGTTCGCCCACCTCGTCGGCGAGGCCGGTCGCGCGCCGTCCGACGCCGCGAGTTGACGGCCGCCCGCACCGACCTAGTCGGGAGGGCGAACTCCGGCTCCGGCCGGCAACGTGCCGTCCGGTGGCGGGGCTAGGTTTCCGGCGGAGACGGCGCGGGTGAAGTTGCCGGCGCCCGCTCCAGCCAGGCCGCCAAGTCGGCGTCCGCATGGATCTCGCCGAAAAACTGGCATTCCGGATCGAGCAAGCTGGCGTAGCTCGGGTCGGCGAAGCGACGGCAGTGGAGCAGGACCTTCGCGCGTTGTCCGGGACCGCGCACGAGCCGGCCGAGCGCCTGGTTCACCTTCTGCAACCCGGGAATCTGGTAGACGCGCCGGAAGGCCGCCTCGCGGCCCAAGCCGCCGAGCACCTCCAGCCGCGCCTTCTGCACGGCGTTGACCTCGGGCAGGGCCGGGCCGACGACCATCGCGTGCGACACCCGCCCGCCGAGCAAATCGATGCTTTCAGCGAAGCTGCTGCCGAGCACGAGAAAGAGCGCGTCGCCCAACGCCAGCGCCTCCTCGACCCAGGCGGCCTGCGCCGCGAGGTCGGGCAGCTTGGGCTGGAGCAACGCGCGCAGCGGCGAGCCGGCGCGGTCCAGCGCCTGTATGACCGCTTCCGCATAGGCGTAGGACGGGAAGAACACCGCCACGGCGCGCCCCGCCGCCGCGTGCAGCGCCGCGATGGTCTCCGCCGTCAGGCCGTAGTTCGACGCCCGCTCCCGCAGCGTCGTGGCCAGCCGCAGGTCGACCGCGACGTCGTAGGCGCCCCGCCGCCACGGCGCGGACGCCCGCAGGAAGGAGAAGTTCCGGTCGAGCCCGCACGCGGCCGCAAACGGCTCGAACGGCGCGAGCGTCGCCGACATGAGCAGGGCGCCGCCGAACGTGCGCAGCGTCGCGCCGATGGCCGACGCGGCGTCGATGCAGGTGAACTCGAGCTCGCCGGCGCGGCGGCACCAGAGCAGGCGGTGCAGCTGCGTGTCCTCGAGGAACTCGTGCATGCGCGGCCACGACCACAGGGTCTCGCTGTGCTGCGGACCGAGGGCGGCGTAATCGAGCGGCGTGACCGCCACCAGCTCCGCCAGCCGGCCCAGGGCGTCGCGCACCTCGGCCTCCTGCGCGCCGTCGAGCGCCTCGCAGGGCGCCAGCGTCGCGAGGAACCGCGCCCACGTCTCGACGGCCACGAGCAGCGCGGCGGGTGCGCGGAGGTGGTCGAGCTCCGCGAGCAGCGCGCGCACGTCGCCGTCCGTGGCGCGATGCGAGTGCGCGTCCGCCACGCGGGCCGGGAGATTGTGCGCCTCGTCGATCACGAGCAGCGTGCGCGCGGGGTCGAAGCCTGGCTGGTCGAAGAAGAGCCCGCGGTTGTCGGGGGCGAAGACGTAGTTGTAGTCGCCGATCCAGACGTCGTTGAACGCGAGCGCCGTGCGCGTGATCTCGTAGGGACACACGCCGGCCTCGCGCCCCGCGGCGCGCAGCGTCTCCAGGTCGCGCGGCTGCCGTTCGTCGCGATGGAACCGATCCAGCCCGCTCTGCGGCCAGCGCGCGGCCGCCTCGGCGAGGTAGCGGCACGACTCGCGCACGCAGTGAAATTCCACGTTCACGCAATGCTCGCCCTTGTTCCGCACCTGCCAGAACGGCAGCGGCGCACCGTGCGTATTGTCGCCTCTTGGGTGACAATTGTCGGGGGCGGTCATGCGGCGAAGGGTCTCCACGACTTGGAGCTGGCCGGTCGATTTGCCGGTGAGCCACAGGAGGCGGTCGAAGCGGCCGCGCTGCAGCTGCGTGAGGGCGAACTCGAGCGCGCACCCGGTCTTGCCGTAGCCGGTCGGTGCCTCGAGAAGGACGATTTTGGATTTTGGATTTTCGATTTTCGATTGGTCAGGCACCAGAGCGCCGATCGGCGTATCGGGAGCGGCGAAGGCGGCGTCGAGGTCTGGCTGGATCGTCTCCTGACCGGCCCGCAGCGCGGGGAAGGGCGGTTGGAAACGGAGATGACGACGTCGCTCGGCGGCGCGCGCCTGCTGCTCGAGGAACAGCACGACCACGTCGAGTTGGTGCGTGACGAGCGCCTCGTCGAAGGGCGTGAGCGCGATCGTCTGCGCCAGGCCGGAGCCGGCCTCGACGAAGACCAGCTCGCTGCGCTCCGGCGGCGTGCCCGCCCGGCGTCGCAGCACGGCGTAGGTGGCGAGTTGGAGGAAATACGCCGGGTAGTCGGCGCGCAGCTCGGCCTCGTCGGCGGGCAGCGGACGGAGCACGGTCTTGATCTCACGCAGCGTGCCGCCGACGACTTGGTCGATCCGTCCGTCAAGCAGGAGCGTCCAATCGCGGTGCGAGAGCTGGCCCCGGATGACGACCTCGAAGGCCGCGGCGCCCGCGGGGCCGGCGGACTCGGCCTGTTCGCGTTCGGCCCGCGTGCGGAATTCCCCGTGCCAATGCTGACCGAGCTGGGCGCGCCAGAGTCCGCCCGAGCCGGCGCCGCCCTCCCGCGGACCGAGGGCGAAATCCGCGAAATCGCCCACGCTCAGGCTGGCGGTCCGGGTGGCGAGGTCGAATTGCATCGGCGCCGTCATCCATCCGCGGCTTCGCGCAGCGGCGCAAGCGAGGAGTGGTGCGATGAGCGCACTGAATGTTCAACTCGGCGGGCCCAGCGGTCCCGCCCTACCTTGGCGACGAGGAATTTCGCCGTTTCGTCACTCCACGCGCAACTCGGTGTCGCGCGCGACCCAATCGGTGAGGCGGCGCGTGAGGTGGCGGACGAGGACCGCGTCGGGGTCCTGGCCGGCGAGCGGCTGGTTGAGCAATTGCGTGGCGAGGATGCGGTCGCCGGTGTCGAGCTGCTGCCACCATTGCTGTTTCACCGGATAACCTTCGTCGCGGAGGAAGCAGAACAGCGCCTTGAGCCAGACGAGGTCCGGGCGATGGCCGTGATCAAGCGCGTGGAAAGTCTGGCGCAGCAGCGCGGCGATCGGCTCGCGCGATTCGTCGGGCACGGGATTGCGCTGGATGAGGCGGGCGAGGGAGGCCGCGGCCTGCAACGCCGCGTAGGAACGGCCGATGCCCGGATGGCGGGCGATGTGCCGGTGTTCCTTGATGAACCAGGTGCGTCCCTGGTTGGAGGATTCGAGCCAGAGTTCGGCCTCGTCGAAGAGGTCGAGCGGCGTCGTCTGGCCGGCGGTCTTGGTGCTTTGGCGTCGAAGACAGAGCAGCAGGCCCTCAGCCGCGCTGAAGACGGGCAGTTGTTCGAACGAATCGGAACCGGTCGGGGCCCGACCGAGGATGAACGCCGAGGTCTGGAGCGTCGGACCGGCCATGCGCTCAGGCGCCGGCGGCCGGGCGGGAGCCGGCGAGGGCGGCCTTGGCGGCGGCGGGATCGGACCAGGCCGGGGGCACGGCGCCGCAGGAGATGACGGTCTTCATGCCGTCGCCGACCGAGACATCGAGTTCGATCAGCTCGGACGGCGGCACATACATGAAGAAACCGTTGATCGGGCTCGGGCAGGTCGGCACGAACACGGCCCAGTGGTCCGAGGCCAGAAGGCGGTGCAGCTCGCTGCGCCCGGTGTTGGTGACGAAGCCGATGGTGTAGGCGCCGGCACGGGGGAACTGGACGAGGACGACCTTGCTGAATTGCGTCCGGTCCTTCGCGCCCAGCGTGTCGATGAACTGCTTCACGCTGTTGTAGAAGCTGCCGATGCCCGGGATGCCTTGGATCACGCGCTCGGCGAGCGCGCCGACGTAGCGGCCGAGCAGCAGCCGGGACAGGTAGCCGAGCGCCGCGATGAGCCCGAGCACGATGATCGTCGTGGTCACGTCCCAGACGATGCTCGGCAGGTGCGTGAGCGCGGCGGGCAAATAGGGGAGGAACAGCGGCGTGATCGAGCCGCCGACGAAGCCGATCAGCAACCGCACCGCCCAGATGGTGACGACCAACGGGGCGACGAGGAGCAATCCGGTGAGGAAGGCGTCGCGAAGGGAAACGAGTCGGTTATCGGCCATGGCCTCGGCAGCGTCGCGCAAAGTGGGCGGGACGCAAAGGGGAAATCATCGCCACCGGAACGCCGGCACGGCGTCGTGGGCGCCGAGGAACTTCATCGCCCGGGCCTCGGCGGCGCGCATGCGGCGCTTCCGGTCGGGACGCAGGTCGTCGTAACCGGCGAGGTGCAGCCAGCCGTGCACGAGGTAAAGCGTCAGCTCGGTCGCAAAGTCGCCGCCGTGGGCGCGCGCGTAGGCCGCGGCGGTGTCGGCCGACACGCAGATCTCCCCCGCGAGTCCGGCCGTGGCGTCGCCCTCGAAGGTGATGACGTCCGTCGCCGTCGGGTCCGCCATGAAGTCGGCGTGGATCTGCGCGATGGCATCGTCGGTGAGGAACACGAGCGAAAGCTCGCCCGGCGGGCAGGCCGGAGGAATTTTCGATTTTGGATTTTGGATTTTCGATTGCCGGAGTGCGGCGCGGTGTTTGCGGGCGCGGGCGGGGGCGAAGGTCGCGAGGTCGGCAGGGGCGACGCGAAAGTGCTCGTCGAGCAGCGCGATCACGCGGCGCACGTCGCGCAGCGGCACGCGCAGCCGAGGGTGGCGGTTCTGGATCGCGATGGTGCGGGCGGCGGCCGGCATGGGGGTTTTGTAACGTAATACGTTACAAGTTCACGGGGACGGCGGGTGGCCGGGGCGCTCGGCGTCGGCGCCGGAGGACTTGGCGTGCTCGTAGGCGTCGATGATCTTCTGCACGAGCGGGTGGCGCACGACGTCACTGCCGGTGAAGTGGTGGACCTCGATGCCGGCGATGTTCTTCAGGATGCGCGGGGCCTGGATGAGGCCGGAGGCCTTCGAGCGGGGCAGGTCGATCTGCGTCACGTCGCCGGTGATGATCATGCGCGACTCGTCGCCGAGGCGCGTGAGGAACATCATCATCTGCTCGGGCGTGGTGTTCTGCGCCTCGTCGAGGATGATGTAGGCGTTGGCGAGCGTGCGGCCGCGCATGTAGGCGAGCGGCGCGATCTCGATGATGCCCTTCTCGGCCAGCTTGGCGGCGTCATCGGCGTCGAGAAGGTCGTGCATCGCGTCGTAGAGCGGGCGGAGGTAGGGGAGGATCTTTTCCCGCAGGTCGCCGGGCAGGAAACCGAGCGCCTCGCCCGCCTCGACGGCGGGACGCGTGAGCACGATGCGCTGGACCTGGTTCTTGAGGAGCGCGCTGATGGCGGCGGCCATCGCGAGGTAGGTCTTGCCCGTGCCGGCCGGGCCGATGCCGAAGACGATCGGGTTTTTCTGGATGGCCTGAAGGTAGAGCTTCTGGCCGATGGTCTTCGGGACGATGGTCTTCTTCTTTGTGCCGATCTGCACGGGCTCGGAGAACAGCGCGCGCAACCGCTCCGGGCCGCCCTCGGCGGCGTAGGTGGCGAGGAGGCGGTGGAAATCCGCGGTGCGCATGGCGAGACCTTGCGCGCGGCCTTCGTTGAGCAGGGCGAAGAATTCCTCGGTGCGGGCTACGGCGGCCTCGGGCCCCTCGACCTTCAGCCAGTCGTCGCGCGTGACGAGACGGACCCCGAGCTTCTGTTCGGCGTGGCGGAGGTTTTCCTCCTGGTTGCAGTAGAGCAGCGCGAGCTGGCGGGCGTTCGGGAATTGGAGCGTTTTCGCGGTGGGCACGGGCGGGAGAATCGGAGCGGTGAGGGCGCGCTCAGCGGCGCGGCAGGGTCGGCAGCACCTCGACGAGGCGGCGATACATGGCGTCGAGCGATTGCGGCAGCACGCGCGTGCGGCCGATGACGGGCATGAAATTTGTGTCGCCGCTCCAGCGCGGGACGATGTGCGCGTGCAGATGCGGGATGCTGCCGCCGGCGGCGCTGCCGAGGTTGAAGCCGAGGTTGAAACCGGTGGGCTTGAGGGCGGCGCCGAGCAGCTCCTTGGCGAGGATGATCTCGTCCATCAGGTCGGTGCGCTCCGCGGCGTCGAGTTCGGTGAGGTCGGTGACGGCGCGAAACGGCACGGCGAGCAGGTGGCCGGCGTTGTAGGGAAAGCGGTTGAGCACGAGATACGAGCGGGCGCTGCGGTGGACGATGAGCGCGCGGGGGTCGTCGCCCAGCGCGGGCAGCTCGGCGAAGATGTCGCCGCCCTCGGGCGCGCGCGGCGCCTCGATGTATTCCATGCGCCAGTAGGCGTGAAGGTGTTCCATGCGTCCGGCGCAAGGTGGTCGACCCGGCGGGGGATGTCAAAGCGCAGAAACGCCCCGGGCCGATGGGCGAAGCCCGGGAAGGCGCGCTCGACAGCGCGGCCAACCCCGGTGTTTTCTCGCGGCATGTCCGAGATTCTGCTCCTCGCCGCCGGGAAGCGCGGCGTGTCCGTGCCGCCTCCGCCGCACGACCTGGCCGCGCTGGCCCGAGTCGCGGCCTCGGTGTTCCTGCAACCGATGCGCGGCGCGCGGCGGATGCCGCGGGAGGAGGCCTACCTCGCGGCGGCGCGGCGCTGTGCGTTGTGCACGAGCGTCGGGGAGCTCGCGGCGTGGGAATGGGGCGCGGCCGACGCGCCGCTGGTGGGGCTGATGCACGGCTGGGAAGGGCATGGCGCGCAACTCGGCGCCTTTGCGGGGCCGCTCGCGGCGGCTGGATTTCGCGTCGTGTCGTGGGACCACCCGGGTCACGGCGAATCGCCGGGCGACGAGGCGCACGTGCCGTTGCTGGCGCGGTTGCTGCCGGAGATCGCCGCGCAACTCGGGCCATTTTTCGGTTTGGTTGGACACTCGATGGGCGCGGCGGGGGCGGCGATCGGCACGCAGCACGGCGTGATCCCGCGCGGGCTCGTGTTGCTGGCGCCGCCGATGAGCATGCGCGAGCGCGTCGACCGCGTGGCGGCGCGGCTGGGGATCGAGGAGCCCTTGAAGTCGGCCTTCATCGCCGAGGTGGCGCGGCGCACGCGTTCCTCCTTCGAGGAGATCGACCTGATGACGGTGGCGCGGCGCGCGCCCTGCGGACTGCTGGTGTTCCACGATCCGGAGGACACGGACGCGAGCTTCGCCGAATCCGAGCGCGCGGTGGCGGCGTGGGCCGGTGCGCGGCTGGTGTCGTGTCCGGGGCGCGGGCATTACCGCATCCTCGCGACGCCGGAGATCGTTCGCCAGGGCGTGGAATTTTTCACGGCCCTGCGCGGCGGTGGCGCGGCTTGAGCGGGAAGAATCGGCTTGGTCGGAGGCCGGCGGGGCGATTGAATCACCCCAACATGACACGACTGATGCTGGTGGGGGTGTTGGCGTTGGCCGCCGGGTTGCCGGCGCTGACGGCGATGGAGGACATGGCGCGCATGGCGAAGCTCGCGCGGATGCCGGTGACGATTTATCCGGATCACGATGTGCGCGGCACGGCGCTGCTGGCGTGGGTGAACGAAAAGGCCCGCGCGGACGACGCGCTGGTGGTGTCGCACTTGGATGCGCTGAAGGTCAGCGCGCGCATTGCCGACCTGCAGGTCACGACCGCGGAGGTGTGGGTGCACGTGCCGGGCGAGGTGAGCATCCGCGACACGCATCGCCGCAATTTCGAGGGCGCCAAGGGCGTCGTCTTCGTGCCGCCGGCGATCGGGCGCGGGGATTTCCGCATGGTGCGCAGCGTCAGCTCGCGGCTCCGCGAGGACGCGCATGCAGCCGGAATGCGGTTCACGATGGGCATGGAGGAGGGCGACCTGCGGCTGCGTGCGAACGCCGCGGAGATGGCGCGCGAGGCGGACATCGTGACGATCTACCTGCCGCGGAAACTGCAAGCGGGCGGGAAGGAGTTTCGCGCTTACTTCGAGCGCATCGTGCAGGACGCGCGCGGCGCGAATCCGCAGGTGCAGGTCGAGCTCGCGCTCACGACGGCCAATTCGCTCGAGGCGACGCGCTACATCGCGAGCCTCGCCTTCGCCAACGCCGACCTCATCGACCGGCTCGGATTCTTCTGCGAGAACACGCCCGAGTCCCTCGACAGCCTGCGCACTTTGATGACGGTCCTGCGCCCGCCCGATCTCGTCCGGCCCACGACCGAAGCGAAACCCTGATGGATCGCCGCCTCACCTGGTTCGTCGTCCTTCTCACGCCCATCCTCGCGTGGTCGGGCTGGGCGCCGCATGACCGGTTGACGTGGTTCCTGGAGGTGGCGCCGGTGCTGATCGGCGTGCCGCTGATCCTGATCTTTCAGCGCCGGTTTCCGCTCTCGACGCTGCTGCTCGTGCTCGTGTGGCTGCATTGCGTGGTGCTCATCGTCGGCGGGCGCTACACCTACGCGCTCGTGCCGCTCGGCGAGTGGGCGCGGGAGTGGTTCGGGTGGACGCGCAACAATTACGATAAGCTCGGGCATTTCGCGCAGGGTTTTGCGCCGGCGATCCTCGCGCGGGAAATCCTCCTGCGCACGTCGCCGCTGCGCGATCGCGGCGACGGCCGGCCGAGCCGGTGGCTCGGGTTTCTCGTCGTGAGCGTGTGTCTCGGTTTCAGCGCGTTCTATGAATTGATCGAGTGGTGGGTGGCCTTGCTCTCGGACGAGGCGGCGGAGGCGTTTCTCGGCACGCAGGGTTACGTCTGGGACACGCAGTCGGACATGGGTTGGGCGCTGTTCGGCGCCTTGCTCGCGCTGGCGACGCTGGCGCGGTGGCATGACCGGTCGATGGCGCGGGTCGCGCCGGCGCGGGAGGCTTGAGGCAGCTCACGGCTTGCGCCGCGCGGGCGGAACCGTTTGCTGCGGACATGAACGCCCCCGCCACCGCACCGACGCCGCGCGCGCCGACGACATTCGTCGCCGCGCTGGGATTGGCGGGCGGGTTCATGGCGTTCGTGGCGTGGGACCAGTCGCATTGGTGGCAGGTGAAAGAGGACTACAGCTTCGGCTGGCTCGTGCCGCTATTCACGGCCTACGCCATCTATGACCGCTGGCCGCAGATCGTCGCGCGCTTGAACGAGGCGGAGGCGACGGGGCCGGCGGCGGGCTGGGTGCGCTGGACGCTGAACGTCGCGGCCGTGCTCGGGCTCGTCAGCGGGGCGCTGTTCTTCCTGCTCGGCGCTTTTTATCGCGCGGGCGCGGGCACGTCGCAGCCGGGCACGTTTGCGCTGACCTGCGGCATGGTGGCGATCGTGCTGCCGCTGATTTTTTTCAATGTTCCGACCGGCGGCGCGTCCGCGCCGGCGCCGGCGATCACTGGCTTGTCCGCGCTGTGGCAGGAGGCGCGGTTCCGCGTCGCGGCGCTGTTCATCTTTCCGGTGCTGGTGTGGTTGATCTCGGCGCCGCTGGTGTCGGCGATCGAATCGCAGATCAGCCTGTTCCTCCTGCGCAAGGTGGTGACGGTGGTGGCGTTCGTGTTCGACCTGATCGGCTATCCGGTGGAGCAGCAGGGCAACGTGCTGATGCTGCCGAAGGGGCCGGTCGGCGTGGCCGACGCGTGCTCCGGTATCCGCTCGCTGACGGCGTGCCTGTTCGCGGGATCGTTTCTCGGCGCGATGTTCCTCGACCGGGTGTGGAAGAAGGTCTTCCTCGTCGTCGCCTCGATGTTCTTCGCGTTCGTGATGAACCTCGGGCGCAGTCTGTTTCTCACCGGCTGGGCCTACGCCTACGGTCCGGATGCGATCAGCGGCACCGTGCATGATGCGGCGGGTTATGCGGTGCTCGGGTTCACGTGCGCGGGGTTGCTCGTGCTCGTGCCGGTGCTGAATTTCAAGCTCGAGCGCCTCGCCGCCTCGATCCCGGCGGAGGAGCCGGCGGCATCGCGTCCGGCCGGGTAAGGCCGGCGCAGCGGCGTCGCCTCCGGGGAGCGGCCAATGATGCCTGGAGCGCCGGCTTAGGCGCGGGGGGAGAGCCGGAGGCGTCACCGCGCAATAGGAGAGGGCGTTGGCAAGGGACTTGCACGTGAGGGCGAGATTGAACGCCCTCCCTCCGGCCACGTCTAACCCCGCGAAACCCGTTCGCCGTATGCAACTCCTCCTGCGTCGTCTGTTTCCGCTGCGCCCGCTGACTTGGCGCGGCGCGGTGTCGTTGATGCTCGTGGCGTGGTTGGTCCCGCTCGTCGTGCATCTGGTGCCTTGGACAGGGGCACGGCCGTTGGGGGCGCACCTGTTGCCGGCCTTCTGGGCGGCCTTTGTCGCGGTCTACCTTTACGGCCTCGGGGGCGGGTTGGTGGTGGCGCTGACGGTGCCGGTGGTCAAATTCCTCACGGGTGGCTTGCCGTGGTTCGGCAACGCGGGGGAGCTCTCGCTTGAGCTGGTGCTCTTTTCGGGTTTCGCGGCGCTTGCGCTGCATCGCTGGCCGGCGGTGCGGGTCACGGCGCCTGTGGCTTGGCTGGCGGCGAAGGTCGCCACGGTCGGCGTGTTGGTGGCGACGTCGGCGCGGGTCGGTGGTGAGCCGTGGTCCGACGTGCTCCTGTCCGCGCTGGCGACCGCGCTGCCCGGGCTCGGTGTGCTGCTGGCGCTGAACACCGCGCTGGTCTTCCTGCTGCCGAAGGATCGCGACTGGGACCAGGTTTGACGCGCGTGCGGCGGGCGCGCGGCGTTTTTCGCTGGCCGGGGCCGGCGCGGCGGTTTGCCTGTGCGGCGTGAAAACCCGGAAGACGCCGCCCAACGGTTCGCGCGACTCCGCCGACGCGCCGCACTCGTGGGTGTGGGCGATCGGGTGGCTCGGCTTGCTGGTGCTGCCCGGGCTGGCGGCCGGGCGGTTGAGCCTGCGCCATGACGTCGGCTGGGTCGTGCTCGGGGTCGGCGCGGTGTCCGGAATCGTGTTTCTGCTCTACGCCGTCGACAAGCGACGGGCACAGCGCGCGGGCACGGAGCGTCTGCCGGAGGCCGGCCTGCACGCGCTCGAGTTGCTGGGCGGGTGGCCCGGGGCCTTCGCCGCGCAGCGCCTGCTGCGGCACAAGAACGCGAAGCTCTCCTACCAAGCCGTCTTCTGGCTCATCGTCGCGCTCTGGCAGTTTGTCGCGCTCGACCTGTTGCTCGGTTGGCGGATGACGCGTGCGCTGGTCGGCTAGTTTGCGGGCGGCACCGGGCGGGCACGAAAAAACCCGCGGTCCGGGACCGCGGGTGAAAGGGGAGACGCCGAGGCGACTCAGGCCTTGGTGACGAGGCCGGCCTTGATGGCCTTGACCGCGACCCAGACGCGCTTGGTGCCGCCGTTGGGCATCTTGACGCGGATCTTCTGCAGGTTCGGGCGGAACTTGCGGGGGGTCTTGCTGGTGGTGTGCGTGCCGATGCCACCGCTCTTCTTGGACTGACCCTTACGGTTGATGATGCTGCCCTTCGAGGGGCGTTTGCCTGTGATTGCGCAAATTCGTGCCATGGTTTTGTCGAGTTAAAGGGTCGTGAGTAAAGGTTCGCGGAAGCGCTACGCAAGGGAAATTTCCTCGGGCGCGGAAATCGAGCCTCACCCGCGCAAAGCGTGGAGCGCCTGAAACTTCCGCCCCATGTGACCGGGATGGAGCAGCTGCATGACGGCCTGCTTCCGCGGGCTGAAGCCGCGCGCCTCGGCCGCCACGATGCCGGCCAGCGCGTCCGCCGCACGCCGGGTGAAGAAGACCTCGTGCGACTCGACCAGCGCCTCGCCAAAGCCGTTGCGTTGCAGCGCGTCGACCAGCCAATCCCAGCAGACGTGGCAGGTGAGGTCGATTTCGCCGGGACGGTCGAGCAGGTCGCTGCCCATGATCTGGTGCGAGTAGGTGCGGCCCGTGCCTTCCGGATATTCCTCGACCAAAGTGGCCCAGCTGCGGCCGTAGTCGAAGGCGAGGAAGAGCCCCGTCCACGGCTGCTGCACGATCCGCTCGATCAGCGGCACCGTGCGCAGCGGGGCGTCGATCACGTAGCCCTCGGGCGCCGCGGGCGGAAAGGTCTCCAGCGCCCGCGCGAGCTCGGCCGTCGGGACGGGCAGCTCCACTTCGCGCAATTCCCCGTCGACGAGCGCCACGCCGAGCTCGCGCCAAGCCCCGCGGCGGAACGCCACGCGGTGGAACGGCTGCGCATCGAACAGCTCGTTCGAAAACACCACGCAGCGACCGGCAAACTCCAGCGGCTGGCCGAACGAGATCGTGCGGTAGCCGCCGAACGGATGCACCACCTCGCGCAGCGCCCCGCCGCCCGGCTCGGCGCCGATCTCGACAAAGGTGTAGTCGCGCGGGTCGCGTCCGGCCAGCAGGCCGACGGCGGCGGCGACGACGAGTTCGCCGAAGACCGGACTGAACGTCGTCGCCGTGAAGAAGTCCGCCCCCTTGTCCCGCCCCACGCGCCGGCGCGGCGCGGTGTAATAGCCGACCGTCGGGTGATACATGGCCAGCTCCATGAACCGGGCGAACGAGACACCGGTGGAGGCGTCAGTTTCGGCGCCGAAGACGGAGCGGAAGGCGGGGGAAGAGGAACCCATTTACAAAGATAGGCATTTCCCCACAGTCGACGCGATGCTCAAGCGACTTTTCGCCATCGCCGCCGCCGCGCTCGCGGGCTTTCTGCTCGCGCAGTTCGCCGCGCGGCAGTTCGGCCAGCCGAGCTGGTGGCCGAACCGCGAGCGCGACCGCCAAGTCCGCTACTTCCGCGAGGTGCTCGAGACGGTGCAGCGCAACTACGTCGAGGCCGACAAGGCGACCTACGAGCGCCTCACCCGCGCCGCCTTGCGCGGCATGCTCGGCGAGCTTGACCCGCACTCGGAATTCCTCGACGCCGAGGCCTACAGTGCGACCGAGCAGGAGCTGAACAACGAATTCAGCGGCGTGGGCGTGCAGGTGGAGCTGCGCGACGGCCACGTCGTCGTCATCGCTGCCATCGCCGACACGCCGGCCGAGCGCGCCGGCCTGCGCCGCGGCGACCGGCTCGTCGCCGTCGACGGCGAGCCGATCACGGAACCCGCGCTCGACAAGGTCGTCCGCCTCATCCGCGGCGTGCCCGGCAGCGCGATCAGGCTCACGATCTACCGCCCGGCGGCCGACCGAGAGATCGTCGTCCCGCTGAAGCGCGAGCGCATCCGCCTGCGCAGTGTGCGCAACGTCGAGCTGTTCTCCGACGGCACCGGCTACCTGCAGATCACGCAGTTCAGCGAGCGCACGGCGGACGAGTTCACCGCCGCCCTGCGCGACCTCGAGACGAAGGGCATGCGGGCGCTGGTGCTCGACCTGCGCAACAACCCCGGCGGCCTGCTTGAGGCCGCTGTCGAGGTGTGCGACGCATTCTTCGAGCGCGGCGAACTCGTCGCCTACACGCAGGGCCGCGTCGCGGCGTCGCGGCAGGAATTCCGCGCCGACGGGCGTCACCGCCGCCGCGACTATCCGGTCGCGATCCTCGTCAACGGCGGCACGGCGAGCGCGGCCGAGATCGTCTCCGGCGCCATGCGCGACACGCGCCGGGCGGTCATCGTCGGCGAGCGCACTTTCGGCAAGGGCTCGGTGCAGAGCATCATCGGCCTGCAGGATGGCGAGGGCATCCGCCTCACCACGGCGCGCTACTACACGCCGAGCGGCGTCACCATCCACGAGCAGGGCATCACACCGCACGTGGAGCTGGAGATTTCCCCGGACGACGAGGCGCGGCTCCGCATCCAGCAGTCGCGCACGGATCTCGCCGCCCCGGCGGAGTTCGCCGACCGCTTCGGGTTCGAGCCGGTCGAGGATGTGCAGCTCAACGCCGCCCGCGAGGTGCTGCGCGGCGTGCTGGCCGCGCGCGCCCGGGAAAACTGAGTCTCGCCGCCGCGCATGATCCTCGCCCTCGAAAGTTCCTGCGACGAGACCGCGGTGGCGGTGTTCGACCCCGCGCGCGGGATCGTCGGCGAATGGGTCCACAGCCAGGTGGCCCTGCACGAGACCTACGGCGGCGTCGTGCCCGACCTCGCGAGCCGCGAGCACCTGCAGCATTTTTCGCCGCTCCTCGCGCGTGCGCTCGCGGCGGTGCCGGCGGAGCGGATCGCCCGCGTGGCGGTCACGCAGGGACCGGGACTCGCCGCCTGTCTGGCGATGGGACTCGCCGCCGCCAAGGGCCTCGGGCTCGCCTGGGGCGTGCCGGTGGTGGGCGTGAACCACCTGCGGGCGCACGCGTTTTCGCCGTTTCTTCCGCTGCACGAGACCGATCCGGCGGGCTTCGACGCGGCGCTCGGGCGGCTTCTGCCCCACCTCGGGTTGCTCGTCTCCGGCGGCAACACGGCGCTCTTCGCGATCGATGCCGAGCGGCGCATCCGGCTGCTCTCCTCCACGCTTGACGACGCGGCCGGCGAGGCGCTCGACAAGGGCGCGAAGCTGCTCGGCCTCGGCTATCCCGGCGGGCCGCAGGTGGAAAAGCTGGCGCGGGCGGGCGACGCGCGTGCCTTCCAGTTCCCTAAGGCGGTCGCGCAGAAGGCGACGCTCGATTTCAGTTTTTCCGGGCTCAAGACCAGCCTGCGCTACACGCTGGAAAAGATGTCCGCCGAGGAGATCGAGCGGCGGAAGCCGGATCTGTGCGCGAGCTACCAGCACGCCGTCATGGACGCGCTCGTGCGGAAGACGAAGCTCGCGCTCGACGCGGGCGACTACCGCAGCGTCGGCCTCTCCGGCGGGGTGGCGAACAACCGCGTGTTGCAGGCCGAGATTGAGCGCGTCGCGCAGGGCCGGCGTGTGCCGTTCCTGCGTGCGCGGCCGCAGCACACGGGCGACAACGCCGGCATGATCGCCTTCGCGGCCTGGGCGGAGCGCGAACCGGGCGGCGTGAACGCCGCGGGCTACACGCTCGAGATCGCACCGAGCCTGCCGCTGGCGAAGGACTAGGTCGGCGCGGGCGGAAAGCCCGGATCGCCGCCCCCGGCTCAGGTGCGAAACGGCAGCTGCACTTCCACGCGGATGAAGCCGGGCGGGGTCGTGACCTCGAGCCCGGCGTCCCGGTCGTAGAGCAATTCCAGCCGGCGGCGCAGATTCGCCAGCCCGATGCCGGTGGAGTCGTGGCGCGGATTACCGGCGTCGCGCTCGACCCACTGGCCGGAGTTCTCGACCGCGATGAGGACGCGGCGGCCATCGATCCGGGCGGTGACCCTGATTTGCAACGGCCGGGGCGACGTGCGGAGGCCGTATTTGATCGCGTTCTCGATCAGCGGCTGCACGAGCGCCGTGGGCGTGGTCGCATGGCGGGATTCCGCGGTGGCGTCGATGCGCCAGACGAATCGATCGCTGCCGTGCACCGCGCGCTCCACCTCCAGGTAATTGCGCAGCGCGTCCAACTCGGTGCCGAGCGGCGCGTGATGGGAGTTGTGCGAGAGCGAATAGCGCAGGTAGTCGGCCATCGCATGGGTGATCTCCACGACCGCCTTCGGATTATCCTCCGCCTGCCCGATGATGTTGCTCAGGGCGTTGAACAGGAAATGCGGGTTCATCTGCGCCCGGAGCTGGAGGAGCTCCGCCTCGCGGTTCGCCGCCTCGGCGCGCGCGAGACGCAGCTCCGCGCCGTGGGTGTGGAGCTGGTGACGGATGAGGAAATACAGGGCGGTCCAAGCGACATACAGCGCGCCGCGCAGGAACCACACGCCGCGCAGCAGCACCTCCGGCAGGGGCGGAAGCGCGAGCGCCTGGCGCAGCAGATCGATCGCCAGCACATCGAGCAGCGTGGCGGCGACGCAGACCGTGCCGATCGGCAGCGCGTGATGGTGGAGTTTGAATTCGCCGGCGGGCCAGCGCCGGAAAATCCGCCACATGCCGAGCGTGATGAGAAAGCCGGCGCCCTGGCGGGCAAACGCGATCAGGAGCACCGTGCGCCAGTCGGGATACAGCGAATAGGTGACGCCGATGGTCATCGGCACGAGCAGGCTCCAGCCGCCGATTTGCAGGGCCCAAAAGAGCCGCGGAGACGGGATGGGGCGCTCAGTCACAGTGCGCGGAGGATGGGTGACCGCCTCCGCTTTGGGAACGCTAATCGCGTCGGTGCGGGCGATGACACGGTTTCTTCACCTCCCGGAGCGCCAGGTCTCCGCTTCCTCTACCTGCGGGCGGAGATTTTTTCGCGCAGGTAGGGCGCGGTCGGACTGCGTTTCACTTTCGCGAGGCCGGCGAGCGGGCCTTGGTAGAGGATCTCGCCACCGGCGGGTCCGCCGCCGGGGCCGAGCTCGATCAGCCAGTCCGCCTCGGCGAGCAGGTCGAGATGATGCTCGATCACGACGACCGTGTGCCCTTGGTCGACGAGGTTGTGGAGGACGCGGATGAGTTTCTCGCAGTCGCTGAGATGCAGGCCGATGGTCGGTTCCTCGAGGAGGTAGAGGTTTCGGATCGCGATGCCGCGCGAGCGCTCGGTGTAGGTCTGCAGGCCCTTGGTCAGCTCGGTGACGAGCTTGAGGCGCTGCGCCTCGCCGCCGGAGAGCGTCGGCGAACTCTGGCCGAGCGTGAGGTAGCCGAGTCCGCAGGCGACCATGAGCTCGCAGACCTGCTGCAGCTGCGAATGGAAATCGAAGAACGCCGCGGCCTCCTCGAAGGAGAGGCGCAGGACTTCGCCGATGTTTTTGCCCTTCCAGCGGATCTCGGTGAGTTCCGGGCCGTAGCGGCCACCGCCGCAGGCGTCGCAGGGCTGGTAGCTGTCGGGCATGAACGCCATCTCGAGCTTGATGCGGCCGGCGCCGGAGCAGGATTCGCAGCGACCTCCCGCGGTGTTGAACGAGAAACGGCTCGCGCTGTAGCCGTGGACCTTCGCCTCGGGGAGCGAGGCGAAGAACTGCCGGATGAGGTCGAAGATGCCGAGGTAGGTCGCGGGCGTGGAGCGCGGGGTCTTGCCGATGGGGGATTGGTCGACCTCGATGACGGACTTGAAGCCCTCGGCGCCGGTGAGGGCGGCGAAGGGCGGGGAGGACCGGGGCGAGGGCGCCCCGGCTCCAGCGTCGGATTCGAAGCCGGTGAGTTTTGCGAAGTCCTTGCCGGTGAGCTTGGCCTTGCGCTGTTTGATCGCGCAGGTGACGGCCGGGTGCAGCACGTCGCGGAAGAGCGTGGATTTGCCCGCGCCGCTCGGGCCGCAGACCATGACGAGGCGACCGTGCGGCAGACGCAGCGCTTGGTCGCGGAGGTTGCGGTAGTGGATGCCGGTCAGTTCGAGCCAGCCTTGGTGGAGTGCGTTGACCCTAACGCGCTTGGAACGGGTTGAGGTCGACCCGTTCGACCCTGGCACCGCGCGGTATTCGCCGCGGAGCGGGTGCGGGATGCCTTTCTCCAGATACAGGCCGGTGAGCGAGGAGGAGATTTTTTTGATGTTGGCCGGCGTGTCGTTGGCGAGGACCTCGCCGCCGTGCAGGCCGGCGCCGGGGCCGAGGTCGATGATGCGGTCGGCGCGTTCCATGAGCACGTCGTCATGCTCGACGACGAGGAGCGTGTTGCCCTTGGCGCGGAGGGCCTGGAGCGTGTCGATGAGGCGGTCGTTGTCGCGCGCGTGGAGGCCGATGGACGGTTCGTCGAGGACGTAGAGCACGCCGGTGAGGTTCGAGCCGAGCTGCGCGGCGAGGCGGATGCGCTGGGCCTCGCCGCCGGAGAGCGTCTCGGTCGGTCGGTCGAGTGCGAGGTAGTCGAGGCCGACGTGGGCGAGGAAGCGCAGGCGCTCCTCGATCTGCGGGACGATGTCCTGCGTGATCAGTTTGCCGCGGCGGTCGAGGTCGAGGCGGCGCAATGTGGCGAGCAGGTCGTCCGGCGTGAGGTGGGTGAGTTCAGGCAGGGAGATGCTCCCATTCCAGTTACTTGATCCTTGTGACTTGTTACTTGGCCTGAGCGGCAGTCTGACCGCGCGGGCCACGCGATTAAGACGTTCGCCGGCGCAGGTCGGACAGGTCTTGCCGTCGTTCGCGGGATCGTCCGGGTCGAAATGCCGCAGCGCGTCGGCGACCTCGTCGGACATCTCCTCGTCCTCGTCGGGCTTGAGCATCCAGTCGTAGATGCGGCCGTGACCGCGGCAGGTGGGGCACCAGCCCTTGGGCGAGTTGAAGGAGAAATGCTTCGGGTCGAGTTCGGGGAAGGACTCGCCGGTGATGATGTCGGTGCGCGTGGTGGAGAACCAGCTGAGGACGCCGCCAGTGGGCGCGACGAGGAAGCACGCGCCCTTGCCGAGGCGCAACGCGGTCGTGAGCGCGTCGGCGCGGCCCTTGGGCGCGAGCGCCTTCAGGTCGGCGACGACGACCTCGACGTCGTGCTCCTTGTAGCGGTCGAGCTTGGTGAACGTGTCGACGCGCAGGAGGCGGCCGTCGGCGCGCATCAGTTCGTAGCCCTGCTTGGCGATCCACTTCGCGATGGGCTCGTGGTGGCCCTTGCGGCCGCAGATGAGCGGGGCGCAGAGGTAGAGGTGCCTGGCCTTGCGCGCGGCCGGCGTGGCGAGGGTCTTCTCGAGGAGGCGGCGGAGCTGCGCGGGGGAGAGCGGCGTGACGGCGCGGCCGGTCTCGGGGTGGTGTTGCACGCCGAGGCGCGCGTAGAGGAGGCGGAGGTATTGCGCGACCTCGGTGATGGTCGCGACGGTGGACTTGCGCGAGCCGCGCGTGACGCGCTGTTCGATCGCGACAGTGGGCGGGATGCCGGTGAGGCGGTCGATGTCGGGGCGCGGGAGCTGCTCGACGAACTGGCGCGCGTAGGGCGACATCGACTCCATGAAGCGGCGCTGCCCTTCGGCGAAGATGATGTCGAACGCGAGGGTCGACTTGCCCGAGCCGGACACGCCGGTGACGACGGAGAGCTGGCGGTGCGGGATGGAGAGCGAGATGTTTTTGAGGTTGTTCTCGCGGGCGCCGAGAAGGTGCAGAGCGGCGGGCTCGGCGTGGTAAGTGGAGGCGTGTTCGGCGGCGAGTTGTAGGGCGGGGTCTCCTGACCCCGCCGGAAGCGGGTATGGAATCTCGTTCGCGGCGGGGTCGGGAGACCCCGCCCTACAATCCAAGGCGGCGCGGAGGAAGGGCGCGGTGGCGGTGTCGGTGGCGGCGATCTGCTCAGGCGTGCCCTCGGCGACGATGCGGCCGCCGCCGGCGCCGGCTTCGGGGCCGACCTCGAGGATCCAGTCCGCGGATTTCAGCACGTCGAGGTTGTGCTCGATGACCACGACGCTGTGTCCCGCGTCGACGATGCGCTGCAAGACGGAGAGCAGGCGCTTCACGTCGTGGCGGTGCAGACCGGTGGTGGGTTCGTCGAGGAGGAGCAGGGCGCCGGGTGGATTTTCGATTTTCGCTTTTGGATTTTCGATATCGGCCTCGCGGGAGCTCGGCCCTCCAGGGGTGCTGGCGTAGTCGGAGAGGTAGCGGACGAGCTTGAGGCGCTGCGATTCGCCGCCGGAGAGGGTGTTGAGCGGCTGGCCGAGGGTGAGATAGCCGAGGCCGACGGCGTCGAGGGCGGCGAGGCGAGAGCGGATCGTCGCGTGACCGGCGAAGAGACCGAGCGCCTCGGTGATCGTGGTCGCGAGGAGGTCGGCGACGGATTTTCCGTTCCACTGGATGGCGAGCACCTCGGGCTTGAAGCGGCGGCCTTCGCAGAGCGGGCAGGGGACGAAGACGTCGGAGAGGAACTGCATCTCGACGCGTTCGCTGCCGAGGCCCTGGCAGTGGTCGCAGCGGCCTTCGCCGCTGTTGAAGGAGAAGCTCGAGGCGTTGAAGCCGGCTTCCTGCGCGGTGGGCGTCTGCGCGTAGAGCTCGCGGATGAGGTCCCACGCTTCGCTGTAGAGCGCGGGGTTGGAGCGCGGCGTGCGGCTGAGCGGGGATTGGTCCACGAGGACGATCTCGGAGAACGCCGTGTCACCCTCGATGCGGGCGATGGTCGCGGGATCCTCGGTCATCTGGCTGCGCTGCGTGAGCAGGCCTTGGTGGATGACGTTGTCGAGGAGCGTGGATTTGCCCGAGCCGGAGACGCCGGAGAGGCAGACGAAGCGGCGCAGCGGGAGGCGGAAGGAAAGGTCGCGGAGATTGTGCTTCGAGGCGCGGTGGAACTTCAGCCAGCGGGTGGAGCGGTCGCCGACGGCGCGGCGCTGCGCGGGGATTTCCAGCGATTCGCGGCCGGAGAGATAACGGCCGGTGAGACTGCGCGGGGAACGGAGCAACTGGGCGACGTCGCCTTGGAAGACGATCTCGCCGCCGCGCGCGCCGGGCTCGGGGCCGATCTCGAGGACGTGGTCGGCGGCGCGGATCATCGCCTCGTCGTGCTCGACGACGACGACCGTGTTGCCGGCGTCGGTCAGGGTGCGGATGATGCCGATAAGGCGGTCGATGTCGCGCGGGTGGAGACCGACGGAGGGTTCGTCGAGGACGAAGAGCGTGTCGACGAGCGAGGTGCCGAGGCAGGAGGTAAGGTTGACGCGCTCAACCTCGCCGCCGGAAAGCGTGCGCGACGAACGGTCGAGCGTGAGGTAGCCGAGGCCGACCTGCTCGAGGTAACGCAGGCGGGTGACGATCGATTCGTAGGCGAGCGTCGCGGTGTGGGCCGCGGCGATTTTCGATTCCTGGGTGTCGAGCTTCGATTGGCGGACGAGGGCCAGCAGTTCGGAGACGGGAAGCTGATAGAGCTGCGGGAGCGTGTAGCCGCGCCATTTCCAGCAGAGCGCCTCGGGCTGGAGGCGCGAGCCGCGGCACTCGGGGCAGGGATTGTAGGCCCGGTAGCGCGAAAGGAAGACGCGGACGTGCATCTTGTATGTCGTCTTCTCCAGCCAGCGGAAGAAACCCTTGAGCCCATACCAATACTGCGGCCATGCCTTCGTCTCGCCGTCGTAGCCGGGCGAACCATCGATGACGAAGGCCTTCTGCTCCTCGGTGAGTTCGGCGAACGGCACGTCGGTGGGAAGGCCGAGCTTTTTCGTGAAGCGGATCAGGTCTTTCTTTGACTCGCCGTAGATTTCGCCTTCCCACGGCTTGATCGCGCCCTGCTCGATGGAGAGCGAGTGGTCGGGGATGGCGAGGCGGTAGTCGATGTCGATGATGCGCCCAAAGCCGCGGCAGCGCGGGCAGGCGCCGAGCGGGGAGTTGAAGGAGAACAGGCCCGGCGACGCGGGGCGGAACGTGCGGCCGGTCTTCGGCGAGTGCAGGCCGCGGGAAAAGTGCCCTGCGGGCACTGCTTGAAGTTGAAGGGTTGAAGTTGAAGCGTCGGGGACAGTGCTGGCGTTGAAGAGGTAGACTTCCCCCTGACCGAAGTGCAGCGCGGTCTCGGTGGCTTCGAGGAAGCGCGCCTGGTTTTCCGTCGCGATGCGCAGGCGGTCCTGGATGACGAAGACGTGACCGGTGTGCGCGAGCGAGTCGGCGGCCTGCTCGGCGAGGAGATCGTCCAAGGTCGCGAGCGTCGGGGCTTCGCCGCTGCCGCGGGGGATGAGCACGCGCGTGTAACCTTGATTCTTCAACGGCGGGAGGATCTCCGTCCACGCGAGGTTGGCGGGCTTCGTGATCCTGAAGGCGAGCAACAGCGTGGCGGCCGGGTGCGCGGCGTGTGTCTTGCGCCAGATCGTCTGCGGCGTGTCGTCCTCGACCTTCTCGCCCGTCGCGGGGTCGAAGCACTCGGCGACGTGGCTGAACCAGACTTTCGCGAAATCGGTCAGCTCCGTCATTGTGCCGACGGTGGAGCGCGAGGTCTTGACCGTGTTGGTCTGCTCGATGGCGATGGACGGGCGGATGTTCTCGACGGAGTCGACCTTGGGTTTGTCGAGCAGGTCGAGGAACTGGCGCGTGTAGGCGGAGAAGGTCTCGACGTAACGGCGCTGGCCCTCGGCGTGGAGTGTGTCGAACACGAGCGAGGATTTGCCCGCGCCGCTCAGTCCGGTGACGACGATGTATTGGCCCAGCGGCAGATCGAGGTCGAAGCCCTTGAGGTTGTTCTGGCGGACGCCGCGCAGGCGGATGAATTCGGTCGGGGAGGGACGCACTGGCGGCTACGAATGAGCACGAGCCTGCGAAACGCAACCCGCCGGATGCCGCGCGGCGTGGCTGCTGACAGCACGGTGTCAGGAGCGGGGTGCTCGACGGGGGTTTATGGTGTCTTACGCAAAGAAATCACCCCAACTGTCATCGCGAGGTTCGCGAAGCGCGCCGTGGCGATCAAGCTGGATTGCTTCGGCGCTTCGCTCCTCGCAATGACAAGCATGCAGTAATTTTCATTATTGGGAACTACCCAAAGAGGTGACGCTGCGATGCCTTGGGGTAGGGCGCGACCGCTGGGCGCGCCGAGAGCGTGTTGCGGCGGGCCCAGCGGTCCCGCCCTACCTCCGACAACGTCACTTCTTCAGGAAATTCTCACTAGTAATCCCCAACCGGGCGCAGCGAAGACTTCGCGCCTGCAAAAATGCCAAGGCAATCAGACCTTCACGAGCTCGGCGAAGAGCGCGAGGTGCGCCTGGATCTGGCGCTCGGCGGTGAACTCGGCGCGTGCGTGCTGGCGGCCGGCCTCGCTGAAGCGCCGGCGCAGGCCGGGCTCGCGGATGAGCTTGTCGAGGGACTCGACGAAGCCCGCCTGGTCCTTGTTCTTGAGCAGGAAACCCGACTGTCCCGGGATGAAGCATTCGCCCACGCCGACGATGTCGTAGGCGATGGCCGGCAGCCCGTGGAGTTGCGACTCGATGAGGAAGTTCGACAGCGATTCGCTCTGCGAGGCGAGGACGGCGAGGTCGGAGGCGTGGTAGAGCGCCGTGGGATCGGGTTGGTAACCGAGGAAGCGCACGCGGCCGCCGATGCCGAGGTCGTGGGCGAGGCGTTCGCAGCCCTTGCGGGCGACGCCGTCGCCGGCGAGCCAGAGCTGCCAGTCCAGGTAGCCGGGGAGTTTCGCGCAAATCTCGATCAGCTCGCGCTGGTTCTTCTCGGGGCGGAACATCGCGACGTTGAGCATCACGACCGTGCTCGGGTTCGCGCCGTGATAGCGGCGGAGGCCGTGGTTGCGCGGGCCGTCGGCGTCGTGCGAGCGGAGCACGGGGTTGTGGATGACGGTGATCTTGTGCGCGGGCAGGTCGTGTTCGTCGGTGAGCACGCGTTTGGCGACGTGGCTGTTGGCGACGATGTGGCGGCAGAGGCGCAACGAGCGACGGAAGAGCCACGGCAGCGTCTTGCCGGTGCGCATCGTGCAGATGACGGCGGCGTGCGGCAGGCGCGACTGGATGAAACCGGCGTAGCAGTTCGCCATGCGGCCCATGCAGAGCACGAGGTCGGGCGCGGCCTCGGCGGCGGCGCGGAGCAGGCCGGGGGCGAACCAGTCGAGGTGCAGGTCGAAAGGCTGGAGCGACTTGAAGGCGAAGGGCTGGTTCTCCGCGTCGTCCCCGAGCGCGCCGCGCGGGCGGAAGGTCAGCAGCGTGACCTCGTGGCCGGCGCGCGCCGCGGCCGCGCCGAGGAAGACGGCGTGGCGTTCGGTGCCGCCGCTGCGCAGGTAGTCTTGGACGATCAGGATTTTCATTGCTCCGCGAAAATTCGGGTTAGAGTCATCATTCTATGAACCACCCGTTCGTCAACCTGCTCGTGCGCTGGGCGATCCTCGCGCTCGGCGTGGTCCTGAGCGCGACGCTGGTGCCCGGCATCAGCTATACGACGGGCACGACGCTCGCCGTCGTGGTGTTGCTGCTGAGCTTCTTCAACGCGGTGCTCAAGCCGCTGCTGATGCTCTTCACGCTGCCGTTCATCGTTCTGACGCTCGGCATCGGCGTGTGGCTGATCAACGCGTTCCTCTTCTTCATCGTCGGTAAGCTGGTGGACGGCTTCCACGTCGCGGGCTTCGGCTCGGCGCTGCTCGGTGCGGCGGTCGTGAGCCTGACGAATCTCTTCGTCACGCGGATGCTCTCGAACGCCACGGGCCAGGAGGTGCGGGTGTGCGGACGCGGCCCGGCGGCGCGCAAGAAGGACGACGATGTGATCGACGTCTGAGTGCCGGTCCCCGGCGGCCGCGCGGCGAAATTACGCCCGCGGCGCGTGACGGAGAATCCGTTTGACGGGCACGCGGGCCGGCCTGACTTTGCCCGCTCACATCTACGCCTATGTCAGACGCAATTTACGACTTGGTGGTCATCGGTGGCGGCCCGGCCGGTTACGCGGCGGCGATCCGCGCCGGTCAGCTCGGCAAGAAGGTCGCGTGCATCGAACTCGAGCGCGCCGGCGGCACCTGCCTCAACTGGGGCTGCATCCCGACGAAGGCGCTGCTCAAGAGCGCCGAGCTCTACCGCACCTTCCAGAAGGCCGAGAGCTACGGCCTCAGCGTGCAGGGCGTGGGCTTCGACTTCCGCAAGGTCATCGAGCGTTCGCGTGGCGTCTCGGCCCAGATGGCCAAGGGCATCGAGTTCCTCTTCCGCAAGAACAAGGTCGACTACTTCGTCGGCCGCGGCCGCGTGACCGTGCCCGGCATGGTCGAGATCACCGAGGGTGAGCACAAAGGGAAATTCTTCCGCACGAAGAACGTCCTCGTCGCCACCGGCCAGAAGCCCCGCGCGCTGCCCGGCCTGCCGGTCGACGGCGTGCGCGTGATGACCTCGCGCGAGGCGCTCGCGGCGAAGGAGCTGCCGAAGTCCATCGCCATCATCGGCGCCGGCGCCATCGGCGTGGAGTTCGCCTATTTCTTCAACGCCTTCGGCGCGAAGGTGACGCTGATCGAGATGCTGCCGCAGCTCCTGCCCGTCGAGGACGAGGAGGTCGCGAAGACGCTCGAGCGCAGCTTCGCCAAGCAGGGCATCGTCACGCACACCGGCACGAAGAGCGAAAACATCCGCGTCGGCGAAAAGTCCGTGAAGCTCGACCTCGTGAAGGACGGCGCCAAGACCGAGCTCGAGGTCGAGACCGTCCTCGTCGCCATCGGCATCGTCTCCGCCATCGACGGCCTGTTCTCTGACAAGGTGAAGGTCGAGACCGACCGCGGCTTCGTGAAGGTCGACGCCAATTACCAGACCAGCGTCCCCGGCATCTACGCTGCGGGCGACATCCAGGGACCGCCGTGGCTCGCGCACGTCGCGACGTTCCGCGCGGTCAACGCCGTCAACGGCATCTTCGGCCACAGCAAGCCCAAGCAGGTCGACAAGTTCCCCGGCTGCACCTACTGCCAGCCGCAGGTCGCCAGCACCGGCCTGACCGAGAAGGCCCTCAAGGAAAAGGGCGTCGCCTACAAGGTCGGCAAGTTCCCCTTCACCGCGGTCGGCAAGGCCGTGGCGGCGGGCGACTCCGAGGGCTTCGTCAAGGTCCTCAGCGACGCCAAGACCGGCGAGATCCTCGGCGTGCACATCATCGGCAGCGAGGCCACGGAGCTGATCGCCGAATACGGCCTCGCGATGGGCCTCGAGGCGACGATCGAGGACGTGCACCACACGATCCACGCGCACCCGACGCTCTCCGAAGCGCTCGGCGAGGCGGCGGCCGCCACGACAAACGAGGCGATCCACATCTGAGCGAAGCGCCGGCTGCCCCGCAGCCTGCTTGCTCAAATGACGAAGGCCGGCGCCACGCCGGCCTTTTGCTTTTGGGCGGTTGTTCTGATTTCGGCCCGCCTTCGCCAAGGCTTCGGCGGGCAGTTTTCTTTCTGCTCCAGAAAGAAAACTGGTGCGAGTGCCGGGAGTCGAACCCGGATCAATGGCTTCGGAGGCCACTACACTATCCATTGTGCTACACTCGCAGAGAACGCGGGCAGCTTTCGCCGCCGCGGGGCAAATTCAAGCCGTTTCGCGGACCGACCGGCCGGCGCCGGGCGCTCAGCGCAACGCGTATTTGATCAGCACGAAGCCGCCGATCAGCAGGACCATGAAGATCACCGTGAACAGCTCGAGGTATTTATCGAGCAGGCGCTTGATCGGCGGACCGAAGTAATAGATCGCGCCGCCGACGAGGAGGAACCGCCCCGTGCGGCCGATGATCGAGGCGCCGAGGAGCGTCCAGATGCTGACCTGCTCGTGAAACACGCCGGCGGCGATTGTGAACACCTTGTAGGGGATCGGCGTGAAGGCGGCGGTGAGGATGGCGAAGAAGGCGTTCTCCCCGTAGAGCGCGGCGACCTTGTCCCAGGCCGCGCCGTATTTCAGCAGGTCGAAGATGATCCAGCGGCCCAGCGGCTCGGCGGCGTAGCCGATGTAGTAGCCGAAGGCGCCGCCCGCGACCGAGCCGACGCCGCACCAGAGCGCGAACTTGAACGACTTCTTCGGCGCGCCCATGCACAGCGCGATGAGCAGCACGTCGGGCGGGATGATGAAGAACGACGACTCGACGAACGCGATGACGACCAGCGCCGTCAGCCCGTGCGGCGTGTCCGCCCAGTGCAGCACCCAGTTGTAGAGGCGCTTGAGGGCGTTGGGTTTCTCCGGCGCGTGGGTCAGGTGGGGCAGGGGATCGCTCATGGCGGCAAAGAAAAAGGGCAGGACGCGTGTATCCTGCCCGAGGCAAAGAAAGGGAAACGGCCGCTCAGACGTCCGGCTTGGTCTTGCGGAGACCCTGCACGCGGTCTCCGTCCTTCCACTGGCCACGCTTCTTGAGGATGGCGACGCGCTCGAAGCGCTTGAGGACGTTACGCTTCACGACGAGGCCGCCGGAAGACTTGAGGCTGTTGTGCTGGGACATAAAAAGGTGTCTCGTTAAGGTGAATTCGGAGGTGGAAAGGGGCCGGGTGTAGAGTTCGCGATAGCCCATGACAAGTATTTTTCACCCACCGCTTCCGCGTTCACCTCGATCCATTGCGGCACGCTGTAGGGGTGTCGCGCGTGGACCCACTGATTGAGGGCGGACGCGTTGGCGGGCAGGCACTTGAACCAGACGCGGAACTCCTGCGCTTGGTCGACCTTGCCTTCCCAGTGGAAGAACGACGTGACCGGGCCCTCCACCTGCGCGCACACGGCCAGCCGCGTCTCGACGGCGCCGCGGGCCAGGCGTTCCGCATCGGCGCGCGTCTCGGTGGTGGTCCAGGCGACGATCATGCGGGGATTGTCGCGCTCCGGCGCCCCGCGGCAAACCAAACCCTCGGCCGCGGCGGGTCCGGGGAATTTTTCACCCTTGACGCTCCCGGCACCCGACGTAGGGCTATCCCTTCCTTTTTACCGAACCATGAGAGACGAATACATCAAGGAAGCCCAAAAGGTCATCCAGGACCCCAACGTGCTGATCAACGTGGTCTCGCGCCGCGTGAAGCAGCTCCGCCGGGGCAGCCGTCCGCTCGTGGAGTCCCTCGAGAAGCTGAGCCCCGAGGATATCGCCCTGCGCGAGATCATCGAGGGCAAGATCAGCTACGAAGTGACGCACGCCTGAGCGAGTCTCGGCGATTTTAGGACGAAGCGCGGCACCCCGGCCGCGCTTCTTTTGTTTGCGGGGCCGGCGCGACCGGTCCCACACTCCCGCGTCCATGGCCGCCAAGGCACACGATCCCTCCCGCTACACCGAGCTGCGCAACCCCAAGGCGCTGCGCGACTACTTCGTGCACGACAAGTTCGAGGCGGGCGTCAAGCTGGTCGGCACCGAGGTCAAATCCATCCGCGCCGGCAAAGCCCAGTTGAGCGACGCCTTCTGCCGGATCGAGAAGGGCGAGGTCTGGCTCCACGGCGCCTACATCGAGGAGTATTCGCACGGCGGCCTGTCCCAGCACGCCCCGCGCCGCCCGCGCAAGCTGCTCCTCAAGGCCAACGAAATCCGCAAGCTCGCCCAAGCCGTCGAGACTGGCGGCCGCCAGATCGTCGCCCTGCGCATGTATTTCAAGGAGGCGCTCGTGAAGGTCGAGATCGCCACCGCCGCGCCGAAGAAGCAGTTCGACAAGCGCGACGACATCAAGAAGCGCGAGCAGAACCTCGAGGCGCGCCGCGCGCTCAAGTCGATCAAGCGATGAGCCCCGCCCGCCGCCGTCCTGCGCCGGGCGCCCTGCGCGCCGTGTCCATCCGCGTCCCGGCGAGCACGTCGAATTGCGGCGCCGGCTTCGACACGCTCGGCCTCGCGCTCGCGCTCCACAACACCGTCACCGTCCGCCGCCGCGCCGACGCGGAGATCCGCGCCGCGACCGCGTCCGCCGGCGCCGGGCTCGCGATGGCGCGCGAGGCGGCGCAGGCGTTCTTCGCCCGCAGCGGCGCCGAGCCGTTCGGTTTTTCCTTCCGCATCGACGGCGACGTGCCGCTCGCGCGCGGACTCGGTTCGAGCGTCACGCTGCGCGCGGGCCTCGTCGCGGCCCTGAACGAGCTGGCGGGCACGCGCCTCGACCGCGCGGCGCTGGCGGGCCTCGTCACGGCGCTGGAGGGTCATCCCGACAACGCCACGCCCGCCGTGCTCGGCGGATTTTGCGTCGGGCGCATGGATCCGGCGACGGGCGAACTCGCCGGCGTCGTGCGCCGCGCCATCGGGCGCGAACTCGTGTTCGTCGTCGCCTCGCCGGAGCAGGAAATCCAGACGAAGCAGTCGCGCGGCGTTTTGCCGGCGCAACTGCCCTACGCCGACGCCGTGCGCAGCGTGAACAGCGCGAGCTACGTCACGGCCGCGTTTCTCAGCGGCGAATTCGACCGGCTGCGCCATGCAGTGGCGGATTTCATGCACGAGCCGTATCGCCTGCCGCGCATTCCCGGCGCGCGCGATGCCATCGCGGCGGGCGTGCAGGCCGGGGCGTTGACCGGCTGGCTGAGCGGCAGCGGGTCGAGCGTGCTCTGCGTCGCGCGTCCGCCGCACGCCGCGACGGTCGGCCGGGCAATGGCGGCGGCCTTCACCGCGGCGGGCGTGCGGAGCCGGATTCGTGCCCTGCGGGCCGACAACCACGGCCTGCGCCGCGTCGCATCGCGCCCGTAAGCCCGGCGCTCAGCGCTCGAGCGGAAACGGCGGGCGCGAACCGGTCCAATGCCGCGAAATCTGCTCGGCCAGCACCGGCCACTTGAAGGGCTTGCGGACGATCGCCTTCAGCGCCGGCACGCGGCGCGCGCGATCGGAATCGAGTTCGATCTCGTGGGCCGTGATCATCACGGCCGGGAGGTCCGGGCGCAGCTTCTTCACCTCGGCGAGAAACTCCAAGCCGTCGAGGCCGGGCATGTGGAAATCCGTCACGATCAGGCCGACATCGAGCGTCGGCAGCGCCTTCAGCGCTTCCAGCGGGCGGGAAAATCCGTGCACGGGGCAGGCGAGGTGTTCGCCGAGCAGTTGTTCCAGCAGATCGATGTAGGCCACCTCGTCATCGACCAGCATCACGCAGCGCGGGCCGGAATTGGCGACGACGGCCGCGGTCGCGGACGAAGGGGCGAGGGGGGACGAAGGCGTCGACGACATGGAGAGGAAGGCAGCGGTCGGCCCGTGACCGGAACAGCATTTGGATGGAACAAGCGCCCCGGGCTGGCCAGCCTAAATCCGTCCCGCCCATGCTGCACGTCGTCCTGTTCCAACCGCAAATCGCCCCCAATACCGGCAATGTCGGCCGCATGTGCGCCGTCACCAAGTGCCGGTTGCACCTGATCCATCCGCTCGGCTTCGCCATCACGGACAAACACCTGAAGCGCGCGGGGATGGACTATTGGTATTCGCTCGATGTCCACGAGCATGCGGACTGGGCGGCGTTCCGCGCGAGCCCCCACGGGCCGGAGCGGCTGTGGCTTTTTACCACGCATTCCACGCAGACGTTCTGGGACGTGAAGTTCGCCGCCGGCGACGGCCTCGTCTTCGGCAATGAGGAGGCGGGCGCGCCCGATTGGCTGCACGCCGAGTTCGGCGACGAGCGGCGCCTGAAAATCCCGCATGCCAACGGCACGCTGCGCTCCCTCAACCTCTCCACCGCCGCCGGCATCGCCACCTACGAGGCGCTGCGCCAGGTCGGGATGCCCAAGTAGGTCCGGTCTTCGACCGGACCGGCCAGTCACAGACTGGCCCTACCGCAGGCACCGCGCCGATTGAGTCACGCGCAAGGCACTGACCCGTTCGATGCGGGAGGTAGGGCGCACCGGCCCGGTGCGCCGCGGATTTAATGCCGCGCTCTCGGCGGACCGGGCCGGTCCGCCCTACCCGTCAGGCTGTTCCTCGAAACTCAATAAACCCTAAAACTCCCCGAGCCGGGCGCACGCCGCCGTGTGCCTGGAGCCGGTTTCGCGCAGCGGCGGCACGGCCGCCCGGCACACGTCGGTCGCATGCGGGCAGCGCGGATGAAACGCGCACCCGGCCGGCGGGTTGAGCGGCGAGGGCGGGTCGCCCGCGAGCACGATCCGCTCCCGGCCGTCGTCCCGCACGTGCGGGATCGCGCTGATCAGCGCCCGCGTGTAGGGATGGCGCGGCCGCTCCATCACCTCGAGGGCCGGGCCGCATTCGACGATTTTCCCGAGATACATCACCGCCACGCGGTCGGAGATGTGCTTCACGACGGAAAGGTCGTGCGCAATGAAGAGGAGCGCGAGGTTCATGTCGCGCACGAGCGCCGCCAGCAGGTTGAGGACCTGCGCCTGGATCGACACATCGAGGGCGGAGACCGGCTCGTCGGCGATGATGAGCTGCGGCTCGAGCGCGAGCGCGCGGGCGATGGCGATGCGCTGGCGCTGGCCGCCGGAGAATTCGTGCGGGTATTTGCGCAGGAAGCGCGCCGCCAGTCCGACGCGCTCCATCAGCGAGGAGACGCGGGCGGGAATCTCCTCCGCCGGACACACCCCGTGCACCTGCAGGGGCTCCGCGAGCGTCTGGAAGACGGTCAGGCGCGGGTTGAGCGACGCGAACGGGTCCTGGAAAACCATCTGCATCGAACGGCGGAGCGTGCGGATCTCCGCCGGGCCGGCGGCGGTGAGGCTGCGCCCGCCGAGCCACACGGATCCGCCCGTGGTCGGCACGAGCTGCATGATCGTGCGCGCGAGCGTGGATTTGCCGCAGCCGGACTCGCCGACGAGGCCGAGCACCTCGCCGCGCTGCAGCGTGAGCGAAACGCCGTCGACCGCGCGGACGGTGCCGGTGCGGCGGCGACGCAGGAAGCCGGACTCCACGGCGAAGTGGGTCTGCACGTCGCGCAACTCGAGCAGCGGCTCAGGCATGGAGAATCTCCTTCCGTTGCACGCGGATGCAGGCGCTGGCGTGGCCGGGTGCGATCTCCGCCAGCGGCATCTCGCCGCGGCGGCAGTCGTCGGAGGCGAATTCGCATCTCGCCGCGAAGGCGCAGCCGGCGAGTGGCTTCGACAGGTCCGGCGGCAGGCCCGGAATGGTGTAGAGCGTCTCGCCCTTCGGCTGCAGGGCGGGGATCGAGCGCTGCAGGGCCCGCGTGTAGGGATGGCGCGGCGCGGCGAAGAGCGTGCGCGTGGACGCGCTTTCGACGAGGCGGCCGGCATACATGACCTGCACGCGGTCGCAGAGCTCGGAGACGACGGCGAGGTCGTGCGTGATGAAGATTACCGCCATGCCGGTCTCGCGCTGGAGACGGCGCAGCAGGTCGAGGATCTGGGCCTGCACGGTGACATCGAGCGCCGTGGTCGGCTCGTCGGCGATGAGCAGCTCGGGCTTGGTGATCAACGCCATCGCGATCATCACGCGCTGGCGCATGCCGCCGGAAAACTCGTGCGGATACTGGTGCAGGCGCCGCGCGGCGTCGTTGATCCCGACCGCCTCCAGCATGGCGAGGCCGCGCGCGAGGGCCGACTTCCGGTCGATGTTCTCGTGGATCAGCAGCGGCTCGATGAGCTGCTCGGAGATCCGCAGATAGGGATTCAGAGAGGTCATCGGATCCTGGAAGATCATCGCGATGCGTTTGCCGCGGATCGCGCGCGCCTCGGCGGGAGAGCAGTTGAGCAGGTCGGTGCCGTCGAACAGCGCCCGCCCGCCCTCGATGCGCCCCGGCGGCTGCGGCACGAGGCCCATGAGCGAGTAGCACGTCACCGACTTGCCGGAGCCGGATTCGCCGACGATGCCGAGCGTCTCGCCGGGCTCGATCGCGAAGCTCACGCCGTCCACGGCGCGCGTGACGCCGCTGCGCGTGTGGAAGGAAGTGCGGAGGTCTTCGACTTGGAGCAGGGGCACGGGAAGTCAGGTTGCGGGCGGCGCGGCCCGGAGCAACTCGGCAAAAAGGGTCTCATACCGTCCGACCATGCGCGGGACGGAAAAGAGCTGCGGCACCTCTGTCGCGCCGCGGCGCACGATCTCCTCCACGGCGGGACCGCCGGCGAGGACGGTGCGCAACGTGGCGGCGAGCGCGGCGTCGTCGTGCACGGGAAAGAGCCAGCCGGTGCGGCCGGGCTGGATGATGTCGGGCACGCCGGGCGCGTCGCTGCCGATGGCGGCGCAGCCGGCGCTCATGTAGTCGATGAGCACGAGCGGCAGGCCCTCGTAGTGCGTCGACAGCACCGCCGCGCGGCAGCGGTGGTAGAGTTCGGCGGCATTGGTCACGCGGCCGGGAAAGTCGACCCGGTCCGCGATCCCGAGCGAGCGCGCGAGCTTCTCGCAGGCGGTGCGGTGGGACTTCTTGCCGTCGCCGCCGAGGATGAGCCGGCCGGTCCAACCCGTCTCGGCGAGGCGCTTGGCGGCGCGGATGAGCGTGGGCTGGTCCTTTTGGCGGGCAAAGCGCGCGACCATGACGATGTCCTGCCCGCGTTCGGCAAAGGGCGGCGCCCCGACGGCGTAGCGCGAGGGATCCGAACCGTTGTGGATGACCTCGACCCGCGGACCGAGGAGGCGGCGGGCACGGAGGTGGTCGACGACGCCCTGCGAAACGCCGACCGTCGCGCTGGTGCGCGCCGCGAGCGGGCGCGCCTCCCAGAGCCGCCACAGCGCGTAGCGCTCGCAGTTCATCTCCACGTGGACCACGACCGGCACGTTTTCGGTGAAAGCCGCCTGCCGCCCCCAGATGTGCTCACTGAAGCCGTGCGCCACGAAGACCTGCGGACGGAAATCGCGGATGAGCTCGCGGAGCTGGCGGCGCGTCGTCCACTTCGGCCAGTCGGCCACCCAGTGCGTGCGCAGGCCGGTGGCGTCGATCTGCGCCTGCATGGACTGCGGCAGCTCCACCTTCTTGCGGCGCAGGACGAGCATGGGCTCGTAGTTGCCGCTGCGCAGGTGGCCGCAGGCGACGTCGAGCGCGACCTTGGTGGCGCCGGAGCCGCCGCCGGTGACGAAATGGATGACGCGCGGACGTTCGCTCATGACCGGGGCAGGTGGCGGTCGACGGCTTCTTTCACCTCGTTGAGCGTGAGGCGCAGCAGCGGGCGTTCGCCGCTCAGGTCCGCCGGACGCACGATGGTGTGCGCGGTGTCCCACGGATGCCAGCGCGCCGGGTCGAGCGGGCCGAACAGCGCCACGACAGGCACGTGGAACGACGCTGCGATGTGCAGCAGACCGGTGTCGATGCCGAGCGCGAGGTCCATGCGGCGCAGGAGCGAGTTCACGTCGCGGATCGGCAGCGCCTTGCTCCAGTCGTGGCAATGCGTGCGCGCCGCCTCCGGCATCTGCGCGAGGATCTCGTCGTAGTAACCCTTGTTGCCGGGCGAATCGCAGAAGTGGATCTCGCTGTTCCGCTCCGCGACCAGCCAGGCGAGCACGGCGGCGAAGCCGTCGGTCGACCAGTCCTTCAGCGGGAAGACCGATTTCGCGCAGACGAAGACGCGGCGGCGGCCGGGCGCGGGCAATTGCGCGTCGAGGCGCGCGTCGACCGCGGGGTCGGACCAGTTCTCGTTGTGCGTGTCGACGACCGGGATGCCGTCGGCGCGGAGCACATCGAGGAAGCACTCGACCTCGTGCTTGTCGGGGTAAGGCGTGCTGCGCTGGAGCAGGAAACCGCGCCCCTGCGTGGCGAAGCCGACGCGATGGGGAATGCCGGCGAGCAGCGGCAGCACCGCGCTCGAGAACGAACGGCGCAGGATGTAGACGCGGTCGTAGCGTCGCGCGCGCAGCATCCGCGCGCAGGCCCAGAGCGAGGTCGGGTGGGGTGCGGGGCGCTTCTTCGATTTCGGCGCGAAGTAGAGCAGGTCGTTCTTGTAGGGACAGTGTGCGAGCGTGTCGCCGGAGATGGGCTCGGCGAGCACGTCGATCTGCGCGTTCGGGAAGGCGCGGCGCAGGTTGCGCAGTGTCGGGATGGCCAGGACGGTGTCGCCGATGAAACGGTAGCGGATGACCAGCACGCGCAGCGGGCGCGGGTCGGGGTAGGCGGCGTTGGCGGGCGCGGCGCTCATCAGCCTTCGCGCCCGATGCGGGCGAACGCGTCCTGTGCCGCGCGGCTCACGCCGCCGGCCGGACGCCACGCGAGCAGGTCGACGTCGCCGAGCGAGGCCCAGCCCTCGGCGCGGGCGAGCGCGACGGCGGCGGTCTCGACAATGGTGAAACCCGCCGCGCGCAACGTTGCGCAGCACGAGTCGTGCAACTCCGCCGTGTGCGTCGAAAGCACGATGGTCAGCGCGCGGTCGCTCGCGAGCAGGTTGGCCGCGCCGCGCAGCAGGTCGGCCTCCGCGCCCTCGACGTCGATCTTGAGGAAATCCGGCGCGGGCAATTCGCCCGAGGCGATCAGGCCGTCGACGTGGCGCACGGGCACTTTCCAGCCGCTGCCGCCGAGGTGGGAGGCGATGGAGCTGGCGCGCTGGCTCTCGTCCCAGCCGAACGACATCTCGCCGTCCGTCCCGCTCATGGCGTAGGGCAGCACGGTGGCGTTGGCGGCGCGATTCCAGCGCAGGTGCAACCCGAGCAGCTGGCGATTGCGCGGGTTCGGTTCGAAGGCGAAGACCTTGCCGGCGGCGCCCGCGGCGGCGGATTCGAGGAGCGCCGTGTAGCCGCAATGCGCACCGATGTCCCAGACCACGTCGCCGGGGCGCACGAGTTGCGGCAGGCAAGCGGCCTTGCCGGGCACGAAGCGGTCGCGGAAGTAATTCTTCCCGGTCGTGACGCTCCACCAGCGGTCGCGGTTCGGGCCGCGTCGGATCGGGAGGCGGACGTGGAGGAAGAGGGATTTGAGCAGGCGCTTCATGCGGTGGGGGCGGAAAGGGTGGGGCGACTCAACGTGCGTAGACCTCGGGATACTCCGGGCCGCGGGCCTTGAAGCGCTTGTGGACCCAGAAATACTGCTCGGGCGCCTGGCGGGCATACTGCTCGATGAGCTCATTGATGCGCACCGCGTCGGCGGCCGCGTCGGCGGTGGGAAAATTCTCCAGCGCGGGCAGGATGCGCAGCGTGTAGCTGCCATCGCGCTCGCGGCGGGCGAAGAAGGGCACGACCGCGCAGCCGGTCATCTCGGCGATCTTGCTCGTGGCGGTGTTGGTGATGGCGGGGATGCCGAAGAAGGGGAGGATCTCGGACGACTTCGTGCGCTTGCCCTGGTCCGGCGCATACCAGATGGCGTGGCCACCGCGGAGCGCGCGGACGAGTCCGCGCAAGTCGTCGAAGTGCACGGCGACGGACATGTGCCGCTCGCGCTGCAGGCGCATGAGGTGGGCGACGACCGGATTGTTGGGATCGCGGTAGAGGCCGCCCATCGGATGGACCTCGGTCATCATCCGGCCGCAGATTTCCAGGGTCGTGAAATGCGCCGTGAGGAGGAGTGCGCCCTTGCCGCGGGCCAGCGCGTGCTCGAGGTGCGCGACGCCCTCGACCCGAAACGACGGCAGGTCGTCGCGTTCGGACCACCAGCCGGCGAGCGTCTCGAACAGGCCGAGTGCGAGCGATTGGAAGTGGGCGAGGGCGAGGGCGCGGCGCTCGGCGGGGGATTTTTCCGGGAAGCAGAGTTCCAGGTTCACTTCGGCCACGTGCCGCCGCACGCGCACGAAGTGGTAGATGAACCAGCCGAGCCCGCGCGCGAGGCGGCGCTTCTCCGGCCAGCTGAGCTCGTGCAGCACGCGGAACAGCGCGAGCCCGAGCCACGTCGGCCAATGGTCCGGCGTCCAGAGGCGGGTCTGCTCGCTGGCGCGGCTCATGCGCCGCTGGGCTTGGCCGCGTGGCGGTAAAGCTGCGGGTTCAGCGCCGGGTCGTTATACATCTTGAACTGGTAATAGACCGAGAACGTCCGCCGCCGCGCCGCGACGTCGGCGAGGAGTTCGCCGAGGGCGGCGATGAGGTCGGAGCGCTGCTGGCGGATGCGCGCGAGCTTCTCGGCGCATTTCTCGCGGTGCGCGGCGGACGCGTCGGCGCGGACCGTCTCCTCGTGCATGTGGTATTCCTTGAGCGCGAGGATGGAGAGGCGGTCGACGATCATGCCCGGCGTCTCGGAATTGCGCGGGCAACCGTCGGCGGCGGGCGAGAGCGCGGCGACGAAGGCCTTGTCCATCTCCTCGATGAAGTTGTTGCGCTCCTGGTTGAAGCGGTCGATGGCGCGCTTGGCGCGGTAGACGGCCTCGAAGCCGAGGTCGTCGCGGCGCGCGACGTCCTCCTCGTGCCAGAGCGAGAAATTGCGCAGGTGGTTCTCGGCGACGAGGCGCGGGAATCCCTCGCCGGTGGCGGCGGGCGGAGCCGCGTGCCAGGCGGCGGTCAGCTCGGTTTGCTGGGCGGCGATGTCGGGGGCGCGGAACATGTCGGGGCGATGGTCGCGGAGTGTGGGTGGAACGCCCGCGGCATGGCAAGAATCGCTTGGCCGCCGTGCGTGCATTTCGCTCTGTCCAAGCGCGCGCGCAGCCGCTAACACCCACCGCCATGGTCAATGTCATCTGCATGAAGTGGGGCACGAAATACGGCCCGGAATACGTCAACCGGCTGCGGTCGATGTTGACGCGCCACCTCCGGCGGCCGCACCGCTTCATCTGCTTCACCGAGGACGGCACCGGCATCGGGCCGGGCGTGGAGATCCTGCCGCTGCCGCCGATGGACCTGCCGCCGGGCAAGGAGCGCGGCTGGCGCAAGCTGTCGACCTTCCAGGCGCCGCTCTTCGACCTGACCGGGCCGACGCTCTTCATCGACCTCGACGTCGTGATCACCGGCTCGATGGACGAGTTCTTCGATTTGCCGGGCGAGTTCCACATCATCCACGACTGGGCCAAGCCCTGGCGCATCACGGGCAATTCCTCCGTCTACCGCTTCGAGGCGAACAAGCATCCGGATATCCTCGCCGATTTTCTCGCGAACATCGACCGCGTGAAGGCCGAGGTCCGCAACGAGCAGGAATACCTCACGCGCGAAATGAACCGGAAAGGCCTGCTCAACTACTGGCCGAAGGAATGGTGCGTGAGCTTCAAATACGGCTGCCTGCCGAAGTTTCCGCTCAACCTGTTCAAGACGCCCGCGCTGCCGGCCGGCGCGCGCATCGTGATCTTCCACGGCACGCCGAATCCGCCCGACGCCATCCACGGCCACCGCAAGGGCCTGCTCCGCCGCGCGCTCCCGACGCCGTGGGTCGCGGATCACTGGCGCTGAGAGAAATTCGCCGCGCCTCCGCGCGACGCACGACGCCGCCGGCACGCGCGGCTTGCCAACGGCACAGGCGCGCCAAACACTTTTCCGCGATGCGGCAACTGCTCGTCATTCAACCCTCCGCCCTCGGCGACATCGTGCACGCCCTGCAGACCGTCGCGGCGCTCAAGGCCCGGCAGCCGGACTGGCGGGTGTCGTGGATCGTGCGCGACATCTTCGCGCCGCTCGTGCGCGCGAGCACGGTGGTCGACCAGGTTTATGTCTTCCGCCGCCACGGCGGCGTGCGCGGGTTTTTCCAGCTGATGCGCGAGGTGCGCGCGCAGGAATTTGATGTCGCCTGGGACATGCAGGGCCTGCTGCGTTCCGCGCTGATGCTCCAGCGCACGCGCGCGAAGAAGAAGCTCGGTCGCGCCGACGCGCGCGAGGGCGCGCCGTTTTTCTACCCGATCAAGGTCGGCGCCCCGGCGCAGAATCCGGCGCACCAAGTCGAGCGGCTCCTCGAGTTTTGCGCCGCCCTCGGCGCCGAGCCGAAGCTCGCCGGCCCGCTCGAGTTCCGTGACGCCGCCAAGCTCAACCTCGGCTTCATGGACGCGCGTCGCGGCCTGCGGCCGATCCTGATTTTCCCGGACACGCGCCGCGAGGAGCGCCGCTGGAACGGCTACTCCGAACTCTCCGCCCTGCTTGTCCGCGAGGCGGGCCGCAAGGTCGTTTGGGCCGGCACGAACTACGTGCCCTGCAAGGAGGCGTTCCCCGACGGCGCGTTCCTCAACCTCACCGGCAACACCAGCCTCACCTCGCTCACGTCGCTCATCGGCGCGGCCGATTGGGTGATTTCCAACGAGAGCGGCGCGATGCACCTCTCCGCCGCGATGGGCGTGAAGACCATCGGCATCTTCGGCCCGACCGACCCGCGCGTCCGCGGCCCGTATCCGCTCGGCGCGGTGACGAACCACGCCATCCAGGCCCCCGTCGGTGACCTGCGGCTGCTGCCGGCGAAGGACGTGTTCGCCCGTTTCCGGCGCATCGAGGCCTTCATGGCGGCGCAGAGCCGCTGAACCGGCACGGGGCGGGGCGCTTCACCCGGGCGCGAAGGCCCCGCCAAGATTTTGTTTCAATTGGGCCGCCGGACCCTTCAAGCTGCCGGTTCCTATGCTCGATCCCAAACTTCTCCGTGAATCGCCGGACCTCGTGCGCGCGGCCATCGCCAAGAAGCACCTCGACGTCGACCTCGACGCCGTGCTTGCGCTCGACGCGTCGTGGCGCGCCCAACTCGGCGAGGTCGAGCAGCTCCGCGCCAAGCAGAAGGCCGCCAACAACGAGATGGCCACGCTGAAGAAGGGCTCGCCGGAGTTCCTCGCCAAGGTGCAGGAGATGAAGGCCGTGTCCGCCGAGGTGAAGGCCAAGGAGGAAGGCCTCAAGGGCCTCGAGGAAAAGTGGCATGCCGCCATGCTCTCGCTCCCGAATCTCCCGCACGCCACCGTGCCCGAGGGCAAGACGCCCGAGCAGAACGTCGTCCACGCCACGCACGGCGACGTCGCGACCGTCTCGGCGCACGCGCAGCCGCACTGGGAGATCAAGGGCTTCGAGAACCTGCTCGATTTCGGTCGCGGCGCGAAGGTCACCGGCGCGGGGTTCCCGTTCTACGTCGGCGACGGCGCGAAGATCGTGCGCGCGTTGCTTCAGTTCTTTTTGGACGAGGACGTGCAGGCCGGCTACGTCGAGGTCGCGCCGCCGATCTTCGTCAACGCCGCCAGCGCCACCGCCACGGGCCAGCTGCCCGACAAGGAAGGGCAGATGTATGAGACGACGCCCGACCGCCTCTACGCCGTGCCGACGGCCGAGGTGCCGCTGACCAATTTCTTCCGCGACGAGATCGTCGACGAGGCCGCGCTGCCGATCAAGCGCTGCGCCTACACACCCTGTTTCCGCCGCGAGGCGGGCAGCTACGGCAAGGACGTGCGCGGGCTCAACCGCCTGCACCAGTTCGACAAGGTCGAGCTGCTCAAGTGGGTCCACCCGAGCCGCAGCTACGAGGAACTCGAGCTGCTCCGCGCGGACGCCGAGCGCCTGCTCCAGAAGCTCGAGCTGCCCTATCGCGTGCTCCTCATGTGCGGCGGCGACCTCGGTTTCTCGCAGTCGAAGAAATACGACCTCGAGGTCTGGGCCGCCGGCCAGAAGCGCTGGCTTGAGGTGTCGAGCTGCTCGAATTTCGAATCCTTCCAGGCGCGCCGCGCGCAGATCCGCTTCCGCAACGCCGAGACCGGCAAGCCCGAGCTCGTGCACACGCTCAACGGCTCCGGCCTCGCCGTGCCACGCGTGCTCGCGGCGCTGCTCGAGAACAACCTGCAGGCCGACGGCCGCGTGAAGATTCCCGCCGCCCTCGTGCCGTATTTCGGCAAGGAGTTCCTCAGCTTCCGTTGAACGGGAAGCGCGCGCGGCCGACTTCTCAAATGAAACGGCCACGCCGGAGTTCCGCGGCAGAGAAGCAGGCGCTCGCGCTGGCCGCGGCTTTGCCCGCGGTGCGACTGCATCCCGCCGCCCTTGCGCGCGGTCTGCGCTCGCGGGCGAATGCGCCGTGGGTCGTGGCGTTTTCCGGCGGTGCCGATTCGCTGGCGCTGCTGTTCTTGCTGTGGGCGCATTTTCCGGAGCGCCGGGCGAAATTGGTGGCGCTGCATTTCAATCACCGGTTGCGCGGGCGCGCCGCGGATGCCGACGAACGTTTCTGCGCCCGCGTCTGCGCGGCGCTCGGCGTGAGGTTCGCCGTCGGGCGGTGGGCGAGGGGAGCGAAGACGAAGCCGCCGTCCGAGGCGGAGGCGCGCGCGGCGCGGCATGATTTCTTCGCGCGCGAGATGACGCGCCGGCGTGCGAACTTGCTCTGGCTGGCGCACCAGCAGGACGACATCGCGGAGACGATGCTGATGCGTCTCGCACGCGGCAGCGGCACGGGCGGACTCGCCGCGCCGCGACCGGTGCAGGAGTTCGTCGCTGGCCGGGTTCACTTGCGGCCGCTGTTGACGGTGGCGAAGGCGGAGCTGGTCGCCGCGTTGCGCGCCGCCGGGGCGACGTGGCGTGAGGACGTGTCCAACACGTCGCCGCGCTATTTCCGCAACCGCATCCGGGGCGTGGTGCTGCCCGCGTGGGCCGAGGCCGCCGGACGCGACGCGGTCGCCGGCGCGGCGCTGTCGCGCGAGCGGCTGGAGGAGGATGAGGTCGCGCTCGAGGCGTGGGTGGACGAGGTCGCGCCATTCACGTCACGCGGCCGGTGTCTGGTGGTCGGCCGCTTGGCCGGCAAGCCGGTCGCCTTATGGCGGCGCGCGCTGCATCGCTGGCTGCTGGCCGTGCGGGCGGAGACGGATCTGTCGCGAGCGGGGTTCGAACAACTTCTCGCCGCGGTGCGACGCGGGCGGGACACGCGTTTCAGCTTGGGCGTCCGCGATTTCGCGGTGCTGCGCGCGGGGGAATTGCGCCGGCAGCGCGGGTGATTTCGTTCCGATTGTGGGACGATTTTCCCCCCGCCCTTCGTTTGACTTATCCGGGGGGAACCATCACGGTTGCCCCTCAGTCCAACTCATCGAATGTCCGAATCCGACGACAACAAGAAACGCCGCCCGCTGAAGAATCTCCCTCCCGAGGGTTTTCAGCCGAAGGTGCTCCTCATCTGGCTGGCCATCATCGCGGCGATCGTGGCGCTGTTTTACTTCAACCCGTCCAAGCAGCCGCAGCCCGCCAACATCAAGATCCAGCAGGTGATTGAGCTGGCCGATGCCGGCCAGATTGCCGAGGGCACCATCCGTCCCGACGCCTCGGCCGGACGCGATTTCTACATCGTCAGCGGCGAGGTGCGTGAACCCACGTTGCGCACGCCTGGGGACGGCGCGGGTGGGGGCACGCTGACCCGCACCTTTACTTCCAGCGGTCGCCTGACCGACGGCAGCTTCGAGCGCCTCCAGAAGACGCAGGTCTTCGTGGAGAAACCGGCGACGACCGCGATGACGCAGCTGCTCTACAACATCCTGCCGTTCGTCATCGTCATCGGCCTGCTGTATTTCCTCTTCGTCCGCCAGCTCCGCAACGCCGGCAAGGGCGCGCTGAGCTTCGGCAAGAGCCGCGCCAAGCTCCTCACCCGCGAGAAGGACCGCCTGACCTTCGCCGATGTCGCCGGTTGCGACGAGGCCAAGGAGGAGGTCAGCGAAGTCGTCGAGTTCCTCAAGGACCCGAAGAAATTCCAGAAGATCGGCGGCCGCATCCCGAAGGGCATCCTCATGGTCGGCCCTCCGGGCACCGGCAAGACGCTCCTCGCCAAGGCCATCGCCGGCGAGGCCGACGTGCCGTTCTTCAGCATCAGCGGCTCGGACTTCGTCGAGATGTTCGTCGGCGTCGGCGCGAGCCGCGTGCGCGACATGTTCGAGCAGGGCCGCAAGAACGCCCCCTGCCTTATCTTCATCGACGAGATCGACGCCGTCGGCCGGCAGCGCGGCGCGGGCCTCGGCGGCGGCAATGACGAGCGCGAGCAGACGCTCAACTCGCTCCTCGTCGAGATGGACGGCTTCGACACGCAGGAAGGCATCATCATCATCGCGGCGACCAACCGCCCCGACGTGCTCGACAGCGCGCTCCTGCGTCCCGGCCGCTTCGACCGCCAGGTGACGATCGACCTGCCCGACATCAACGGCCGCGAGCAGATCCTCCGCGTCCACGCCCGCAAGATCGCGCTGGCCGACAACGTCGATCTCGCCGTCATCGCCCGCGGCACGCCCGGTCTCTCCGGCGCCGAACTCGCCAATCTCCTCAACGAGGGCGCGCTCCTCGCCGCCCGCCGCAACAAGAAGAAGGTCGACATGACCGACATCGACGAGGCGCGCGACAAGGTCCTCTGGGGCCTCTCCCGCCGCCGCGTGATGGACGACGCCGAGAAACGCCTCGTCGCCTGGCACGAAGCCGGCCACGCCATCATCCAGGCCGTCCTCGACGATGGCACGATGCCGGTCCACAAGGTCACCATCATCCCGCGCGGCCAGAGCCTCGGCTCGACGACTTATCTCCCGTCGAAGGACATTCTCACCTCGCCGAAGAAACGCATGTTGAACCAGATCTGCATGGCGATGGGCGGCCGCATCGCGGAGGAGCTCGTCACCGGCGATTTCTCCAACGGCGCCTACGGCGACATCAAGCAGGCCACGCGCATCGCCCGCGCGATGGTGTGCGACTACGGCATGAGCGAGCTCGGTCCGGTCGCGCTCGGCGAGAACCAGGACACCGTCTTCCTCGGCCGCGACATCACGCGTTCGCAGCACGTCAGCGAGGACACCGCGCGCAAGATCGACACGGCCGTCTCCGACATCCTGAACGGCGAATACAAGCGCGCGCAGCAGATCATCGCCGAGCACCGCGCCTCGCTCGACAAGATCGCGCAGGCCCTCCTCGAATTCGAGACCATCGAGGGCAAGCACGTCCTCGAGATTGTCCAGCACGGCGAGATCAAGTCCCCGGTCGTCACGACCAAGCCCGCCGCCAAGGACGCTGCCAAGCCCTCCGCTCCCGCCGCCGCCAGCGACGCCTCCGGCGCCGCCGCACCCGCGCCCAGCCCGGCCTGAGCCTGTCATCTTCCTCATCGATGATTGCAGCCGGGCCTCGCGCCCGGCTTTTTCTTTTCTCCCGCGTCGCCGTCACTCCCATCGCCATGTCAACTTCCCATCCGGTTTCCCCTGTCACCGTTCCGCTTTCCGCCCTCGGCCGCCGCGCGCGCCTGCCCGCTGTCGCCGGCCTGATGAAGGCCGCGCTCGAGAACCCGCGCCTGCTGTCGCTCGCGGCCGGGTTCACCGACAACGCGACGCTGCCCGTGGCTGAGTTCACCGCCGCGGCCCAGGCGCTGGCGGCGAGGCAGGGTGAGCCGGAGTTCCTGCAATACGGCAACCCGCAGGGCCGCCCCGAGCTGCGCCGCCTCCTGGCGCAGCGCCTGCGATTCTGGGAGCCGACGCTCCCGGAAGAGGGCATGGAAGCGCGCTTCATGGTGACCAACGGTTCGCAGCAGGCGCTTTACCTCGCCGTGCAGACGCTCTGCGATCCGGGCGACCTCGTGCTGGTGGACCGGCCGAGCTATTTCGCGTTCATCGACGTCGTGGCCGCCCTCGGCGCGCGCACGCGGTCGCTGCCCTTCGACGAGAGCGGCCGCTTGCAGGTCGACCGGCTCGACGCTCTCCTGCGGGAGTTGAAGGCCACCGGCGAGGCCGCGCGGCTGAAGGCGGTTTATCTCGTCAGCTATTTTTCGAATCCCTCCGGCCGCTGCCTCGCCGAGGAGGACAAGATCGCCCTCGCCCGCACGCTGGAGGCGCACGGGCTGGTCGTGCCCGTGCTGGAGGATGTCGCCTACCGCGAACTGTTCTACGAGACGCCGCATCCGGCGCGCAGCGTGCTCGGGCTCGAGGCTTGGGCGGCGTTCCCGAAGCTCTATCTCGCCACGCTGACGAAGCCGTTCTCGACCGGCGCGAAGGTCGGCTACGCCTACTGCACCGACCCGGCGTGGCTCGCGCAGATGCTCGCCACGAAGGGCACGCACGATTTCGGCACGGCGAACTACGCACAGGCGCTCTTCGAGGAGGTCATCCGCGGAGGCGGCTTCGAGACCCATCTCCCGCGGGTGCGCCGGGGCTACCTCGGGAAGATGCGCGCGCTGCACGGGGCGCTCGTCGCCGGCGGCCTGCGCGAGCTCGGCTGGAGCTGGGAGGAGCCGCGCGGCGGCATGTATCTGTGGCTGCGCGCCCCGGCGCACGTCGACACGGTGATGGAGGGCGAGTTTTTCCGCGCCTGCGTGCAGGAGGGCGTGCTCTACGTGCCCGGCGACATGTGCTTCGCCGACGCGCCCGAGCGAAACTGGATCCGCGCCAGCTACGGCGTGCTCACGCCCGACCAGCTCGGCGAGGCCGGCCGGCGGTTGGTCAATGTCGCCCGCCGTTTCGCGCGCGCCTGAGCGCGGCCAGCGCTAACGCCCGCATTAGCCCCGCTGCCGTCCGGCGGAGGGGTCAACATCAGGATTGCCCGCCCCGGGCGCCGCGCTCCATCGTGCTGGCCCGTTTATGAAAATCTGCTGCATCGGTGCCGGTTATGTTGGTGGTCCCACGATGGCGATGATCGCCCTCAAGTGTCCGGACATCACAGTCACGGTGGTCGACATGAACGCCGCCCGCATCGCGGCCTGGAACGGCGACCGCCTGCCCATCTACGAGCCCGGGCTGGACGACGTCGTGCGCGAGGCGCGCGGCCGCAACCTCTTCTTCTCCACCGATGTCGCGGGCAGCATCAAGAGCGCCGACATCATCTTCGTGGCGGTCAACACCCCGACCAAGACCTACGGCGTCGGCGCCGGCCGCGCCGCGGACCTGCGCTACATCGAATCCGTCGCCCGGACGATCGCGGAACACGCCACCGGGCCGAAGATCATCGTCGAAAAGTCGACCATCCCGGTGAAGACCGCGGACACGATCCGCACCATCCTCGCCTCCAACGGCGACGGCCTGCAGGCCCAGGTCCTCTCCAACCCCGAGTTCCTCGCCGAGGGCACCGCCGTGCAGGACCTGCTCGCGCCTGACCGCGTCCTCATCGGCGGCGAACGCACGCCGGACGGCGACAAGGCCGTCGCGACACTCGTCTCGGTCTACGCCCGCTGGGTGCCGCGCGAGCGCATCATCACGACCAACCTCTGGTCGTCCGAGCTCTCGAAGCTCGTCGCCAACGCCTTCCTCGCGCAGCGCATCTCCTCGATCAATTCCATCTCCGCCCTCTGCGAGGCGACCGGCGCCGACGTCGACGAGGTGGCGCATGCCATCGGCAAGGACAGCCGCATCGGCCCGAAATTCCTCAAGAGCTCCGTCGGCTTCGGCGGCTCCTGCTTCCAGAAGGACATCCTCAACCTGACCTACCTCTGCGAGAGCTTCGGCCTGCCCGAGGTGGCGGCGTATTGGACGCAGGTCGTGACGATGAACGACTGGCAGAAGCGCCGCTTCGCCGCCCGCATCGTGAAGGAGCTCTTCAACACTGTGGCCGACAAGAAAATCGCCGTGCTCGGTTTCGCCTTCAAGAAGGACACCAACGACACGCGCGAGTCCGCCGCGATCAATGTCTGCCGCGACCTGCTCGCCGAGCACGCCAGCGTCTGCGTCTATGACCCGAAGGTGCCCGAGGTGGAAATCCTCGCCGACGTCCTCGGCAAGGGTGCGAGCAACCCGCGTTTGACCGTGGCGAAGACCGCCTACGAGGCCTGCGCCGGCGCCCACGCGATCGCCATCGTGACGGAGTGGGACGAGTTCAAGCAGCTCGACTACCCGCGCATCTTCGAAGGCATGCCGAAGCCCGCCTTCGTCTTCGACGGCCGGAACATCCTCGACCTCGCCGCGCTGCGGAAGATCGGTTTCCGCACCTTCGGCATCGGCAAGGCCTGAGCCGGCGCTCCGGACGAGCCGTCCGCCCGGCGACCGCACACCATGCGGCCGCCCCGGTTCCGACTGGCGGGCCGCGGACGGGACGTTAGCGTGCAGGCATGGGAGCGACTTCAGGCAAATCCCGCGAGGCGCGAGCGGCGCAGGCCACAACGCGGCACGCCCTCGGCATCGTGTTGTCCGGCGGCGGCTCGCGCGGGCTGGCGCACATCGGCGTCCTGCGCGCGCTGCGCGACCACGGCATCGCGCCGGACTGCGTGGCCGGCGTCAGCGCGGGCGCGCTGGTCGGCGCGCTCTACGCGGCCGGCTATCCGCCGGAGAAGATGCTCGAGTTCTTCCACAAGACCGACCCGTTCCGGCTCGCCAACGTCGCACTCTCGAAGCCCGGGATCTGGGACACGGCGAAATTCGTGCCCGCGTTCCGCGCTTGGTTCCCCGACGATTCCTTCGACGCCTTGCGGCACCCGTTGCGGATCCTCGCCACCGATCTCCAGCGCGGCGAGGGCGTCGTCTTTGACCGCGGGCCGCTCATCCTGCCGCTGCTCGCCTCCTCGTCGGTGCCCATGGTGTTTTCGCCGACGGAGATTGACGGCCGCTGGTATGGCGACGGCGGCATCGTCGACAACTTCCCGGCCCGCCTCATCGCGGAGCGCTGCGATCTGCTGCTCGGCGTGCACGTCAGCCCGATGCGCGAGGTGACCTCCGATCAGTTGGGCAACTCGCTCAACGTGCTCGAGCGCGCACTCGAGGTGGGGATGTTCGCCCGGGCAAAGGAGGAATTCGCCCGCTGCAAACTCGTCCTGCGTCCCTCGGGCTTGGAGAAGTTCAGTCTGTTCGAGACCAAGCGCCTCGCGGAGATCGAGGCTGCCGGTTATGCCGAGGCCAAGGCGCGGATGCCGCAGATCGAGCGACTCGCGAAGGCCGCCGGCGCGCTCGCCTCCGCGGCTGCGCCGCCGGGGATGACGGCCGATGGCGCCGCATCAGCATCGCAGGCCCTTGGTCAGTCCTGAGGCTTCAGACGCCGAGCGCGGTCTTGTAACGGCGGTCCACGCGCTTCGTCACCGAGGTCAGCGTTTCCCACGGGATCGTATCCGCGGCGGCGCTGAATTCCGTGAGCGTGATCTCGCCGCCCGCTTGCCGGCCGACGAGCACGACTGGGTCGCCGCACCGCACCTCGCCCGGCACGGCGCTGAGGTCGACGATCGCCTGGTCCATGCAAACACGGCCGAGAATCGGGCAGCGCTGGCCGCCGATGAGCACGGTGCCGCGGTTGCTCGCCGCGCGCGGCAGGCCGTCGCCGTAACCTGCGGTTATGACCGCCACGCGTGTGCGGCGGGCCAGAACGTGCGTGCGGCCGTAGCTGATGCCGGTGCCGGCGGGCAATTCCTTCACGAGGCCGACACGGGCGTGAAAGCTGAAGACCGGTTCGGTGCGCACGCGCGCGAGCAGCGAGTGCGGATGCGGCAGCACGCCGAATTGCAGCAGGCCCACGCGCACGGCGTTGAAGGGGCTTTCCTCGCCCGGCGTGGTCTCGAGGCCGGCGGAGTTGTCCGCGTGGATCAGCACGCTCCGGGCATCGAGCCCGGAAAAACGCGCGAGCGAGCCAAGGAAGAGGCCGCGTTGCTCCGCCGTGAACACGGGGTCCTCGTCCGCGCTGGCGAAATGCGTGAACACGCCGGCGAGGCGCAGGTGCTTCGCGGCGCGGAGGGCTTCGTAGAGTTGCGGTGCGTGCTCGTGCCACACGCCGAGGCGGCCCATGCCGGTGTCGATCTTGAGGTGGACGGAGATCGGTTTGCCGGCGGCGCGGGCGGCGGCGTCGAAACGCGCAACTTCGTCCAAGCTCGAGACGGTGGCGGTGAGGTCGAATTCCGCGAGGTAGCGGTCCTCGTCGGGGAGCGTCGCGCCGAGCAGCAGGATCGGCCAGTCGGCGCTGAGCTCGCGGATGACCATCGCCTCGGCGAGGTTGGCGACGGCGAACAGGTCGGCGCCGGCGTGCATCAGGCGGGCGGCGACGTGCGGCAGGCCGTGGCCGTAGGCGTCGGCCTTGACCACGGCGACGTAGCGGATGTGCGGCGGGAGCGAGGCACGGATGAGCTTCAGGTTGCGCTCGAGCGCCGCGAGGTCGATTTCCGCCCAGCAGCGCCGCGGGAGTTGCGCGGAGACCGTCATCGGGGCGGCACGCTCGCGGCGCTGTGCACCTGCGCGGACCATTTCCGGTATTCCGGCGCCTCGTGCTGGAACGCGTCCGGCGCCGGGGCGGGGGAGAACAGGTCGGCATCGGCGTGGGCGGCGAACAGCGGGGCGAGATCGTAGGGCAGATCCTGGGCTGGTTGCGGCAACGCGCCCCACGCGCGGAAGGCCGTGGGTTGGAACAGCGTCGTGCCCGGCGCGGCGACGGCGGTGGAGGGCACGCGCTCCAGCGGTCCGATCGCGTTGTCGGCGCCGACCATGACGCGGTGCCAGGCTTCGCGCCGGGCGTCGGCCACGATCGCGAGCGGGCGGGCCGGCGTGGCGCGCGCAGCCGCGTGGGCCAGCAGGGTCAGGCTCTGATACGCGTAGGCCGGCCGCGGTTGCAGCGACTGCCAGGTGCGCAGGGCCATCGCCACCGTTCGCACGCCGAGCATCGACCCCGGCCCGGCGCAGAAGGCGAAGGCGCCCACCTCCGCGAACCGCATTCCGGCGTCGCGCAGCGCGGCCTCGACGAGGGGGAAAAGCGCCGTGCCGGCGTCGCTGCCGCCCGCGCGCCAAAGGGCCGGCTTCGCAGGGCGGAACAGGCCGACTTGCACCTGCGTCGAGGCGGCGTCGAGCAGGAGGATACTGCCGTGCTGCGCAAGGAGTTGGGTGAGGCTGGCCATCGTCGGCGGGAGCTTGGGTGGGCCAGGGCGAAAGTCCAAGGACGATTCCGGTCCGCGCCCGTGGAAACAGGCCTTGACCGGGCTGCGCGGCGCGCGTTACCTCGACCTCTTTTCCTTCCCGCTATCGCTCTGAATTTATCGCCGTGAACGTTCAAATCAACGACCTCAACGAAACCCGCAAGACCCTCTCCGTGACGCTCGACCAGGGCGAAGTGGCCGCCGAATACCAGGCGCTGCTCGGGGAATTCGCGCAGCAGGTGCGCCTCCCCGGCTTCCGGCCCGGCAAGGCGCCGCTGGCGATGATCGAAAAGCGCTTCGCCAAGGAGCTGAAGGAGGAGTTCAAGGGCCGCGTCGTCAGCAAGGCCTACCGCCACGGTCTCGAGGAGTCCAAGCTCGCCGTCATTTCCATCGTCGACGTCGAGGAGGGTGAGTTTGCCCCCGGCGCGGCGGCGACGGTCAAGGTCACGGTCGATATCCGTCCCGAGTTCACCCTGCCGCAATACGTCGGCATCGCCACCGAGGTGCAGGCCACCGAGCCGACCGACGCCGAGGTCGACGCCGTGATCGAGGGCCTGCGTTCCGAACGCGCCGACTTCAAGGTCGCCGAGCGTCCCGCCGCGAAGGGCGACTACGTCCGTTTCGGCTACACCGGCACGCTCGACGGCCAGCCGCTCGCCGGCATCGTCGGCGACAAGGCCATCTACGCCTCCGCTCCGCAGACCTGGGAAGAGGTCGAGGGCGCCAATGAAGGACTGCTCCCCGGCATGGCCCACCAGCTCGCGGGCCTGAAGGCCGGCGACAAGAAGGACGTGACGCTGACGTTCCCCGCCGACTTCGCCCCCGTGCCCGCGCTGGCCGGCAAGCAGGTCGTCTACGCGATCGAGGTGCAGGAGATCCGCGAGCGCGCGCTGCCGCCGCTGGACGAGGCTTTCTTCAAGGCCAACCAGGTCGACAGCCTCGACGCCCTCAAGGCGCAGGTGAAGTCGAGCCTCTCGATGCGCAAGGACTACGAGAACCGCTCCGCGCAGCGCCGCCAGATCACCGACGCGCTCGTCGCGCAGGCGAATTTCCCCGTGCCGGAGAGCCTCGTCGCCTCCGAGCGCGACGGCGTGCTCCGCCAGTTCATCGAGGAAAACATGCGCCGCGGCGTGCCACAGGAGGAGTTCGAGAAGAACAAGAATGAGCTCTTCGACAGCGCCTCGAAGGCCGCGCTCGCCCGCGTGAAGGTCCAGCTCATGCTCGCGAAGATCGCCGAGCAGGAGAAGATCGGCGTCGACGAGAAGGACATCAACAACTGGCTCATGCGCGAAGCCATGCGCTCCGGCCAGAAGCCGGACAAGCTCATCAAGGAGCTCGGCAAGGACCGCGAGCAGTTCCGCGCGATCCAGCAGCAGATCCTCTTCGACAAGGCCCTTGATTTCCTCGTGTCCAAGGCTACCGTCACCACGGCAACCGCCAAAGCATGAGCTACTACGTCCCGATCGTCTTGGAAAACACCGGCCGCGGCGAGCGGTCGATGGACATCTACAGCCGCCTGTTGAAGGATCGCATCATCTTCATCGGCACGCCGATCGACGACGGAGTCGCCAATCTCGTCATCGCCCAGATGCTGTTCCTGCAGATGGAGGACCCGAAGAAGGACATCCATCTCTACATCAACTCCCCCGGCGGCGTCGTCACCGGCGGCATGGCGATCTACGACACGATCAACTTCCTCCAGTGCGATGTGGTGACCTACTGCATCGGCATGGCCGCGAGCATGAGCACCGTGCTCCTCGCCGCCGGCACGAAGGGCAAGCGCTTCGCGCTCCCGAACAGCCGCGTGATGATCCACCAGCCCAGCGGCGGCGCGGGCGGCCAGGCGGCCGACATCGCCATCGCGGCGAAGGAAATCCTCCGCTGGCGCCAGACGCTCAACCAGACTATCGCCAAGCACACCGGCAAGACCGCCGAGCAGGTGGAGAAGGACTCCGACCGCGACTACTACATGAGCGCGGAAGAGGCCAAGGCCTACGGCATTGTCGACCACGTCGTCGCCTCGACGCGCGACGCCCAGCAGATCGCCGGCACCACCGCCGCGGCATAATCCGCGCGGGTTTCGGCAGAAACGGCGGGGAAAAATCCCTCGACTAAGCGGCCTTCCCGGCCGATATCCTCCTAGCCATGGCCAAATCCTCGCGCATGACGCTCTGCTCCTTCTGCGGAAAATCGCAGGCGGAGGTCCGCAAGATCATTGCCGGACCGGGCGTCTACATCTGCGATTCTTGCGTAAATGTCTGCAAGACAATCATTGACCGCGAGGTGAAGGGCAGCCCCGCCGAGGCGTCCGCCGCCCCCAAGCCCGCCTTCCGTTTGGCCAAGCCCGCCGAGATCAAGAAGGTGCTCGACGATTTTGTCATCGGCCAGGACCACGCCAAGAAGGTGCTCTCCGTCGCCGTCTACAACCACTACAAGCGCCTCAATTTCGACCCCACCCAAGCCGCCCGCGAAGGCATCGAGATGCCGTCCGAGTTCTCCGAGGTCGAGGTCGAGAAGAGCAACATCCTCCTTTGCGGCCCCACCGGCTCCGGCAAGACGCTCCTCGCCCGCACGCTCGCGAAGATCCTCGACGTGCCCTTCGCCATTTCCGACGCCACGACGCTCACCGAGGCCGGCTACGTCGGCGAGGACGTCGAGAACGTCGTCCTCCGCCTCCTGCAATCGGCCAACTACGACGTCAAGAAGGCCGAGTGCGGCATCATCTACATCGACGAGATCGACAAGATCCGCCGCACCACGGAGAACGTCTCCATCACGCGCGACGTCTCCGGCGAAGGCGTGCAGCAGGCGCTCCTCAAGATCCTCGAAGGCACCGTGTGCAACGTCCCCCCGCAGGGCGGCCGCAAGCACCCGAACCAGGAATACATCCAGGTCAACACCGCCAACATCCTCTTCATCTGCGGCGGCGCCTTCGTCGGACTCGACCAAGTCATCAAGAAACGCCTCGGCCAGCGCTCGCTCGGTTTCCACATCAACGACAAGGACCACGAGCTCACGCCCGACGAGATGATGCGTTCCGTCGCCCCCGAGGACCTCGTGCGCTTCGGCATGATCCCCGAGTTCATCGGCCGCCTGCCTGTCGTCTCCGTGCTCGACGAGCTCAAGGTCGAGGACCTCGAGCAGGTGCTCCTCCGCACGAAGAACGCGATGGTGAAGCAGTATTCGAAGCTCTTCGCCATGGACGGCGTGCAACTCAGCTTCACCCGCGACGCCGTCCGCGCCATCGGCAAGAAGGCCATCGAGCTGAAGACCGGCGCACGCGCGCTCCGCGCCATCCTCGAGAAGCTCATGCTCGAGGTGATGTATGAGCTTCCGCAGCGCGACGACGTCGTCGAGGTCGTGATCGACCAAGCTGTCGTCGAAGGCCGCAAGCGCCCGCAGCTGAAGAAGGCCGCCCGCCGCGGCGCCTCCAGCGCCCCGAGCAAAGACGCCGCCTGAGCCAGCTCAGGGCCGCCGGCATATCGTTATCTGGAGGGCGCGGCTACCGCCGCGCCGTTCCACGATGCCTGCAATCACGTTCGCGGCGCGGCAGTAGCCGCGCCCTCCAGCAGGCAGATTACCGCGGTGGTCTGCGTGCGGGCGACGCCCGGCGCCCAATTCGTAGCAGCCGACGTAAGTCGGCTGGAGGGAAATGCGCGCGGACGCAGCCGCCGGTTTTTCTCAGCCGACTTACGTCGGCTGCTACCACTCTCGGCCTGCGCTCAGGGCCGCGCCTCGCGCCCGGCTCACCAGTTGAAACTCTCGCCCTTCTTCACCGACTTGGCGAATTCGACGAAGAGTTTCACGCAGTTCTCCACGTCCTCGAGGTCGACGACCTCGCTCGGCGTGTGCATGTAGCGGAGCGGGATCGAGACCAACCCGCAGGCCACGCCGCCGCGGGCCATCTGGATGGCGCGGGCGTCGGTGCCGGTCGGACGCGGGTCGGCTTCGAGCTGGTAGGGGATCTTCGCGCGCTTCGCGCACTCGAGGAGGCGCGTGTAGACCTTCGGGTTGATGTTCGGACCGCGGCAGATGATCGGGCCGCCGCCGAGCTTCGTCTCGCCGAAGCGGCGGTTGTCGCAATCCGGATGGTCCGTCGCGTGGCCGACATCGACCGCGAGCGCGACGTGCGGATCGACGGCAAAGGCGGACGTCGTGGCGCCGCGCACGCCGATCTCCTCCTGCGTCGTGGCGACGGAGACGAGTTTGGCCGCGAGCTTGGCGTTCTCTTTCTTCAACCGCACCAGCGCCTCGCCGACGATGTAGGCGCCGACCTTGTTGTCGAAGGCGCGGGCGGTGCCGACGGAGCCGTGGATGAGTTCGAACTCGTGGTCGTAGGTCGCGACGTCGCCAATGGCGACCCGCTTGAGGGCGTCGGCCTTCGAGGTGGCGGCGATGTCGATCCAGATCTCATGCTTCTTCGGCACCTTCTTGCGGTCCTCGTCGTCCATCAGGTGGATGGCGCGCTTGCCGGTCACGCCCTTCACCGGGCCGTTGGCGGTCTGGATGATGACGCGGCGGCCGGAGATGATGCTGAGGTCGTGCCCGCCGATGGTATCGAAGTAGAGGTAGCCGTCCTTGTTGACGTAGGTGATGATGAGGCCGAGTTCGTCCATGTGGCCGGCGAACATCAGCGTCGGCGTGCCCTTGGCGTTGAGTGTGGCGTAACGGCAGCCGAGCGCATCGTCGGCGTAGGCCTCGGCGTGCGGGCGGACGAACTTGTCGTAGACGGCCTGGGCCTGGGCCTCCGCGCCGGAGGGCGACTTGGCGTGGAGCAGTTCGGTCAGGAAAGCGGGCGCGACGTATTTCGACATGGCATCATCTTTGCCGGACCAACCGTAGTCTCGCAAAGTGAAAATGGTTCCGCGCTTCCGTCCAGGTGGAGGCGCCGTTCAGTGTGCCGGGGTTTCCCGTTGGCAGCGATGGGACACCCGGGTAGTGGCTAGAGGCATGGAAGCACACCGAAGCGTCGAACCGCTCGCCGAGCGTCTGCATCGCTGGTCCGGCGCGGCGGCCTTCGTCGCCTTGGTGGGCACGGTGCTGGCGCAATCGCGGCCGGCGTTTTTCGACGAGGTGCCGTATCTGGATCTCGCGCGCCGCTTGGGCGGGTCACCGTCGTTGCTCCACTGGTTGCAGGAGGATTACCTCTGGCCGGCGGGACCGCTGCATCCGTTGCTGCATTTTTTCCTATCAGGCGGAGGCGCAGGTTGGCCGGCGCCATGGTTGCGGCTGCCGAATCTCATCGGTCTGGCCTTCATCGCTTGGGCGCTGGCGCGCCTGGTGGCCGACGGGCGACCGCCGGCCCTGACGCGTTGCCTGACCTTGCTGTTGACCATCCCCATGATGTGGACGGTGAGCGGTCTGGCTTTGACCGAAGTGCCGGCGATGACCGCGTTGGTCGGGGCCTTGCTTTTCGCCGAACGATGCCGCCGGGATGGGACCGGCGCGCCGCTCTTTTCTTGGGTCGGTTTGGGCGGCTGCCTGAGCTTGGCGCTCGGCGGACGGCAGACCTACCTGTTGCTGGTGCCGATGCTGCTGCTCTGGGCGACGGGTCTGCGGTGGCCGGGGTGGAAGCAGGTGGGCGCCGTCGGCGTCGGCTTGCTGCCGTTTGCCGCCTTGGTCTTGGCGTGGGGCGGTCTGACGAGCCCGGCGGCCAGGATGTCGCCGGGGTTTAGACCGGAATTCGGCTTGGTCGCGCTCGGCTATCTCGGCGCGGTCGCGTTGTGGCTGGCGCCGCGACTTTGGCTGGCGCATTGGCGGCCGGCGCTGGTCGTGGGCTCGCTCGCGGTGTCGATGAACGCAGTTTTCGGATACCTGCATTTCACGACGCTCACCTCCGCGCAAACCTTCCCCCTGATCGGCCCTTGGATCGCATGGCTGGAGAAACTGGCTACGCACGGTGCCGTCGCGGCCGGCGCTTCATTTCTCGTCGTCGCCTTCGCGGAGTGGCGGGCGCGGCGTGACGTCCGATTCGCGCTGAGTGCGCTCGCGTTGCTCGCGCTCTGCGCGGCGAGCGCGGGCATTCCGCATCAGTTCTCCAGCCGCTACATCGCCATGGGCGCGCCGTTCTTCATCCTGCTGCTGTGGCGCCATGCCGACTGGGGTGTCGGAGGTGCGATCCGCGCCCTGCTGGGCATGGCCGCGGGTTTCGCCAGCTTGCTCTCCTATTTTCTCAAGGCCGCCGGGCCTTGATCGTGTCGGCGATCTCCTCGAGCGGGTAGGTGAGGATCTCCGCCAGCGTCGGGTGATACCACGGCGCGCGGAGCAGGTCGAAGACCGTGCCGCGCTGCGCCATCGCAACCGAGAAGACGTGGATCAACTCGCCCGCGTCCTTGCCGACGATCTCCGCCCCGAGCAGGCGGCCGCGTTTCGGGTCGGCGAGGACCTTCACGTAGCCGTATTTCGCCTCCATCAGGATGGATTTCCCGTGGTCGTCGAACGGGTAGGAGGCGGCGAGGTAAGGCGTGCCCTTGGCCTGCAGGTCGGACTCGAGCGCGCCGACCGTCGCGAGCTGCGGGTCGGTGAACACGACGTTGAGGAGGAGCGAATAGTCGACCGGCTTGAGGCCCTTCACGCCGAAGGCGTGGCGCACGGCCAGCTCGGCCTGCTGGATGGCGACATGCACGATCTCGTGCGGACCGGAGCAATCGCCCGCCGCGTAGATGTGGGGCGCGCTCGTCTGTTGCCAGCGGTTGATCACGATCTGCCCGTCCGGGCGCGTGCGCACGCCGGCGGCGCCGAGGGCGAGACCGGCGGTGTTGGGCTCGCGGCCGAGGGCGTTGAACAGGTGCGCGGCGCGGCGGGTGATGACGCGGCCGTCGTGCTCGAACCGCACGGTGGTGCCGCGCGCGTCCTGTTTGATCTCGAGGATTTTCGTGCCGGCGAAGAGTTCGATGCCTTCGTCGACGAAGGCGCGTTGCACGACCTCCGAGGCGGTCTCGGAGTGGTCGCGGAGGATGTGCTGGCTGCGCTGGATGAGCGTCACCTTCGTGCCCATCCGGGAGAGATACTGCGCCAGTTCGCAGGCGACGATGCCTCCGCCGAGCACGAGGACGCTCCTCGGCAGGAAATCGAGGTCGAGCACGTCGTCGCTCGTCCAGAACTTCGCCTCGCGCAGGCCCGGCACGGGCGGGACGCTGATCTTCGAGCCGGTGCCGACGAGGAAGAATTTCGCGCGCAGGCGCCGGCCATCGGAAAGGAGCACGGTGTGGGCGTCCTCGAACTTGGCGTAGGCGCGGATGAGGTCGAACTTGCCCGCGGCGAGCGCCCGCTGCCGGTAGTCGGCGAATTCGCCGATGATGCGCTTTTTCCGCGCGTGCACGGCGCGCATGTCCGGTGCGGCGCCGCGGACACGGAGGCCGAACTTCGCGGCGGTGCGGGTGTGGTGCAGGATCTCGGCGGTGTAGAGCAGCGTCTTCGAGGGCATGCAGCCCTTGAGGATGCAGAGGCCGCCGAGCTCCTCGGCGCCGTCGACGACCGCCACGCGGCGGCCGAGGCTGGCGGCGAGCCGCGCGGCGTTGAAGCCGGCGCTGCCGCCGCCGAGGCAAATGAGGTCGTAGGTCTTGGGTCGGGCCACGGGAACAGGATTGTCAGTTGTTGCCGGAACGCCAGCGCGCGTCCGGTTCAGCGCCCTTTGCCGAAGAGCATCACATGGATGGTCTTCAGGATGATCGAGGCATCGAGGACGAAGGAGAAGAAGCGGATGTAGTAGAGGTCGTATTCGAGCTTCCTCAGCGTGTCCTCGAGACTGGCGCCGTAGGGATAATTCACCTGCGCCCAGCCGGTGATGCCGGGCTTCACGAGATGCCGGTAATGATAGCAGGGAATCTTGCGCTCGTATTCTTCCACGAGTTTCACCCACTCGGCGCGCGGCCCGATCAGGCTCATGTCGCCGCGCAGGACGTTCCAGAGTTGCGGCACCTCGTCGAGCCGCGTGGCGCGGAGGAAACGGCCGACCGGCGTGATGCGGTCGTCCTGTTCGCTGGTGTAGGGCGAGCCCGCGTGGTGCACGCGCATCGTGCGGAGCTTGAAAGCTTCGAAGAGCACGCGGTTGCGCCCGACGCGGATCTGCCGGAAAAACACCGGGCCGCGGTCGGTCAGCCAGATGGCGGCGGCGATGAAGGGAAGCAGCGGGGCGAAGAGGGCCAACCCGAGCAGCGAGAGCGCGATGTCGCTCAACCGCTTCAAACGTTCGAACACCGGCTCGCGGGCGATCTGGAATCCCTCCTGGAACAGCCAGGTCTGGTTGAGCCGGTAGAGCGGGATCTTCCGCCAATAAACCTGGTGGAACAGTTCGAGCGTGTAAGTCGGGACACCGGTGAAGTTCAGTTCCACGAGACGCTGCGCGACCGCGGTGGGCAACTCATGGTTGGATTCGCGGATGATGATCGCCTCGATCTTCCCTTCGTATTCGTTCAGATAGTCGACGACATCGCCGAATGGCGCGGTGGAGACGCCCGTGGCGGCCTTCGCACTCGGGACGAAGGTCTCATGCGTCGCAAAAAGCACGGATTGCGGCATCTCGTGCTTCCGGCATTCCTCCTTGAACGCGAGGCAGCTCTCCGGTGTCCCGAGGAAGAGGAAGTAGCGTTGATCCATCGTCCGGGTCCGCAGGTAGATCATGCGCCGGAATGCGAGCGTGAAGGGGATGATCGCGAGATAGGAAGTCGCGGTCACGAGACGGCTGGTCTGCAGCGGGAAATTGCCGGGGATGAAGACGAAGGTCAGCAGCAGCGTGATCATCAGCACGCCGACTTGCGCGATGACGTGCTGGCTGGCGTAGGTGACGGACAGCATGTCCGTCCGCCGGCTGTAGCCATCGATCAGATAGATGCCCAGAAAGTGGACCAACACCGGCAATTGCAGGCCGTCGATGATGGGGCTGCGCAGGTCGATCACGCCGCGCATCCAGCCGATCAGGTTGAACGACACCACGACCGCCAAGGCGTCGAACGCGATGAGCAGAAGCGTGACGGTGCGGGCTTGGTTCATGAAATCAGTGGGTAGTGAAAGCGCCGCTTGATGTCATGGCAATGGGCATTCCCCGGCCGCCACCTCGCGCAGCAGCCGGTCCCACTCCTCCGTGGCGGTGGCGAAGCGGAAATGCCGCTCGTAGGCGGCGCGCGCCCGCCCGCCGAGCCGGGCGCACAATTCCGGTTGGTCGCGCAGACGGGCCAGGAGTCCGGCCAGCGCCTCGGCCCCTCCGGCCGCGACGCAGCCGCCCGCCTCCTCGGCGAGGAGAAAGCGAGCCAGCGCGCAATCCGGCGCGCCGACGAAGACCGCCGGTCGCCCGCTGGCCAGGATTCCCGCCAGTTTGCTCGGATGGACCAAGGTCTCGAACCCCGGCCGCAACGTCACGAGGTGGGCGTCGGCCGCCGCCAGCGAAGTGGCGAGCTCGGCACGCGGGACGGGCGGCAGGAAGCGCACGTTGTCCAAGCCGCGCCGTTCGGACGCCGCCTGCACTTCCCGGCGGCGCGGACCGTCGCCGATGAAGAGGAACACGGGACTTTGCGCGCCGCGCAGGACTCCTGCGGCCTCAAGCGCGGTGTTGAATTCATGCACCCGGCCGAGATTGCCGGAGTAGGCGATGACGAAGCGACCTTCCCATCCCCACGTCCGCCGCAGGGAGCGCACCGCTTCCGCTGCCGGGGGTTGATCGAGTTCGCGCGGCGCCCAATTCGGCAAATGGCGAATCGCTTCTGCGCCGACGCCGGCATTCCGCACCGGCGTCAACATGTCCTCACCGACGACCGCGCACCGGGCCGATCGCCGCCACGCCCGGTCTCGCCACCACCGCAACGGCGCGAGCAGCGGCGAGAGCCAGCGACCTTGGTGCGCCACGACGATTTCCGGATAGATGTCCTGGATCCATTGGACGACTCTGCCTCCGCGCCGTCGGGCTGCCCCGGTGCCGACTGCCGCCAGCAACGGCGGGTCCGTCTTCAGGATCACGATGTCTCCCGGTGCCACCAATGTGGCCAGACGCGCGCGGGCTCCGAGCAGGAAGCGCAGGTAACTTCCGAGGCGGGCCCAGCCGCGCACGGAATTTTTTCCGCCGGTGCGGTGCACAAGGACTTCGCCGTGGCGCTCCGGACCGGTGCCACCGGCGATGACCTGCACCTTCCAGCCGCGCGCCGCCATGGCGGGGGCCAAGTCGCTGAGCAACTGCGCCGTGGCCGATTCGTCCGGCCAGTAGACGCGGTTCACAAAGATGATTTTCCGCTCACCCATGGGTTTGCTGTCCGCGCAATGCGCGCAACGCCTCCGCCGCGTAGCGCTCGTAGCGCGCCATCAGCCGGCAATAACGCCACGCCCCCGGTCCATCGATAAAACCACCGCGCAGGAAATACTGATAGACGAACCTCAGCCCCGGCCGCCCCGGCAGGCGATAGCTCAGGTGCTTGAGCGCGCGGCGGCGCTCCAGCGCCGGTCCTCGCCACAACGCTCCCAGCGGGGCGGCCGGCGCCGCGAGAAACGCCGCGGCCTCCTCGCGCGCATAGCGCCGGTGTTTGGCGTCCCACGCCGCGAGGTCCGGCACCGAGATGTCGTGCCGGTAGCTGCCGCGCAGAAAGCCCATCCGCAGGCCCGGCGCCTCGCGCTGGCCATGTCCGGCTTGGATGAATTCAAATCTCCCTGCGCGCACGCAGCGCGCCTGCCAGGCGGGGAAGTCGGTGCAGCGCTTCAGCCAGCGTCCGTGAAACATCATCTGCGGGGCGGCGTAATAACCGTCGCAGGGATCGTCGGCGCGCAACGCCGCGCATTCGCGCGCGAGTTCCGGCGTCATGGTCTCGTCGGCATCGAGATGGAACACCCACGGATGGCGGAAGGGGATCGCCGTCATCGCATGGTTGCGCTGCTGCGCGAAATCCCGGAACGGGTGCACGAACACGCGCGCCCCGGCCGCCTGCGCGATCTCGGCGGTGCGGTCGGTCGAGCCCGAGTCGAGCACGACCACGTCGTCGCAGTCCGCCACCGACGCCAGGCAAGCGGGGAGGCGTTGCTCCTCGTTCTTGGTCAGGATCACCACCGACAGCGGCAGGCGCGATGCGGCCGGTTCACTCATGCGCGGTCCTTTGTTGTCCCAGATCGAGCCGAGCGTAGCGCGCCGCGATATAGAGGCAGAGCCAGAAGCTCACCATCACGGACGGGTTCGCGAACGGAAACTCGACCCACGCATAGAGCAGCAGCAGCAAGCAACCGGTGAGCAGATAGCCCGGGATGTGCGATTCTATCCGCCGCCAGGCGACGCCGGCGAGCGGGAGCAGCACCAGCAGCCCGACCAATGCCGTGCCGGTGAACCCGACCTCCGCCAGCGCCTGCAGCCAGTCGTTGTGCGCCTGCTCGTAGTATTGCTTCCAGCCGCCGCGCAACGGCGTCGGGGTGGAGTTGTAGATCATGAACACCGTGGCGTAGCTCTCCAGACCCCACCCGAATGCCGGGCGCTCGCTCGCCATGCGCCAGGTGTCGCCGTAGAGCCGGAGACGCGAGTTCACCAGCGTCTCGCCGCGGATCTCCTCGATCTGCCGCAGGGTGTCGCGCGCACGGGTCTCGATCACGCCGCGGGCGAGGAAGAAGATGCCCGCCCCGGCCAGGACCGTGCCCGCGATCAGGCCGGCCACCGGCAACGCCGCGGATTCGTGGCGTTCGCGCCGCCGCCGGATTATCCGCAGCAGCGTATGACCGAGCGCGCCGAGCAACAGCAGCAGCACGAGCACGGAACTGGAACGCGAGCCACTCAACGGCACCGCCGCCGCGAAGAGCAGCAGACCCACCGCGCCCATCAGCACGGGCGAATGCCAGAAATCCCGGTAACCTCCGCGCCGCCACGAGTGGAACAGCAGCCCGATGCCCGCGGCGACGTTGAGCAGCGTGAACGGGCCCCAGTGGTTGTGATAGACGAAGGTCGCGAAGAAAAACGGGTTGGGCGAAGGCACGAGACCGAACCACAGTCCGTCCGCGCGCAGCAGTTTCTGGAACGTGCCGAAGATCGCCAGCGCGAGCCCGTTCGCCACGAGGACGACGAGCAGACGGCGCAACGCCCCGCGGCTGAGCCCGGCGAAGAACGCGTTGGCGCACGAGAGCAGGATCGCGTTGAACTGCCAGAGCTCGCGGAACGTCAGGTCCGGCCGGGCCGAACTCGGCAGCCAGGTCCAGGCCGGAGTGATGTGCTGATACATCGTCTCTCCTTCGTGGAGGATCACGCGGGTGCTGGGGTTGAGGCAGCTCACACCGACCACGAGGTCGAACAGCAGCAGCGGCCAGAGCAGCCGCCAGGGGCGCGTCGCGGTCTCGCCCTCGGTCGCGTGCGTGGTGCCGCGCAGCAGGAAAAACAGCAGCATGCCGAGCGTGCCCCAGACCAGCAGTGCGTCCCGCGCCCACGCGATCTGGCCGCCGAACGACCACGACAACCCCACGACAAGCACCGCGAGGTGCACGAACACGAGTTTCTCCCACGTGCCGCCGCGCCGGCTGCCCCGGCCGGGAGAGCGCGGCTCGCCGAAATCGCGCCGGGCGTCGCTGGATGAATGCTCACTCACGGCGCAGGGTGGGGTAGAAATCCAGCAGCTTCCGCGCGGCGCTGCTCCAGGTGAACTCCGCCTGCATCCAGGCGCGTCCCGCCGCGCCCTGCCGCCGCAACTCGGCCGGGTCGGTCGCGAGGAGGCGGTCGAGCGCGCCCGCATAGTCGGTCCACGCGACGCAGTCGCCCGCGCCACGCGCCGCCAGTCCGGCCCACGGCGTGGCGTCGGTCACCAGCGCGGGCACGCCGGCGGCGAGCGCCTCGGCCACCACCAGGCCGAAATTCTCCGAGTGCGACGGCAGCAGGAACAGCGATGCAGCCGCGTAGGGCGGCGGTGCGCCGCGCCCATCCTCGACGGCGGCGTGCCCGGAGAGCCCGGCGGCATCGAGCCAGCCGCGCACCTCGGCCACCGTGTATTCCTCCGGCACGCCTGCGAGCAACAGGAACCAGTCGCGCCGGCGGGCGCGGGCCCAGACGTCGACGAGCTCGCGCAGGCGCTTCTTCCGGTGAAAGCGCGAATAGAACAACGCCACCGGCCGTCCGGCGAGCGCCGGCACGCGGCGCACCCAGTCGACCCGGGCGGCAGCCAGTGGTTCCGCCTCGGGCACGTCGACGCCGTTCGGTGCGACGCAGATTGGTTGGCGAAAACCGAGGCGGCGGATGTCGGCGGCCTCGGCCTCGCTCGTGGCGTGCCAGCCCGCCGCCGCGGCGAAGGCGCCGGGATGGACGAGCCGTTCGGCGAGCCACTTCCGCGCGCGCCGGTGTTCCCAGGCCCAGCCGCTCATCATCCCGCGCGGGGCGATCACGAGCGGCACTTTCTGACGGCGAGCGGCCTCATGCGCGTAGCGCAGCGTCAACAGCCACAGCGCGTGGCTGTGAATGCAATCGTAGCTTTCCTCCCGCAAGCGGGCGGCGAGGCCACGCGAGCGGCAGAGCCAGCGCGGCACCTCGCGCGGGTAGATGTGAAGATCCGCCGCGTCCGCTCCCGCCGCTGCCATCGCCTGCCCGGGTTCCAGCGTGGTGAGAAGTTCGGTGTGAACACCGGCTCCCGCCATCGCGTTGGCGAGGGCGCGGACCGAGCGCGACGGCCCGCCGTGGCGGTCCTCCAGGCTCGCAATGACGTGGGCTACGCGCATCTCAGAGAAGGCCGAACGTCCGGGCATGGGCGGTAGCGAATGTGACCGCGCCTTGGAATACCGCCAGAAGCAGGAGTGCCCTGCGATCCAGTCGACCGGGCTCGGCCCTGGAGACGAGGGCAACAGCCAGAATCAGCAGCACCAGCATCATCGGCTCGAAATAGCGGTGGAAGGTTTGCTGGTTCACCAGCCCGCTGGCGGCCCAGCCGCCGAACGCGGTTGTCCAAACGACCCGCGGAGCGGACGGCGCTGCCTTCCAAACCGTGCTGATCAGGCACGCCAGCGCGGCACCGCCCAAGGGAGCGAGCAGCAGGAACAGCACGGAGCGCCCCTGCACCACCGGCAATTTTTCCGCGGCCGACCAAAGGTAGCCACCCCATCGCCCGGCTTCGTAGTCCGGCGCTGTCACCGCCAGCAGGGCCACGGCCAAGCCGACGATACCACCGATCGCCATGCTCTGGCGGCGCGTGTTTCCGTCGAGCGCCGTGCGCACCGCCCACGTGTAGGCCGGCGCCAGCAGGGCCGCCACGCCCAGCAGGTAGGCCGCGTTCGTGAGGAGAGAAAATCCCGGCCGTCCCAAGTGCGTCGCGGTCCACTCCGGCGGAACCAGTCCGCCCCACCGGACGACGAGAATCCCGAGCACGCCGACTGGCAGCAGGGCCGCGATCCAAGCCGCGGGCCGGCTGCGCTGCGCGGATGAGAGCAGATTGGCGAGCGCGAGCGGGGCGAACAGCCACACGTTGGACTGGCGCACGGCCACTGCCGCCGCGGCCCAGCATCCCGCCCGCCCCGGGCGGCCCGCCGGGGACACGAGCACGGCGCTCAAGCTCGCGGCAACGGCGAGCAAAGCCGCGTTGTCCGTGACGACGTGCGACGCCGATTTGACAAAGAAGTTCGAGAGCGCGAGCGGCAGCAGGAGAACCATCCGCTCCGCGGCCGCGAGCGGCAGGGCATGCCACAAGATCGCCAAGGCACCGAGGCTCACGAGCAGGTTGACAACGCGGAGCGGTCGCTCGCCGGTGCCCACCACGCGGCTGACCCCGGCGAGAAACCACTGATAACCGGGCGCCGTGGCGGACAGGCTGTCGCGTCGCAAATCCAGCGCCGGCCAACGCTCGGCAATCTGCCGCACGGCGGGCTGGTGATAATTCCGCTCATCCCACGTGTAGCTCGAGACGTCGGTCCGGAGCAGCAGCGGCGCGCACAGCGTGGAAAACGCGAGCCAGAGGAGCAGGAGCGGAGCCGGGAAAAATTGGCGAACGGCGGACACGCGTCAGACCGGATCGGTCCGCGGTTTCAGCGGCCGGCAGGGATGGCCGGCGCACACCATCCGCGCCGGCAGATCCTTCACGACCACGGAGCGAGCGCCGACGACGCAGAGCTCGCCGACCGTCACGCCGGGGCCGACGAACACATCCGCCCCGAGCCACGCGTTGCGACCGATCTCGATCGGCTCCGTGACCAGCGGCATGTCCCAGCGTAGGTAGTCGTGCGTGCCGGCGCACAGGTGGCAATTCTGGCTGAGATTGGCACCATAGCGGAGACGGATGGACGCGAGGTTGTAGAGCGTCACGTTCCGTCCGACCATGCTACGCGGCTCGAGCGCGAGGCGCCACGGGAAGGTGATGCGCGCCGTCGGGAAGATCACGACCTGGCCGGGCGCGGGGATGTCCGCCCCGAAAAGCTTCAGCAGCCGCGCGCGAAAACCATGGCAGGGACGCGGGCTCCAGCGGAACAACGTCGCTTGCACGAAAGCCCAGATCATCCGACGCAGGACTTCGCCGCGCGGGTAGGGCGTCACGCAATTGCGGCCCAGCCAGGGAGGGGTTTCAGCGTCGGTCGGCATGGAGGAGCTGCTCGTAATCGGCGAGATGCTGGTCGGCGACGATGGCGTCGTCCAGCGTCGAGATGTCGGTGCGCGCGCGGGCGCCAAGGCGGCGACGCGCCTCCGGGTCGCCGATCAGCCGCGCCAAGTGCGCCGCCAAGGCGTCGGCCGAGCCTGCCGGGAACAGCAACGCGTTCTCGCCGGCCCGGAGTTGATCGGCGAAGCACGGCAGATCGGTGGCGACGACCGCCAGCCCTGCGGCCATGGCTTCCAACACGGCGACCGGATGGGCTTCGCCCTCCGCTGCCTCGGTCGGGTAGCAAAAAACATCGAGCGCTTGGTAAGCGGCCGCGAGTTTCGCCGGCTCGTTCAGCGCCGGAGCCAGCGCCAGCCGGCCGTCGCGCCACAGGTCCGGGGCGACGCCTTGCAATTGGACGACAAACTCCTCGCCGCCTCCGCCGCGCGCGACCTCGGTTGGTCCGCGGAGCAAGATGCGCCAGCGGGGCAGATCGCGGCGGGTCGCGAGGATCCCGGCCGCATGGGCGAGCGTGAGCAGGCCTTTTTCGGGATGGATGCGACCCATGAATCCGAGCGTGACCGGCGCATCGGCGGCGCGCGCGGGGGCCGCGCCGGAGAAGAGGGTGAGGTCGATCGGGTTCGGACAGACGCGGATGCGGTCGGCCAGACGCTGCGCCTGAAGTGTCGCGGCCCGCGCGATGATGCCGCTCGCGGCCTGGATGCGGGCGGCGCGCCGATACCAACGCACCTGCCCCTTCGGGAAGCGATTGAGGTTCACGACGAGGCGTCCCGCCCGGGGGCGGAGCTGGCGCACATAGATCGGCAGGAAAATCGTGTTCGTGATCAGGATGTCGGCCTCCGGCAACACGCGCAGCACCCTCAGGCCCCAGAGCGCATCGAGCAGAAGGTTTTGCCAGAGCCGGCGACAATGGTCCGTTCCCGGCACGCGCAGGAAGCGCACGCCGTCGATCGTCTCGTCCGCCGGCCAATCGGCCCAGCGGCGCGAGATGAGCGTCACGTCGTGCCCGCGCTGGGCGTAGCGTCGCGCGAGGCGCCACCACATCTTTTCCACCGCGCCGCCGGCGACGGCCGGCACAGGCAGATGAAAACCGCAGACGATCGTGATCCTCATCGGCGGCGGATGGCTTGTTGCACCGCGGCGGCCAGCCCGCGCGCCGCCTCGGCGTAGGTGTAGCGCGCGATGCGCGCCGCGATCCGCTGGCGCAACGCGGTCGGATCGCCGCGCAACGCCTCGAGCGCCCGGCCGAGCGCACCGGACAGCGCGTCGGGTTCGGTGGCGGGAAACACCCAGCCGGTCTCGCCCTCGGTCACGAGGTCGCGCTGGCAGCCGACGCGGTCGCTGACGAGGCACGGCACGCCGAGGTGCATCGCTTCGTTCACCGCCAGTCCCCACGTCTCGTAGATCCCGCGCGACGGCAGCACGAACAGATCGGCCAGTGCGTAACGGACGGGCATCCCGCTCTGGTTGGCGAAGGGCAAAAAGCGGATCGCCAGCTCCGGGTGACGCGCCGCGGCGGCCTGCAGGGCAGGCAGCTCCGGGCCCTCGCCGGCGATCACCAAGGCCGCGTCGCGCGGGGCCAGTCGCACGAAGGCGTCGAGCAGGGCGCCTGGCTGCTTGGCCGGCAGGAGTTTGCCGGCGAAGAGCACGACGCGACGCGAACCGAACTCCAGCTCCGTCCGCAGGCGCGCCGCCGCGGCCTCGATCGCGGGCGTGCGGGTGAAGTGCGCGGCATCCACGCAATGCGGCGCGAAATGCAGGCGCTCCTCCGGCACGCCGAAGGTGCGGAAGTAGTCGCGGTTCGCCGCGCCGACGTAGGTGACCGCGGCGCAGCGGGCGAAAAGGCGGCGCAACACGAGCCGCTTCAGGAGCGACGGCTGGTGACCGAGCAGATGTGAATCGCCCCGGAACACCAGCGGGGCGGGCGGACGTGCGATCACGCCGAGATGCGAGCGATAGGCGTAGCCGAAGAGCAACACCGCGTCCGGCCGCCACGCGCGCAGCCGCGCCCCGAGCGTGGGATTGCGCAGGCCGCCGAAGTGGTGCGTGCCGGGATCGCGCGCCGTGTTCGGCACGAACTCGTGCTCATAGCCGCTCAGCAGATCGATGTCCCAGCGGACGTCGCGCCCGAACTGGCGGTCGCGCCGGACCGTGACGCCAAAATCCCAGAGGTAGAAGACCCGCGGATGCAGCTCGCCCTGCGCCGCGATCCAACGGAACCACGGGCTGTAATACTGCACCGGGTGCGAGAGCACGACGGCGAGACGCGGCGGAGCGGACGGCGCGTCAGTCACGGAGGAATTTCTGCACGGTGAAGGCGAGGGCGGTGAGCACCACCATCGTCTGGTAGAGCGAGCTGAGCCACACGCTGAGCGTCTGGCCGCCGTCGACGCACCACGCGGTGAAGGCCACCATCATGATGCCGACCGGCGAAAAAGTGGGCGCGTCCTTGGTCTTGGCCCAGGCGAGCTTCGTGACCCAGCCGAAAAAAAGTCCGATGAGGGCCATGCCATAGAAACCGAAATTGGCCCACGCCTCGGCCCGGTAGCCGAAGGAAATGGTTGTCGTCTCGGTCGCGCGTTCGTCCTGCAGGCCGTAGTAGATGGAGAGGCGGTGGGTGCTGACGTGCACGCGCGGTTTGTCGGGCCAGAAGAAGCGCGGCACGAACTGCGCGGGGATGTCGCGATAGGTCTCGCCGTAGAGGTGCGGCTGGCGCGACGGGGTGTATTCCGCCACCATCGAGAGCATGTGGAAGAGCGAGACGCGCTCGAGGAGCTTCTTGGTGGCACTCTGCTGACGCTGATCGGTGGAATCGCTCTGGCTTGGATTCAGGCTCATCTCCACCCAGTCGGCGTAGAACGCCGGCAACTGGGAGACGGTCAGCTGCGTGCGCTCCTCCTCGATCCAGTATTTCTCGCGCATGTCACCCTTGCCGTTGTGCAGGAATCCGACCACCGCTACGACTGTCCCGATGGCGATCCAAGGAATGCGGGTCGCACTCGAGCAATACCCGAGCAGCGTCACGAGCAGCAGACTGACGAAGGGCGCGAGCACCAACGACGAGGAATACGCGAGGCCGGCGATGATCAGGTTGAAGACCAGCAGCGTCTGCAGCTGCCGGTTGAGCTGCTTCCGGCTCGCGTAGCTCGCCAGCGTGTAGGCGGACACCACGCCCAGACCGGTGAAGATCGCCCGCAGCGGTCCGATCAGCCCGGCCGGAGGGGTGTAGAGGAAGGTCGTAATGAAGATGTAGACCGTCGAGACCGTCATCAGCGAGGAGAGGATGCCCGGGATGTTGCGGGACGTGACTTCGCTGGTAAGAAAGGGATTGCGGAACGGCTCCGCGCGCACGGCGACGAACCCGAAGATCAGGAACAGCTGGAAGGTCACGATCGCGAGCGCGGCGAGCCGCACGGTGTCGCCGCCGAAGACGAGCAGCTCCTGATGTTTCGTGAGCAGCGGCAGCGCCTCCGTCGGGATCAGCGAGGCGCTCAGCGCTTCGAAACACGGGAAGCCCTCGCCGCCTTTCTTGGCCCAGCGGACCAGCGGCCAGAGCGCGAGGGAGAGGATGATGCCGCACCAGATGCGGTTCTCGAGCGGCGCGTCCGGGTGCCGGATCAACAGCCAGACGAACAACACCACCGACGCAGCGACGCCGGTGGCGACCATGCGGTTGCGGGTGGATTCGGTGACGACGATCATGGTTGGTCGGCCGGTGCTCCGCCGGCAGTGCCCCAGACATCATAGCGTGCCCCGCGCTGCAAGAGCCGGTAGTGGCCCGCGAATTGCGCGCGGAACTCCGCCGAGACGGCGGGTCCGCCGAAAACGCTGCCCGCGGCCCACGGCTCCTCGCCCGCCGGCACGAGGATGAGGCTCGGGCTTCGCGTCGGCAGCAGCGACGGTGGACAAGCCAGCGCCGGGGGCAGCCCGAGGTATTGGTAATCCATCATGACCACCAGATCGTAGGGATAAGGCTCGCCGCTCACCGCCAGATGCGCGCGTTGGAAGGTGCGGCGATAGCTCGGCCGGTTCAGCTCTTCGCCGAAGCCCATCAACACGGCGTGTCCGGGATGGCGGGCGCGCACCGCGTCGATCTCCCGTGCTTCGGCCGCCGCCTCGTTCGCGAGGAGGCGCACCACGACATCATCGTGTCGCGTCCAGACGAGGAATGCCGCCGTGAGCCACCAACCGAGCAACACGGCCTGACCCAGACGTGCCGGCGGCGGCAGGAGCCGGCGACAGCGCAAGGCCAGCAGCACGATCACCGGAACGAACGGCAGGAGATGCCAGTAACCCAGGCCCGGTCGTGCCGCCAGCACGCTCGTGCTCACGAGGGCCAGACCCAGCGCCGGCAGGCCCGCCCGCAACAGCGCGTCACGTCGCACCGCCGCCAGCGACCCGCGCGCCAGCAGCGCGGCCCACACGGGCGCGGAGAACACCAGCGCCCATTGCAACATCGGCAGGATGCGCTCCGGACCGAAGGGATTGCGCGCATAGACGCGCAGCAGCGCCACGAAATGCTCGCCGTGCCCGGTCCAAGGCAGCAGTTGCAAGCCGCCGAGCCCGACTCCGGCCACGCCCGCAGCCAGGAAGGCGGCGCCGCCGAAGCGCGCGGCGAGCAGGACGAAGGCGGGGAAAAGGTAGAAAGCGCCGTGCACCTTCAGCCAGCAGATCGCCCCGAGGCTGAGCGCCGCTCCCGCGGTGGCCGCCACCCGGCCGCCGAGGCCCGCCGCCCACGTGCCGACCGCCGCGACCGCCAGCAGCGCCGGATCCGCGCGCAGCCAGAACGCCGCGCCATACGGCAGCGCGATGAGCGCCACGAAGAACGCGAGCCCCTTGCCCGTCGCCGCCGGCTCCTCCCGGCGCAACGTCGCCAGCATGGCCGCCGTCGCGATGAGCAACGCGAAGGCGCTCGCGAGCTTGGCCGCGATCAAGTCGGGGCCGAAGAGCGCGTAGGCGCATGCGACGAGCCGAATCGTGCCGGCCCCGTAGGGACCGCCGGCATAAACCTGCCGGCCGTCGATCGCGTGATAGATCGGCTGACCTTGGTGGTGCAGCCAGCTCACCGCGGCGATCTGCGGCTCCACATGATCGATGAATTCCGCGCGGGTGAAATACAGCACCGCCGCCGTCAGGAACATCCCGGCGCACACGCTGGCCGCCAGCGTGGGCCACCAGCGGGCCAGCCGCTCGAGCGCCGGCCAACGCATCAATGCGGCCATGCCGGCCACGGCCAAGCCCAGCATCACCGCCGGATTCGCCACCAGCCAGAAATAGGTCTCTCGCAGCATCAGGGAAATCAGCGGGTCAATCCGCGGAACAGAGCGTCGAGCCGCGCGGCGACGGCCGCGGCGCTGTGCCTGGCCTCGAGTTTCTCGCGCTCGAGCGGACGCATCTCCGGCGTCGCCCTCGTGCCGAGTGCGCGCAGCGCCGCGCTCAAGGCTGCGCTGGCCTCTTCGCCGCCGTCCGAGGGGAAGAACGCCGCGCCGCCCAACTCCGCGACCTTCTGCTCCAGCACGCTGCCGGACGGCCCGATCGCGAGCGTCGGCCGCCCGGCGAAGAGCACCGGGTGGATCTTCGACGGCGCGTAGCCGGCTGCGTCGGACCCGAGCAGCAGCACGGCGTCGGCTTCGTCGAGCACCCGCAGCGCATCGAGATAGGGCAGGCGCTGGGTTTGCTCGTGCACCCGGTCGGCCAGGCCATGACGGCGCGCCAATTCCGTCGTGGTCGCCTGTCCTGCGCCGGCCGCCGCATAGCTGGTGCCGAGGAAATGAAACTCCACCGCCCGCGGCGTCGCTCCCGCGCGGACCGCGGCGGTGAACAGAAAGTCCAGCGCCGGTTGAAAACCCGGACCGAGCGCGCCGACATAGACGAGGCGGCAGGCGGGCGAGGCGGGCAGAATGCGGGCCGAGCGCGCGGCGAGCGCGCGGGCCGCGGCGAGATCCTCCGGCGACGCCCCGAAGGCGAGCACGCTGCCTTTGGCCGGGTCGAACCACGCGTAACGTCGCGCGAGCGCATCGAGGTAGTCGGCCGATACGCTGCAGATGTGCCCGGCGGCGCGCAGGGTCCAGCCCTCCAGCATGCGGGCGAGTGCGCGGGCGAAGCGGTATTTCCAGCCGCCGGGCGGACGCGGCGCGCCCGGCTTTTCGTAATAGTCGGTCACCCACGGGTCCTGCAGGTCCACGACGTAAGGCACGCCCCAGCGTCGCCGCCAGAGCCGGCCCAAAGGCAGCACGATGGTCTGCGTCGTGGAGAAAAACACGGCGTCAAACCGCTCCGCGCGGAGCAGCCGCTGCGCCGCGCGATGCAGCGGCCAGACCCACCGGAGACCGAGCGTGTTCACCCCGAGTCGGCCGGTCCAGCGCCGCGACCAAGCCGGCACCCGCACGACGCGCACGCCGGCCGGCACCGTGGCGAGGAGTTCCGGATCGAGCGGGGCGAGCGGGGTCGGATCGTCCGCCGCCAGCACCGTGATCTCCCAACCCGCCCGCAGCAGGTGCGGCAGGCTCATGCGCGCGCGCTGCATGTCCGGCGCGTTGACCGGCGGGAAATGCGGGGAGACGATGAGCAGTCGCGGCATGGTTCAGCGGAGTGTCTTGCGCACCGAGGCGAGGAAGGCGGCGCGTTCGATTTCCCAGCAGTAGCGCGTCTGGCCCAGCTCCCAGGCCCGGATCCGGGCCCGTTGCTGGCGTTCCGGATCGGCGAGGAAGGCATCGAGCTGCTCCGCGACTTCGGCGCTGTGGTAAACATCGGCGAGCAGTGCGGCCTCGCCGAGCTCGGGAGCGAGCGCCGTGTGGGCCTGCGTGTTGGAGAACAACACCGGCAGCCCCGCGAGCAGGTAGGCGAAATCCTTGTTCGGCAGGCAGAGGTCGCGGTTGGGCGGCATGCGTTCCTCGAGGGAAAGCCCGAGGTGCGCGGGGGCGGCGAGCCGGACCAGCTCGGAGGGCGGGGCGCTGGGCAGGAACTCGAGCGGCACTTTCACCCCGCACTCGCGCGCGAGGGTCTCGAGGCTGGCGCGATAGTCGGGGCTGACATGCCCGCGGAGCTGCAACCGCACCGGCGTCCGCATCCGACCGAGGATGCGCACGATGTGTTCCAGGCCGCGCTCGGGACCGACGGTCTGGGAGAACCAGTGGAAAATCGCCGGCTGATCGGCCGTGATCGGCGAGGCCGGAAGCGGTTCCTCCGGAGCCTCGCTGCGCGGATAGACGTTCAGCACGGTCGTCGCCTTCACCCCGTAAACCTCGCGATAGCGCTCGGCGATCAGCGGCGCCGCGGCGGTGAGATGCCAGCAACCCGGCAGCAGGCGGATCTGGAGCAGGCGCGCAGCGGTCACCAGGGCGGGATCGTCCATCGCCTCGGTGGTCTCGCCATCATGATAATCCTCGATGTCGAACCCGAGATAGGCGTTGGCCTCCTCGGCGGCGAGGCCAGCGATCCCGAGCCCGGCCAACTGATGGCCGATGTAGAGGTCGGCGCGCAACGCCGCCGCCAGGCGGGCCTGCGCGAGCGCGCCGGCGGCTTGCACCAGCGCGGCGTTGCGCACGTTGGCGAACGGCGAGAGCAGCAGCAGCCGTTTCGCCAGCTTCTGCCGCAACCGCCGCCACAATGCGCCGCCGCCGACGACGCCGTCCACTTGGTGGAATTTCCAGCGCGCGCCCTCGAGCAGCGAACGGTCGAGCGGATCGGCCGGCGGGAAACTGCGTCCGGCCACCACGTGCACATCGTAACCGGCGTCGCAGAGCGCCTCCGCCTCCCGCACGAGCCGCGGGGTCGAGGAAACATGGCCGCCGGTGATCAGGCAGATCCGTTGTCCGGACGATTCGCTCATCGGGGGGGAAAGAGTCCGGCCCGCTGCAGGATCGCCGCCAATTCGCGGCGGTAGTCGGACCATTGCCAATTCGCCGCGGTCGCTAGGGCCGCCTCGCGCATGGCGCGGAGCTGTGCGCGGTGCGCGAGGCACCAGTGCACGGTTTCGCCGATCGCCGCGACGCTGCCCGCGGCGAAGATCCGGCCGTTCTCGCCGGTGCGGACCAGATCGGCGGCGCCGGCGCACGGGGTGGTCAGCACGGGCACGCCGCGCGACCAAGCCTCCGTCGCCACCATGCCGAAGCCATCGGCGAGGGTGGGGAAGAGCAGCGCGTCGGCTTGGGGCAGCGCGGCGAGCAGTTCGCCGCGGGGCACACTCCCGCGGAAATCGATGCCGTCGGGCCGCGGGTCGAGGACACGCGCGGGCAAGCCGACCGAGCCAAACACCGTCAGGCGCGCGTGACGACCGAGGTTTTCCTTCCGCCAAGCCTCGATGACATGATGCGCGCCCTTCAGCGGCGTGAAACTGCCGGCCCAGATCAGGTGCAACGGAGCCTCCGGCGCGCTGCCTCCGCCCAACGCCGCTTCCCGCGCGATGACCGGCGGCGAGGCCAGCGGCAGCACGACGGCCTTGCGGGCATCGAGTCCCGCGGCGGCGTAGCTGTCGCGGGTGAGACGCGAATTCGCGATCACCACGTCGGCGAGCGCGTATTCGGCGCGCCGCCGCGCGCTGCGCTCGGGGATCCGCGCACTGACCCAGCGGCGGAATGGGGTGTCGAGTTCGGGGAAGCGCGCGATCTCCTCCTGCAACAGCGACTCGACGAATTCGACCTCCAGCGAGGGCAGGTCGTAGGCCGTGCGGATGCCCAGCGCGCGGGCGCGCGCGAAGGTCGCGTGGGAGGAATAGAGGAACCCATACACGCCCGTCAGCCCGGGATGAAGCGCGCGGGCAACGCGGTGGTCGAAACGGTGCTCGAGCCGGTCCCACAGCGCATCATGCCAGCGCAGGTCCCGGCGGGTCGCGCGCCCGAAGGCCACGCGGAACAGTTCCCCCCACGGATGAGCTTCCACCAGCGCGGGCGGAATCTCCGTGACGCGGCGCCGCGAGAATTCCCGCGCCAAATCGAGCCCGGCGAGCCGGCCCGCGGCATCGAGCAGGCGCTGGGTGCGCGATTCCGGGCGGTCGCAAATGGTGGTGACAAAGCGCTCGAGTTGTCCCGCTTCGTGCAGGGCGCGCGCGACCTGCTGGATGTGCGGGGCCACCATCGGCTGGAACAGGCGCACACTCATGGCGCGACCGCCTCCACGTAGAGGGATTCGGGCCGGCGGACCTCGCTGTCCACCAGCAGGACCGGATCGCGGCCGGCGCGGAATCCCACGCGGCTGATCGCGGTGAAACCGGCCGTCTCCAGCAATTTTTGCAGCGAGCGGAAATCGAACATCGTGCGGTGGCCGAAGGGGGATTCGCGGTCCTGATAAAACACGCGGTTCACGCTGGCCAGCGGGGTCCAGAGCGGATCGCGCCGCTCGCTTTGGCCGAAGGGGAAGTCTTCGCCGGGCACGCCGTCGAGCTGTTGCACATAGCGCCGCAGGTAGAGTTCCGCATCCGGCACGGCGATGCGCAGCGTGCCGCCGGGAAGCAGGACCCGACGCACGTCCGCCACCACGCGACGCACCGTCGCAAGGTCGAGATGTTCCAAGCAGTGTTCGCTATACACGCCGAGCAGCGAGCGGTCGACAAAGGGCAGTCCCTGCGTGATGTCCCAGCAGAGGTCGAGGCCGGGCGTCCATTTCCGGTCGAGGTTGAGGAGCGCGGTGTGGCGGTTGAGTCCGCAGCCGATGTCCACATGCCGCAGGGCGCGGACACGCGGACGGTCGAGTTGCGAGCGGCGGTTGCGCATCCAGCGTCCGATCCACGGCTGGACGGCGGCGTAGGAGTCCCAGCGGCGGCGCAAAGACAGGTTCCGCAAGTTCATGTCAGGCTACCGGACAGACGTTCGATGGGCGATGGTCGCGCGCGCCGGGGAGGCGAATGCACGGATTATCGCTTGGCATCATCGGCTCGGCTTGGCGACGGCACGGAGGTGGCGCCGAAATTCACTGCGAATCTGCTCCGGGGAGAAAGCCGCGTCGCCGACCCGGACGGCATTTTCCGCGAGCGCTAACCGCCAAGCGGCGTCCTGCGCTAGGCGCGCGAGCAGCATGCTGAATTCTCGCGGTTCATTCAGGGTGCATGTGACGACAGCATCGCGATGAGCCTCGGCCCACCGCACGCCGGTGGCGAATTGAGGACCGGTCACCAGCACCGGCAGGCCCAACGCAAGATATTCGGGCAGTTTGCTGGGGAAATGGACGCGATAGAGAGCCTCCAACTTGTCGCCGGGGCGCTTGGGGTAGGGCAGCCAAACCGCGTCACACTCGGCTCGCATGGCTCGCCACGCTTCCTGGGCCGGCACGAAGCCACGCAACTCGCAGCAGTCATGCGCTTGCGAGAGTCGCTGCAACTCAGGACCGGGCGGACGGCTGTAGACAATCAAACGGGCGCCCGCCGCCCGAAGTCCGTCCAGTTGTTCCTCCAGGGCTTGTCCGTAGCCGTAGCCGAGGTTGCCGACGAAACCGAGCGTCAGACGCCCGGGGGTGCGGAGGGTTGCCGCAAGCGCAAGCGGACGCGGCTCTAGGTCGTCGCTGCGGATTGGAAGCAGCACGTCGCCCGCGACGCCGTAGGCCTCGCGGCAGTATAGCTCCATCTCAGGGCTGATGCAGAGGCGACATGCGGCCATGCGATAGAAGGCGCCGTCGCGCCGGCGCATCGCCGCGCGTGCCCACGGATAGACGGGTTCGAATGATTCGTTCAGATCATGCACGGCCACGACCAGGGGCAGACCCTGCGAGCGGGCGAAGTAGGCTGCGCTGTCGAAATACTGAGCATGCTGCATCACACAGAAAACGAGGTCGGGGGAAAAACCCTCGAGCCCCGCGGCGATGTCCGCCGGCCGGGCCATGGGGGTCAGGCCGAACGCGCGCAGAGAGCGCTTCAGGCGATGCCAGCGGGAATTCTCGAAGCGATGCCACGGAACCAGCAGCCGCCGGTAGGCGACGCTCGGTAATGGCTCGCCGCGTGCCGGCACATGGCGTGCCAGCACGCGAATCCGATCCGCGGGCCAGCCGTGGAACAAGCGATGCAGGAGTAGGCCGCCGGCTGAGCCGGTCTGCGGTCCCTCGTCCGAGAGAACGAGCACACGGGGAAATTCGCCGGAGCTCATGCGCGCAACAGCATCCATTCGACGTAGGCGCATCCCATCTCCGCCGCGGGCCGCCGCCGCCCCTCGCAGACCTTCAAACCCGACTGCCGGTATGGGGTGGGACGACGCTCGCACACTGCAGTGGCGTGATGTGTTTCGAGGAAGAGTGCGGTTCGCTGAGGTGATGCTGGCAACAGCTTAGGCAACAGGTCCACGTCTGCACTATCCGGCTGGTGTCGCCGCAGTCGATCCGCACGCGACTGACGTTGCCATTTGCCGCGCGGGCGTGATGACGCGGCCACACAGGCAGACCGTGACTTGGTAGCTGACGAGCCGGCTGCGTGCCATACCGGGCAGGAGGAGTTCCAAGCGCGCACGGAGGCCCGATCCCGGACGGAAGAGGCGTAGCACCTCATCAACTTTCGTTGCCGTCGGTGCATCATGAGCGCAGTGGCACCGTTTCGCCGCACCATGTGAGCAGCCGTGCGGCCATGGCGCGGGGAGAGTAGTGTTCCAACGCCCACGCTTGGCCGGCGCTCGCGATGCGGCCGGCGAGGGCGGGATCGGCGGCGAGGCGTTCGATCGCCTCGGGCACACGGTCGAAACGGACGCCGACGTAGTGCTTCCAGTTCTCGGGCATGACGGGCAAGTCGACGCCGTAGTGTTCCAAGTCGAGATTGAACACGAGACAGCCGGCCGAGAGCGCTTCCCAAAAGCGAAAGCTGTCCCACTGCACGCTGCGGCGCGGACGCGGATCGAATTTGGCCAAGGCCTCGTAGAACGCGCGGCTGAGGCGGGCCCGCCGGCCGCCGCCGATGAGGTATTGCTCGGGCCTTTTCCACGGCATCGGCGGGATGAGGTCGCCGCAGAAGCAGGCGACGGCTTGGGAACGCTTGAGGCGCTCGTAATAGGAGCGCGCGAATCGCCGCCCGGTTTGCCGCCACATCAGGGCGTCGTGCGGATCGGCCGGCTCGCGCGTGAGGTCGTCCTTGGTCGCATCGATCGCGTAAAGCCGGCCGATGTGCGGCTCGAAGAATTTCTTCGCGTAGTCGCGGGTGCCGTGCGGAAACGGATGGGACGCGCCGAAGTTGACGAGGATGCTCCGGTCCCGCTCCGCGAAGGGAACAGCGCCGGCGGTCGCCGCGAGGATCCGTTGCTGGAACCCGAGCACCCAAGGCCGGAGATTTTCCGGGTGCCAGGACCGGCGGTTGAGCTTCGAGCGCAGGATGAGGTCGAACGGCCGGAATTCCGGTTCCCACGAAACCGTGCGGTGACCGTCATGGCTGTCCATGTAGACCGTGCGGTAGCGGCGGCCGGGTTTGAAAAGCCCTTCGGGCAGCGGCCGGCGCACGTGTTCAAAGGTTCCCATGCGCGTCCACTTGGGCCACGTGTAGCTCACGACGACGATGTCGCAGTCGTCGGGCGACACGGACGGATCGTGGCGCAGCAGGTAAGAGCCGGGGTCCGGTGTTTCGCGCCAGTAATTGCAGCTGGCGTGGAACGGCACGCCCCACTCGCGCAGCCCTTCGGCCAGCGTGATGACATCCTCCTGCAGGTTGTCCTCCTCGGGACAGCAGTAGAAATAGATGCGCGGCCGGCTCATTTCAGCAGGGGGATTTCCTCGATCGCTTGAAGCCGTCCGCGGCGGTGGGCGAAGTGCACCCGGCGTTCAAGTGAACTGAAGCCGCGGGTCCTCCACCACTGACGGGCGAAGGCCAAAGGACCGCACGGCTCGGTGGCCATGCGGCCGGTCAGGATCAGTTCGTGCAGCACCTCGGAAAACCCGCGGTCGGTCGCCGTCCGGATCAGGTAGCTGTCGGCGCAGCGTCCCGCGGGGATCAGGTGCTGCATGCGCAACTCCGGAAAGACGCCCTTCGCGAAGCCCATCCGGCAACCGGTGTAACAGATATCGGTGTCGCCGCCGGAGAGCCGGCGATCGCCGCAGAGATCGAGGCGCGCCTTGAGCGGATTGGCGGCGAGCTCCTCCAGATAGGCCCGGGCCACGTTGCGCCGCAGGCACAACCCCGCGCCCCACGGGGTCGAGGCGTTGTCGTGGATGTGCGTCGAGATGCTTGTGTGCGTCGCCGCGCGCAGGGTCAGCAAGGCATGGAGCGAGACCGGCGGAGCGAGTTCCGGGCGCTCGTAAACCGGTGAGATGGTGCCCGCGCCCCAGGTGCCGAGCTGCGGATGCTCGCGGGCGATGGCCAGCACGGTGGCGAGGAAGTCCGGCGCGAGGACGTTGTCCTGATCGACCACGACCATGACGTCGCCCCGGCTGGCGCGGATGCCGGCGGCGCGCGCGTGCACGAGCCCGGGACGTTCCTCCCGGACGACGCGGCCGTGCGGATGCCACGCGGCCAGCTCCGCGGCGATCGGCGGCTGCGAGTTGTTGTCGATGACGACCAACTCCCAACTTCCCACCGGCAGGGTCTGGCCGCGCAGCGCCGCCATCGTCGGTCCGATGTGCTCGGGCGGCGGACGGTAGGCGGGGAGCAGGACCGAGAGTTGCATGGGTGTCAGCGGCTGGCCGCGTGGCGCCGGGCCGCCTCGTAGCCGGCGAGCTGTTGCGGCAGCACCGCGGCTTCGGAGAACAGCGCGAGCACGCGCTCGCGGGCGTTGCGGCCGAGCTGGGCAAGCCGCGCCGGTTCGCGCAGCAGGGTCTCAAGCGCACGCTCGAGGGCCGCGATATCACGCGGCGGCACAAGCAATCCGGAGACGCCATCCTCGATCATGTCCGCCATGCCGCCGGCCGAGCTCCCGATGACCGCCCGGGCCGCGCTCATGGCCTCGAGGCACACGTTGGGAAAGTTTTCCCAGCGGCTGGGGAAGACGGCGATGGTGGCGCGCGCGAACTCCCTTTCGACCCCGGCCGCGTCGAGCGCGCCGGTGAACTCAACCTGCGCCGCCTGCGCCCGCAGCAGTTGGCGCAACTCGTCCATCGTGTCGCCGCGGCCGCCCGCCCGCGGCAGCGCGGGGCCGGCGAAGACGAAGCGGGCCGATGGATGCCGGCGGAGCACGGCGGGGATCGCCCGCGCGAGTTCGAGCACGCCCTTCCGGTATTCCAAGCGGCCGACGAAAAGCACGCGCGCTTCCCCGTCCGCCGGCGGCAGGGCGAGCAGGTTGGCGGGCGGCGTGTAGACATTCGGAATCACGCTCCAGCGCGAAGGGTCGAGTTCCCAGCGCGCGGCGACCAGGTCGCGGATCGAGCGGCACGGCGCCGCGACGTGGTCAGCTCCCGCGATCACCGCGCGCTCCAGCGGATCGATGCTTTCCTCGGCGACGGGCTTCGGGCTCAGCCACGCCCACCGACCGCGGCGCAAAGCTCCCAGCGCGAAGCGGAGCTGCTGCCATCGGGTGGGCGGAACATGGTTGAGCTCGCGCACCAGGAAGTGCGGCGTGTGCAGCCGCACCACGCGGGGCAATCCCGGCACGACTTCCCCCAGCGCGCCTCCCTCGGCGGCGTATTCGGGTGATTCGACGACGTCGAACGCCTGCGCGCGATGCCGCTCGGCCACGGCTCTCGCGACGAGCGGGGCGAAGCGATAGCGATCGGGGCAATCCAGCCGCACGACTTCCACGGCGTCGGTCCGCTCGGACTGGCCGGGTTGACCGGCCGCGAAGACCACGACCTCATGCCCGCCGCGCACGAGCATGTGCGAAGCACTCCACGTGTAGGAGCCGATGCCTCCAATCGCGACGGCGGGCGGATACTCGTAGCTGATGAGGGCGATGCGCATCAAGGAGGCGGGTTCCACACCGACCGGATATCAAGAAACCGCAGACGGGACTTCAGTCCGAAGTATAGCCATTTGCCCAAGAGCATAGGCAACAGGTGCCGCCAGCCGCGCACAGCTTCGATGCCGCCGCGACTGGACAGCGCGCGAAGGTAGTATCCCCAAGCGGCGGCGCGGTCATCGTGACGCCAGCGTTGGTCGCAAAGCCTCAGATACCCCCGGGCAACGCCGCGCGGCCAGCGATTCGCGAGGCGGGGAAGATTGGCGAGCAGCATGCGCTCCTCGACGAGCCAGCGCGTGTCGCCATGCCGGTGGCTGAGTGTGCCCGTATGCGTCCGGTAGCGATACAGACAATCGGGAAGTGCGAGCATCTCGAAGCGCGCGGCGATGCGCAGCCAATAGTCCCAGTCCTCGACCAAGCGGAGCCCATCGTCGTAATTCCCGCATGCGGTATGAACACGGCGGCGATACGCGAAGCATGCGTTGACGATGTTGAAATAACAAAGGGTCTCGGGCGGGGCCGAGGGCTGCACCCAAAGCGAGCGCCCGTCTTCGGCGATGATTTCCTGGGCAGCATAGACAAAGTCGACTCCGGGGTGTGCGGCCAGCGCCGCGCTGAGGCGCTCAATCATTTGCGGCAGGAAGAGATTGTCGTCTGAAGTCCAGGTGAGAATGTCGCCTTTCGAGAGAGCGAATCCGACATTCAATGAGGCGGGCAGTTTCAGGTTTTGCTCATTGCGGTGAATCCGGATGCGTGGTTCGCGGGCGGAATATTCGCGCAGAATTTCCGGGGTGGCGTCCGTGGAACAGTCGTCCACCACGATGAGTTCCCAATGCGGGTAGGTCTGGGCGAGGATGCTGTCGAGGCCTTCGCGCAGATAGCGTTCCCCATTGTAGACCGGCAGGACGATCGAGACTAAAGCGCTGGCTTCCATCAGGGGGCGCTCTCGAGGAGAATCCGCACGATTCGTTCGGCTGCGTGGCCGTCGCCATAGGGGCTGGGGCCGGAATGAGGCGCGAACCCGCCGTGCCCGGAGATGACCGCGGTGGCCTCGCTCACGATTCGCTCCCGGCTCGTGCCCACCAGTCGGGCGAAGCCGGCTTCAACGCCCTCGGGGCGCTCGGTCGTTTCACGCATGACAAGCACGGGCACGCCGAAACTCGGCGCCTCCTCCTGGATGCCGCCGGAGTCGGTGAGAATGAGCGTCGCCCGCTTCATCAAGTTCACCGATGCCAGATAGTCCACGGGGGCGAGCAGATGGACATTGGGCAGGCCGCCGAGGATGTCTTGCACAGGACGCTGCACATGGGGATTGAGGTGCACCGGGTAGAGGAAATGCACACCCTTGGCGGCATGCGACAGGGCGAGATCGCGAATGGCATGGCATAACTCGCGGAAGGGCTCGCCGAAACTCTCCCGGCGGTGTGCTGTCACCAGCACGAACCGGGCGCCGGCGGGCAGCGAGGGAAGACCGGCCGATTCCCAGCAGAATGGACGCGAGGCGACGTCCAGCAGGGCGTCGACAACCGTGTTTCCTGTCAGGTGCACCCGGCTGGGGTCGTGGCCTTCTCGCAGGAGCGTGTCGCGTGCGCGGACCGTCGGGGCGAACCAGGCATCGGCCACTAGATCCGCGGTGCGGCGGTTGATTTCCTCGGGGAACGGAGCCCAGCGGTTGCCACTGCGGAGGCCAGCCTCCACGTGACCGAAGCGGATCCGGTGGTAGTGCGCGGCCAATCCGGCCGCGAGCACCGTGGTCGTGTCGCCCTGGGCCAGGACCCAGTCCGGGCGGATATCCGAGTAGGTGCGATCCAACGCCGTGAGCAGGGAGGCGGTGAGACTGGTCAACGACTGGTCCGCCTGCATGAGCGAAAGCTCGCGATCCGGCCGGAGGGAAAACAACCCCAGGACTTGATCGAGCATCTGGCGGTGCTGGCCGGTGGAGACCACGATGCTCTCCACCCGGCCGGGGTGGCGCGAGAGCTCGCGGATTACGGGAGCAAGCTTTATGGCTTCCGGCCGGGTTCCGAGGACAGTCAGGATGCGCAGCATGGATTCAGGTCCGGCGCATGCGCCGGAGCAGAGCGAAGGCCTCGGCGTGCAGGGCGCTGTGCGGATGCACGGCGATGTGATTCGTGAGTTTGCCGCTGATCGCGTCGGTCACAGGGGAAGGAGGATCGTATTCAGGCAGCTCCCAGATTTCATAACCCGCGGCGATCAATCGTCTGATGACTGAGGCGGCGGACTCGTTCAACTGATCGGCGAGCCGGTCCGCCGTCTCGATAATCCAGATCGGTGGCTTGCCGGAGTTTATCAACGCCTTAGCTCCGTCAAGGACACGGGCTTCATATCCCTCCACGTCGACCTTCACCAAATCCGGTGAGATTCGCCTCCGCTCGATTTCCCGATCCAGCGTGCTGACCGGCACGGTGAGTCCTTCGACCTCCGCTGCCTCAACGCCGGGCAGCAGCGAATGCGAGCCGTCGTCACTTCGGCGAGAGACATGCAGGATGGCTTCGCCGGGTTCCCGGCCAATCGCGCAAGGCACGACCTGAAGCAGTCCGTCAATCCGATTGATCGCTATCGAGGCCCGAAGATGCTCGGCGAGTCTGGGCAGCGGCTCATAAGCGATGACCCGTGCGCCGCGGCCGGCGGAGATGAGGCTGTGCTGGCCAATGTTGGCGCCGACATCGAAAAAGTTGCGTCCGGGCCCGCTGAGATTGCCGATGACGTAGGCCAGGTTCGGCTCATAGACGCCATGCGAGATGATGAGACGCTGGATATATTCGTCGGGATCGCTGAGCAGGATGCGCGCTCCCCCGGGTAGCGGCCATCCGACCTGTCGTGCCAGCCAGCGACCTGGTCTCCGCCCGGGTCCCGAACCGAGACTCGCGCGAATCAGACGCCGCAGGATACGCCGGTGCAGTGGGAGATTGAGCAGTTCCATCAACTCAAGTTAGACTCAAAGGGTGATCCGCAGCCGGCACCAGTGACTGTCCGGACCGGGGGCAGGGGGAAGCTTAGCCGCGCGCTCTTGCCGGCGGGGAACAACCGCGGCTCGGTTGCCTGGAAGCGCTGCCGGGCAGGCTTGGGCAAAGTGCGAAAATTACCGGTCATGGCTGGGGGGCCGGTGGACTGTCGCGGCGCTCAGCGTCGCTCCACTTCAACCCCAGCCGCACAACCCCAGGCCATGGTCCATGATAGAGGCCGCGCACGGCGTCAGGCGCATCCGAGTCAACCGCCTCGAACGCGAGGGCCTCGGGCAGGATGACGCTCAGGATGGAAGGATCATGGAAGACCAACTGGACAAGCACGGTGATGTGGCCTTCGGCGAAGACTTGCGCCGGCAGATGCATGACCTTCCGGTAGCGCCCTGCTTGGAAGGCATTGGGCCGCCAGTCGCAATGGGTAAAAAGGCAGAGTCCTGAGGCATCGAAGAAATTAAAACCGGTGATGAGATTTCTACAGGCGCGTCGCACTTCGAACTCCACTTCGAGCTGCGCAGGACGGTTGATGTCGAGTATGCCGGCCACCCGGTTCTCTTGAATGATCCGCGTTGCCAGCAGGCGGACTCGATCGTCTCCCGGAGCATTTTCTGGAGCCCAGCTCCGCTCAGGTCGGCCGGCGATGCTGGTGGAGAGGTAAGCCGTAACGACAGATTCGATTTCACCGACGGACCGCACGACGCCACCGTGCAACCAAATCCCTCGCGTGCAAAGTGCCTGCACCGCGGACAGGTTGTGGCTGACGAACAGCACGGTGCGGCCTTGCTGGCGCGAGACCTCCTGCATCTTGCCGAGGCATTTCTTCTGGAAGGCCGCGTCGCCGACGGCGAGCACCTCGTCCACGATGAGGATCTCCGGTTCGAGGTGCGCCGCGACCGCGAAGGCGAGCCGCACATACATGCCGCTGCTGTAGCGCTTCACCGGGGTGTCGAGGAACTTCTCCACCTCGGCGAAGGCCACGATCTCGTCGAACTTCGCGCGGATCTCCGCGCGGCGCATGCCCAGGATCGCGCCGTTGAGGTAGATGTTCTCCCGGCCGCTCAGGTCGGGATGGAAGCCCGTGCCGACCTCGAGCAACGAGGCGACGCGGCCGCGCAGCCGGATCGAGCCGGCGGTCGGCTCCGTGATCCGGGAGAGGATCTTCAGCAGCGTCGACTTGCCCGCGCCGTTGCGGCCGATGATGCCGATCACCTCGCCGGGCTGCACGGAGAAGGAGATGTCGCGCAACGCCCAGAATTCCTCGCGCTCGAATCCGGTGCCCCAGCGGAATTTACGCCACAGCTTCCGAGCCGTGTGGTGCAGCGTGTCGCGCAGGTTGTCGTGCCGCGACTCGTGTTGGATGACGTAGCGCTTGCTCAGGCCGGAGACTTCGATGGCGGGCAGGCTCATGTCAGATGATGTCGGCGAACGCCTTTTCCGTGCGGCGGAAATACCAGAGTCCCGTCACGAGCAGCACCACGGCCATGCCGGCCGAGACCGCCACGCTCGCGAGGTGGAGTTGCGTCTGGCCGCCGAGGAGGCACCAGCGCACGCCGTCGACCACGCCCGTCAGCGGGTTGAGCGCCAGCAGGTCCCGCCAGTTGGGCAGGAAATCCGTGCGGTAACCGACCGGCGTCACGAACAGGCCGATCTGCAGGATGAACGGCGTGATGAAGCGGAAGTCGCGGAATTTCACCGTCAGCGCCGTGATCCAGAGCCCGGCGCCGAGCGCGATGACCAGCGCGAGCACGAGGAACAGCGGCAACAGCAACAGATGCCAGCCCGGCCAGATCCCGAACGCCAGGATCAGCGGCAGGGCGAAGACGAACACCACCGCGAAATCCAGCAACGCCACCGCGAGCGAGGAGATCGGCACCACGAGGCGCGGGAAATAGACCTTGCTGATCAGGTGCGAGTTCCCGACGAGGCTGCCGCCCGCGCCGTTGAAGGCGTTCGTGAACAGCATCCACGGCAGGTTGCCGCACAGCACGAGCAGGATGTAGGGCACGCCTCCGTCCGGCATCTTCGCCAGCTTGGAGAACACGAAGGTCAGCAGCAGTGTCTGGAGCAGCGGCTGGATCACCGCCCAAGCGATGCCGAGCGCAGCCTGCTTGTAGCGCACCTTGATGTCGCGCCAGGCGAGGAAGAGCATCAGGTCGCGGTAGCGCCAGACATCGCGCCAGTAGTGGCGCTCGCCGCGACCGGCCTCGATCACGATTTCCTCGGCGCTGGAGACAGGCGCGGACATCAGGCGAGCGCGGCGGCGAGCCGCGCGCGGAAAGCGGGGTAGGCGAACGACTCCGCCTGACGGCGGATGGCGGCGGGGTCGCGGGGGTGGCGGACGAGGTCGACCAAGGCGGCCGCAATGTCGGGAATATTCCCGTAGTCCGCAAGCGCGCCGACACGCTCGTCGACCACCTCGGGCACGCCCCCGGCGCGCGCGCCGAGGCAGGGCTTCCCGTGGATCATCGCCTCGAGATAGACGAGCCCGAAGCCCTCCTTGCGGCTGGGCAGGGCGAACAGGTCGCACGCGGCGTATTCGGCCCGCAGCGCGGCGTCATCCACGATGCCCGTGAAATGGCACGAGTCCGCGACACCGAGACGTTGCGCCAGCGTTTGCAGCCGCGGCAGATCGTCGCCGCCACCGACGATCCGCAGGTGCGCGAACGGCAGCGTTTGGCGGACCAAGGGCAGTGCCTCGATCAGCGTGTCGAAGCCCTTGTAGGTGTCGTGCGCGGTCAGCCGCCCCACGGTGAGGATGCGCGGGCCGACCAGGTTGGCCGCCGGGGCGGGGGCATCGGCGGAAGGCGTGAAGAACGGATCCATCGTGTTCGGCACGATGAGCAGGCGCGACGGCTCGAGCCGTGGCTCAAAACGCAGCAACTGCCGCCGCGTGTAGTCGCTGATGCACAGGATGCGGTCCGCCCCGAGGAGCGCGCGGCGTTCCAACGCGCGGTAGGGCCGCCAGACCTCGATGCCGTGCGCGACGAGGGCATAGCGCAGACGCGGCCGCAGCTGCCGGATCATCCACCCCAGCGGCAGTTGGTGAAGATGTCCGCAGATGAGCCGATCGGCGCCGCGCGTGGCCTGCCAGACCGCGCGCGCGCAGGCCGCCTTGCTGCGCTGGCAGCCGATGTTTCCGTCCAGCGCCGCCGTCGAGAACTGCGCGAGGCGCGGATCGTCGCCGGGCGAATCGTTCAACACCACGCTCGTGACCGTGTCGCCGGGCGCGGCGTTCTCGCACAGCGCCTTGAGGTAGAGGCGCATGATCCGCGCGATGCCGCCCTCGGCGAGGAAGAGTTCGGGACTGAGCAGCACCGTCTTCATGCGGCCCGCTCCCCGCCGGAAGGCGAACGGTTGGCGAAAGCGATCAGCACGGCGAGGCTCCACACCCGCGACCACGCGCGCGGGTCGTTGCCGGCGAGGAAATCGAGCCATTGCTGCCGCGCGGCCGTCGCGTCGAGCCAGGGGCATGCGGCGAGCGAGGCCGGGGAGAAGGTCGCCTCAAGGAACGGTCGCAACTCGCGGCGCATCCACAGCGCAAAGGGCAGCGTGAACCCTTGCTTCGGGCGCAAGCGGATGGCGGCGGGCACGAGGTCGGCCACGGCGTCGGCGAGCGCGCGCTTGGCGCCGCCGGGCCGCTGTTTGAAGTAATCCGGCTGCGGCCACAGCCACTCCAGCAGCGGCCGGTCGACGAACGGCACGCGCACTTCCAGCGAGTGCGCCATCGAGAACACATCGCTGTCGCGCAGCAGCACGTCGGTCATGTAGGTGCGCAGCTCCCACGCGCTGATGATCTGGTAATCGTCCGCGCCCAGCAGCTCGGCCACGAAGTCGTCGAGCCGCGGGTGCAGCGGGCCCAGCCGGGCGGCGGCCGCCCGGACGTCGGGGTGGAGCAGGGCGAGGCGGCGCGGCTCCGGGAACACGCGGCGCTGCAGCGCGGCCAGCTCATGGAGGTCGCGCGCGGACCCGAGGAAATCCGCGAGCTTGAGGGCGCGGGTGTGGCTCCGGCTTTGCAGCGCCCGCAGAAGCGCGCCGCGCATCTGTCGTCCGAGCGCGCGCCAAAGGGGCAGGAGTCGCTGCAGGAGCGGCAGCTGGGTGAACGACGGGTAGCTGCCGAACAGCTCGTCGCCGCCGAGGCCCGACAGCGCCACCTTGACGCCGCCCGCGCGCGCGAGGCGGCTGGCGTAGTAGGTGTTGATGCCGTCGCCGGTCGGCTGGTCGAAGGCGGCCAGCAGTTGCGGCAGGTCGGCGGCGACGCGGCCGCCGGTGAGCACGTCCTCGTGGTGCTGCGTGCCAAAAGTCTGCGCGGTCAGCCGCGCGGCGGCCTGTTCCGAGTAGCGCGCCTCCTCGAAGACGAGCGAGAAGGTCTTGAGCGGCGCTCCGCCCGTGCGCGCCATGAGGCCGACGACGGCGGCGGAATCGAGGCCGCCCGAAAGAAACGCGCCGACCGGCACGTCCGCCACCCGGTGCGCGCGCATGCTGTCCTCGAGCTGCGCGCGCAGGCCGTGGACGAATTCCGCGTAGTGGCGCGCCCGGATTTCCGGTCGGCGCGGCGCCGGCAGGCGCCACCAGGCTTCCGTGCGCACCCGTCCCGCCGCGTCGACGGTCAGCGCGTGCCCCGGGGGCAGGCTGGTGATGCCGCGATAGAGCGTCCGCGGCGCGGGCACGGCGAACCAGGCAAGGTATTCGGCGACCGAGGCCGGGTCGATCTCGCGGGCGACGAGGCCGCTGGCGAGCAGGGCGTTGAGTTCCGACGCGAGCACGAGGCCGCCGCCGTTGCGGCGCGCGAAATAGAGCGGCTTGATGCCGAACGGATCGCGCGCGGCAAAGAGCGTGTGCTCCTGCGCGTCCCACACCGCGAAGGCGAACATCCCGCGCAGCCGCGGCAGGCAGGCCGCGCCCTGGCGTGCGAACGCCGCGAGCAGAACCTCCGTGTCGCTCGCCGTGCGGAAGTCCCAGCCGCCCGCCCGCAGCTCCGCTTGCAGCTCGCGGTAGTTGTAGATCGCGCCGTTGAACACGAGCGTGTAGCGCCCGTCCGGCGAGCGCATCGGTTGCCGGCCGTTTGCCGGATCGATGATCGCCAGCCGTGCCATGCCGAGCGTCGCCGCGCCGTCGGAATGCCAGCCGCGATCGTCGGGTCCGCGATGGCGTTGCCGCCGCACCATGCGCTCGACCGCGGCCTCGCGTGCCGCCGCATCGAGGTCAGTCGCGACGATGCCTGCAATACCGCACATAGGGGAAAACCACTAGAAAGCTTCGCTTGGTCGCTTCCGTAGGCGGGAGGCGTGCCGGGGTGTGTGTTTCGTCTTTCCGCTGACCAATGGCAGAGCCAATCGGCCCGAAATCAGCCAACCCGAGCCCGCATTGCGTGGCAATGCGCATTTTGCACAAAGCCCTAGAGGCAAATGGCTTTGCTGATTTCGGTCGCTTTCCCCGGGGAAGTGAGCAGCGCGACAAGGTGCAGGCCGAACTCCACCGCCGTGCCCGCTCCCCGCGCGGTCGTGACCCGGCCATCAGTGACGATCCGCTCCTCGAGCCGGGCTTCGGTCAGTTCGGCGGCGACCGAAAAATGCGCGGTGAAGCGTCGCCCCGCCAGCAGGCTGGCGTCGTGCAAGACGAGCGGCCCCGCACAAATCGCTGCCACCCAACGATCAGCAGCGGCGTGCGCGCGCACGAGTTCGACGACCCGTGCATCGGCTCGGAGGTGTTTCACGCCTGCGCCGCCCGGAATGAAGAGCAGGTCGGCCAGCGTCCCGCGCACGCTTTCGAGCGTGGCATCCGCATGCACAGTGATGCCGCTGCGGCCCGTGGCATGGCGCGTCTCGGCCAGCGACACGGTCTTCACCTCGACGCCGGCCCGGCGCAGCAGGTCGACCGGCGCAAGCGCCTCAATCTCCTCGAATCCCTCGGCCAGCGGCACAAGCACGGTAGGCATGGCGGAAAATAACAGCGAGGAAGGAGCCAGTAACAAGGAACAAGTAACAAGTGGAGAGGCGGACCATGGCAGACCGATTTGGCCGATGCGTTCTTTGCGTAATACGCAAAGAACGATTTTTGCCCAAGCGAAGTTTGGCACGATTCAATCGCGCGCCATGGAAACTGCGCGCGGTGGGTCGTGCGGTTAGGTTGCCCGGTTCTCCACTTGTTACTTGAGGACTTGTCCCTTGATACTTGCGCGATGGGAACCATCGCGCCTCCCCGTCTCGTCATCTTTGGTTGCGGCTACGTCGGCACGGCGCTCGCCGAGGCTGCGCTCGCCCGGGGCCTGGCGGTGACGGCGCTCACCCGCAATCCCGCGAAAGCCGCCGCGCTCCGCGCGCGCGGTCTCCACGTGGTGGAGGGCGATCTGGCCGACTCGGCGTGGCACGACGCGATCCCCGCCGGCGCGGAATTTGTCGCCAACACCGTGAGCGCCGCCGATCCGTCGCCCGAAGGTTATCGCCGTTCCTATGTCGATGGCATGACGTCGATCCTCGCCTGGGCGGCGCGCGGTCCGCGACCCGTGGGCACGCTGCTCTACACCAGCAGCACCGGCGTCTATCCGCAGGGCGGGGGAGCGGAGGTCGATGAAACCGCGCCGACCGGCGGGGCTTCGCCGAGCGGGCGCATCCTGGTCGAGGCCGAGAATCTGTTGCGCGCAGCGCCGACCTCGGTCGTCGGACGCTGGTTCGTGCTGCGCTTGGCCGGCATCTACGGCCCGGGGCGCCACTATTTGCTCAATACGCTCCGCTCGGGCACGACGCGCTTTTCCGGCGCGCCGGAATTTCACCAGAACCTCGTGCACCGCGACGACATCGTGTCCGCCGCGCTCGCCTGCCTCGCCGCACCCGCGACGGTGCGGAACGACATCTTCAACGTCAGCGACGACGCCCCGCCGACGCGCGCGGAGCTGCTCGGCTGGCTCGCCACCCAACTCGGCCAGCCGGCACCGGGGTTCGACGGTGCCGCCGCCAATCTCCGCCGCGGCGGAGAACCGTCGCCCGACCGCCGCATCCGCGCGGAGAAAATCCGCCGGGTGCTCGGTTGGACGCCGCGCTTTCCGGACTTCCGCGCCGGTTATCGCGCGATCCTCTCCGGAGAAGCAGAGTCAGGCAGGTAGGGCGCGCACTCCGTGCGCGCCGCGAACGTGCTTCGGCGCGCACGGAGTGCACGCCCCTGCCCACCGCCGCCGTCATCCGCTCCCTTGATCCCACGGCGTCGCGCACCAACTCTAGCCTTGCCTCGTCCGAAGCCGCGCGACCGTATCGTTTTTCCACTTCCCAACCCAAATCCCTCCCATGGCTGGTGTCGGCAAACTCCTCAAACAGGCGCAGAAGATGCAGAAGCAGATCGAGGACCTCCAGAAGGCCCTCGAGACGCGCGAACTCGATTTCTCCTCCGGCGGCGGCGCCGTGCAGGTGAAGATCACCGGCTCGGGCAAGTTCACCGCGCTGACGCTCGATCCGGAGTTCCTCAAGGAGGACCCCAAGCTCGTCCAGGAGACGATCCTCGCCGCCGTGCAGGAAGCCGCGACGAAGGCGAAGGAGCTGAACGACTCCGAGATGCAACGCATCTCCTCGGCCTTCCAGATGCCGGGAATGTTCTGATGGCGGATTTCGGAATGCGGATTGCGGAATAATTTCCTTCCTGCGCTCCCGCTCAATCCGCACTCCGCAATCGCCATTCCGCAATTTCCATGACTCCCGCCCTCGAGCACCTGCAGAAGCTGCTGAAGAAGCTGCCGGGCGTGGGTTATCGTTCGGCCGAGCGCATCGCGCTGCATCTGCTGGTGGAGAAACCGCAGCAGCTGCCCGAGCTCGTCGCCGCGCTCGAGGCGGCGGCGAAATCCGTCCGCCGCTGCGAACGCTGCGGCAATCTCGCCGAGGAATCCGTCTGCCCGATCTGCACCGAGGAACGCCGCGCGAACGGCCAGGTGTGCGTGGTCGAAAATGTTCCCGATCTCGTCGCCCTCGAGCGCTCCGGCGCCTATCGCGGACGCTACCATGTCCTGCACGGCAAGCTCTCGCCGATCCGCGGGGTCGGCCCGGGCGACCTCAATCTCGACTCGCTCCTGGCGCGGCTCGCCGCCGGCGAAATCACCGAACTCATCCTCGCGCTGTCCAACGACGTCGAGGGCGAGGCGACCTGCCATTACCTCACGGAACGCCTGCCTGCCCACGGCGGCGTGAAGGTGACCCGCATCGGCTTCGGTCTGCCCTCCGGTGGCGGCGTGCTTTACGCCGACGCCGTCACGCTCAAGAGCGCGCTCGAGGGCCGCCGCGACTATTCGTGACTTGCCCGGCGCGCGCGGTCCGGCCTAGAGTCCGGCGTTCTTTTTCGCGGGCATAGTATATCGGCTATTATGCGAGCTTCCCAAGCTTGAGAGGAGGGTTCGATTCCCTCTGCCCGCACCAAAATTCCTGCCGGAGCGAAAGGAATTTTGTCCGCCGGAGCCCTGAGCCTGCCGAAGGGGCGAAGGCGGACCGAAGCAAAGCCCAGCCGCTCCCCGTTCGGTCAACGCTCACCCCAAAAACCCCACAAAGGAAAACATGAGAACCCTCCGACTCTGTGCCGTCCTCACCCTCGGCGTCGCGCTCGGTTTCGTCTTCGCGGATGCCGCGGAGAAGGCCCGGTGCTGTGCCAAGGCGGAAAAGGAAGGCAAGAAGTGCGACCACGTCTGCTGCGTCGACGCAGCCAAGGCGGGGAAGAACTGTGAAAAGTGCGGCGGCAAGAACTGAGCCGCCTCGACCGAACACCAAGCAACCTTCGAAGCCGCGCCTGACCCGCGCGGCTTCGCTGTTTTTTGGGGCTGACGTGTCGCGCTGTGCTGTGCGTAGCAGCCGTCGTCAGACGGCTGGGGTGATGTGCGCAGCGGAGGCCGTCCCCGCCGTCAGCCGACTGACGTCGGCTGCTACGAAGCAGGCGGCATCCCTTGTAGGTTGCGCGCTTGCGCGCAACGCGGACGAGATGCCGGCTCCGATGCCCTCGCGACGCTCGGAGTTGCGCGCAAGCGCGCAACCTACGCATAAGGCGGGGATTTTATCCCGAATCTGCGCCGGCTCAGGCTTCGGCTTCGACGGCGGCTTCGCCGAGGCGCTTGTAGCGGTCCTTGATCCGGCGGACGAGGTCGTCGGTCGACAGGCCATACGCGGCGCGGAGGATCTCCACACTGCTGCCGTGCTCGACGAATTTGTCCGGCCAGCCGAGGCGCTCGACGGGCGTCTGGCAGTCGCCTTCCTGCAACGCCTCCAAGACCGCGCTGCCGAAACCGCCGGCGACGACGTTGTCCTCCAGCGTCACGATCAGCGGCAGGCACGCGGCCTGGCTGAGGAGGAGCGTGCGGTCGAGGGGCTTGATGAAGCGCGCGTTCACGACGCCGACGGAAAGCCCTTCCTCGGCTTCAAGGCGGGCGGCGACTTTCTGCGCTTCCTGCACCATCGGGCCGAGGGCCCAGATCATGATGTTGGAGCCTTCGCGCACGAGCTCGGCGTGGCCGATGGGGAGCGCGGCGGGTTGCGCCTTGATCGGCGCGCCGGTGCCGGCGCCGCGCGGGTAGCGGATGAAGGCCGGCGAACCCAGCTGCAGCGCCGTGTGCATCATGTCGACGAGCTCGTCCTCGTCCTTCGGCTGCATGACCGTGGCGTTGGGCACGCAGCGCAGGTAGGAGATGTCAAAGAGGCCGTGGTGCGTCGGGCCGTCGTTGGGCGACAGGCCGGCGCGGTCCATGCAGAAGGTGACGGGCAGGTTCTGCAGGCAGACGTCATGGATCACCATGTCGTAGGCGCGCTGGAGGAAGGTGGAGTAGATCGCGCAGACGGGGCGGAAACCCTTGGTCGCGAGGCCGGCGGCGAAGAGCACGGCGTGCTCCTCGGCGATGCCGACATCGAAGAACTGGCCCGGCACTTCCCGGCTGAGCTGCGTGAGGCCGGTGCCGCTGGGCATGGCGCCGGTGATGCCGAGGACGCGCGGGTCCTGCTTGGCGAAACGCGTGAGCGCGGCGCCGAAGACGTCCTGGTAGTTCGGCGGCGTGCCGGGCGCGCTCTTCGCGCTCTCGCCGGTGGCGGGATCGAAGGGGCTGGCGCCGTGGAATTTCTCCGGGTGCGCGATCGCGGCCTCGAGGCCCTTGCCCTTCTTGGTCAGCACGTGGAGCAACACCGGGCTGTCGCAGCCCTTGGCGAACTCGAGGTTCTTCACCAGTTCGTCGAGGTTGTGGCCGTCGACCGGGCCGACGTAGCGCAGGCCGAACTTCTCGAAGAGGGACGAGTTGACGAAGAAGTCCTTCGTCTCGCGTTTCCACTTCACGTAGACTTGGTTCATCTCGTGGCCGTGCGGGAGGCCGAGGAAGAACTTCTCCACGTCGGCGTGGAGCTTGTTGTAGGTCGGGCTGGTGGTGAGCTTGTTGAGGTATTTCGCGATGGCGCCGACGTTCTTGGCGATGGACCACTCGTTGTCGTTGAGGATGACGATGAGGCGCTTGGTGGAGGAGACGACGTTGTTGAGCGCCTCCATCGTGACGCCGCAGGTGAACGCGGCGTCGCCGCAGATGGCGACGACGTGCTCGTGGCTGCCGCGGAGGTCGCGCGCCGTGGCCATGCCGAGGGCGGCGGAGAGGGCGGTGCCGGCGTGGCCCGCGCCGAAGGCGTCGTGCGCGCTCTCGCGGCGGTAGAGGAAGCCCGAGGCGCCCTCGCTCTTGCGGAGCTTGCGGAAGAAATCGCCGCCGCGGCCGGTGAGGAGCTTGTGCACGTAGCCCTGGTGCGCGACGTCGAAGACGAACTGGTCGTCCGGCGTGGTGAACACGCGGTGCAGCGCGAGCGTCAGCTCGACGACGCCGAGGTTGGGGCCGACGTGGCCGCCGTTCCTGGCGGTGACGGCGATGATCTCGTCGCGGATTTCCTGGGCCAGCTGCGGCAGCTCGGCGGGAGGGAGGGATTTGACGTCGGCCGGACCGCTGATGCGGTCGAGGATGCGGGGGGCGCTCATTCGTAGTTGTGGGAGGCGGCGCGGTTCAGTCGCCGTTGCGGGCAGGCTCGAAGGGCTCGAGGGCAGGGGAGCCGTCCTTCTGCTTTTTCAATTTCTCGATCTTGAGTTCGGCGTCCTTGAGGCGTGCTTCGCAGACGCGCAGAAGTTTCGTGCCTTCCTCGTATTTGCTCAGCAATTCCGCGAGGGGGACCTGGCCTTGCTCCATCGAGTCGACGATGGATTCGAGCCGCTCGAGGGCGGCTTCAAAGGTGAGCTTGGTGTTCTTTTCCGGGTCCACGGCGGACCACTGTGCGTCCGGGGCGGGGCTTTTCAAACAATCTTTCCGGGGCGCTGGCGCGGAATGGTTTAGGGTTGGCGCGCCCGGAAAAACCGCTGGACTGCGGGGCATGTCTTGGCTGCCGCTCGCGGTTCTCGCCCTCCTGCTTCTGCGCCTCGCCGCCCAACTCGCCCTCGAGGCGCTCAACCGGGCCGAGACCCGCCGCCACGCCGGTGCCCCGCCCGCCGCGCTCGCGGCCATCATGGACGCGCCGACGTTTGCGCGCGCCGCCGACTACACGCTGGCCAAGAGCCGGTTCGCGTCCTTCGAGCTGGCGTTCGATGCGGTCGTGCTGGCCGCGGTGGTCTTCAGCGGCCTGCTGCCCGCGCTGTGGGCCTGGTTCGACGCGCTCGCGCCGGGTGCGGCGTGGAGCGGGGCGCTGTTCCTCGTCGGCACCGGCCTCCTGCTCGGCCTGCCCGGCCTGCCGCTGGCGTGGTGGGCGCAGTTCCGGCTCGAGGCGCGCTTCGGCTTCAACCAGAGCACGCTGCGCCTCTGGATCACCGACCAGATCAAGTCCACCGTGCTGACCGTGCTGATCGGCTTTCCGCTCGCGTGGGCGCTGCTCGCGCTTGTCGGCTGGGTCGGCGCGACGTGGTGGATCTGGGGTTTCGCGCTGCTCTTCGGCTTCCAGGTGCTGATGCTCGTGCTTTACCCGAAGCTCATCCTGCCGCTCTTCAACAAGCTCACGCCCCTCGCTCCGGGCGAGCAACGCGACCGCCTCCTCGCGCTCGCCGACCGCACGGGCTTCCACGCGCGCACCATCGAGGTGATGGATGGCTCGAAACGCTCCGCGCACTCCAACGCCTTCTTCACCGGCTTCGGCCGCTTCCGCCGCATCGTGCTCTTCGACACGCTCATGGCGCAGCTCACCCAGGCCGAACTCGAGGCCGTGCTCGCGCACGAGATCGGCCATTACCGCCGCGGCCACATCCCGCAACGCCTCGTCACGGCCGCGCTCCTCCAAGCCGGCGCCTTCGCCGTCATCGCGTGGCTCGTGCAGGCGCCGTGGTTCAACCCGGCGTTCGGCCTGCCCGCGGGCGCGCTCGCGCCGACCTTCCTGCTCTTCGGGCTGCTCGGCGGGCTCGTGACGTTCTGGTTCACGCCTGTCGGCAACTGGGTCTCGCGCCGCCACGAATACGAGGCCGACGCCTTCGCGCGCGACGCGATGTCCTCCGCCGACCCAATGGTCGGCGCCTTGCACAAGCTCGCGCAGAAAAATCTCTCCAACCTCACCCCGCACCCGCTCTACAGCGCCGTCTATTACTCGCACCCGACCATCGTCGAACGCGAACACGCCCTCCGCTCCGCCTGATGAAAGCCCTCACCGCCCTCGTCCTCTCCCTCCTCTTTGCCGTCGCCGCGTCGGCGATCACCGTCGCCACCTACAACGTCGAGAACTACCTCGTCACCGATCGCATGGCCGACGGCGCATTCCGCCAGGCCTACCCGAAACCCGAGAGCGAGAAGACCGCGCTCCGCCTCGCCATTGCGACGATGGGCGCCGACATCCTCGCGTTGCAGGAGATGGGCAAGCCGCCCTTCCTCGCCGAGCTGCAGCGCGACCTGAAGGCCGAGGGACACGACTACCCGCACGCGATCGTCCTCGAGGCGGCCGATGAGAACCGGCATGTCGCCTTCCTCTCGAAGGTGCCCTTCAAGGAAGTCCGCGAGCACAAGGCCGTGCCCGCGAAATACCTCGGCGCGACCGACGTCGTGAAGCGCGGCGTGCTCGAAGTCACCGTCGCCACCGATCGCGGCGACCTGACGCTCTTCGTCATCCACCTCAAGAGCCGCCGCACCGAGCGCAAGGACGACCCCGAGGGCGCGGCGCAGCGGCACGCCGAGGCCGTCGGCGTGCGCGATCTCATTCTCTCCCGCTTCCCCGATCCGACGCAGGCGCTGTTCGCCCTCCTCGGCGACTGGAACGACACCCGCACCAGCCGCGCAATCCGCGCGCTCCAGAAGCGCGGAAACACCGAGCTGGGCGAGATTCTCCGCGCCGCCGACTCGCGCGGCGACACCTGGACGCATTTCTACCGCCGCGAGGACAGCTACAGCCGCATCGACTTCATCCTCGTCTCGCCCGGCCTGAAGCCGCACGTCGCCAACAACGGCCGCGCGAAGATCTACGACGGCCCCGGCGCCCGCGAAGCCAGCGACCACCGCGCGGTGTTGATGCAGCTGAACCTGAAGGCGCGCTGAGAACCATCGGCGCTCTCAGCCTTCCTGCGGGCACCGCCTGCGCCCCATCGCGCGATCTCACCCGCGCACCGTCGGCCCGGAATTCCCGCGGGATCGGTGCAATCAAACCTTCCGCAAGGTAGGGCGCGGACTCCGTCCGCGCCGCCCCCTGTCACGCTCTCCGGAACACGCCCTTGGAGGGCCAAGCTCCGCGAGGCCGCCCCTCCCGCGCCGGCAGGCTCGCCCCGCAATGACCTATCCGCCGGCGCAGCCAACTTTCGTTTCGTTAACGATAATAAAGAGCAGCCGATTCCTGAGCCGTGTCGGTCGATTTAAAACGTAGGCAATTGCCCGCTTTCCATGAAATGGAGCATTGCCTACGGCTCGTAATCAGACGTTGAAAGCAAACGAGTTATCCCTCTTCCTTAACTCCACGGGCCAAGCCAAGCGTAGGCAATACGCGTAGTCTGAATAACACTGTTAGGTGAAAAAGAAGACCGTAAAGGTCCGCAAGGAGCGCCATTATCGCCCGCACGCGGAGTTCTACCACGCTGCGGACGTGCACCTCGGGCACGTGAAAGACCAGCAGAGTGGATTCTACTATTCACTTCTTAGCGCCTTCCTCATGTCGGCATTCACACTTGAAGCCTACCTGAATTACGTTGGTCCGATAGTGGAGTCCGGCTGGGATGACTTCGACAAGGCGTCGCCGCTTGCAAAGCTTCGGCATGTCGCGCGCGTCGTTGGCGTTCGGCTTGAAGTGGACCCCGTCGGTTGGACACGAGGGACGGGCGATTAAGATATAATTTTC
>VFQU01000107.1_pt1 | contig 110358 bp, 100 predicted proteins | sample 3512311 | NCBI WGS metagenome assembly VFQU01 (sample SAMN10412377, study PRJNA504923) | tailings metagenome | isolation source: Relicate 3 Philex TSF3 active mining site | place: Philippines: Tuba, Benguet | collected 2017-08-29
CTGTCGGATGCGCGCGAATGCGGCACCGACCGCGCGCAGGGCCCCTGTGCGCGTAAGCGCCGCGCTCAGGACGAACATCGCCGCCACGGTGATCGTGGCTTCGCTGCTGAAGCCGCTCAGCGCCTGCGCCGGCGTGACCAGGCCAAGGATGAGGAGACTGGCGAGCACGATCATGGCGACCACGTCCACCGGCAAGCGCTCGGTGATGAACAGGATCACGGCGCCGGCCAGGACGAGCAGGGTCAACAGTCCATCGATGCCCATGCGTCTCCGTCCGCGTTTGATGGGGCTCCGGGCGAGCCGGCCGGCGCGCGTCGGTTGCCGGTTTCGCCGCGATTGTAGGGCCATCGCAGGCGCAGGCCGCCGCCAAGCCGGCGACCGACCGCGTTCAGCCGCGAGTCTTGGTTGCCCCGATTTCTGCGGTGTGGCCCGCGGATCCTGTGTGATCCGGTTCGCACTGTGGTGCCCATTCGTTGGCGTATCCCATCCTTTGGCCCCTGTGACCGCGCTTTCAAAGCGTTTAGTCTGCGGGGCTGTCCCGCGGTGGCATCGACTCTTCCGGCTCGTGGCCGCGGTCTCTCCCTCCCCGTTCGTGTGGCTCCGGCTGCGCCGGCGCCTGACTTCTGCAGGAGCTGTACATGCATCGCAAGCTGATCTCCCTGGCCGTGGTCGCCGCTCTGCTCTCCGGCTGTGGCGCTCCTGAGACGCCCCCCGCGCAGGCGCCGGCACAAGCGCCTTCAGCGGCTACCCCGGCTGCGTCGCCCGCGCCGACTGCGGCGCCGCAGTTCGCCACTGCGATCAGCGGCGAACTGGCGGTCGAGGGCTTGAATGAACTTCCGCCGGGCTTCGAGCTTTCTGTGCGCCTGCTGGATCTGAGCGATCCGTCGCAGGTGCCGCCGGTGGTCGCCGAGCTGATGGGCCCGGCGCCCTCGATCCTGCCGCACCGCTTCTCGCTGCCCTATGACGCGACGAAGATCGTCGAAACGGGTCGCTACGGCGTGCTCGCGGCCCTGGTGGTGCAGGGCGTGCCGCTTTATTCCAGTCCGGCTCCCGCGCCGGTGCTGACCGAGGGCAACGGGACCAGCGTTTCGCTGTCTCTGGTGCGCGGCGGGGCACAGGCCGACACCCAGATCGCACCCACCGAAAAGATGAAGCAGGACTTCGGTGCGCTGGAACGCTCGATCGGCGGCCTGAAGCGCATCACTGGCGAGCGCATCACCGATGACGTCACCGTGGGCTGGGACGCGTTCCTGTCCGACGCGGGCGTGCGCTTCGCGCGCGAGCAGGTCGACCTCGGCGACGCCGGCACCGTGGCGCTCAAGTACGCGTTCAAGGATGGCCGGCCTTGGGTGATCGTCCGCGAGCAGCGGGGCCGCACCACGTGGTTGGGCTGGAACGAGGCCGGTGAGCTGATGCTCAACGAAGGTCCGGATGGCCCGATCGAGGCCGCCGAGGCCGATCGCCTGCGGGCCGGCGCGGCCGAAGTCATGGCCCAGGCCCAGGCGCGCGAGGGCTGAAGCTCAGCCACGGTTGCGCCCCATGACCCCGCGCACGGCGCGGGGTCATGCATTTCTGGGGTCTTCACTTCCGATTGGCGCGCCCTGCACGCGGCCGCAGGCAGCCTGTGCGGCATGGCAAACGATGCGTTTTGTATTGCTGGCAGCCCCGTCGGGGCCTATCATTCGCGGGTTCTGAGCAGACCGTCGAACGCGCGGCTGTGGCCGAGGGGGCAGGGTTGATCGAAACCGTGCAAGCCGAGGGCGACGCCGGAGCGCAGCGATGGGTGCTCAAGCCCAACCGTTCGCTGGACGTTCGTCAGGTGCGGAAGTTTTTTGTCCTGGTGGTCGGGACGTCAGTGCTGGTCAGTGGCTACAGCTGGACCCAAGGCAATGTCTTTGCGCCTGCGTTTGCAGCCGCTGAGCTCGGCGTGCTGGCGCTGGTGTTCTGGGTAGTGTGGCGGCGCGCGGAGCGCGCCGAGGTGATATCGATCAACCCGGAGCGCGTGTCCGTGAATCGCGTCCCCGAGCTGATCGAGGCGCTGTCCGAGCCGACCCCCTGGGTGCGGATCGAGGCCCGGGATGGGCAGCTGTACCTCGCCAGCCGCGGCCGGCGCGTGGATGTGGGGCGCTTCCTCGGCGAGGCCGAGCGGGAGCAACTCGCGAAGGATCTGGAGCACGGCCTGCGTCAGGCGCGTGCGCAATCGGTTTACAGGTTTACCGAAGACTCAAGGTGATGCTGATGAAGCGTATCCACTGGAGCCAACTGGGAACGGGCCTGATGGCCCTGCTGTTCTCGGCGATGGCGTTCGCGAATCCCGAGCGCTGGCAGCTCAACATGACCACCGGCGTCACCGACACCGCGGGTGAGGTCTACAAGCTGCACATGATCACGCTGTGGATCTGCGTGTTCATCGGCATCGTCGTCTTCGGTGCCATGGCGATTGCCATGTTCAAGTTCCGCAAGTCCAAGGGTGCCAAGCCGGAAGGCTGGAGCCACAACACCACTGCCGAGATCATCTGGACGGTGGTGCCGGTGCTGATCCTCATTGCGGTCGCCTGGCCGGCGACCAAGACCATGTTCCGCATGGAGGACACCACCGGTTCCGAGATGACCGTGAAGATCACGGGTTACCAATGGATGTGGCGATACGAAATCGTCAACTACAAGGGCCAGCCCGGCAACGTCAATTTCGTCAGCCGCATCGACCGCGGCAGCGACAGCGTTCGCCAGCTGGGTTCCGGCAAGACGCCGGAGACGGTGACCGACGCCGAGGGCAACAACATCTATCTGCTCGACGTCGACAAGCCGCTGGTGCTGCCGACCGACACCAAGATCCGCTTCGTGATCACCGCCGACGACGTCATCCACAGCTGGTGGGTGCCAGTGTTCGGCTGGAAGCAGGACGCCATTCCGGGCGTCGTCAACGAGAACTGGACCCGCATCAACGCGCCGGGCATCTACCGCGGCCAGTGCGCCGAGCTGTGCGGCAAGGATCACGGCTTCATGCCGATCGTGGTCAAGGCGGTGACGCCGGCCGAGTTCGAGAGCTGGCTGGCGGCCGAGCAGGCCGGCAGCGAGGCGGCCCGCGTGGCCCAGGTCAATGCGTCGACGGCGGGCGCCGTCGCGCAGAACTGAGTTGGAGGCAGGACATACCATGGCGACTTCAAGCGCAGCGCACCACGACGAGCACCACGACCATAAGCCGACCGGCTTCATGGACCGCTGGGTCCTGACCACCAACCACAAGGACATCGGTACCCTCTACCTGGTGTTCTCGCTGGTGATGTTCCTGATCGGCGGTGCGATGGCACTGGTCATCCGCGCCGAGCTGTTCCAGCCCGGCCTCCAGCTGGTGCATCCGGAATTCTTCAACCAGATGACCACCATGCACGCGCTGGTGATGATCTTCGGCGCGGTCATGCCCGCCTTCGTCGGCCTCGCCAACTGGATGGTGCCGCTGATGATCGGCGCGCCGGACATGGCGCTGCCGCGCATGAACAACCTGTCCTTCTGGATCATGCCTTTCGCGTTCACGCTGCTGCTGATCCCGCTGGTGCTGCCGGGCGGTGGCCCGGCCGGTGGCTGGACGCTGTACCCGCCGCTGTCGCTGCAGGGCGGCACCAACGTCGCCTTCACCATCTTCGCCATCCACCTGATGGGCATCAGCTCGATCATGGGCGCGATCAACATCATCGCGACCATCCTCAACATGCGCGCCCCGGGCATGGACCTGTTGAAAATGCCGGTGTTCGTGTGGACCTGGCTGATCACCGCCTTCCTGCTGATCGCGGTGATGCCGGTGCTGGCCGGTGCGGTCACCATGCTGCTGACCGACAAGTTCTTCGGCACCGCCTTCTTCAATGCGGCCGGTGGCGGCGACCCGGTGATGTACCAGCACATCTTCTGGTTCTTCGGCCACCCGGAGGTCTACATCATGATCCTCCCGGCCTTCGGCATCATTTCCGAGATTATCCCGACCTTCGCCCGCAAGCCGCTGTTCGGCTACCAGGCGATGGTGTACGCGACCGCCTCGATCGCCTTCCTGAGCTTCATCGTGTGGGCCCATCACATGTTCACGGTCGGCATGCCGCTGGGCGGCCAGCTGTTCTTCATGTACGCGACCATGCTGATCGCCGTGCCGACGGGCGTGAAGGTGTTCAACTGGGTGTCAACCATGTGGAAGGGTTCGATGACCTTCGAGACGCCGATGCTGTTCGCGATCGGCTTTGTCATCATGTTCACGATCGGTGGCTTCTCCGGCCTGATGCTGGCCATCGTGCCGGCGGACTTCCAGTACCACGACACCTACTTCGTGGTCGCCCACTTCCATTACGTGCTGGTGACCGGCGCGGTCTACTCCATCATGGCGGCGGTCTACTACTGGCTGCCGAAGTGGACCGGCCACATGTACAACGAGACGCTGGGCAAGTGGCACTTCTGGCTGTCGACGATCTTCGTCAACCTGCTGTTCTTCCCGCAGCACTTCCTGGGCCTGGCCGGCATGCCGCGCCGCATCCCGGACTACAACGTCGCCTTCGCCGACTTCAACATGATCAGCTCGATCGGTGGCTTCGGCTTCGGCCTTTCGCAGCTGCTGTTCGTGTACATCGTGTGGAGCTGCGCGCGCGGCGGGGCCAAGGCCACAGCCGGCGTATGGGAAGGTGCCAAGGGTCTGGAGTGGACGGTGCCGAGCCCGGCGCCCCACCACACCTTCACCACTCCCCCGGTGATCGACGACAGCAAGCTGGCGCACGGCAACGTCGCCCACTAAGCGGATGAAGCGCTGCGCGGCGAAGCAATCGCCGCGCAGCGTCCCCCGCATCAGGTCCTCAATGAAGCGTCCCGTCGCCCCCGCCGAACCCTCGCCCCAGCAGCGCCGCGCTGCCCGCCGCACGGCGCTCTTCATGGCGGTGGTGGCGGTCCTGATCTACGTCGCCTTTGTCCTCTCCGGAGTGATCGGTCGATGAGCACCGAAGCCCCAGCCCGCACGGAAACCCGCAAGGTTCTCGGCCGCGCCATCCTGGCTTGTGCCTGTACCTTCCTGTTTGCGTTCTCGCTGGTGCCGCTCTACCGCATCGCCTGCGAGAAGGTGTTCGGTATCACGCTGGAGCGCACCCCGACGGGTGAGACCGTGGTGGCCAGCTACGAGGTCGATACCAGCCGTACGGTCACGGTGGAATTCGATGCCGGCGTCAATTCGCGGCTGAACTGGGATTTCCGCTCGGACCAGTTCCAGATGCAGGTGCATCCGGGGCAGATGTACGAGGCCACTTTCCACGCCCGAAACATGGACAGCGTGCCGATCGTCGGTCAGGCCGTCCCCAGCGTCGCGCCCTCGCGCGCCTCGATCTTCTTCAACAAGACCGAGTGCTTCTGCTTCACCGAGCAGCTGCTGCATCCCGGCGAGGAGCGCCCGATGCCGGTGCGCTTCGTGATCGACCCGGCGCTGCCGCCCGAGATCACCACGCTCACGCTCTCGTACACGTTCTTCAACAACGAGCACGCCACCGCGCGCGTTGCCGCCGCCGGCATGCACTGAGTCCGGCGCGCGAACGCGGCCTGCCGGTCTTGCTAGACTTTCAACTTTCGTTCACCGGGGAAGCTCCATGGCACACACCCACGACGACGCCAACGTCTACTACGTCCCACACAGCAGCCCCTGGCCCATCGTCGGCGCCATCGGCCTGTTCACCACCATGCTCGGCGTGGCCAGCTGGATGGATGGCGCTGGCTGGGGCATGTGGGTGTTCTATGCCGGCCTCGCCATCACCCTGTTCATGCTGAGCGGCTGGTTTGCCGACCAGATCAACGAGTCGGTCGGTGGAAAGTACAACTCGCAGGTCGACCGCAGCTTCCGCATGGGCATGCTGTGGTTCATCTTCTCGGAAGTGATGTTCTTCGCCGCCTTCTTCGGCGCCCTGTTCTACGCCCGCATGTTCTCGGTGCCGTGGCTGGGCGGTGAGGGCGCGGGGGCTGCGACCCACGAGTTCCTGTGGAGCGGTTTTGATGCCGCGTGGCCGACCAACGGCCCGGCTGAACTCAACGGCAGTTTCCAGACCATCCCGGCTTGGGGCATCCCGCTGCTCAACACCCTGCTGCTGCTGGCCTCGGGCGTGACCCTGACCATCGCCCACCACGCCCTGAAGGCTGGCGAGCGCGGCAAGATCCTGTTCTGGCTCGCGGCCACGGTCGTGCTTGGCGCGATCTTCATGTACTTCCAGGTCTACGAGTACATGCACGCCTACGGCGATCTGAACCTCAAGCTGAGCTCGGGCATCTACGGCTCGACCTTCTTCATGCTGACCGGCTTCCACGGCATGCACGTCACGCTGGGCGCGATCATGCTCGCGGTGATGTGGTTCCGCGTGGCCAAGGGCCATTTCACCAAGGACAACCACTTCGCCTTCGAGGCGGTCGCCTGGTACTGGCACTTTGTCGACGTGGTCTGGCTGATCCTGTTCATGTTCGTCTACGTGCTCTGAGCGCGTAGACCACCTGAAAGACGCGAGGCCGGCATGCGCCGGCCTCGCTTCGTTTCTGGGACGAGCGGGCGGAAGGCAGGCGATCCTTCGCCGACGTCTTCCGCTGCGCGGCGGCGCCTCGATCAGCCGCCGATGCCGTGCGGCTGGATCACGCCGCTGGCGATACCGATCAGCACGAGCACGATCAGGCCCACGGACAGCCCGATGCGGCGGGTCAGGGCGTTCACCGTCCGGTGGGTCGTGCCCTTGTCCGCGATCATGTAGTAGAGGCCTGCGCCGAGGTTGTAGAGGATGAGCGCGAGGAAGGCGACGATCAGCAGCTTTTCCATGTCTGGCACCTGTGCAATGACGGCTCCAAGTATCGCACCGACCGGCGGCTACCTGCCGTGAGCGCAGGCTCGCGCCCCCTGCGCCATTACCTGCTCGCCGCTTTCGGGCTGGGCATGGCCCTTCTGTTCGCCGGTCTGGCGAACTGGCAGTGGTCGCGCTCGTTGGAAAAGCGGGCCCTGCTGGATCGCGTCGAGGCTGCGCGCCATGCACCCGCACGCGAACTCGGTGAGGCGCTCGCCGACCCCGCGACGCAGGACCTGCCGGTGCGCGTGGCGTCCCCGCTGGAACTGCGGGCCCAGCCGCGGCTGCTGCTGGACAACCAGCAGCGCGAGGGTCGCGTGGGTCTGCGCGAGTACGCGCTGGCGCGAGTGCCGGGAGAGGGTGAGCGCTGGCTGCTGGTGGATCTCGGCTGGCTGGCGATGGCGGCCGACCGCAGCCTGCCAGAACTCGCCGAACTACCGTCCCGCATTGAGGCGCGCGGCCTGCTGACCGGCTTGCCCGGCCAAGGCATCCGGCTGGCGCCGAATCCTGCCCCCGAGGCGTCCCCCAGCCTGATCAACTACCTCGACGCCGAGGAGTTGTCGCGCCAACTCAAGCTCAACATTGTCCCGCGCCTCCTGCGCCTCGATCCTGATCTGCCGATCGGGCATGCGCGCGATCTGGACGTCCTGCCGAATACACTGCCGCCCGCCAAGCATCAGGGCTATGCCCTGCAGTGGGCTGGGCTCTCGCTTGCGGCGCTGGTGATCACCTTCCTGCTTTTCTTCCGGAGTCGCGCATGACACCGCAGCAACGCTCGCGGCTGGTCCTCATCCTCATCGTGCTGATGTTCGGCGCGCCCTTCGTCACCGCCGTGGTGCTGCGCTTCGGCGGCTGGCAGCCCGGGCAGACGCGCAACTACGGCACCCTGGTGCAGCCGCCGCAGGACTGGTCCGCGATGCCGCTCAAGACCGTGGATGGCGCGGCCTATCCCTGGGACCCGGAAGCACGGCGCTGGCATCTGCTGCTGCTGCCGCCGGCGCCCTGCGACAGCCAGTGCCTGGCGCAGGCGGAAGTGATCCACAAGGTCTGGATCTCGGAAGGCCGCCGGGCCGACAAACTTGACGTGCTCTGGCCGGGACGCTGGCCTGAGGGGCTGGAGCGCTTCGCCGGGCTGCGAGAGATCGAGCTGCCGCCGGCGCTGCGCAGCCAGATCCCCGTCGATGCGGTGGCCGGCACCGGCATGGCCGCGGCCCTGATCGACCATAACGGTTTCCTCGTCGTGACCTATGCCGCGGGCTTCGAAGCCAACCGCATGCGTCGCGATCTTGATCGACTGGTGAAGTAAATGATCGACCCCCGCTTCAACAAGCTCGCCTGGATCACTCTCGCCCTCGCGATCTGCGTGATCGGCTTCGGTGCCTATGTGCGTCTGTCGCATGCTGGCCTGGGCTGTCCCGACTGGCCGGTCTGCTACGGCAAGCTGACCTGGCCCAAGCATGAAGTGCACATCGCGGCCGCCAACGAGGCCTTCCCCGAGCGTCCGGTCGAAGTGCCCAAGGCCTGGAAGGAGCAGGTGCATCGTCACCTGGCGGCCATCCTGGGCCTGCTGGTGCTGGGACTTGCCCTGATCGCCACGCGCACCCGCCCGCATGCCTGGAAGATCCTGCTGTCTTCGTGCGCCCTCATCCTCGGCGCTATCTTCCTTTACGTCCGCGAGTACTACGTGGCCTCGTCGGTTCTGGTGATCGTGGCCGAGGCCGCGCTGATGGCCAGCGCCTGGCGATGGTCGAACTCCGACATGGCGCGGGTCGCCACCTTCACGCTGGGCTTCATCATCTTCCAGGCCATGCTCGGCCTGTGGACGGTGACCTGGCTGCTGAAGCCCATCGTGGTGATGGCGCATCTGCTGGGCGGGATGACCATGTTCTGCCTGCTGAGCTGGATGGCGCTGCGCTCTTCGACCAATGCCGCCATCCCGCAGCCGCCGACCCTGCGCATTCGACCCCTTCTGTGGCTGGGCGTGGGCGTGGTGGCCGTGCAGATCGCGCTTGGCGGCTGGGTCTCGGCCAACTACGCGGCGCTGGCCTGCGGCACCGACTTCCCGACCTGCCTTGGCCAGTGGTGGCCGCAGATGGACTTCGCCGAGGCCGCCGTGCTCTGGCGCGGCATCGGCGTCGACTACGAAGGCGGCGTGCTCGACCCTGAGGCGCGCACGGCCATCCAGATGATGCACCGCATGTTTGCGGTGGTGGTCATCGGCTATCTCGTCTGGCTGGCGCGCCGGCTGAACGCCGAAGGCCTGCCGAACTATGGCTGGGGTCTGATGGCGGTGCTGGGCCTGCAGGTCCTGCTCGGCATCACCAATGTCGTGGCTGGCCTGCCGCTGCCGGTGGCCACCGCCCACAACGTGGTCGCTGCCCTGCTGCTGTTCCTGCTGGTGGGCCTGCTCGCCCGCCTGCGTCCGCAGGCCGCCTGAGCCGTAGCGCCCGGGTGCCGCGCGGCGGCCCGGGGCAACGCCCGCAGACCTCTGTTCGCTGATTCCACCCGGCCCGGATCCGCCTTGGCTTGCAGCCCGGGCGGCCGGGCCTCAGGCTTTGCACCGCATGACTTCCGCTTTCCGCCAGTACTGGCCGCTGACCAAGCCCAAGGTCGTGGCCTTGATCGTCTTCACCGCCTTCGTCGGCATGCTGCTGGCCGTGCCGGGCCTGCCGCCGTGGAACGCGCTGATCTTCGGCAACCTCGGGATCTGGCTGGCGGCGGCCTCGGCGGCCGCGATCAACCATCTGATCGACCAGCGCATCGACGCCGTCATGGCGCGTACCCAGCATCGTCCGCTGCCTTCGGGCGAACTGGTGGGCTGGCAGGTGCTGGCCTTTGCGCTGGCCCTCGGTGCTGCCTCCATGCTGGTGCTGGTGCTGTTCGTCAACGTGCTGACCGCGTTGCTGACCTTTGCCTCGCTGATCGGCTACGCGGTGGTCTACACGGCCTATCTCAAGCGGGCGACGCCGCAGAACATCGTGATCGGCGGAGCCGCCGGCGCTGCACCGCCCGTGCTCGGCTGGGCGGCGGCCACGGGTGAGGTGCATCCCTATGCCCTGCTGCTGTTCCTGATCATCTTCATCTGGACGCCGCCGCACTTCTGGGCGCTGGCGATCTTCCGCCGCGACGACTACGCGCGTGCCGGCGTGCCCATGCTGCCGGTCACACACGGCGTGGAGTACACGCGGGTGCAGGTGCTGCTCTACACCCTGCTGCTGATCGCGGCCACCCTGTTGCCCTGGGTCACCGGCATGAGCGGCAGCTTCTACCTCGGCGGCGCGCTGGTGCTGAACGCGGTCTTCCTCTACTACGCCCTGCGCTTGTTGAAGCCGCCGTCCGAGCGCTTCGCCATGGAGGTGTTCAATTACTCGGTCATCTACCTGATGGCCCTGTTCGCCTTCCTGCTGGTCGATCACTACCTGGACACCGGCCCCGCGATCGCCAACGCGCTGTACTTCGAGCCGGTGGCTTGAGAGCCGGGATTCGGAAGCGAAGAGGCGTGCTCACGGACCACCGGTCCGTGCGCCGATGAGCGCCCGAGCGCTGGGCGCGAGGGCCAGGATTCGCCGGACAGCCTGAGGGGCAATCACATCGCCTCGCGGCGCACTCCTTAGGCTTGCGCCCCATCGAAAGGCGCTCAGGAGTCGAATCATGTCCAATGCCGTTGCAACCCCTACCTGGAACCAGATCCTGAGCTGGGCCCGCCGCGGCAACCCGCCGCCGCCGCGACGGCTCGAACTGAGTGACGAGGACTGGCGCGCGCGACTCACATCCGAGCAGTTCCGCGTGCTGCGTCAGCACGGCACGGAGCGCGCGTTCTCGTCCAGCCTGTGCAGTCTGTTCGAGCCCGGCCGCTATGCCTGCGCCGGCTGCGGCACCCTGCTGTTCGACGCCAGCAGCAAGTTCGAAAGCCATTCCGGATGGCCCAGCTTCACCGCGCCGGTGATCGAGGGCGTCGTTGCCTATGTCGAAGACTCAAGCCACGGCATGCACCGCATCGAAACCCTGTGCGCGGTCTGCGATGGCCACTTGGGCCATGTCTTTCCGGACGGACCGCCGCCCACCGGCCTCCGCTACTGCATCAATGCGGTGGCCCTGAAAAAGGAACAGGTATGAGCACGCCCAACACCGAAATCGCCATCCTTGCCGGCGGCTGCTTCTGGGGCATGCAGGAGCTGATCCGCGCGCTGCCGGGCGTGATCCGCACCCGCGTCGGCTACACCGGTGGCGATGTGCCCAACGCCACCTACCGCAACCACGGCACGCACGCCGAGGGCATCGAGGTCGTGTTCGATCCGACGGTCTTCAGCTATCGGCAGCTGCTGGAGTTCTTCTTCCAGATCCACGACCCGACCACGCCGAACCGCCAGGGCAATGACCGCGGCCTCTCTTATCGCTCGGGCATCTACCCGCTGGACGAGCGCCAGCACCAGATCGCGCTCGAGACCATCGCCGCGGTCGACGCCTCAGGCCGCTGGCCGGGCAAGGTGGTCACCGAAGTGAAGCCGGCCGGCCCCTTCTGGGAGGCCGAGCCGGAGCACCAGGACTACCTGCAGAAGTACCCGAACGGCTACACCTGCCATTGGGTGCGGCCGCAGTGGGTGCTGTCCTGATCGCGCGACGCTGAGCGCTCCGGAGCGTCCGCGGGGGCCCCGGACGCGGGGCTTGTCCTCGGTGTGGATCAGGATCAGACTGGCCAGAAAGTCCAGATCGAGACTCAAACCATGACCGCTGCCAACGCCAGAACGCCGAGCCGCATCGCAGAAGCGCGTGCCGCGACGGCACCGGCCCATTCGACGGATGACCTCGCCGGGCCCGGGCTGCGCACCTTCTTCAACATCGCCCAGCGCTGGGGCCTGGACACGCGGCAGGAGCAGGTGCTGCTCGGCTCGCCGGCGCGCTCGACCTTCTTCCGCTGGAAGCGCGGCGACATCGGCATCGTTCCGCATGACCTGATCGAACGCCTGAGCTACCTGCTCGGCATCTACAAGGCCCTGCAGGTGCTGCTGCCGGTGCCCGAGCGCGCCGATGCCTGGGTCAAGCGGCCCAACACCGCCGCGCCCTTCGGCGGACAGACTCCGCTGGAGCACATGCTGGGCGGGCAGGTGGTCGACCTCTACCGCGTGCGCCAGTACCTCGACGCCGAGCGCGGCGGATGAGACGCAGCGATCCCACGACGCCGCCCTTGGCGGCGGTGGTCTGGCGGCCCAGCCATCGCATCGTGCCCTCGATCTTTCCGCCGCGCGGGCTGTTCGATGCGGTGGCTGACCCGGCTGACCTCGATGCCGTGTTCGCGCTCGAAGCGCTCACCAACGATCGCCTGCGCGAGCAGCTCGGCCATCTGCGCCGCATCCCGCCCGAACGCCGAGTCAGCGGGCCGGGCACCACGCCGGTGATGAGCGCCTTCACCCATGTCCACCCAGACGGCGGGCGCTTCTCCACGGCAAAGTTTGGCGCCTACTACGCCGCACGCGAGTTGCCCACCGGCATCGCCGAAACGGTCTATCACCGCGAGCGCTTCCTGCGCGCCTCGAAAGAGCCGCCCATCGATCTGCAGATGCGCAGCTACCAGGGCAATGTCCGCGCCGATCTGCACGACGTGCGCGGCGGCGACTGGCCGCGTGTGCATGACCCGCACAGCTACGCCATCAGCCAGGCCTTCGCCACCCGCCTGCGCGACAAGGGCAGCGAGGGCATCGTCTTCGATAGCGTGCGCAAACCGGGCGGCCAGTGCGTGGCGCTGTTCTACCCGGACCTGATCGGGCCGGTGAAGCAGGGCCCGCATCTGCTCTATCGCTGGGATGGCGCGCGCATCGAGGCCTTCATCCAGGCCAGCTGATCGGCTGCTGGCTCAGGGCCCGCGCAGGGCGACCGTCGGCGCAATCGAGGCGGCGCGCAGGGCGGGCAGCAGGCTGGCGATCAGGCTTACGGCAGCCAAAAGGCCCAGGCTCAAGGCGAAGGACGGCAGCGCAGGCGCCGGCAGATCCGTCGCGACGGACGGCAGCACGAAGGCTGCGATGACGATGACGGCCGTGCCCATCAGCGCGCCGCCGACGAGCAGCTGCAGCCCGTTCGCCAGCACGCGCCAGACGACCTGGATGCCACGCGCGCCCACCGCCATGCGCAGCCCGATCTCGCGACGCCGCAGGGTGACGCTGTAGCTCAGCACGCCGAAGCAGCCCAGCCCGGCGAGGGCCAAGGCCGCCAGCGAGAAGAACGAGGCCAGCGCCGCCGGCAGCGATTGCCGCAGCAGGGTGGCGTCGACGCGGTCCTGCATCGGCTGGATGCGATCGGCCGCCAGACTCGAATCGATGTCCCGCAGCCGCTCGCGCAGGGAGGCGATGCCCGCGCTGTCAGCCGAGCGCAGGCGTGCCGACACGAACACCTCCGCATGCGGCAGGAAGGGGTAGGGGAAGTAGACGACCCCATTGCGGGTGTCTTGGCCCAGCTCGGTCTGCTTGACCGCTCGCACAACCCCGACCACGGTGAAGGCCTCATCGGGCGCGCCGGCATCCGGGCCATTGAAGAGCCGCTGGCCGAGGGCCTTGCCCCGCGGCCAGTACTGGTGCGCGAAGTCCTCGTCGACCACCACGTTGCGCGCCGACCCCTGCAGATCGGACGCGTTGAGCGTGCGCCCTTCGAGCAGGGCGATGCCCATCGCGCGGAAGTAGTCGGCGTTGACGCCATAGCGGAAGTGCAGCAGCGGCGAGACACCCGGCTGCGGCGTGAAGCCGACCACATGCAGGGACTGCATGTCGTTGATGCCGCTGCGTCCGCGCACCGGCACATTGGTGCTGAAGCCGAGCGCCTCGATGCCTGATCCTGCGCGCTCGGCCAGGCGCTCGGCGAAGCCCATGCGTGCCGAGCCATCCGGATACCGCTCAGCGGGCAGCGACAGCTCGGCGACAATCACCCCGCGGGGCTCGAAGCCCGGGTCTGTTTCGAGCGCGGAGCGAAGACCGAGGCTCAGACTGGCGGCGCCGGTCAGCAGCAGGAAAGCGGCCGCGATCTGCAGGGCGCTGAAGCCTTGCCGGACGCGCCGCGCGCGCGGTGATTCGCTGCGGCTCGACAGCGCGGCACCGCGCGCCTGTTGGCGCAGCAGGCGGCTCTGCGCGAGCGCGATCGGCAGGGTCAGCACCGCGGCCAGCGCCGGCACGCCCAGCGCGGCCAGTGCCAGCACCGGGGACGACAGCTCGATGCCCGCCGACAGCGGCAGCGCGTCAGCGGCGAACTGCGCGAATACCAGCAGCCCGAAGCGCGCCAGCAGCACGCCAAGCCCGATGCCGGCGGCAGCGATGAGCAGGTTTTCGACTGCAATGGGTCCGATCAGGTTGCGACGACGCGCGCCGAGCGCGTGCTGCACGGCCTGCTCGGCCGCGCGCGCACCGTGTCGAACCAGCAGCAGGTTCACCAGATTGAACAGGCCGACCAGCAGCAGCCCGGCCGCCCCGGCTTGCAGCCAGAGCAGCAGCGGCCGCACCGCGGCGACGTGATCGGCATGCAGCCCGGCCACGTGCAGGCGGAAGCCGGCCGCCGCCACCTGTTCGGCCCAGGGGTAGCCCTGCGAGTCGGCGTCGTAGTGCGCCTGCAGCTGCGCCAGCGCCTGTTCGACACTGGCGCCCGGCGCCAGACGCGCCACCATTTCCGCGTGGACGCCGTGAAGTGCGTTCAGCGCCCGCTGCTCCGCGTTCGAGACCAGCGGCAGGAACAGCTCTGCGGACTGCGAGAGGAACTGGAAGCCCTCGGGCAGCACGCCGGTCACCTGATAGACGCGACCGCCGAGGCGCAGCTCCCTGCCCATCGGGTTGGCCACGCCCTGCAGATGCTCGCGCCAGAACGCGTGCGAGACGACGAGCTGCTGCGGGCCGCCCGGTTCCATCGCAGCGTCATTGAACACCCGCCCCATCGCCAGCTCGACGCCGAGGGTGTCGAAGAAGTCCGGCGTGATGTACAGCACGCCCATGCGGTTCACTGCGCCAGGCTCGCCCAGCGTCTCGACGCCCTGGCGATAGCTCGACACGGCACTGAACGCCGGGATGGCCCCGCGCCGGCTGAAGTAGTCGCGCACCGAGGCCGGATTACGCGGCAGGCCGGCGTTCGGATAGCTGTTGTAGACCGTCACCAGGCGCTCGGCTTCCTGAAACGGCAGCGGCTTCAGCAGCACCGAATGCACGAGGGCGAAGAGCATCAGGTTGGCGGCGCAGCACACCGCGAGGCTGGCGAGGGCGACGAGGCTGAATCCGGGCGCTCGCGACAGGCGACGCAGGGCGAGCTGAAGGGCTTTCATCGGGCATGTTCCGGTGGCGGCGGAGCGCTCCCTGCGCGCCGTCTTCGTAGGCCATGGCTCAGCAAGGAGCGTGCCGATTCGACCACCGCTCCGCCCGCGATCCGGCTCGCCGCTGCCGCTCATCCAGCGAAAGCCCGGCCAGAGGGCACGGAAAGCGAGGCTGCAGGGCGTTCCGGGCGTGGCTTCAGCGGAGCGAAGTCCTGGCCCCCGCAGCCAGGCGACGCGTGCTCACGGCGACCGAGGGCGCCCGAGAGTTCGCGCACATCGTCCGCTTCCGGACGCTGCTGTTCGGATACGGGCGCTTCCGGGCGGTGCCGAGGTGCGACGGCTCTCGTCCCTCACCGATGACGGCAGGCCGTGCGCTTGCGCGGCGCGTAGGCGCGCTCCCGACACGAAACCGACCCGCCGATCGCGTAGCCTGCGCGGCCCTCTCCCCAAGGTTCCGCCGATGTCGCCCACGCTCGCCGCCGAAGGCCAGCCCATCCGCAACCGCACCTTCGACGAACTGGCGATCGGCGACAGCGCCGAACTGCGCTGCGTGCTGACCCAGCGCGACATCGGCCTGTTCGCGGTGGTCTCGGGCGACGTCAATCCGGCCCACCTCGACCCCGAGTTCGCCGAGCGCTCGCGCTTCCACGGCGTGATCGGCCACGGCATGTGGGGCGGGGCGCTGATCTCGGCGGTGCTGGGCACGCGCCTGCCGGGGCCTGGAACGATCTATCTCGGCCAGGAGCTGCGCTTCAAGCGGCCCGTGCGGCCCGGCGATGCCATCACCGCGCGGGTCACCGTGCGCGAGCTGCATGCGGAGAGAGGCATCGCCGTGCTCGACTGCGAGTGCGTCAACCAGTTCGGCGAGACCGTCATCAGCGGCAGCGCCGAAGTGCTGGCCCCGCGCGAGCGCGTCGAGTGGAACCCGCAGCGCCTGCCCGGCGCCTCGCTGCATCAGGGCGGACCGGATCCGCTCGACCTCGCCGGCAAACGCGGCCTGATCGTCGGCATCGCCAACGACCAGTCGATCGCCTACGGCTGCGCGGCCGCGATGCAGGCGGCGGGCGCCGAGCTGGCGATCACCTACTTGAATGAAAAAGCCGAGCCGCACGTGCGCCCGCTGGCCGAAGCCCTGCGCGCGCCGCTGATCCTGCCCTGCGACGTGCGCGAGCCGGGACAGCTCGAAGCCGTGTTCGCCGCGATCGAGCGCGACTGGGGCCGGCTCGATTTCGTGCTGCATTCGATCGCCTTTGCGCCGCGCGAAGACCTGCACGGTCGCGTGGTCGACGCCAGCGCCGCCGGCTTCGCCCAGGCCATGGACGTGAGTTGCCATTCCTTCCTGCGAATGGCCAAGCTGGCCGAGCCGCTGATGCGCGAGGGCGGCACCCTGCTCACCGTGAGCTTCTACGGCAGCTCGCGCGTGGTCGAGCACTACAACCTGATGGGCCCGGTCAAGGCCGCGCTGGAGAGCAGCGTGCGCTACGTCGCCGCCGAACTCGGGCCCAAGGGCATCCGCGCGCATGCGATCTCGCCGGGGCCGATCCGTACCCGCGCCGCCAGCGGCATCGATCGCTTCGACGAACTGCTGGCCGATGCGGCGGCGCGCGTGCCGGCGAGGCAGCTGGCTGACATCGCCGACGTCGGCCAGCTGGCGCGCTATCTGGTCAGCGATGCCGCAAAGCGCATCACCGGCACGGTGATTCCGGTCGATGGCGGGCAGCATCTGACGGCCTGAGAGCCGCGCCCGGTCGACCGCGGCGCCCAGCGCGGGTCTGCCGTGGTGCCGATCGACCCGCGCCCGATCGCGCAAGGCGCGGCATGTGGCCGCGCCTTGCCCGGGCCTCACTTCGGCGAGAGACGAATCGCACCATCGACCCGGATCACCGAGCCGTTCATGTAGCTGTTCTGCAGGATGAAGGCGACCGCGTCGGCGAACTCGTCCGGGCGACCCAGGCGCGAGGGGAAGGGCACCTGCGCGCACAGCGACGCATAGACCTGCTCGGGCATGCCGTCGACCATCGGCGTGTGGAACACACCGGGCGCCACCGTCATCACGCGGATGCCGACCCGGGCGAACTCGCGCGCCATTGGCAGGGTCATGCCGACCACGCCGCCCTTGCTGGCCGAGTAGGCGGCCTGGCCGATCTGGCCCTCGTAGGCGGCGATCGAGGCGGTGTTGATGATCACCCCGCGCTCGCCCTCGGCGTTCGGCTCATTCGCCTGCATCAGCGCGGCGGCGGCCTTGGCGACGTTGAAGCTGCCGATCAGGTTGACCCGCACCGTGGTCTCGAACTGCGACAGCGGCATCGGGCCGTCCTTGCCCAGCACGCGGCCGGCGCCAAGGATGCCGGCGCAGTTGATCGCCGCATTCAGGCCGCCCAGCGCCTCACGCGCGGCCGCCACCTGGGTGGCGATGTCGGCCTCGTTGCTGACGTCGGCGCGGAAGAACTGCGCGCCCAGCTCCTTGGCCGCCGCCTGGCCGCGCTCCTCGCTGAGATCGAACAGCGCCAGCTTCGCGCCCTTGGCGGCGAGATGGCGGGCCGCGGCAAGGCCGAGGCCGCTGGCGCCACCGGTGACGATGGCGCGGACGTCGTTGAGCTGCATGGGTGAATCCTCGGTCGGTGGAAAGGGCGCAGATTGTAGGCGGCCCCGCCCACGCAGAGGCCCCCTACGGCGGCGCAGGCTGCGTCGATGCCAGCGGCCGTCGAAGCGGTATCGGACCCGACGCTGGCGCTCGGCGCGGCCGTCCGCCGGCCCGCGCGGGCCTCGTGCCGCCAACCGCGAGCTGCACCTGGCGCTGTTCGAGCCCGGGGGCGGGCGCTCGTCGTCAGCGCTTCTGGAAACGGTAGTGCGCCACCAGCCACTCGTTGCCGCCGGCGTAGCCGAACAGCTCGGCGCAGGCCATCCAGAACATCCGCCAGCGCTGCGCCCAGAGCTTCGCCTCGGCCTTGCCGTAGACGTCCTCGAACAGGCGCAGGATCTCGTCGGCATGGCGGTCCTGGTTCTCCAGCCAGTGGTTGCTGGTGCGCTCGTAGTGGGTGCCCGACAGGCGCCACTGTTCTTCCAGCCGCAGATGCTCCTGGAAGTGCAGGAAGGTGTCGGCCGCCGGCATCAGGCCACCGGTGAAGAAGTAGCGGCCCATCCAGTTGTCTTCGCCCTCGGTCTCGAAGGGGTACATCAGCTCTCGGTGGCAGAAGATGTGGCAGAACAGCTTGCCGCCCGGGTCCAGCCAGCCGGCGATGCGCTCGAACAGCACGCGGTAATTGCGCACGTGTTCGAACATCTCGACCGAAACGACGCGGTCGAAGCGGCGTTCGCCGAGATCGAGCACGTTGACGTCGCGGGTGAGGATCTCGACGTTGTTCAAGCCGCGCTTCGCGCACTGGCCGAGGATGTGCTCGCGCTGGCTGGCCGAGTTCGAGACGCCGAGGATGCGCGCGTTCGGAAAGCGCTCGGCCATCCACAGGGTCAGCGAGCCCCAGCCGCAGCCGAGCTCGAGGATGCGCATGCCGTCGGCCAGCTCGGCGCGTTCGCCGTACAGGGCGAGCATGGCCTCCTCGGCCTGGTCCAGGGTCTCGCGGCCGGTCGGGTAGTAGCAGCTGCTGTACTTGAGGCGCTTGCCCAGACAGAGCTCGAAGAAGCGCGCCGGCACCTCGTAGTGCTGGCGGTTGGCGGCGTCGGTCTCGATCGCCAAGGGGCTCTCGCGCAGGCCGTCGAGCAGCTCGCGGAAGCGCGCCCAGGCGGCGACGGCGTCGCCGTCATGCTCCTCGCGCAGGCGCTGCGCGCACAGGCGGCGGATGCCGAGGCGGGTCAGGGCATCGGGCACCAGCCCGCGTTCGCACAGGTCGATCAGGCTCATCGGGTTTCGTCTCGGAGGGGGCGGTGTCAGCCGCGGGCGCGGCGCGGCGGCCACGGGAAGAACATGCTCACTTCCTGCTGGTAGCGGCGGTAGTCCTCGCCGCGCGAACGCAGGGCCTGCTGTTCGGTGTAGGGAATGCCCGTCACCCACAGCAGAGAGACCAGCATGGCGATCGGCCCGACCAGGGCGAGCCACCACAGCGGAGAATCCCAGGCCAGCAGCAGGTAGCCGAACCAGTGCAGCCATTCGAAGAAGTAGTTCGGGTGCCGCGACCAGCCCCACAGGCCGATGCGGCAGGTTTTGCCGCGGTTGCCGGGGCAGCGGCGGAACTTGGCGAGCTGCATGTCCGCCAGGCTCTCGCCAGCGAGACTGCCGGCCCAGACGATCACGCCCAGCGCCATGTTGAGACTGAGCGCGGTGCTGGGGTTGGTCGCCACCGCCAGGAAGGGCAGCGAGAACACCACCACCAGCAGCGCCTGGGCCATGAAGAAGCCGAAGAACTTGCCCTGATGGCCCTGCCAATGGTCGCGCAAGGCCGCGTAGCGGCCGTCCTCGGCTTCGTGCAGCACGCGCGCGAGTAGGTGCAGGGCCAGCCGCACGCCCCAGATGCCGCCGAGCATGGCGATCAGCAAGCGCGGCAGGCCCGCGCCCGGGCCAAAGCTGCCGTAGAGCAGGGCTGCCACGGCGAGCAGGGCGGCCCAGGCGACATCGACGTAGCCGGCGTTGCGGGTGCGGATCTGCAGCAGCCAGACCGCCGTCATGCCGAGCACGGCAATGCCCGCGACGCCCAGCAGCAGGAGAGAGGGAGACAGCGCCGACATCTCAAGCCACCTGCGCCTGCCGTTTCAGCCGCTCGGCCAGGGCCAGCAGCAGCGGCGTGATCAGCGCCCAGACGAGGCCGATCACTGTGAGCGCGAGCAGCGCGCTGCTGTTCAAGTCGACCGCGTTCCACACCTGCGCTGCGACCCAGTAGGCGAGCGGACCGCCGATCAGGCCCAGCAGCACGGCGAGCACGGGACGGCGCTTGAGCGAGTCCATCGAGTGGTTCAGCGTCAGCGCAAACGCCACCCACAGGGCGATGATCCAGATCGGTGCGGCGAAATCCCAAGGCACCGGCGTGCTGAAGCTGAGCAGGCCGCTCAGCACCAGCGCGCTGTCGATGACGAAACCCGCCGCGGCGGCGATGGCCATGAGCTTCAGGTCCGCGCGCGGCGCCGGCGACAGCGGCACCTGCCAGGCGGCGAAGGCCAGCGCCGCCAGCGGGCCGGCCCACCACAGGCCTTGGGCGGCACCGCCCACGGTCGCCATCCAGACCAGCTGGAAGCAGACGATGTTGGCCAGCAGCCTCATTGGTGGGCTTGGGGCGCGCTGGCGCCGTGCAGGTCGGGCAGGAACTCGGCGCGCTGGCAGCGCGGCGCCGTCAGCAGCAGCTGCACGTCGCCGATCGAGCGCTCGATGAAGCCGCCCTCGCAGTAGCAGAGGTAGAACTCCCACATGCGGATGAAGCGCTCGGGGTAGCCCAGGGCGCGCACCTCGTCGAGCCGGGCGAGGAAGCGCTGGCGCCAGTGGCGCAGGGTCAGCGCATAGCTCGGGCCGATGTCCTCGAGGTTGAAGAGCTTGAGGTCGGTCGAGCGCGCGATCGCGCCCTGCATGGCGTGGATCGAGGGGATGAAGCTGCCCGGGAAGATGAAGCGCTTGATGAAGTCGACGGCCTTGAGCGCGACCTCGTAGCGATGGTCCTCGATGGTGATGGCCTGGATCAGCGCCATGCCATCGTCCTTCAGCAAGCTGCGGACCTTGGCGAAATAGGTGTCGAGGTACTGGTGGCCGATGGCCTCGATCATCTCGATGGACACAAGCTTGTCGAATTTGCCGGTGAGGTCGCGGTAGTCCGACAGCAGCACGGTGATGCGGTCCGACAGCCCGGCCTCTTCGATGCGCGCCAGCGCAAGCTCGCGCTGCTCCTTCGACAGGGTGGTGGTGGTGACGTGTACGCCGTAGTGGCGCGCTGCGTGGATCGCGAACCCGCCCCAGCCGGTGCCGATCTCGACCACGCGCTCGCCGGGCTTCAGGTCGAGCTTCTGGCAGATTCGGTCGAGCTTGCGGGTGGAGGCGTCCTCCAGCGGCTCGGCGGGGTCGGCGAACACCGCCGAGCTGTACATCAGCTTGTCGCAGAGGAACAGCTTGAACAGCTCGTTGCCGAGGTCGTAGTGGGCGGCGATGTTGCGGCGGCTGCCGGCGCGCGTGTTGCGCTGCAAGGCGTGCCAGGCCTTCAGCGCCCAGCCGCCGAGGCGGGCGAGACCGCCTTCCATCGCATCAAGCAGGTCACGGTTGATGACCAGGATGCGCACCAGCGTGACCAGGTCGCTGCACTGCCAGTGGCCGTCCATGTAGGACTCGCCGGCGCCGACCGAGCCTTGGGCCGCGACCATGCGATAGAACGCCGGGTCGAAGATGCGGATGCGGCAGCGCAGGGTCTCGCGGCCCTCGACCGCCGTGCCGAGCTTGACCTGGCCTTCGGCGTCCTCGACCACCAGCTCGCATTCGCACAGGCCCGAGAGTCGACCGAGCAGCTGGGCGCGCAGGCGGCGATCGAGGCCCTTCAGCGCCGCCATCGGCAGGGCTTCGAGCTGGCTGGACAGGGGCTCGCCGGAGTAGAGCGTGTCGGCTTCGGTGCGGGAATTCATGCGGGCTCTCGGCGGCTGCGGCTGGAGTGGGCGACAGCCTGCACGCCGGGGCGTCGACTGCGCGTCATCACGAATGTGTTTTGCTGGGGTGGTCGTAGACCGGATTGCGCTTCAGCCACAGCCACAGGGCCTGCCAGTGGATGGCGAAGAGCACTTTGGCGGTCATCCACGGATGCCGCAGCAGGCAGCCGGCCAGCGTCGCGGCCGACAGTGGGCGCCTCTGCAGCGTGAGCGTGGCGTCAAAGTCGCGACCGTCGGCGCGTTCGATGTTCATGTGCACGAACAGACGCTGATCCGGCGCATTGAAGCGCCAGTTGTAGTCGCACTCCATCGGCATGAAGGGCGAGACGTGGAAGCGCTTGTCGAAGCGCCAGCGCCACTGCCCTGACGAGGCCGGGGCGGTGCCATCGGTCTCGGCACCGTCCAGCGGCAGCACATAGCTGTGCCGCTCCTTCCAGGGCGTGTTGGTGATCTCGGCAACGATGCCGTCAAGCGTCTCGCCGTCGGCCTTGAAGCAGTAGTAGAAGCTGACCGGATTGAAGCTGTAGCCGAAGTAGCGCAGGTGGGTCAGCAGGCGGATCGGGCCTTCGGGGCGGCGCCCGGTGACTTCGGCATAGCGGCGGCGCACGGCTTCGTCCAGCGGCACCGAGGCATCGCCGAGGTAATCCTCGCGATGGAAGGCGGCCACGTTGCGGCGCCCCACCGACCACAGCCAGCGCCCGGCGAACACGCGGTCGAGCTCGGCCAGATCGAGGTAGAGCATGAACAGCGGATAGCGGAAGGCATGCGGATGCGGCGCATGCCGGCGGTGCTGCACCTGGCCGACGTAGACCGCGCTGGCCAGCGGTCGCAGGTCGGCGTCCGCCTTCATTGCGGCCAGCGCACGCCCAGCGCACGCACCACGTCGATCGCCGAGCGGATGCCGTCCTCGTGGAAACCCCAGCCCCAGTAGGCGCCGGCGTACCAGATGCGGTCGACGCCATTGATCTCTCCGCGGCGCGCCTGCGCGGCCACGCTGGCGTGGGTGTACTCGGGGTGCGCGTAGCGCATGCGCGCGATGATCTTGCTCGGGTCGATCGCCGCGGTGCGGTTCAAGGTCACCACGAAGGGCTCGCGCGATGTCAGGCCCTGCAGCAGGTTCATGCAGTAACTGACCGTGCAGTCGGCGCTGGGCGAAGCCGGGATGTGCGCGTTCCAGGCCGCCCAGGCGCGCGGGTTCTTCGGCAAAAGGCGCGCATCGGTGTGGAGCACGGTTTCGTTGGGCTGGTAGCGGATCGCGCCCAGCACCTCGCGCTCGCGCTCGCTGGGGACATCCAGCAGCTTCAGCGCCTGGTCGCTGTGGCAGGCCAGCACGACCTGGTCGAAGGTCTCCGCGTAGTGCGGTGTGGTGACCTCCACGCCGCCCTCGACGCGGCGCACCGACTGCACGGCCGAGGACAGCCGTGCTTCGACTCGCCAGCGGCTTTCCAGCGCGCGGATGTAGGCGCTGGAGCCGCCCTTCACCACCCGCCACGTCGGCCGCGCGCCCGCGCTCAGCATGTGGTGGTTGGCCATGAACTGGACGAGATAGCGGGCCGGGAACTGCAGCACGCGGTCGGACGGCGAGCTCCACAGCGCCGACGCCATCGGGATCAGATGCTCGTCGATGAACATCGGCGAGTAGCGGTGCTCGCGCAGGTAGTCGCCCAGCGCCGGGCCCTGCGCGTCGCCCTCCAGCAGGGCCGGCGACACGCGGTAGAAGCGCAGGATGTCGGCGACCATCCGGTAGAAACGCGGCCGCAGCAGATTGCGGCGCTGGCAGAACAGGCCGTTCAAGGTGCCGGCGTTGTATTCGAGCCCCGTGCGCTCGCTGTGCACCGAGAAGCTCATCGTGGTCGGCTGGGTCTCGACCCCGAGCTCGCGGAACATCGCGGTCAGCAGCGGGTAGTTCTCGGGGTTGTGGACGATGAAGCCCGAGTCGACCTGGAAGCTGCGGCCCTCGTGCTGCACCGTGTGCGTATGCGTGTGGCCGCCAAGGCGCGCATCCGCCTCGAACAACACGACCGAATGCTCGCGCGCGAGCTGCCAGGCCGTCGCCATGCCGGCGATGCCGGATCCCACCACTGCGATGCGCATGTCAGTCCTTGCCGCGCTTTAAGCCCGCGGGCACGGGCTTCAGGTCCCACACCAGACCCAGCCAGGTCATCAGCTTCAGGCCGTAGTAGGTGAGGTCGATCTCCCACCAGCGGAAACCCTGGCGTGCCGATCCGGGGAAGTGGTGGTGGTTGTTGTGCCAGCCCTCGCCGAAGGTCAGCAGGGCCAGCCACCAGTTGTTGCGGCTGTTGTCGCGGGTCTCGAACCGGCGGCTGCCGATCTGGTGGGCCAGCGAATTGATGGTGACGGTGGCGTGGAACAGCACGACGGTCGAGACGAAGAAGCCCCAGATCAGCAGCTGCGGGCCGCTGGTCTCAAGGCCCGGCGCGGCCGTCTCCAACCAGCCGCCGAGCAGGAACAGGGCGGTCGCCAGTGCGACCGGGATCAGCACGTCGAACCGGTCAATCAGGCGCAGTTCCGGGTATTTGGCGAGGTCGCCGATCGCGGCGGTGTCGGTGCCGAAGGCGCGGCGGGTCAGGAACCAGCCCATGTGCGAGCGGAAGAAGCCGTGCTGCACCGGCGAGTGCAGGTCGCCCGGCTGGTCGGAGTGCCGATGGTGGTGGCGATGGTGGGCGGCCCACCACAGCGGCCCGCGCTGCACGCTCATCGCGCCGATCACCGCGAACACGAACTGCATCGGCCGCGAGGTCTTGAAGGCTTTGTGCGAGAAGTAGCGGTGGTAGAAGCCGGTGATCGCGAACATGCGCAGCGCGTACAGGCCGGCGGCGACCGCCACCGCGAACCAGGACACGCCGACCCAGATCACGCCGAAGCAAGCGAGGTGCAGGCCGATGAAGGGCAGTACGCGCAGCCAGTCGATGCGGTCGGGGTCCCCGGTTTCGGCCGGCTGCACGCTGCTGTCGAACCAGCGGACGAGGGCGGCGATCGGGGCGGGCAGGGTGCGCGGCGCGGGTGCCGGGTCGGGCGTGGGCAGTTCAGGCATGGGCGCGATTGTGAGGGTGATCGGTGATTTCGCAGTGAATCGCGACGCGATTGCATCTGGCTGGGGCACACTTGCGGGCCCACGTCCGGCTTTACGCGTCCCGCGTCTGCGCTGGATGCAAACGCTCTGCCACCGCGCGATGTCTGTCCAGCCCCCTCGAAATCCCCGCTATGGCCTGGCCCGCGTGCTCTCGAAGCGCGGCCTGTGCTCGCGCTCCGAGGCCGAACGCTGGGTGCGCGCCGGTCGCGTCGCCGTGCGCGGGCGTGTGGTGACGGATCCCGAGTCGCCGACCGCGCTGGACGAGCCGCGCATCGTGGTCGACGGCGGGCAGGCGCAGGCCGCCGAGCGCGTCTACCTCGCCCTGAACAAGCCGCGCGGTCTGGTCACCAGCGCGCGCGACGAGCGCGGCCGCGACACCGTCTACCGCTGTCTCGATGGCCTCGGACTGCCCTGGGTCGCGCCCGCCGGGCGCCTCGACCAGGCCAGCGAAGGCCTCCTGGTGCTGAGCAATGACCCGGCCTTCAATGCCGCGCTGACCGAGCCGCGCACGCCGCTGCACAAGACCTATCGCGTCCAGGTCGAGGGCCAGCCGGACGCGGAGCTGCTGGCGCGGCTGTGCGCTGGCCTCGTCGATTCCGGCGAGCGCCTCTCGGCGGTGTCCATCGAGCTCCTGCGGCGGGGGCCGCGCAACGCCTGGCTGGAAGTGGTGCTGGACGAGGGCCGCAACCGCCACATCCGCCGCCTGCTGGCGGCCGGCGGCCTGCCGGTGCTGCGGCTGATGCGGGTGGCGATCGGGCCGCTGCGGCTGGGCGAGCTCGGCAAAGGCGCGCTCCGGGTGCTGGCCGACGAGGAAGTCGACGCCCTGCGCCGCGCCGCGGGGGCGGGCTGAGCATGGCGGCCGCTCCCGTCAGTTTCCGCGAGGCTCTGGCCGTGTGGTGGCGCATCGGCTGGCTCAGCTTCGGCGGGCCCGCCGGGCAGATTGCGCTCATGCACCGCTTGCTGGTCGAGGAGAAGCGCTGGATCGACGAGGCGCGCTTCCTGCACGCGTTGAACTACTGCATGTTGCTGCCCGGCCCGGAGGCCCAGCAGCTCGCCACGTATGTCGGCTGGCTGCTGCACGGCGTGCGCGGAGGGCTGGTGGCGGGCCTGCTGTTCATCCTGCCGGGTGCGCTGGCCATCCTCGCGCTTTCATTCACCTACGTGCTGCTCGGCGATGTCGCCGTGGTCGAAGGCCTGTTCTTCGGCCTGAAGGCGGCGGTGCTGGCGCTGGTGCTGCAGGCCCTGATCCGCCTGGCCCAGCGCACCCTGCGCGCGGCCCTGCCGATGGCGGTGGCGATCGCCGCCTTCATCGCCTTGTTCGTGTTCGGTGCGCCGTTTCCGCTGGTGGTGCTGGGCGCCGCGGCGCTGGGCCTGCTCAGCGCCACGCACTGGCGGCCGGTCGGCCATGGCGATGACGCGCACGCCCTGCGCGACGTGCAACACCCCGGCACGCTGCGTGCGGCCGCGCTGTGCGCGCTGCTCTGGATGCTGACGGTCGGCGGCCTGCTGTGGGCGCTCGGCGGCGAGCACGTGTTCAGCCGCATCGCCCTGTTCTTCTCGCAGATGGCGGCGGTCAGCTTCGGTGGCGCCTACGCGGTGCTGGCCTACGTAGCCCAGCAGGGCGTCGAGGTCTACGGCTGGCTCAAGCCGGGCGAGATGGTCGACGGTCTGGGCCTTGCGGAAACCACGCCGGGGCCGCTGATCCTGGTCACCCAGTTCGTGGGCTTCCTCGCCGGCTTCCGCGAGGCGACCGGCCTGCCTCCGCTGCTGGCCGCCACGCTTGGCGCCCTGCTCACCACCTGGGTGACCTTCCTGCCCTGCTTCGTCTGGATCTTCGCCGGCGCCCCTTTCATCGAGCGCCTGCGCGGCCGGCCACGGCTCGGCGCTGCGCTGGCCGCGATCACCGCCGCCGTGGTCGGGGTGATCGCCAAGCTCGCCCTGTGGTTCGCGCTCAACACGCTGTTCACCGAGCGTGCGCGCATCGAGACGGGCCCGGTCGACCTGCTGCTGCCGGTGATGGGCAGCCTGCAGCCGATGGCGCTTGGATTGGCAGTGCTCGCGATCCTGCTGGTGTTCGCGGCCAAGCGCGGCGTGTTCAGCGTGCTGGCCGTGTGCGCGGCCTTGGGCATCGCGCTGCGGTTCGCCGGGCTGGCCTGAGGCCGGCGGCGGCATACTGCGCGCCCATGGCCGCCGACCGTTCCATCCCGGGCTTCCTGCGCCTGTTGACCGACTTGCGCTGGCTGGCCGTGGCCGGCCAGCCGCTGGCCATCGTGATCGCGATCAGCGGCATGGACATGCCCTTCGCGCCGCAGCCGCTGTGGGCCGGGGTGGCGGTGCTGATCCTGTTCAACGGCTGGGCGCAGTGGCGCTGCAATCGCGGACTGGCGCGCTCGCCCTTCGAGCTGGCCCTGCACCTCGTGGTCGATCTCGGCGTGCTGACTTGGCAGCTGTACTGGAGCGCCGGCACCGCCAACCCTTTCGTGTCGCTGTACCTGGTGCCGATCGCGCTGGTCGCTGTGGCCTTGCCGCTGCGCTGGGTGCTTGGGGTGGGGCTGGGAGCCTGCGCGGCGTATCTGCTGCTCGCCCTGTTCGCACCCGGCTGGCCGCACATGCATGGCGCCCGCGCCCTGCAGCTGGACCTGCACCTGTGGGGCATGGCGATCAACTTCCTGTTGAGCGCCCTGCTGTTCGCGGTCGCCCTGCGCTACCTAGGCAACATGTTGCGCGAGCGCGAGCGCGAGCTCTCGCGCCTGCGCGAGCGGTCGGCGCGCAACGAAGGCATCCTCGCCCTGGGTGCGCACGCTGCCGCATTGGCGCATGCGCTGAACACGCCGCTCGGCAGCATGCAGCTGATCCTCGATGACCTCGAGCTCGCGCCCGACGATGCCGAGGCGCAGGACGACCTGCGCACCTTGCGCCAGCTGGCCGGTGAGTGCCGCGCGCGCGTGCAGTCCTTGGTCACGCAGGCGCAAAGCGTCGAAGCGCAGCCGCTGCCGGCCGGCGAATTCCTTGGCGAAGTCATCGAGCGCTGGCGCCTGCTGCGGCCCGCGCTGCGTCTGCAGGCGACGGGTCTCGATGCGGCGTCGACTCCGATCCGCCCGGAGCCGCTGCTCGAGCATCTGCTCCTGGCGCTGCTCAACAACGCCGCCGATGCTTCGATCGAGGCCGGTGAGCAGCGCATCGAGCTCGCTCTCGCGCTGCAGGCCGATACGCTGCGGCTTGAGGTGCGCGACCACGGACCGGGCATGGATTCCGCCGCCGCGAGTCGTCTGCAGGCCCTGTTCGAGACCACCAAGCCGCAGGGCCTGGGCTTGGGGCTCGCGCTGTCGCATGCAACGGTCGAACACTTCGGCGGCCACCTCGCCCTGCGCCCGCACCCTCAGGGGGGCAGCGTGGTCGAGGTGCGGCTGCCGCTGGCGGCGCTGGCGGATTCCTCGACGGTGACGGGAGGCGCCAACGCATGACCGATCACGCCGTCCTGCTGGTCGAGGACGACCCGCTGTTTGGCCGCAGTCTCGCGCGCGCGCTGGAGAAGCGCGGTCTGCGCTGCGTCTGGGTGCAGGACGCAGCGCAGGCACTGCAGTGCGCGTCGACCCAGCGCTTCGACTACGCCGTGCTGGATCTCAAGCTTGGCAGCGAGAGCAGCCTGACCCTGATCGAGCCCCTGCGCGAAGCGCTGCCGGCGCTGCGCATCCTGCTGCTGACCGGCTATGCCAGCGTCGCCACCGCGGTCGATGCGATCAAGCGCGGGGCGATCAACTACCTGCCCAAACCGGCCAGCGCCGACGCCATCCTGCGCGCGCTGCGCGGCGAGGATGAGAACGCTGCACCGCCGCCGGCACCGGAGCAGATGACGCCGCTGGCGCGCATCGAGTGGGAGCACATCCAGCAGGCTCTGCACGAGACCGAAGGCAACCTTTCCGCCGCGGCCCGCCTGCTCGGCATGCACCGGCGCAGTCTGCAGCGAAAGCTGGCCAAGCGGCCGGGGCCGGGGGGCTGAGGCCGCGGTCCGTGTGTTCTGAGGGTGCGGCTATGGCGCACCCACAAGCACGAAAGAACCCGCACCTTCCCCAACGCCTCCCCTTACCGCCTGTTCACCGGGGCCATCGTGCCCGGTGATCCTGGTTCTGAAGGAATTATTCCAGCCCAACCGCAGGCACTGGCCCCGCGCGTTGATCTGCATTGGCGTGGGGTTCAACGGATCCTGGCTGGCGCGACTGAGGTGTTCGGCGTAGGCGCGGTCGAACACGCGGTCGAAGCCAATGCGCACGCGCAGCACGTCGCGCTGCAGCCTCCAGCCGAGACCGAGCGAGGCACGGCCGGGCGTCCGTCGGGCATCGAGTCCGCTGCCGGTGGCGGTGCTGGCATGCACGCGGTCTTGGCGATCCGCACCGCGCAGGCGCGCGCTTGCGCAGAGAGCCGCACTGGTCCCAGCGCGCGCGGAGTCGCCCTGAGTGAGCGAATATCGCACCCGAACTGATGCCTGCGCGATGCGCCCGCGGCTAGAGTGTCGGCATCCACGCTGGCGATCGAGACTGCCGCGCATGCACAACCTGCTTCCCGCCGACTACTCCGCCTATGTCAGCGCGCTGGGCTTGGGCCTGCTGATCGGCATCGTTCGAGAGCGCCAGCGCGATGCGCAGCAGAAGATTGCTGCTGGCATGCGCACGCATACGCTGGCGGCGCTCGCCGGTGCGGTCGGTTGGCAGCTCGGGCTGCCGGTGTTCGCGATCGCTTTGGCCGCGATCGCCCTGCTCGCGTTCGGCAGCTATCGCTTGAGCCCGCCCTCGTCGCCCGGTCTGACCGGGGAAGTCGCACTGGTGCTGACCACCCTGCTGGGCGGGCTTGCGCAGCCGCAGCCCGGGCTGGCCGCCGCGCTGGCCGTGCTGGTGGCTCTGCTGCTGCAGTCGCGTGCGGCCCTGCATCGCTTCAGCCGCGAGTTGATCAGCGAAGCCGAGGTGCGCGATGGCCTGCTGCTGCTGGCCGCCGTGCTGCTGGTGCTGCCGCTGCTGCCGAATGCGCCGGTCGGGCCCTACGGCGTCCTGAACCCGGCGAAGCTGTGGCAGCTGGTGGTGCTGGTGATGGCGATCAGCGCGGCGGGTCATATCGCCCTGCGCCTGGTCGGCAGCCGCTTTGGTCTGCCGCTGGCCGGCTTTTTCGCGGGCTTCGTGAGCAGCACCGCCGCGATCGCCGGCTTCGGTCAACGTCTGCGCGCGCAGCCCGAACTGCAGCTGTCCTGCGTGGCGGCCGCGCAGGCCGCGGCGCTGGCCTCGCTGCTGCTGGCGCTGCCCGTGCTCGGCACGGTGTCCTCCAGCTACCTCGCGCTCGTGTTGCCCCAGCTGCTGGCGTTCGGTGCGGTCCTGGCGTTTGCGGTCCTGTTCGGCCTGCGCAGCAACGGGGTGGATCCTCGCGCGGCCATGCCGACGGCGGCCTCGCGCCTGTTCAGCCTGAGCCATGCCCTGATCTTCGCGACGCTCATCGCCGGCGTGCTCCTGCTCTCGGCCTTCCTGCAGCAGCGCTACGGCAGCGCCGGCGCGTTGTTGACCTCGGCGATTGCTGCGCTGGTCGAGCTGCATGCGGCCATGGCTTCGATCGCCCAGCTGGGCGCCAGCGGTGCCCTGGACGAGACGCTGGCCGAGTGGGCGCTGCAGGGCGTGCTGCTGGCGAGCGTCATGGCGCGGGCCGCCGTGGCCTTCACGGCCGGCGGCAGCGCCTACGGCCTGCGCGTGGGGGGCATGCTGCTGGTGGCCTGGGGCGCAGCCGCGTTCGCGGTCCTGCTCTAGATCGCATCCTGGCGCGCTGTAGCCGCGAGCGGCTGCCGCGCAATTGTTCGCCCTCGCGCCCATTGGCTTGCCGGGCGGGGCGGATGGGCCCAGCATCGGCGACTCGCGCCCCGCCGGGGGCCTACGAGGAGGACGCACATGTCGAACCGTGGTGCGGGCCGACAGGCCTTCGTTCCGATCCGCACGGCCTCATGCGCCGCGGGAGCGCCAGCCCCGCTGCCTGGGCTGCGCGTCGCCCTGCTCGCGCTGGGCTTGAGCGTTCCGCTGTGGGCAGACGCGCAGGTCTCGGGCTGCGATCCCCTGTCGGCCCAGCCGGTGACGCCGCGCGTGGATTACTACGAGCAGATCCAGCCGATCTGGGAGATCCGCTGCTCGAACTGCCACGTCAACTTCGGTGCTTCACCCGCGGGTGGCCTGAGCCTGAACGTCGAGGATTCCTGGATCTCGCTGGTCGACATCCCCAGCGCGCAGGCCAGCGGTCGCGTCCAGGTGCTGCCGGGGCAGCCAGGCGTCAGTTATCTGTTCGAGAAGATCAACTGCGCGCAGCCCGAAGTCGGCGCGCGCATGCCGCGTGGCCGCATCGCGATTCCCTTGAGTGAGCAGGCGCTGATCCGCGACTGGATCCAGCAGGGTGCCCGCGAGTTCGCGCCGCCCCTGCTGTTCGGGGATGGCTTCGAGCCTGCGTCAGGGGCTGCCATGCTCGCGGACTGAAGCCGCCGCGGCGCCAGTCCGAGTGCCGCCCGCTGCGCCGGATCCGCACACGGGCTCAGGACTTCCGGGACGTTCGCCTAACGCGCGGAACGCTATCGTGGGACCCCCTTTGGTGTCCCGCAGGAGTGACCCATGCGCCCCCTGTTCCCCTCCGTCCGCGCGCCGCTCGCGACCGCCCTTGCAATGAGCCTCGCGCTCACCGCCTGCTCTCAGGCCGAGCCTCCCGCCGCCGTGGAGCCGGCCGCAGCCAGCGCCACGGCCTCAACCGCGCCCGCCGCTGCAGCGGCGGCGCCCGCGGAGCCGGTGCGCCAAGGCAGCAGCCAGCATGGCGCACTCAACATCAGCACGCTCGCGACGGGGTTGGAAAACCCGTGGGCGCTGGCCCACCTGCCGGATGGCCGCATCCTGGTCACCGAACGTCCGGGCCGCATGCGCCTGATCGGCGCCGACGGCGCACTGTCGGCGCCCCTGGCCGGCGTGCCGGCGGTGGTGGCGGAAGGGCAGGGCGGTCTGTTCGATGTGGTGCCGGCGCCCGACTTCGCGCAGAGCCAGCGCATCTACTTCAGCTTCGCCGAGCCGGGCGAAGGTCGACTGGCCAGCACCGCGGTGGCGCATGCGCGTCTGACCGACGCCGGGCTCGAGGACGTCCAGGTCATCTTCAGCCAGACACCCAAGCTGGACACCCGCCATCACTTCGGTTCGCGGCTGGTGTTCGACGGCCAGGGCCACCTGTTCATCACCCTGGGTGATCGCGGTGTGCGGCCGAGCGCGCAGGACCTGACCAGCCACATGGGTGGGGTGATCCGGGTGAACCTCGATGGCTCGGTTCCGGCCGACAACCCCTTCCTCGGACAGGAAGGTGCGCTGCCCGAGTTCTGGAGCTACGGCCACCGCAACCAGCAGGGCGCGGCGCTCAACCCGTGGACCGGCGCGCTGTGGACGCACGAGCACGGGCCGAAGGGCGGCGACGAGATCAACATCCCGCAGCCCGGCAAGAACTACGGCTGGCCGATCGCCACCTACGGCATCAACTACTCGGGCGAAGTCATCCCCGAGGCCCAGGGCGAAACCGTCGAGGGCATGGAGAACCCGCACCATGTCTGGCCGGTGTCGCCCGGCGTCAGCGGCATGGCTTTCTATGACCACGAGCGCTTCCCGGCGTGGAAGCACAGCCTCTTCGTCGGCGCGCTGGCGCAGCGCGCGCTGATCCGCCTCACCCTCGATGGCGATGCGGTGACCGGCGAGGAGCGCCTGCTTGAAGACCTGGGTTGGCGCATCCGCGACGTGCGCGTCGGGCCGGATGGGGCCGTTTACGTGGTCACCGACGAAGTTCAGGGCCGCGTGCTCAAGGTCGAGCTGGCGGGCTGAGCGCGAGGTCCATCGGTCTGTTCGTGAGGCCGCCGCCAGGCGGCCTCACGTTATGTCGGGCGCGCCGCGACGCTCGACGCGCGTTGCCGGGGCATGCCGACTGCGCAGCGGTGTAGGGCGCGATCGGCCGATCTGTTCAGCCGCAAGCCTTGAGAGGCTCCCCGCGAAGGCGGGCCGTGCATCGGGCGTCGCCGGTCCGCCGGACATGGGGAACCGCACCCGCTCACTGCCCGGACAGGCTAAGGACGGTCGGGGCGCTCGAACACCACGAAGATCACCAGATCCTCCTCGCCTTTCTGGCGCAGCCCGTGGGTGCTGCCGCGACGGGTGAGTATGGCGTCGCCCGGGCCCACCTCCCGGTAGTGGCCGTCCAGCATGAGTTCGCCGCGGCCGGACAGGACGTAGTAGATCTCGTCCTTGTCGTTCAGGTGCTCGCCGACGCTGGCGCCCGGGTGCAGGGCGCGCTTGCGGAACACGACATCGAAGCCTTCGGCCTGCTCGAAGAAAGGGAAGGCCGTGGTTGAGCCTTCGCCCCCGTGTGGCCCGGGCTGTACCGCGGCTAGCTCGGATTCGTGCTCGACGTAGGAGCCGCTGCGCGAGCCAAGCGGCTGGGCCAGCGCGGGAAGCGCGAAACCCAGCGTGAGGCAGAGCGCAGCCGGAAACCTGACGTTGCCGCCCGTCCGAGGCTCGGCGCGACCGAGGGCGGCTTGGCGTGCGCGAAAATGCGGGGGCATGTCGGCTTCTTCGTCGGCGCGGTGGCCTAGAGCAGGCCGCGCAGGTAGGCGGCGATGGCCTCGTCCTGGCAGTTCGGGAAGAACAACTCGGCGAACTTCTCGCCCGCGATCGCCGACTTCAGCAGGTCCTGGTCGACCTCCTTCAGCACCGTCAGCATGTCCTTGCAGCTGGCCGCCTTGACCTGGGCGAGGATGCCGCGGTTCTTCGCCATGATCGCCGCGCGCTCCTTCGGGTAGCCCAGGCCGCGCTCGCCGTCGAACAGCTTGCGGTAGCAGTCCTGCAGGTTCAGTTCGGCGGCCCAGCCAAAGCCTTTCGCGTAGGGCATCGAGATCGCGTTGCCGTCGTTGATCTGACCGAACAGGAAGGCGTCGGTCGGGTCGATCACCAGCCCGCAGAACACACCGGGCATCGCATTGCAGGCCAGCATGGAGCCCATGCCGGTGCCGCAGCCGGTGACCACGAAATCGGCCGCTTTTGCATTCAGCAGAATACCCGCCAGCAGGCCGTTCATGACGTAGGTCAGCGAGGCCTTGTCCTCCGCGGAATACATGCCGTAGTTGAACACCGCGTGCCCGAGCGGCTCGGCCACGGTCTTCAGGGCGGCGTGGATGATTTCGTTCTTGGCGGCCTGGCTGTTTTCGGTGATCAGCGCGATCTTCATGTCTGCGTCCTGTGGGGGTGGGCGCGCGTGGGCGCGGCGGTGGCAAGGGGTGGTGTGGAGGTCGGCGCGGCTGCTGCGGGATTCACTCCCAAGCAGGACTCGCGGTGGGCTCGTTTTCGAGGGGGCGCAGCGGGTTGAGCGGCCTATGGCAAGTCCGAGAGCGTCTCAGCGCGCCAGCCAGCCGCCGTCCACCGGCAGCACCGTGCCGTGGACGTAGTCGGAGGCGCGCGAGGCCAGGAACACGGCCGCACCGGCCAGATCCTGAGGCGTGCCCCAGCGGCCGGCCGGGATGCGCGCGAGGATGTCGCGATTGCGCTGCTCGTCGGCGCGCAGCTGGGCGGTGTTGTCGGTGGCCATGTAGCCCGGCGCGATGGCGTTGACGTTGACGCCTTTGGCTGCCCACTCGTTGGCCAGCAGCTTGGTGATGCCCGCCAGGCCGGACTTGCTCGCGGTGTAGGAGGGCACGCGGATGCCGCCTTGGAAGCTCAGCATCGAGGCGATGTTGATGATCTTGCCGCGCCCTTGCGCGATGAAGTGCCGGCCTGCGGCCTGGCACAGAAAGAATGCCGATTTCAGGTTGAGGTCGATCACCGCGTCCCAGTCGGCCTCGGTGAAGTCGACGGCATCGGCGCGGCGGATCATGCCGGCATTGTTCACCAGCACATCGAGGCGGCCCAGCGTCTCCAGGGTCTCGCTGACGATGCGCGGGATCGGTTCCAGCGAGCTCAGATCCGCCTGCACGAAGGCGAAGCGGCGGCCCAGCGCCTGCACCTTTGCGGCAGTGTCATCGGCATTCGAGCTGCTGACCGCGGCGATGTCGGCGCCCGCCTCGGCCAGCGCAAGTGCGATGCCTTGCCCAAGTCCTTTGTTGGCGCCGGTGACCAGCGCGACCTGCCCGTGCAGGCTGAAGGGATTGCCCATGTCGGGACTCCTCGATGAGAGCGTGGCAGCGCAGAGCGCCGGCACGCCGGAGCGGTGGGAACGCTGAGCCCGGGGCGAACTGGACGCCGCGACCAAGCGAAATGACTACCGGTGTCATTCTGGCTGTGTCCGAGCGGTGGGGCAAGCGCGAACAGCACGCATGAAAGCCGTCCCACGCCTGTCGCCGAGCGTGAAGGCCCGCCGCAAAGCAGAAGGGCGGACCCGGGGGCCCGCCCTTCCGTGATTTCCGATCTGCGCCCGCGCGTCGCGTTGAGCGCAATCGACCTCAGACGGCCGCGCGCAGGCCGAAGCCGGCATCACCGCGCAGTGGCTGCGGGCGCTGCGGCAGCAAATCAGGCCCGAGCAGGCGGCCGATGCGCGAGAACACTTCGTCGCGCGAGAAGGGCTTCTTCATGAAATCGTCGGCGCCAATGCGCTGCAGATAGAACTGCTCGGTGGCCTGTTCGTTGCCGCTGATCATGATGATCGGGATGCCGCGGGTGGCTTCGGAGCGGCGCAGGTGGCGCAGGGCCTCAAAACCGCTCATGCCGGGCAGGACGATGTCGAGGAAGATCAGGTGCGGGCGCTCGGCTTCAGCGATCTCGATGCCGCGCTCGGCGTCGTAGGCCTCGCGGGTGGCGAAGCCGTTCTGCTGAAGCATCCGCCGCAGAACCGTGACGATCGTGGTGCTGTCGTCAATGATCAGGAAGCGCGTGTCCGGGCGCGCCTGCTGGCGTGGGCGCAGGCGGCGCTCGACCACCTTGTCCTCGTTCCCGAACAGACGTTTGAACAGTCCGACTCCACTCATGACCCGCCCCTACAGAACCCCGGTGTGACGTAGATTGTCACGATTTGTGATTCAGTGACGCAAGGGGTCTATACGAGACAGTTTGTGACAAAGCCCCGCAAGTCCGGAAACTCGCGGGGCGAAAACGCGCACGGGCACGTGCTCAGCCCGGCCGCAGCGAGACCACATCCGGGCTCAGCACCAGGCGCAGGGCATCAAGGCGCGGTCGCGCCTGCGGCAGCGCGGTCAGCAGTTCCGCATGCTCCCGCTCCAAGGCCTCGACCTCTTCCGGGCGCACCGCCGGGTTGATCTTCGCCAAGCGCTTCAGGCGCGCGAGTTCGGCGCCCAGTAGTTCCTCAGCTTGGCCCAAGGCGGTTTCGATGCGCTGCTCGGCCTGCGACTTCGCCAGTTTCTCGGCGGCCCCCAGCATGGGCGGCAGCAGGGTGGTCAGCAGCTTGCGCTGGCGCGACAGGTCGAGCGGGCGGTCGCCGGAACTGCGCAGGGCGCGTGCGCCGGGCACGTAGTCGAGCCGGGGCTGCAGGCGGGTGTCGACCACCACGGTCAGCGGCAGCGGCGGCAGGAAGCGGTCGACGTGCAGGTCGGCCTCGGCCACGCACTCCAGCACGTAGACGGCCTCCAGCAGCAGGCTGCGCGGCGGCAGGCTGTCGTCGACCAAGGCCGCGGCGTTGCCGGTCTCCGACGACAGCAGCAGCTCCTCCGCATTCAGCAGCATCGGATGGTCGGCGCGCAGGTAGAGCAGGTCGTCGCGGGCCAGCGCGCGGGCCCGGGAGAACGTGGCCTGGCGGGCGCCGGCCTTCAATTCCTCGAAGGCATCGAGGGTGACGTACTCGGGGTCGAGCAGGACGATCTCGTGGCCCTGCGGCTCGCTGTGGATGCCGAACTGCTCCAGCAGGCGCAGCGGGTAGTCCTCGATGGTGGCGGCGATGTCGTCGAGCTTCAGCGCCTGCAGCAGGCGGCCGTCGCTGGCGGCGCGCTGGCTGGACAGCTCCAGAAGGCGGTCGCGACCGCGATGCACCTTGTCGGACAGCTCTGCATGCACCGTGCGGGTTTCCGCAATCAGGGCCTCGACGCCGTTGTCGCTGGGCGTCTCGAACAGGTTCAGCAGCGGCGGGCCGAAGCGGCGCAGCAGCTCGCGACCATCGGCGCAGACCTGGCGGAAGGCGTCGAGGCCTTCGTCGTACCAGCGCAGCAGCAGGTCCTGCGGGCTGCCTTCGACGGCGCAGGCGTGGATCTGCACCGCACCCTGCTGGCCGATGCGGTCCAGGCGGCCGATGCGCTGCTCCAGCATGTCCGGGTCCAAGGGCAGATCCCACAGGATCAGGTGCTGGGCGAACTGGAAGTTGCGGCCTTCGGCGCCGACTTCCGAGGCGATCAGCAGGCGCGCCCCTTCGGGGTCGGCGAAGTAGGCGGCCGCGCGGTCGCGCTGCAGCAGGTTCATGTCCTCGTGGAAGCGCGCCACCGGCAGGCCCGAGCGCAGGCGCAGGGCTTCGTCGAGCGCTTGCACCTTGGCCCGCGAGCGGCACAGCAGCAGGGCCTTGGCCGGGGCGATCGTCTCCAGTCGCTTCAGCAGCCACTCGAAGCGTGGGTCGCGGGTGTAGTCGTGCTCGGGCTCGTGGTGGCCGTGGGCGCCGGCATCGGCCAGGGCCTCTGCGCGCAGGCGGCCAGGCAGGGCGGGGTCGTCGCCGTTGTCCGGCAGGCGTTCGATGTTCGGAATGCGCTCGGGGAAACCGCCGACCGCCGCTCGGCGATTGCGGATCATCACCCGCCCCGTGCCGTGGCGATCGATCAGGGCCTCGACCAGCTTCCAGGCGGCGGCCTCGTCGCCGGCCTCGATCTTCGGCAGTGCAGTCGCCAGGGTCTGAGGTTCGTCGTTGAAGAGCTCTTCCAACAGCTCCAGGCCGGCGGCGTCGGGTGCGCGCGCTTCCAGCAGTGCTTCCGTGACCTGGGAGAGGGCGAGATGCCGGTCGGACTCGGCGATGAAGGCGTCGAGGTCGGCATAGCGCGCGGGGTCCAGCAGGCGCAGTCGCGCGAAGTGGCCGCTGCGGCCGAGCTGCTCAGGGGTGGCGGTGAGCAGGATCACGCCGGCGGTGGCCTGGGCCAGGCCCTCGACCAGGCTGTACTCTCGGCTCGGTGCGTCGGGCGCCCAGGCGAGATGGTGGGCCTCGTCGACCACCAGCAGGTCCCAGCCCGCTTCCAGCAGCTGCTGGGCGCGCTTGCGCGAGTGCGCCAGCCAGCCGACCGAGGCGATCACGCACTGCTCGTCCTCGAAGGGATTGCGGCTGGCGTCGACCTCGTTGATGGACTCGCAGCGCTCCTCATCGAACAAGGCGAAGCGCAGGTTGAAACGGCGCAGCAGCTCGACGAACCACTGGTGCACCAGGCTCTCAGGCGTCAGCACCAGCACGCGGCGGGCGCGGCCGGTGGCCAGCTGCTGGGCCAGGATCATGCCCGCTTCAATGGTCTTGCCGAGCCCCACCTCATCGGCGAGCAGCAGCCGGGGAGTGCGGCGCTCGGCCGCGAGTTCGGCCACTTTGAGCTGGTGCGGAATCAGGTCGATGCGCGCGCCCAGCACGCCCCAGCCCGGATGGCGCCGGGCTTCGGCGCGGCGACGCAGGGCTTCGCGGCGCAGTTCGAAGGCCGGGCTGCGGTCGACGCGGCCCGAGAGCAGGCGCGCATCGGCCTGCGAGACCGGCTGCTCGGGGTCGAGCAGGCCTTCGTGGATCTGCCGGTCGCCGACGCCATACACGTACAGCCCGTCGGCGACATCGACGCTTTCGACGGTGTACTCGACGCCCTCGGCGCGCAGACGGTCGCCGATCCGGAACTCGGCGCGCGACAGCGGGGCGGTATCCATCGCGTACTGGCGCACCACGCCGCTGCCAGTGAAGACGATTTGCACGCTGCGGCCGATGAGGCGCATCACCGTGCCCAGGCCGAGCTCGGGCTCGGCGGTGGACAGCCAGCGCTGTCCGGGGACGAAGGAAGGATTCATCCCCGCGATTCTACGCGCCAAGCGGAGGCGGCCAAAGTCGTGACAGGCCCTGCGTTCAGTGCTGAGCTTCACCGCCGGGCCGGCCTGTGCGATGCTCCGCGGCCGCCCGATGGGACCCGTCGTCCCAGGCGAGGGGCCGCAGGCTGCGCCTGGATGTGCGCCGCCGGCCCGCGATATTCGCGGCGCCCGATGGCAGGGGCCGCAGCCGTCCGTTTCCGCTCCCGGCGCGAGCAAATCGCGCCCGCGCCCCGCGACGGCCCCCAAGAACGAACGACAAGGCCTTTCAGGAATTCCGCATGTCTCCGATCACCGTCAACGCCCGCATTTCGCCGCGCGGCGGCCTCGATGTCCTCTCCCGCAGCGAAGTCAGCCGCCTGCGCGACGTTTCCAAGGGTGGCCTGCATGAGCTGCTGCGCCGCTGCGCGCTGGCGGTGCTCACCTCGGGCAGCACCAGCGACGACCCGCGCGCCGCGCTGGAGCGCTACCCCGACTTCGAGATCGAAGTGCAGCAGCAGGACCGCGGCGTGCGTCTTGAGCTGCGCCATGCGCCCGCCCAGGCCTTCGTCGACGGCAAGATCATTGCCGGTGTCGCCGAACTGCTGTTCGCCGTGGTCCGCGACATCGCCTACGTCTCGACCGAGATCAAGGATTCCGGCCAATTCGACCTCGACGACAGCCAGGACATCACCAATGCGGTGTTCGAGATCCTGCGCAATGCGCGCGTGCTGAAGCCGAACGTCGAGCCGAATCTGGTCGTCTGCTGGGGCGGCCACTCGATCGCCCGCCACGAGTACGAGTACACCAAGCACGTCGGCTACGAGCTGGGCCTGCGCGACATCGACATTTGCACCGGCTGCGGCCCGGGCGCCATGAAGGGCCCGATGAAGGGTGCAGCGGTGGGTCATGCGAAGCAGCGCCGCTACCAGAACCGCTACATCGGCATCACCGAGCCGGGCATCATCGCCGCGGAGTCGCCGAACCCGATCGTCAACCACCTGGTGATCATGCCGGACATCGAGAAGCGCCTTGAGGCCTTCGTTCGCGTCGGCCACGGCATCATCGTGTTCCCGGGAGGCGTCGGCACCGCCGAGGAGATCCTCTATCTGCTCGGCATCCTGCTGCACCCGGACAATGCCCACCTGCCGTTCCCGCTGGTGTTCACCGGGCCCAAGGAGTCGGCGGCCTACTTCGAGCAGATCGACCACTTCCTGCGGCTGACCCTGGGTGACGCCGCTGCCGAGCGCTACAAGATCATCGTTGACGATCCGCGCGAGGTCGCGCGCTACATGGAGCGCGGCCTGGCGAAGGTGCGCGAGCACCGGCTCGACACCAAGGACGCGTTCTTCTTCAACTGGGCGCTGAAGATCCAGCCCGAGTTCCAGCACCCCTTCGCGCCGACCCACGAGAACATGGCTCGCCTCAATCTGCACCGCGACCAGCCTGCGCACCTGTTGGCCGCCGACCTGCGCCGCGCGTTCTCGGGCATCGTCGCCGGCAACGTCAAGGAAGAGGGCATGCGCGCCATCGAGGCCCACGGCCCCTACGTGATCGACGGCGAGCCCGAGATCATGCGTGCGCTTGACGCGCTCCTGCGCGCTTTCGTCGAGCAGCGGCGCATGAAGATGAGCGGGGAGTACAAGCCCTGTTATCGCGTCGGCTGAGCCGACGCGACGGGATTGGGGAGTCGGGATTCGGGATTCGTCCGACGGGATGTCGGTCGAGTCCTGCCTTGAGGTGACGCTCCGCCAGACCGCCCGTAGCGCATTGAAAATGCCGGGCTCGTGGATGCTCAGGTCGACGTGTGCCGGAGAGGGGCTCCAAGGCCTCGCCGCGGCAGCTGATGCGGCTCCTGCGAATCCCGAATCCCCAATCCCGAATCCCGCCGCAAAGCGGCCTCAGTCGCCGCGGATGATCCCCGGCCCCTTGCCCGCGGTCTTCTCGTAGACGCCCTTGCCGATCTTGCGGTACTGGGTGAAGCCGGCCTCGCCGATCGTCTTCTCGCGCAGCAGGTGGGCGCCGCCGATGGCCAGCGCGGGCGCGCCGATCTGCTGCTGCACCGGCGCGCCGCACTTGGGGCAGGCCGAAAGCGGCGGCTCGGACAGCTTCTGCAGCTGGTCGAAGCCGTCGCGGCAGTGCGCGCAGCCGGCCTCGCCGCTGGCGCGGTATTCGAAGATGGGCATGGCGGTCTCCGCGGGTTCGATGTTCCGCAGGGTGGGGGTCGCAGCGGCGCGCAGCAAGCCGCCGGCTGGGCTGCAGGCACAAAAAACCCCGCACGATGGCGGGGTTGATTGCTTCACGCAGGCGCGGATGGTCGGGGAGACAGGATTTGAACCTGCGACTTCTACGTCCCGAACGTAGCGCTCTACCAGGCTGAGCTACACCCCGATCTTGGCACCGCGTGAGAGCCGCGCATCATACGGGCCTCACGCGCGCTGCGCAAGATGGTCGTGAGGCAAGGGCGCCAAACTGGTAGCCTGTGCCGCCTCTGGCGAGGCCTGGTGAGGCCCGCCGCACCGTTTTTGGAGCCCGCCTTGATCAAGCCCCGCACCGTGCCCGGCGTCCTCGAGCTGCTGCCTCGCGACCAGATCGCCTTCCAGCGCATGCTCGACATCATTCGCGACAACTACGAGCGCTTCGGCTTCCTGCCGGTCGAGACCCCGGTGATGGAGCTCTCCGAGGTGCTGCTGACCAAGTCCGGCGGCGAGACCGAGCGGCAGGTCTATTTCGTGCAGAGCACCGGCGCGCTGGAGAAGGCCGAGTCCGGCCAGCTGCCCGAGCAGGCCCTGCGCTTCGACCTCACCGTGCCGCTGGCGCGCTACGTCGCCGAGCACGAGCACGAGCTGCACTTCCCCTTCCGGCGCTACCAGATCCAGCGCGTCTACCGCGGCGAGCGCGCCCAGCGCGGGCGCTTCCGCGAGTTCTACCAGTGCGACATCGATGTGATCGGCAAGGACGCGCTGTCGGTGCGCTTCGATGCCGAGCTGCCGGCAGTGATCTACTCGGTCTTCAGCGATCTCGCGATCGGCGCCTTCACCATCCAGATCAACAACCGCAAGCTGATGCGCGGCTTCTTCGAAGGCCTCGGCGTCGCCGACCCCGAGCAGCAGGGCGCGGTGCTGCGCGAGGTCGACAAGCTCGACAAGCGCGGGCCGGACTACGTGCGCGAGACGCTGACCGGCGAGGGCTTCGGGCTCGCTGCTGATGCTGTCGAGAAGATCCTCGAGTTCGTTGGCATCCGCTCCTCCGGCCACACCGATGCGCTGGCCCAGCTCGACCGCCTGGGGCAGGGCAGCGAGACCTTCAACCAGGGCATCGCCGAGCTGCGCGAAGTGCTGGAGCTGGTGCGCGCCTTCGGCGTGCCCGAGGCCAACTACGCGATCAACCTGTCGATCGCCCGCGGTCTCGACTACTACACCGGCACCGTCTACGAGACCACGCTCAACGACTACCCGCAGATCGGCTCGATCTGCTCGGGCGGCCGCTACGAGAACCTGGCCGGGCAGTACACCAAGTCGCACCTGCCGGGCGTGGGTATCTCGATCGGCGCCTCCCGACTGTTCTGGCAGCTGCGCGAGGCCGGGCTGATCGAGTCGGCGGAGAGCAGCGTCGAGGTGCTGGTGGCGCAGATGGACGAGATGCGTCTGCCGGACTATCTGAAGCTCGCTTCGGAGCTGCGCCGCGCCGGCATCAATGCCGAGGTGCAGCTGGAGCCGCGCAAGGTCGCCAAGCAGTTCCAGTACGCCGATCGCGCCGGCATCCGCTTCGTGCTGCTGCTGGGCGAGGACGAGGCCGCGCGCGGCGTTGTCTCGGTCAAGGACATGCGCAAGCAGGAGCAGTTCGAGGTGCCGCGCGAAGACCTCGTGCGTGCGCTTCGCGTCGAGCTGGAGCAGGCCCGCGCCATGGCCGGTCGAGGCAGCCACGGCGGCTGAGTCATCGAGGGTACCGGCCTACGCTCGCGCGGGCCCTGCTCAGGTCCAGAGTCGCGTCATCAGGTCGACGACCTCGCTCGACAGCAGGGCCGAGGCGGTGATCGTGACGAGGCCAAGCCCCCAGGCGACGAGCTGCAGAGCGCCGTCGCGCTCGACCAGGGCCAGCGCGTACAGCACCAGCAGCAGGCCGAAGGGGTAGTTGGTCAGCGGAATCGGCAGTGACAGCAGAATACCCAGCAGGATCAGCTGGGCGCCGGTGAACACGGTCGCCCAGAGACGCGTTGCCAGCCCGTTCAGGCGCGGCTTGCAGAGGCGCTCGATCCGCCGCAGCACGCCGCCCATCTTCGCGTTGAAACCGTCGAGGCGAGTGCGCGGCACGGTTTTCCCGCGCCAGCGCTTGGGCAGCCAGGGCTGGCGTCGGGCGAACAGCATCTGCAGGCCGAGAATCGACACCAGCGGGCCGCTGATCGCGCCGACGCCGAAGGGCAGGGGCAGGAAGGCCGGCATGATCGCCAGCAGCAGGGCTGCCCCGAACGCGCGCCGACCAAAGGCTGTGAGGATCGTGTCGAAGCTGGGGTCGGCGTCACCTGCGGCGAGTTCGCGCAGGATCTGGCTGGTGCTGGGGGCGCTGGAGGGCTGCATGGCACGTCAAGCTGGCAAGCGCTCACTTTACCGGGCCTGAGTCCGCGTGGTGCCGCGCGACATCGCGTTCGCGCAAGCCGCGGCCGAAGCTGGGTGTGCGGTGTCTGAACGGCAGCTCGAATCGGGCGCCGATGAAAGCCTTCGTGTTGTAACGTGGCGCGCCGACGCCGCGTGCGTCCCCCTCGAGGATCCGGTCTGCCGCGCAGGCCCCAAGGAGTGCAGATGTCGCTGGTAGCGGGAGGCCACACCCTGAAGAAGTACGACGAGGACCTCGCGACCCTGCGTGACCTCGTCATCAAGATGGGCGCGGGCGTCGAGGAGCAGCTGCGTCTCGGCATGCGCGCGCTCGAGATGCGCGACATGGAGCTGGCCGAGCGCGTGGTCGAGGGCGATCGCCAGATCGACCGCTACGAGCTCCGCGCCGACGAGGAGATCGCCCAGCTGATCGCCCTGCGCGCGCCGCTCGGCGTGGACCTGCGAACGATCCTGGCCCTGTCGAAGACGGTCAATGACCTCGAGCGGATCGGCGACGAATCGAAGAAGCTGGCCAAGATCGCGCAGCGCCTGATGGATGCCAGCGGCGATCGCGTCGAAGTGCCGATGGTCGCCGAGATCGGCGGGCTCGCGAAGATCTCGGCCAGCATGCTGCGCGGCGCGCTGGATGCGCTGGTGCGGCTGGATCTGGAAGAGGCCGAGCGCACCCGCCGCGACGACGACCGCTTGGACAAGGCCTACAAGGCCAGCGTCTCCCAGCTCACCCAGCTGATGTCGGACAACCCGGCCGCGGTGGCGCCTGGCGTGCAGGCCCTGTTCGCGCTGAAGTCGCTGGAGCGGATCGGCGACCACGCGAAGAACATCGCCGGCTACGTGTTCTATCTGGTCGAAGGCCGCGATGTGCGGCACCCGAAAGCCCGCCTGATGGCGGAGAGCTGAAGCTCGGGGACGCTCGCAGCCGGCGCGGTACAGCGCCGGCGTGCGGCTATCTCAGAACAGGTCGCCGCCGGCCGAGAGGGCGCGCTCCATGCGGTCGCCGAGGCCGCCGATCTCGAGGATCAGGCGATCCAGCTCGGCCGCGGTCAGTCCCTGCAGCGGGCGGTTCTCGCAGAGCTGCAGGTAGGTCAGCCCGTCGAGTTCGGAGATCGCGAGATAGCCGACGCGCTGCTCCCAGTTGAACGCCAGGGCACGCTTGGCGTCGAGCCCGGTGGTCGGCGCCAGCGCGGTGCTGACGCGCAGGAACTTGCGGCCGTCCTCGTCTTCGAGCTCGGTCAGGAACAGGCCTTGATGGCGAGCGCCATGGTTCAGGGTCAGCTCGATGCCGACCAGATACGGCTCGCTGCGCGAGACCGTGTAGTGGGAGGCGGCGTGGGCGCGGACCTGTTCGAAGTTCTGCATGGCGGGAGCGGCATCTGGAAGCGGAGCCGTATGCTACCAGCCTGATCGCTGACGCCCGAGCCTGCGCCCATGCCTGACCGCCCTGCGAGCGCCGACCTGCCTGATGCGATGGCGCGCCGGGCGGCGATTCTCGGCGCCGTGCGTGCCATCCCGCGGGGCGAGGTGCGTTCTTACGCGGAGGTCGCGCGGGCGGCCGGCTGGCCGCGGCATGCGCGGCTGGTGGCGCGGCTGCTGTCGGAGTCGGAAGCGCTGGATCTGCCTTGGCACCGCGTGCTGCGCGCCGACGGTTGCATCGCTTTTCCGAAGGACTCGCCGGCCTGGCGCGAGCAGACTCGGCGCCTGCGCGCGGAAGGGGTGAGCGTCGTCGACGGACGGGCGCGTCGCCCGGCCCGCCGGGCAAGGCCCGAAGCCACGCTGGATGCGGCCCTGTGGGGTGATGCTTAGGCCGCGTCTGCTGCCGTGAGACCGCGACTGCACGCGCGTCGAGCGGCGCGCGCGTGAGGTGCGTGCGCAGGTCTCAAGGCCGGCTGGCGTCTGACAGGCCCGGCGGCGTCAGGAGTTCGGGTGGCAGATCAGCGAGTACGCCCGCGACATTGTGCAGGAAGTCGCTCTGCGCCGAAGACTTGCGCCACACCAGAGCGATCTGCCGGCTCGGGCGGGAGTCGGTAAAGCTCAGCAGGCGCACGGTTTCCGAGCGTGGCACCGGTGGCTGCACGGCCAGCAGCGGCAGCAGCGTCACGCCCACGCCCGCCGCAACCATTTGCCGCAGCGTTTCCAGGCTGGTGGCGCGGAAGCCATCCTTCTCGCTGGCGCCGGCCAGGTGGCAGACATCCAAGGCCTGGTCGCGCAGACAATGGCCGTCATCCAGCAGCAGCAGGCGCTCGTCGGCGATGGTGTCGAGCCCCAGACGCTGCGTGTCCGCGAGCGGATGGGTCGAGGGCACGGCCAGCACGAAGGGCTCCTCGAACAGCAGCTCCGTGTGCAGTTGCTCTTCGTGCAGGGGCAGCGCCAGCACGGCGGCGTCGATCCGACCCTCCTGCAGCAGCTGCAGGAGGATTTCGGTCTTCTCCTCGGTCAGCAGCAGCTCGACCCGCGGAAAGCGCTGGCGCAACTTCGGCACCACGTGCGGCAGCAGGTAGGGGCCCAGCGTGGGGAAGATACCCAGCCTGAGCGTGCCGGATTCGGGATCCAGGCTGCGCCGGGCGATCGCCCGGATCTGTTCGATCTCGTGCAGCACCACGCGGGCACGCTGCGCGATTTCGGCGCCGGCCTCGGTCAGCATGACCTTGCGCGGTGCGCGTTCGACCAGAGTTACGCCCAGCTCGTCTTCGATCTTCTTGATCTGGGTGGACAGGGTTGGCTGACTCACGAAGCAGGCGTCGGCGGCGCGTCCAAAGTGGCGCAGCTCAGCCAGCGCCACGAAGTAGCGGAGGTCGCGAAGGTTCATGGGCTGGTCCGGCGATTTCTATAGATCCGTTAGATCGACAATCTACCTGCTATATCTTCAGTCAATCAATTGCGGTCGGTCGGCGCCGGGAGCTCTTCGGCCGCGGCCCGCAAACACACGGGGCCCGCCGAGGGCGGGCCCCGTGTCCTTGAAACGCGTTCAGCGCGCGGCGTTGGCGTTCATCACCGAATTGCGCGAGGCGTCCAGGTACTGGGCAGGGTCGCGCATACCGTTGGTGTGGCACTGGCCGCTGACGTGGCCGCGGTTGATACCGCCCGGCAGCTGGGCATAGCTGCGCTCGACGGTGCCGTCCTCGGGGTCACTCAGCACCAGATCCGAGGCGAAGTTGCAGTAGTCGTTGGTGTACCAGTTGGTCGTGCGGAACGCGGTGCTGTAGTAGTTGACCTGGCCTCGCGCCCAGCTCGGGATGCCGGCCAGCCAGCTTGCCGCTCCGCTGTAGGTGAGGTTGCTGTTGGTGCCGCAGCCCACCCCGAAAATGCCGCCCAGCGCGGCCAGCACGCCGGCGAGGTTGGTGCCCTGGTAGGGGGTGCCGACTGACTGCATCCGGCGCGCACCCACCGCATTGTCGAGGCCGCTCCAGTAATAGGTGTAGAGATGCAGGGAGGCCGCGCCGCCTTGACTGTGGGCCACCGTACCGAACGAGTTCCAGGTCGCTCCGAAGTCGCGGATCCGGCGGGCGAACTCGTCATGACTGCGGTTCTGGTTGGCGTCGAGGAAGGTCGAGGAATTGCTGAACTGGCTGGCCGGCCAAACGCCGCCCGAGCAGTAGCCGTGGACGAGGATCAGCCGGCTGCCCACGCCTTTGCGGTCCAGTTCGGCGGGGCGCGGGCCCTGGGTCATCAGCGGATCGACCTGCAGTTCGCCGGCGGTGTACTTGCGGGCCGACAGGCTCATCGCCAGGGGCAGCCGCTCGGCTTTCGCCAACGAGACGAAGTGGTTCGGGTCCTCGATCCGCAAATGGCGCAGCTCGAAGGGCCCGCGAGCGCCGGCTTTGGCCACCCAGCGTTCATCGAAGCCCAGCTCGATGGCGCCGCCGGTGATCTCGACCATGCCGCCGACCCAGGCGATCGCAACCTCAGCCCCCTCGGCGTCGCGGCCCCAGACCTCGCCGATCGCGCGGTAGTGGCCGCCCTTCTTCGCCGAGTCGACCGGCACCCGCAGGGCCAGCCGCGAGGGGCCGCCGGACTTCGCCAGAGACGCGCTGGCCGCACGGCCGATGCGCAGGTCCGACTCCACGACGGGAATGACGTGCTCGGCGGTGCGGATCAGGGCGGTGCCGTCTGCGCTGCGGCCCTTGACCAGCACCTGCGCGTTCAGAAGGCCTGCATTGCCGGCATCGAAGAGGCCGCCGTACAGCCCGTCGCCGGCCGCCCCATCGGCGTGCAGGCCGTCGTCGAACATGGCGATCTTTTCGACCGTGCCGTCGGCGCGGGTCAGCCGGATCGAGGCCTCTTCCACCGTGCCCGCCTGATGGCCCAGCACCACGCCTGACTTGCCGAGCGCGGTCAGTTGTGCGGTCAGGCCGATGCGGCCGCCGGCGAGGTAGTCGAGGTGACTCGGATGCGAGGCCAGTTCGGTGCCGGAGTCGCCCTCGATCAGCAGGAAGCCCTGCTTTCGTGCGCCGGCTTCGGCGGAGATTTCAAGAGACCAGCCGCCCTTCTGCAGGCGACCGAACTGGTAAAGCTCAGAGGTGAAACGCTCGCCCTCCAAGCCGAACTCGCCCGGCTGGGCGCGCTCGGCCAGCTGTGCGGCCTTGTACAGCGTGCCGGAGGGGCCGCGCAGGCCCAGCTCCCAGCCGTGGTCTTCGCCGGCCAGCAGCAGCACCTGCAGCTCTGGGCGCTCGACCGGCAGGGCCATCCGCCAGCTCAGACGGCCGGATTTCTCCGCGCTGAGTTTGACCGGAATCAGCGCCGACTTCGAATGGATCGCGGCGGCGGCCGGCGAGGGCGCGCGCATCTGCGCGATCTCCGAGGGCGGGCCTGCCAGCTGCTTGAAGGCCGGCGAGGCGATGGCAGGCAGTGCGGATCCGAGCAGCAGTGAGGCGGCGCAGAGCGCCAGAGGCTTCAACTTCATTGGTTCCCTCCCCAGGGAATGATTGCGACGCGGGCAAGAGGCCAGCGGCGTGCGGCGCACCGAGGGCGGCAGCTGGATCGCTGTCGTTCTCCTCCCCTACGCCCGCGCACGGAGGCTAGGGCCAAACGGCGGCTGAACGCATCCTGCACTGCAGCGAAGCCGGGCCGGTTCGGCCCGCGATGGGGCGCGCGCTACACTGCGGGGATGGACATCCTGCTCGCCAATCCCCGCGGCTTCTGCGCCGGCGTCGACCGCGCCATCGAGATCGTCAAGCGTGCGCTGGAACTCTTCGGCGCCCCCATCTACGTGCGCCATGAGGTGGTGCACAACCGCTACGTGGTCGAGGACCTGCGCGCGCGCGGTGCCGTCTTCGTCGAGGAGCTCGACCAGGTGCCGGACGGTGCCACGGTGATCTTCAGCGCCCACGGGGTTTCGCAGGCGGTGCGTGGTGAAGCCGCGCGCCGCGGCCTCAAGGTGTTCGACGCCACCTGTCCGCTGGTGACCAAGGTGCATATGGAAGTCGCCCAGCACTGCCGCGCCGGCCGTGACGTGGTGCTGATCGGCCATGCCGGCCACCCCGAGGTCGAGGGCACCATGGGCCAGTGGAACGCCGACAGCGCCGGCGGCTGCATCTACCTCGTCGAGGACGTGGCCGATGTCGCCCGGCTTGAGGTCGGGCAGCCCGAAAACCTGGCCTACACCACGCAGACCACGCTGTCGGTGGATGACACCCGCAGCATCATCGAAGCCCTGCGCGAGCGCTTCCCGGCCATTGTCGGCCCGCGCAAAGACGACATCTGCTACGCCACCCAGAACCGGCAGGACGCGGTGCGTCGGCTGGCGGCGGAATGCGATTTGCTGCTGGTGGTGGGCTCGGTCAACAGCTCGAACTCGAACCGGCTGCGTGAGTTGGCCGAGAAACAGGGCGTGGTCGCCTACCTGATCGATGGCGCCGAGCACATCGATCCCGCGTGGCTGGCCGGGCGCCAGCGCATCGGCCTGACCGCCGGAGCCTCCGCGCCTGAGCTGCTGGTGCAGGGCGTGGTGGATCGCCTGCGCGAGCTGGGCGCCAGCGGCGTCCGTCAGCTCGACGGCGAGCCCGAGAACGTTATCTTCGCCCTGCCCAAGGAACTGCGGGTGACCCTCGTCGCCTGATTCTGGCGGGACGCGTGCGTTGACCCGGTGCGCCGACCTGCCTAAACTTGGCGGCTCTTTCGCCGGAATAGCTCAGTTGGTAGAGCGGCGCATTCGTAATGCGTAGGTCGCAGGTTCGACTCCTGTTTCCGGCACCAGTAAACCAGACGGCCGCCTCGCTTTACGCAGGCGGCCGTTTGTTTTTGCTGGTCTGCGCCCTGCAGGACGCCGGCGGAGCTCAGTCCGAGGAGGCGTTCGCGGGCGGAAACACCCGCACCCGCTGGACCACATTGTCGCCGGTCGCCTCGATGCGGATCCGGAGGCCCTCGATCTCGAGCTCGGTACCGACGGAGGGCAGATCCTCGAGCCGCGCCACGATCAGCCCGCTCAGCGTGCTGAATTCATCCGTGGGCAGCGCCCAGTCGAGATGACGGTTCAACGTATGCAGAGGGGTGCGGCCGTCGATCAGCAGGCTGCCGTCGGGGTTGTGCAGGATGCGCCGGGTGTTCTGGCCGGGCGCGCTGACGAAGTCGCCGACGATCTCTTCGAGAATGTCCGGCAGTGTCACCAGGCCAACGATGTCGCCGTACTCGTCGACGACCAGGCCCACGCGGCGCTTGACCCGCTGGAACTCCAGCATCTGCTGGGTCAGCGGCGTGCCCTCCGGCACGAAATAGGGCTTGCGCAGCAGCGACTCGACGTACTCGGCGTTCAGTCGCGCCGCCGGGGTGCCCAGCAGGTTGCGCAGGTGCAAGATGCCGATCACCTGGTCGACGCTGCCGCGGTAGACCGGGGCCCGGCTGTAGGGAAAGCCCGCAAGTCGGCTGCGCAGTTCCTCGGGGCTCGACTCAAGGTCGATGCCCTCGATCTCGTTGCGCGGGACCATGATGTCCTCGACCCGGGCTTCCTCGAGGGCGAGGATGTTGAGGAGCATCTGCCGATGTTTGTCCGGGATCATGCGCCCGCCTTCCTCAAGAAGCGTGCGCAATTCAGCCGCTGACAGGGCGTGTGCATCGCCCTTCGCTTCGCGATGGCCTGCCAGCCACAGCACCGCCGAGGCCAGGCTGTTCACCAGGCGGACCAGCGGCATGGAAAGACGGAGCATCGGCCACAGGACATACGACGCTGGCAGCGCCACGCGCTCGGGCTTGAGCGCCGCCAGCGTCTTCGGGGCAACTTCCGAGAAGATGAGAACGACAACCGTGAGCGTGGCAGTGCCTATCAGCACCCCGGCCTGTCCTGCGATCCTCACGAACGCGATAGTGGCGATCGCCGAGGCGGAAATATTGACGAAGTTGTTGCCCAGCAGGATCAGACCGATCAGTCGTTCGGGGTGCTCCAGCAGCCGCTGCGCCAGACGCGCCCCGCGGCTGCCCTCGCGCGCCAGGTGCATCAACCGGTAGCGGTTGATCGACATCAGTGCCGTCTCCGAGCCGGAGAAAAAGGCCGAAAAGACCAGCAGGACGCCGAGGGCGGAGAACAGCAGGCTTAGGGGTATGTCGTCCATGCGTGAGCTGGGGCTGGCAGCGCGAAGAGAGGCGCCGCCGACCATTGGGGGCACCGGATTGTGGCAGAAAGCCGGATCACCCGCCCCGGAGTTCCGGGCCTGGGAACGCGGGCGCCGCCACGCCGAGGCGGATGCAGTGGGCCGGTCTCACCGCCTGCGACCGCGGGCTTGTTAGATTGCGCCCCCGGCGCCGATCAGGAATCCCGCGTGGCCAAGTCGAAGATCGCCTACGTCTGCAGCGAATGCGGCGGCAACTCCAGCAAGTGGCAGGGGCAGTGCCCGGACTGCGGCGCCTGGAACACGCTCACCGAGTTCGTCGAGACGCCCGCCGCGGCGGCCACGCGGCGGGCGGGCTATGCCGGCGGTGGCCTGCAGGCCAAGGTCACGCGGCTCGACCAGGTGCCGCAGGGCGTGGAGTCGCGGACCGAGGTCGGCATCGGCGAGTTCGACCGGGTGCTCGGCGGTGGCCTGGTCGATGGCTCGGTGGTGCTGATCGGCGGCGACCCCGGCATCGGCAAGTCGACCCTCCTGCTGCAGACCCTCGACGCGCTGGGCAGCCGCCTGCCTGGGCTCTACGTCACCGGCGAGGAAAGCCTGGGCCAGGTGGCCAATCGCGCCTCGCGCCTGGGCCTCTCGCTGCCGGGCCTGAACTGCCTGACCGAAACCTGCGTCGAGCGCATCGTCCAGCACCTCAATGCCGAGAAGCCGCGTCTGGCGGTGATCGACTCGATCCAGACCATCCACTCCGAGCAGCTGCCGGCCGCACCCGGTTCGGTCAGCCAGGTGCGCGAGTCGGCGGCGCGGCTGGTGCGCCATGCCAAGGAACAGGGCACCAGCATCTTCCTCGTCGGGCATGTCACCAAAGAGGGCGGCATCGCTGGCCCGCGCGTGCTGGAGCACATGGTCGACGCGGTGCTGTATTTCGAGGGCGAGTCAGGCAGCCGCTTCCGCGTGCTGCGCGCCTTCAAGAACCGCTTCGGCGCGGTGAACGAGCTGGGCGTGTTCGCGATGGGCGATCGCGGCCTGCGCGAGGTGCCCAACCCCTCGGCCATGTTCCTCTCCGGCACCCTGGCCGAGACCCCCGGCAGCATCGTCATGGTCACCCGCGAGGGCACCCGTCCGCTGCTGGTCGAGGTGCAGGCCCTGGTCGACCAGAGCTCGCTGTCCAACCCGCGCCGGGTGTCGCTGGGCCTTGAGCAGAATCGTCTGGCCATGCTGCTGGCGGTGCTGCACCGCCACGGCGGGCTGGCGGTGTTCGGCCAGGACGTGTTCGTCAACGTGGTCGGCGGCATCCGCGTGCAGGAGACCGCGGCCGACCTGCCGGTTCTGCTGGCGGTGCTATCGTCCTACCGCAACCGCGCGCTGGCCGAGAAGACGATTTCCTTCGGCGAAGTTGGCCTGTCCGGCGAGATACGTCCGGTGCCCAATGGCGAAGAGCGCCTGCGCGAGGCGGCCAGCCACGGCTTCCGCCGGGCGATCGTGCCCAAGGCGAATCTTCCGCGGCGCGGCAGCATCAAGGACATGGAGGTGATCGGCGTGGAGCGGCTGTCGCAGGCGCTGGAGGCCGCCGACTGAAAGAGGGCGGCCTAGGCCACGCCCAGCGCCGACAGCTCGCGGTTCAGCAGCTCGGCGTTGCCGAGGTTGAGCTCGATGGTCCGCTTCAAGCGGAGGAAGCTGTCGAGGTCGATGCGCTCGCAGCTGAAGCCGGCGGCGGCGTTGTCGAGCCGGGCGAGGCTGACTGCCATCGCGATCATCGGCCCGCCATCCAGGCGCACATCCAGGCGGTAGCGGCTGCCGATGCGGCCGTCGAAGCCGAGTGGCCGCGCGACCAGGGCGCCGCGGATGGCGAGATCGATCAGCTGTGACTGCCACATGGCCGAGCCCGAATAGATGCGCACCGCGCCCTCGAGCGGGAAGCGGCTGTAGCGCCGTCCGTGATCGGCGCGCGTCGAAGCGGGGAGGGAGCTCATGCGCGGGCCAGCACCAGTTCAAGCACGAATTTGCTGCCGAAGAACGCCAGCAGCAGCAGGCCCATGGCAAGCAGGGTCAGACGAACGGCACGTTGGCCACGCCAGCCGAAGCGATGGCGGCCGAACAGCAGTGCTCCCAGCACGGCCCATGACAGCACCGAGAGCACGGTCTTGTGGGCGAGGTGCTGGGCCAGCAGGTTCTCGACGAAGAGCACGCCGCTGACCAGGGTCAGCGCCAGCAGCACAAAGCAGGCCCAGAGGATGCGGAACAGCAGCGCCTCGGTCTGGATCAGCGGCGGTAATCCGCGCGTCAGCGCGGACGGCCGGCGGTTGCGGAGCCCGCGCTCCTGCAGCCAGAGCAGGGCGGCGAGCAGTGTGGCCACGCTCATCGTCGCGTAGGCCAGAAGGGCAGTCCACGCGTGCAGCTGCAGCTGCCAGCTCAGGCTGGCGGCGGTCTGCGCTGGCAGCAGCGCATAGGGCAAGGCCGCCAGCGCCGCCAGCGGCATCACCACCACCTGGAGAGCGTGCATCTTCCGGAGCAGCCCGTCGGTCAGGGTAAGCACGCCCATGCCCAAACCCACCAGCGACAGCGCCGCGAAGAAATGCAGCTCGGGGCCGCCCTGTTCCCAGGTGCGAAGGGCGTAGCCGATGGCGTGCAGATCGACCGCCACGAGCCCGGCCAGGAAGGGCAGGCGGCTGCTGGTCGAGCGGCTGCGCTCGCGCAGCGCCAGCAGAGCGGCGGCGAGATAGCACAGGGCGGCCAGCAGCTGGAAAAGAAGGGCGAGCATGGCGCGCAAGTGTGGCATACGCGCGCCGCCGCCGGCTGGCCAGACGCGGCTTGGCTATACTTGCGGGTCACCCAGCAAGTCGGCACCGCCCATGTTCGAGTCACTGAGCCAGCGTCTCTCCGCCACTGTCCAGCGCCTGCGCGGCCGCGGTCGACTGTCCGAGGAGAACATCCGCGAAGCCCTGCGCGACGTCCGCATGGCCCTGCTCGAGGCCGATGTCGCGCTGCCGGTGGTGCAGGCCCTGATCCAGCGCATCAAGGTGCGGGCGGTCGGCCAGGAGGTGGCCAAGAGCCTCACGCCCGGCCAGGCGCTCATCAAAGTGGTGCGCGACGAGCTGACCCTGGTGATGGGCGCGCAGAGCGCCGAGCTCAACCTCAACGTGCCGGCGCCGGCGGTAATCCTGATGGCCGGCCTGCAGGGCGCGGGCAAGACCACCACGGTCGGCAAGCTCGCCAAACACCTCAAGGAGCGCCGCAAGAAGAAGGTGATGGTGGTCAGCTGCGACGTCTACCGCCCTGCGGCGATCCAGCAGCTGCAGACCTTGGCCGGCCAGGTCGACGCCATCTTCCATCCCAGCACGCCCGACCAGAGTCCGCGCCAGATCGCGGCCGCCGCCATCGATGCCGCGCGGAAGCAGTACGTCGATGTGCTGCTGGTCGACACCGCCGGCCGCCTCGCCATCGACGAGGCGATGATGGCCGAGATCAAGGACCTCCACGCGGCGGTGAGCCCGGTCGAAACTCTGTTCGTGGTCGACGCGATGACCGGCCAGGACGCCGCCAACACCGCCAAGGCCTTCAGCGAGGCCCTGCCCCTGACCGGCGTCGTGCTCACCAAAACCGACGGCGACGCCCGCGGCGGCGCGGCGCTCAGCGTGCGCTACATCACCGGGAAGCCGATCAAATTCATCGGCGTCGGCGAGAAGCCCGATGGCTTGGACGTGTTCCATCCCGACCGCGTGGCGAGCCGCATCCTCGACATGGGCGACGTGCTGTCGCTGGTCGAGGAGGTGGAGCGCAAGGTGGATCAGGAGAAGGCTGCCAAGCTGGCCGAGAAGGTCGCCAAGGGCAAGAAGTTCGACCTGAACGACATGCGCGACCAGCTGGAGCAGATGCAGAGCATGGGTGGGCTGTCCAGCCTGCTCGACAAGCTGCCGGGCATGGGCGCCATCCCCGAACAGGTCAAGAGCCGGGTCAACGACCGTGAGGTCGTCCGCATGGTCGCCATCATCAACTCGATGACTCCGAAGGAGCGCCGCTTCCCGGCGACCCTGAACGGTTCCCGGCGTGCCCGCATCGCCCGCGGTTCGGGCACCCAGCCCGCGGACGTCAACAAGCTGCTGAAGCAGTTCCAGCAGATGGAAAAGATGATGTCCAAGCTGGGCTCGGGCGGCTTGAAGGGCATGATGCGCGGCATGAAGGGCATGCTCGGCGGTCGCGGCCCGGGCGGCATGCCGTTGCGCTGATCTGGCGCCCCGCAGGAGCGAGAATCAGCTTCGCTAGCACCCCAGACCGTGGTGACACTTTGACATCCGACCGGTCGCGGTTATTATTGCGCGTTCACTTGGGCGCTTCGCGCCCGACCATCACCCAAGAACTACAGAGCAATCGACCATGGTCAAGATCCGTCTGACCCGCGGTGGCGCCAAGAAGCGTCCCTTCTACCACGTCATCGTGACCGACGAGCGCAACAAGCGCGACGGCCGCGCCATCGAGCGTGTGGGTTTCTACAACCCCGTCGCCGCTGGCAACGACCCGCGCCTGCAGCTGGACATCGCCCGCATCGACCATTGGGTCGGCAACGGCGCGCAGATGAGCGACAAGGTCCGCTCGCTGTACAAGGAAGCCAGCCGCGCGCCTGCGGCGGCCTGATTCCTTGCGGGTGCGACGCGCATGACCGGGTCGGGCGAAGTCCCCGCCGAGTCCGCTGAGCGTCGCGTCCTGATGGGGCGTGTCGTAGGCGTGTTCGGCGTCCGCGGCTGGCTCAAGATCGAGTCGTACAGTGAGCCGCGCGACCGCATTTTCCGCTACCGTCCTTGGCTGATGGGTCGAAGCGGCTCGCTGCGCGAGATCCTGCCCCGCGAGCTGCGCGAGCAGGGCAAGATCGTCGTGGTACAGCTGCCCGGCTGCGACACGGTCGAGCAGGCGGAGTCGCTGCTGGGCGAGGAGATCTGGGTGCGGCGTTCCTCGCTGCCCCCGCCCGCCCCCGGCGAATATTACTGGATCGACCTCGAAGGCCTGGGCGTGGTCACCACCGAGGGTGTCGAGCTCGGTCGGATTTCGCACATGATCGCCACCGGCGCCAACGACGTCATGGTGGTGCGCGGCGATCGGGAACGTCTGCTGCCCTTCACCCCTGGACACGCAGTGGTGTCCGTCGACTTCGCGGCGGGCCGCGTTGTGGTGGATTGGGACCCGGAGTTCTAGTGCTCGGCCACTCACCTGCGCTGGCTTCGGAGACACGGAGGCGAAATGCGCATCGACGTGCTCAGCCTGTTTCCCGAGTTCTTCGCGACCAGTGCCGAGGTGGGCGTGGTGGGAAGGGCGATCCGGCAGGGATTGCTGGAGTTGCATTGCCATAACCCTCGGGATTTCTCCGAGGACAAGCACCGCCGCGTTGACGACCGCACCTTCGGGGGCGGGCCCGGCATGGTGATGCAGGTGGCGCCGCTGCGGCAGGCTCTGGCGGCGATTCGCGCGCAGGCCGACGAGCCCGCGCTGACCGTGTATCTGAGCCCCCAGGGCGAGCGCCTCACACAGCGTCGGGTGCGTGATTTGGCGGCGCGCCCCAGGCTGTTGCTGGTCTGTGGCCGCTACGAGGGGGTGGATGAGCGGCTGGTTCAGCGCGAAGTCGACCTGGAACTGTCGATCGGCGACTACGTGCTGTCCGGCGGTGAGCTCGCAGCAGCCGTGTTGATCGACGCGGTGGGGAGGCTGCAGGAAGGTGCCTTGAACCGCAGCGAAAGCGCCACCCAGGACAGCTTCGAGGACGGCCTGCTCGACTGCCCGCACTACAGCCGGCCGGAGCATGACGACTACGGTTCCGTGCCTGCGGTGCTGATGTCCGGCGACCACGCCGCCATCGAGCGCTGGCGCCGGAAGCAGGCGCTCGGCCGCACTTGGCTGAGGCGGCCCGATCTGCTGGCGCGTATGCAACTGGGCGCGAAGGACCGCGTCCTGCTGCAAGAATTCCGCCGGGAGCTGGCGGAGCAAAAATAATCGCGCGCGCCCCTGACATGAGCTCGGGTTTCGCGCTAAACTTGTCGACTAACTTTGCCGGTGGGTAGTGTCATGAGCAAGATCAACAAGAACATCATTGCCGAGTTCGAGGCCGCCCAGGCTGCGCGCCAGTTGCCGGACTTTGGCCCGGGCGACACCGTGATCGTCAATGTGAAGGTCAAGGAAGGCAATCGTGAGCGTGTCCAGGCCTATGAAGGCGTGGTCATTGCCAAGCGCAACCGTGGCCTGAACTCCGCGTTCACCGTGCGCAAGATTTCGCACGGCACCGGCGTCGAGCGCGTCTTCCAGAGCCACAGCCCGCTGATCGACTCGGTGGAAGTGAAGCGCCGCGGCAAGGTCCGCGCCGCCAAGCTGTACTACCTGCGCGACCTGGAAGGCAAGGCAGCCCGCATTAAGGAAGACCTGGGCGCTCCGCGCTGAGGATCTTGGCCTTCGCGTTTCGCGCGACGGCTGGCTTCGAGGGCCTGTTCCCTGTTGGGGGACGGGCCCTCGCCGTTTTGTGGTTCGCCCGAGCGCAGGGATAGCCCTGCAGATTCGTGCGCTGTCGCACCGACCCTTTCCCGTGTCACTGGCAGGCTGCCCGGACGCCGCGCAATCCGCTCCTGTCTTCGATGTGGATCGAGGATCTCGCGGCCAGCGCCCGCCAAGAGTTGCTAGACTCAAGAGCTTGCACGTCTTTCTTGAGGTATCGCCTGATGATCAGGATCACTCCGATCGCGCTTGCCGCCCTGGGCCTCATGGCTTCCGGTTTCGCGGCCGCCAACGTTTGCGAAGGCGGCGCTGCGGGCGTCGCCCGCAGTGCGCAGCTGGTGGCCTTGGCTGCAGGCGACGAGGTGTCGGGCGCTTCGGCACACCTTCTCGGCACGCTCCCCAATGAGCAGCTTGCGCTCGGCGCCGTCCTGCTGCGCCGCCAGCTGAGCGCGTGTGGGCCCAGCAATGAGTTCGCGGGCTATGTGCCCAAGACTCAGCACGACAACACGCCTTGGCGCTTCAATGCCGACTCCGGCAAGGGGCTCAGTGCCGCTGAGTTCGATGCTTGGATGAAGAGCCGCGGGGTCCGTGTTGCCCGTGGTCGCAGTGAGCCTGCCGATGCCGAAACCCCTGTGGTTTCGCAGTAGCACGCCGACGAGGCACTGAGACTGCGGCCCGCGCACGCGGGCCGCGCCGTTTTTGAGGCATGCCGACCCGCGTCGGGCTGAAGTCCTCAGGCCTTGGGAGAGCGAGTCGAATCCCGCACCACCAGATGCGGGCTCACCGTGAATGCCGCGGGCGTTTCCCGCGCCTGGGGCCAGTCCTTGGCGAGCAGAAGCCCAGCGGCCTGACGGCCGAGATCGCGTACTGGCAGATGGATCGTGGTCAGCGGCGGCCAGAGTTGGCTTGCCAACGGGCTGTCGTCGTACCCGACCACCGAAAGATCGTCCGGAATGGACAGGCCCATTCGCAGCGCGGCCTTGTAGACGCCTGCCGCCATCTCGTCGTTGCACGCGAAGATTGCCGTCGGTCGCGGCGTTTGCCTCAGCAGCGCCTCGGCGCCAGCGACCCCGGACTCAAACGTGTAGCCGCCTTCATAGACCTGCGACTCCCCCAGGGTGATGCCCCGCTTCGCGAGACCTTCGATGAAGCCGCCCCCGCGTTCGATCGAGCTCCGATAGCGTTTCGGGCCGGTGATCAGGCCGATCTGTCGATGCCCGAGCGACTCGAGGTATTCGGCGACTTCAATGCCAGCCCGCCGGTCGTGCGTCAGCACCATGCGGGTCGGCTCGTCCAGCGGCACCGACGCGATGCGCGCATAGCGCACTCCAAGCTCCCGCAGCGCCTCCGCCAGCGCCTGATCCTCGGACACGCGTGGGATGAGAATCACCCCGTAGAGCTTCTGCCGCTGGACAAACCGCCGGATCCCCTCGATGTAGTCCGCCTGCTGGCTGTCGCAGGGATGCACCACGAGTTCGAAGCCCGAGTCCCGCAGCGCGTCGAGCGCTCCGTACTGCATGTGCACGATGTATTGCGCGGTCGGGTTGTCGAACACCAGACCGATGAGGAAGGAATGTCGGAAGGCCAGGCCCCGCGCCTGCGGATCGGGCGAGTAGCCGAGCTCGGTCATCAGGGCCTGGACTTTCTCGCGCGTGTCGGGATGCACGAGCTCCGAGCCGTTGATGACTCGCGACACGGTCTTCTTCGAAACACCCGTCAACCGCGCGATGTCGTTGATTGTCGTCTTGCCGCTGCCGACCCTCGGGCGCGCTTCAGCGACCGCCCCTTCCCTGATGGGGGTGTCTGCTGCGCGAGTCTTGGGATCGGGGCTGCGACGAGGGCTCATGCCTGGCCTGCGGTGGACATCGGGCCCGGATTCTAGCCTCTCGTGCCTTCGTGGGTTACTTGAGTGCCGCCGGGAGCCAGAGCGACAAGGCGGGGAACAGCGCCACCAGCAGCAGCACCAGCGCCGCAGCGCCATAGAACGGCCAGATGGTCCGCAGGGTCTGGGCAATCTCGATCCGTCCAATGGCAGCGCCGACGAACAGCACCGAGCCCACGGGGGGCGTGATCAGGCCGATACCCCCCGCCAGGATCATCACTACGCCGAAGTGAATGGGATCAATTCCGAAGGCACGGGCCACAGGCAGGAAGATCGGGGTGCAGATCAGGATGAGCGGCGCGAGGTCCATGAAGGTTCCGAGCAGCAGCAGCGCGAGAACGATCATCAGCAGCACCGTGAGCGGTTCGGTGGCGATCGCGCGGAGTGCGTCGACGGCCGCCGCGGGCACCTGCAGATAGGCCAGCAGCCAGCCGAACAGGCCGGCCGAGGCGATCACGAACAGGATGCTGCCGGTGGTGCGCGCCGCATGCATGCAGGCGTCCAGCAGCGCCGGACCCCGCAGCGTGCGGTACGCGAACACGGTGATCAGCAGCGCGTAGACGACGGCAATGGCCGCACTTTCCACCGCGGTGAAAATGCCCGCACGGATACCCACGAAGATGAGGATCACCAGCAGCAGGCCGGGCAGCGCCGACACCAAGCGCATCAGCACCGTGCGGAAGCCGGGAAACGCCTCAACCGCGTAACCGCGACGGCGGGCGATCAGCCATCCGGTGACCATCATCGAGAGTGTCATCAGCAGCGCAGGCACGATCCCCGCGGCGAACAGATCCGCGATGGAGAGGCCGCCACCGGCTGCCGCCGAGAACAGAATGAGGTTGTGCGAGGGCGGCACGAGCAGGGCGACAAGCGCTGCGCTGACGCTCACATTGACCGCGAAGTCGCGATCGAATCCGCGCTTGACCATCTGCGGAATCATGGCGCCGCCCACCGCCGAGACATCGGCGATTGCCGAGCCGGACACGCCGCCGAAGAACAGGTTGGACAGCACGTTGACCTGACCGAGGCCGCCGCGGATGTGCCCCACCAGGCTTCCCGCGAGGCCGATGAGACGCTCGGAGATTCCTCCCCGCAGCATCAGCTCGCCGGTGAAGATGAAGAGGGGAATGGCGATCAATGAGATCGCTCCGGCTCCGGCCGCCAGCTGCTGGGTCGCGAGGATCAGGGGCAGGTCGAGATGCAGTAGGACCACGACGGAGGCAGCGGCCAGCGAATACGCCACTGGCACGCCGGCCATCAGCAGCAGGGCGAAGACGCCGAACAGCAGGGCCACGGCCATCATACGTTCTCCAGCGGGGCGCGCAGCAGCTGCGGGAGCGCGAACAGGCTCATCAGCGCGCCACCCGCGGCAAGTGGGAAGTAGGCGCTGCCTTGCGGCAGCGCTGCGCCGGCCATGCGCACGGCCAGCCCATCCAATCCGAGCTGCACACCGAAGATGGCCAGCAGCAGACCGATGCCGATGACGACCAGCGCGGAGAGTCGCGCGAACACGCGCTGGCCAGCTTCAGGCAAGAGCATCACCAGCAGCGGGAAGCGGAAATGGCTGCGCGCATGCACGCCCGCCGCGGCGCCGAATGCCAGGGTGCTGGTCAGGCAGATCAGGGTCAGCGGCTCCGTCCAGCTTGGGGAGGCGTTCAGGGCGTAGCGCGCCAACACCTGCCAACCCTGGGTCAGGACCATGCCGAACAGGCCGACGGCTGACAGCACGGTGGCCGCGCGAGCCATCGGCGCGAGCGCGCGATCGAGAGTCGTCATCGATGGAAGGCGCTGGCTCATGTCGGAGACTCCGATCGGATCCTGTGGACGAGTGGGGCGACTTCCGGGTGGGCGCCGTATCGCTCCACCACCGGTGCTGCCGCCGCTCGGAACGCCTCGACGTCCACGCTGTTGATCTCGACGCCGGCGGCCGTGATGGCGTCGCGCGCGCGCGCCTCGCCGGCGTCCCAGTGCTCGCGCATGACCGACACCGAGCGGCGGGCCAGATCGCGCAGCAGCGCCTGGTCATCGCGACTGAGGTCGTCGAAGCGGCGTTTCGACATCAGCAGGATGTCGGGGGCGTAGGAATGCTGCGTTTCCGACCAGAAGCGCGCCAGCTCGAACTGGCGGCTGCTGTGGAAGCTGCGCACGTTGTTTTCCGCACCGTCGATCAGTCGGGTTTCGAGGGCGGAGAACACCTCGCCGAAGGGCAGCGGTGTCGGATTGGCGCCCAGCGCCCGCAGCAGATCGAGGAAGATGTCGGATGGCGGAACGCGAAGCTTGAGCCCACGCAGATCGTCCGGTGAGCTCATCGGTCCGCGCGTGTTGTATACGCTGCGCGCGCCGCAGTCGTAGATCGCGAGTCCCACCAGCCCGCGCGCTTCGAAGCCCTGCAGCACGCGTGCGCCGACGTCGCCGTCGATCAGCGCGCGCAGGTGTTCCTTGCTGCGTATCAGATAGGGAAGACCGAGCGCGATCGTCCCCGGCCATCCGTTGTTCAGGGCGCCGGAGTAGACCCGCGTGATGTCGATGGCGCCGTACCGCGCCATGTCGATCTGGTCGTTCTCGCGGCCTAGTTGGCCCGAGTGGTACTGGCGGATGCGCAGGCGGCCGGCGGTCGCCGCTTCCAGCTGCTGGCCCAGCCAGCGCACCGCTTCCACCGTCGGGTAGTCGCCCACATGGACGTCGGTGGCGGTCAGCACGCGACCGTCGGCTGCCATCGTCGGCTGCAGCAGCGCAGTGCCAGCAACGGCGCCGAGGCCGGCGATCAGGTGGCGGCGCTTCGGGTCGTGAATCATTTCGCGCCTCCTGTGGCATGGGGCTGGGCGGGCAGGGCGTGTGCATGCAGTTCGGCGATGCCGTCAAAGACGAGCCGCGCCCGCTGGCCGGCGACGATGTCGTGGATGCCGCTCGCCGCGCCCGTCGAGACCACCATGCCGGCCCTGAGCGGGCGGCCGCGTCGCGCCGCGCGATTCAGCGCGAAGGCGAGCGCCGCCAGCGGACCGCCGGGGAGGCTCATGGCGCCTCCGCGGCCTGCGAACGCTTCGTCCACCCAGGTGGCGCAGGTCAGGCCGCTCCAGTCGCGCGCGCGCCAGTCTTCCACGGCTGGACCCAGGAACACCCCGGCGTTGTTGCCGAAATCCGAGGCCACCACGGCGGGGCCCAGCGCATTAATCGTGGCCAGCGGGCTGCCGGCAAGTTCGATCCCGACGTGCAGCGTGGCGACCAGCGCAGCCGCCTGATCCGGACCGTAGTCGCTGCGACCGGGCTCGGCGTCTTCGCCGAGTACGAAGATGTACTCGGCTTCGACCGCGGCGAAGCCGCCCTCGATGACCCGAAGCTCGGCCGACTCCCCCAAGGCAAGATGGCGCAATTGGCCGGCGAAGACCGGCCCCATCAGGCGATCCTCGCCCATCTGCGTCAGCCAGGCATCGGGAATGCGGCCGACCTTCCAACCGGCGAGGGCGTCCGGCCACAGGCCGATCGCCGCGTCCTGGCGGGCGTAGGCAGTGTCCAGCGTGTCCGGCAGGACGCCGGGATAGTCCGCCAGCGCCCGCGCCGCGAGACGGGCGGCGACGAAGCGCGAAGCGACCTGCAGGCTGGTTTCAGGGGGTTCGAAGTACACGCGCTGTTCGCTCACTCAGGGCTCCCCGGACGGGCTCCGTCGCGGCCGGCAGGCGCGCACGGGACGGGGATGTTGTATAAGGGAAACCGGTGTCATTTTCAACGCGCAGTGCACCAGCGCGAAGCTCATCGCAGAGGAGAGGGAAGGCATGAACATCGAGATCGGCCGCCGCGCGAGGCGTTTCGCGCGCGCGTCGCTGTATGCGCTGGTGCTGATGCTGTCGGCGGGCAGCGCGGGTGCCGAGCCGCAGCAACCCGCGTTTCCGGGCGCTCAGGGGTGGGCGGCGCACACCCCCGGCGGGCGCGGCGGACAGATTCTGCGGGTCACCACGCTCGCCGCTGAGGGGCCAGGCTCGCTGGTCGAGGCGCTGCGTGCGTCCGGGCCGCGGATCGTCGTGTTCGAGGTGGCCGGCGTCATCGACTTCGGTTTGCGCGAGATCCGCGTCGAACAGCCCTATCTCACCGTCGCGGGTCAGACGGCGCCCTCGCCGGGGATCACCACCGTGCGCGGCGGACTCACCATCGCCACCCACGACGTGGTGATCCGCCATCTGCGCATCCGACCGGGCGAGGGCAGGCTGCAGAAGGGCGCCGGTTTCGACATCGACGCCATCACCACGGTGGGCGGCGCGCGTGACGTGATCATCGACCAGAACTCGATGACCTGGGCCACCGACGAGAACCTGTCCGCATCGGGCACGCGCTTCGTCGGGGAGACCCCCGAAGAATGGCGCCGGAACGTCAGCCGCCGCATCACGTTCAGCAACAACCTGCTCGCCGAAGGCCTGGCGCACTCGACCCACGCCAAGGGCGAGCACAGCAAGGGCAGCCTCATCCACGACAACGTCAACGACATCCTGATCGTCGGCAATCTCTACGCGCACAACTACGAGCGCAGCCCGCTGTTCAAGGGCGGCACTCGCGGGCAGTTCATCAACAACCTCATCTACGACCCCGGGCAGCGCGCCGTCCACTACAACCTGATCGCCGAGGAGTGGGTGGGCCGCGACTACCAGACCGGCCAACTGGTGCTGCGCGGCAATGTGCTGCGCGGCGGCCCCTCCACCGAACCACTGGCGTTCTTCATGCTCGGCGGATCCGGCGACGTCGAGCTCTACATGGAAGACACCCTCGCGGTCGACCGCATCGGCGCGCCGCTTCCCCTGACGGGGCGCTACACCACCGGTCGCGCTCGCATCATCGAGCTGCGGCGTGCGCCGCCGCTGCCCTTCGGTGTCCGGCTGCTGGAAGCGGTCGATGTGCAGGACGCGGTGATCGCCCACGCGGGCGCGCGGCCCTGGGACCGCGACGACATCGATCGCCGCATCGTCGCGAACGTCATCGAGGGCCGTGGCGCGATCATCGACGGCGAGTCGGAGGTCGGCGGATACCCGATGGTGCCCGAGGTGCGCGCGCCCTTCGTCGAAGCCGATTGGGACCTCGCCACCCTCGAGCCGAAGAAGCCGCTGCCCCGCCGCCCGCCGCCGCGCTGAACCCGCGGAAGGCCTCGGCTGTGATGAGGCCGCGCCCGGAGGCGCTGCAGTGACGCCGATCGGCTTCATCTCCGTGGCCCCCGCAGCGAGGCCGCGAGCGGATGCGTCTGCCGTTGAAGGTCCAGCGCGATCAGCTGAGCGATCGCCGCCGCGCCGTATGGCGAGAAATGCGTGTCGTCCTGCAGGCCGCGCGGGTAGTTCGGATGCTCGCCGGGCGCGAGATGCAGGAAGAGCTGACGCGAGCGCTCCGGGCCTGCGTTCGACAGCAGCTCCGAACTGATCGCCTCCGCATCGACCAGCGGCACCCGAAGCTCCGCAGCCAGCTCCCGCACCGCCTCGGGATACGCCCCATGGCTCGGTTCCAGCGCGCCCGAGTCGTTGAAGCGTCGCCGCGCCACCGGCGTCAGCAGCAGCGGCTGCAGGCCCTCGGCGCGGGCCTCCCGCACGAAGCGCGCCAGGTTTTCGCGGTACTCGGGGAGCGGCGTGTAGCGGTCAGGCTTGTGTGCGGACGCATCGTTGTGGCCGAACTGCAGGAACACGTGGTCTCCCGCGTCCGCCGCGTCGAGAAGCGCCTGCCAGCGGCCTTCCGTGAGGAAGCTGCGCGTGCTGCGGCCGTTGCGGGCGTGATTGACGACCACCACCGCGTCGGCCTCGAAGAGCGCTGCAAAGGGCTCGCCCCAGCCGGTTTCCGGGCGCTTTTCCAGCCGTTTGTCGGAGAGGGTCGAGTCGCCCGCCAGATGCACGCGCACGCGTGGCTCGGCGGCGTGGGCGAGGCTTGCCGTGAGACTGCAGGCGAGCAGGGCTCGCAGGATCGGATGCCAGCATTTCATTCGCAGACTCCGCGAGTTCCGGCCGCTGCCTCCACACCGCGCGGGGGCGCCCGGCGCGCGGAGACACAGTCGCCAGTCGAGTGGCCTCGACGAGCGGAAAAGAGAGGCCGCCGCAGACGCGGCGGCCCAGTGGCAGGCCCGGACGGGGAAGCCGAGCCGAACTCGCGTCGGAACCGCAGCAGGCACCTCCTCTCGGGGGCGGTGTCTAACGGTGTCCCGGGGAGGGAGACGCGGTGCGCCAAACCGATGCCGGCCGTCGAGGCCGACATCGAACCTGGAGGCAGCGGCGGGGAGACGGCCGCCGCTGACGCCATGTCTGCTTCGGCCTCAGAAGTTCACGCGGACACCGAGGATGTAGACCCGACCGGTCTGGTGATAGACATTGACGCGGTCACCCACCGAGTCGACCCACTGGTCGTTCCATTCGTTGGTGAGGTTCAGGCCTTCCAGCGTGAACTCCACCTGCTCGTTGAGCTGGAAGGACGCGGACATGTCGACCGTGGTGGTGCCCTTCGTGCCCTCGACGTTGTTGCCGTCGCGCCCTGGCACGGTGGTCAGGTAGTCGTCGCGGTTCGACACCGACACGCGTGCGCCGAAGCGCTCGTCCTCGTAGTAGAGCGTGGCGTTGTAGGCGTTCTTGGACAGGCCTGTCAGGTTCTCGCGTGCTGCCAGGGTGCCGGTGGCCGTGAGGTAGTCGATGGTCGATTCGACGTGGGTGTGGTTCAGCTGGATGCCGGTGCGGGAGAGCAGGCCAGGCAGGCCGCTGAAGGGCTTCTGGAAGGACACCTCGTAGCCCTTGAGCGGACCGCCAGGCGTGTTGACCGGGAAGGTGAACTCCCAGCTGTCCTGCGGCGAGGTGTTGGCGGGGCGCAGGCTGTCGGGGATTCCGAACGGATTCTCGCTGAACAGCCCGGTCTGGCGCGTGGTCTGCACGAAGCTGTCAATGTCTTTGTAGAACAGCGCTAGCGACAGCAGCGATTCCTCGGCGAAGTACCACTCGAGGCCAAGGTCGTAGGTCTTGGCGCGGAAGGGATTGAGCAGCGGGTTCTGGCCGCTGATGCCGCGCGCCGAGCCGGAGACCGTGATGTTAACGCCCGGGCTGAGGCTGCCGAGGCCGGGACGCGACATCACCTTGGCCGCGCCGAAGCGCAGCAGCAGCTCGTCGTTCAACTCCCAGCTCAGGTTCAGCGAAGGCAGAGTGTCGCTGTAGGAGCGGTCCACCGTGATGAGGGTGGGCGTCCCGCCGACGAGACCGATACCGGTCGAGCTCTGGTCGGTGTTGACGTGGCGCACGCCGACGCCGCCCGAGAAGCTGCGTCCCAGCAGCTCGGTGCTGAAATCCGCCTGCAGGTAGCTGCCCAGCGACTCCTCGCTGACCGTGCCGTTGTTGCCGCGCGCGGGATCGGTGGACAGCGCGAAGGTGCCGCAGCGGCAGTAGATGTTGAACAGGTTCGCGAAGGCGTCCACGTCGGGGATCAGCCAGGTGCTGGGCGTATTCGCGTTGAGCCCGGCGAAGCTGATGGTGCGGGTGAGGTCCGCCAGCGAGGTGCCGGCCGGCAGCGCCGGCACCGCGGTTTCCGAGCTGCGGCGCAGTTCGGTCGTGGTGAAGTCGTAGTCCTTCCAGCTCATGCCCCCGCGGAAGGACCAGGTGTAGCTGGCATCCCAGCTCAGGTCGAAGCGCAGCGTCTCGAAGTCGTTGTCGGCCGTCTGCGGACGCAGGCGGATTTCCGAGCCCTGGCTGTTCGGCGCCGTGTTCAGCCAGCTCCAGTTGGCCGGATTGGCCACGTCGAAACCGTAGCCGATGTCCGGCAGGCGATCATTGCCGCGGTAGTCCCAGACGTAGCCGTTCACGTTCGCGCGATCCAGCGTGATCGTGGTCTGGATGGGATTGCGGAAACGCGAGGTGGACGTGCCGTAGGCGGCGTCGATCCGCAGGCTGTCCGTGAAGGCGTGGCCGAACTCGAGGTTGTACTGGTTGAAGCGCGTGGTGAGTTCGTCGTAGCGCGATTCCGCCCGCAGATCGACGCCGTCGAACACGCCGTAGACCAGGTTGCCACGCTCGTCGACAGCGCCATCCCGCACGACCGTCTGCGGCTTGCCGTTGCCGGCGCGCGAGAAGCTTTGGGCCTGCAGGAAGTTCTCCGTGCGCGTCGCGTCGAACTTGGCGTGCAGCACGTCAAGGTTGAGCAGGGTCTCGTCGCTGATCTGCCACTGCAGGGCCAGCGTCGCGCCAAGACGCTCCTGGCTGTGCTCAAGCACGCCGTAGCGGGGCAGGCGAGGGTGGAAGACGGTCGCTCCGCGGGCGGCTGCGAACGGCGAACTGGCGGCGAAGTTGCCGTTCGCCGTGGCCGGGCTCCAGCGCACGGTGCTGTGGCCCTCTTCGATCAGGTCGCGCTCGCTCTGCGCGACTGAGAGCAGCGCTCCGAAGCGGCCATCGCCCCAGGTGTTGCTGAGCAGGGCGGCGGTGCGCGGATCGACGTCGCCGGAAACATCGCCGTAGCTCGCCTGGCCAGAGGCCACGGCAGTGAAGCCGTCATAGTCGAAGGGCCGCGCGGTGCGCAGGTCGACCGTTGCGCCCAGCGAGCCCTCGTCGACCTCGGCGGAACTGGTCTTGCGCACGGTGATGCTGTTGAACAGATCCGAGGCGAAGACGTTGAAATCGAAGCCGCGGCCGCGGTTGGCGCCGCCGGACGAATCGGTGCCGCCGCCGGTGGCCAGGGCCTCCATGCCGTTGATGCGGATCCGGGTGAACTGCGGGCCCAGGCCGCGCACCGAAATGTTGCGACCCTCGCCGGCGTCACGTGTGATCGCCACGCCCGGGATGCGCTGCAGCGACTCCGCGAGGTTCAGGTCGGGAAACTTGCCGATGTCCTCGGCGACGATGACGTCGACCTGCCCGACCTCGGCACGCTTCAGGTCGAGCGCCTTGTTGAGGCTGGCGCGGTAGCTGACCACGATCTGGTCCAGCTCGGTGGCTTCTTCGCTGTCGGCGTTGCCGGCTGGCTGCTGTGCCAGCAGCATCGCCGGCAGACACATCAGGATCGCGGCTGACAGTCTGGCCACGGCCAGACTGCGGTTCCCCCGGGCATTCTTGATCACGGAAACTCCCTCCCCTAGGCGCTTCGCGGCAGCTTGGGCCGCGGCTCTGGATGTCTTTGACACCGGTAGCATCTGGCGTGAGAAGATGGCCGTGACACCGGTGGACAGCAGGCTAGCAAGCATCGCGTTGCAGCAGCAAGAGCTCGGTCTGCTTGCCGGATGCGCCGTGAGTCGCCAGCGGAATGCAGTGATAAAGACGTCAAATCAGCAAGATGCGAAGGAGTGAAGATGGACGCCCGATCGGTGATGCAATGCACAATCTTGTTCCGGGGCGTCCCATGAATGCGCCCGTGCTGTGTTTCGGTGAGCTGCTGCTGCGGCTCTCTGCGCCCCCTCACGAACGGCTGCTGCAGACCCCGCGCCTGTCGGTGCACATCGGAGGGGCGGAAGCCAACGTCGCGGTGGCCTTGGCCCAGTTCGGCCACGCTGTCGGCATGCTCGGTACGGTGGCCGCGAACACGCTCGGCGATGCCGCGCTGGGCGAACTGCGCCGGCTCGGCGTTGACGCCGGGCGGGTCCGACGCGTTGAAGGCCGAATGGGGCTGTACTTTTTCGAACAAGGGGCGTTGAGGCGCGCCAGCGAGGTCGTCTACGACCGCGAAGGCTCCGCGTTCGCGTGTGCGCGCCGTGCCGACTACGACTGGCCGCAGCTGCTCGCCGGCGGCGCGAGGCTGCACCTCTCGGGCGTCACCCCGGCCTTGGGCCCGGAGTGCGCGCAGACCGCCATCGATGCCGCGCACGCCGCCGTCCGCCTGGGAATCCCCGTTTCGTTCGACGGCAATTTCCGCGGCAAGCTCTGGCAGCGATGGGGCGGAGATGCCGCTGGCCTGCTCAAGCCCCTGATGGACAGCGCTGATGTTCTCTTCGCCAACCATCGCGATATCGCGCTCGTGCTGGGTCAGGACTTCGAGGGTCTGTCGCCGCAGGCGGCGTTCCGGAAGGCGGCCGCGGCCGCATTCGAGGCGTTCCCGCGTCTGCAGCGGTTCGCGGCCACGCAGCGCGTTTCCGACGGCGTGCAGCAGCAGGAGCTGGGTGCCCTGATGGCCCTGCGCACCGGCGGACTGCTGGAGGCCGCCCCCTACCGGCTGGACGACATCGTCGATCGGATCGGCGGCGGCGACGCGTTCGCCGCTGGGCTGCTGCACGGGCTGCACGTGGGCATGGATGACCAGCGCGCGCTGGAGTTCGCGCTTGCCAGCGGTGCCTTCAAGCACACCGTCCCCGGCGACTTCCTGCGCGGCACCTCTGCGGATGTCGAGGCCTGGCAGCGGGGCGAGGGCGCGGACGTCCGCCGGTGAGGGGCGATTCCTGCCGGCGCTCCCGACAGCCTCACCACACCAGGTCGTCAGGCACCTGGAAGCGGCTGTAGAACTCGTCGTCGGAGCCTGCCGCAGGCGCCTCCTGCGGCGTGTGCGCGTGATCCACGCAGATCACCGCGGGGTCGATGGCGCGCAGGCGGTCGCCGACGTCGCGTGTGACCAGGGCATAGGCGTCGCCGAGGCTGACGATCAGCAGCGCGCCGCGCCCCAGCAGCGGGCGCTGCGCCTGGCCTATCCGCAGGCTGCGGATCAGGCCAGCGTGCTCGAAGCGGTAGTCGCCGTCGTCGCCCGCTTTGACCCGATGCGCTTCGATGATCTGGCGCACCTGGGCGGCACGCTCCGCGGCCTCGCGCTCGCTGCGGCGCTGGGCTTCGAGCGCGCGGTCGCGCGCCGCGCGCTCCTGACGCAGACGCTCGGCGTCGACCGCTTCCGCATCGGCATCGGCGGCCGGTGTGGCCTTGCCTGTGCGCGCCTTCTGCTGCTGACGCACCACCTGGTCGAGCTTGTTCTTGTTGACCAGGCCAGCCTTGAGCAGCTGTTCCTGCAGCGGATTGCGCGCCATCAGTCGTCCTTGCGGGTGAACTTGTCGAGCAGGCCCATGCCCACCGCCGAGACCACGAAGGTCAGGTGGATGATGACGTACCAGTAGAGCTTGTCGTTGTCGGTGCGGTGGGTGTCCATGAACACCTTCAGCAGGTGGATCGAACTGATCGCCACGATCGAGGAGGCGACTTTGTTCTTCAGGCTGCTGTAGTCCATCTTGCCCAGCCAGCCGAGCTTGTCGCCCTCGGCGGCGGCATCAAGGCGCGAGACGAAACTCTCGTAGCTGGAGAGCATCACCATCACCAGCAGACCGCCGACCAGGGCCAGGTCGATCAGGGACAGCACCACCAGGATCAGGTCGGCCTCGGTCTTCTCGAACACCTGCGGCAGCAGGTGGAACACTTCCTGGAAGAACTTGAGGCCCAGCGCCAGTACCGCCAGCGACAGGCCCAGGTAGATCGGTGCCAGCAGCCAGCGCGCGGCGTAGAGGCTGCGTTCGATGACGCGTTCGAGCATGGTCCGGGGGCCTCGCGGAGGGGTGACTCAGGGGGCGCGCACGATAGCAGGCCCGCGCCGCAGGCGCAGATGCGTCCACCGCGCGGCCGCGGCATCGCCCCAACGCGGGCCGGACGCGGCTGTAAGCAGTTCCGGACAAAGCCGCTACGGTGCCCGGCGCTACCGCGCGGGCGGGGCACTCCAGCCATTGCCCGGGTTGGCGGGATCGACGAAGCCCCGTGCCGGCGCGCGTTCGCCGGCGTGTTCAGCCAGGGTGGAGAAGTTGGCGAGCAGACCCTGTTGGATTCCACCAGTGAATTCGGTGACGGCGAAGCCGATCACCGGCAGGCCGAGCATCAGGTTGGCGCCGCCCGTCGTGCTGTCCGGCGCCGGCGAGGCGAAGAGGTAGTTCCGCTGCGGGTCGCCCAGTTCGAGCCGCATCCAGCCCTCCAGGAACAGATCCGCCGGGCTTGCGTTGCACATGCTGAAGAAGGGCAGCTCTGAACTCGCGTTGCGCTGGATGCGCGACCTGCAGGTGTCCCAGCGCAGCGGATGCGCGCTGCCCAGAAGGGGCGAGGGTGCGTCGCCGAGCAGCACCTCGTGCAGGCGCTCGGCGCGTGCGAGTCCCGCTTGATCGTTCAGGACGATCACCTGGCTGGCGTGGCAGAGAGAAGGCGCTGGCGGGATGGGCGGCGGCAGGAACTGGGCGCCCTCTGCGACTCGGCCGACACGCTGGCCCTGCCGGTCACCGTAGTCGGCGCGCAGAGGCTCGCAGGCGCCCGCCGCCTGAGCGAGAGGCCAGTCCGGCTGCCTTTCGCTCCAGCGGTACTCGGCGCGGAAGGGCAGTCGTTCGGTCGGGGTGTCGCGGGCGAGGTGCAGGGGTTTGGTGGGAAAGGTCAGCACCCACTCGGTGCGCGCCTGCAGTCCGATGTTGGAATGCGCGAAGACGTTGTCGATCTGGCGTTGCATCAGCACGGCCGACACCGCCTTGAGCCCCGCATCCGGCCCGGAGAAGCGCAGGCTCTGGAACTGCGCGCCGTGGTGGAACTCGGCATGGGCCACCCCGGCGTCGGCGCTCCGCGCGCTGGCCAGGGTGACGGGACTGAGCCAGGGCACCTCATGCAGGTTTTCGCTGCTGCGGCCCCTGCAGTCGGGCGCGCAGTCGCGGGCCGGGACGAAGAAGCCATCGAGTGCCGTCGCCGACACGCTGAAGCTGCTGCCCTTGGCCACATCGACGATGATCGCGTTGCCGGTCAGGCCGCCGTCCGGGCTGAGGATGCCCCGCCCGGGCTCACGCAGCCATGAGTTCGACCAGGTCTGGTGCAGCCAGTCGCAGCCCGCGCGTTCGCCGCGCGCGCTGCGAAGAATCTCGCTGGCGGCGGGGAAGGCGCTCGTCGGCTCGACGCCCGGGACGTCCTCCACCCGCCCCAATTCGATGACCTCGACGAAGCCCTCGCGCGTGCGGCTGCGCTGATCGGGGCCCGCATCGGCGTCGGGTCCGGTGGAAAACATGACCTCATAGAAGGTCTGGCTGCCGCCCAAGGGCAGCCGCGGCACGGTGCAGGAGCTGTCGTTGGTGCTGATGCTCGCCGCTGCCGCCAGCGCGTAATCCGCACCTGCGGCGGGGGCTGCGATGGCGGCCGTCCAGACGTCATGGGGTGCGAGATACAGGTTGAATGCCATGACCTCGACGCCGTTGCGGCTCTCGCGGAAGCGCACGCGCAGCGCCTTGGTGCTGCTGCGGGTGTTCACCACCGTCAGCAGGGTGACCTTGCCGGCGTTGACCGTGTAGTAGGGAAACAGCAGCACCTGGCCGCGGCCATCGGGGTCGATGTGCACGGCCTGGGCCGGGTGGGCAACGAGCAGCAGCAGAGCGAGAAGAGGCAGGCAGAGGAATCGGAAATCGAAGAGGCGCATGCAAGGCTCCGGTCAGTGACATTCGCGGGGGGAAGGCTCTGCGGCATCTGGACAAGCGGTCGCATCTGTAGCGTACTCGGCCGTGGCCGCAGTCGATGCTGCCCGGCATGGGGCGCAAGCCCACTGCCGGTAGCTGTCGAGGGAACAACGCAGTCGCAGCCTGGAACGTGTCGTCCGTCTACTCGCGGACGCGACACCACCGGCTTTCCGGGGCAGGGCGCGATGCTACTGCGTGTCCTGCGGTTCGGGCTGCGGCGACATGAGCCCTGAGCTGCTCTGGAAAGAGAACGGCCCGGTTGCCCGGGCCGTTCGCGTTTCGCCGCTACGCCCCTCGATGGGGCGGCCTCACCAGATCGCGACGCGCTCCTCGCCCTCGCGGCGCATTCGGTCGCCGGGCTGGCAGCCGAAGGCCTCGTGGAAGGTCGGCATGTTCGACGGCGCGCCGATCGCGCGGAACATGCCCGGCGCGTGCGGGCCGTTGGTGATCTGCAGCTTCATCGCCTCGGTGGTGAAGCCGCGGCGCCACACGGTGGCCCAGTTGAGGAAGAAGCGCTGGCTCTGCGACAGACCTTCGACCATCGGGTCGGTGAAGTTCTCGCCCTGGGCACGGCGCATCGCGGCGTAGGCGATGGTGAGGCCGCCGAGGTCGGCGATGTTCTCACCCAGCGCCAGCCGGCCGTTGACGTTCAGGCCGGGCAGGGCCTCGTAGGCGTTGAACTGCGCGACCAGCTTGTCGGTGCGGGCGTTGAAGCGCTCGCGGTCCTGGTCGGTCCACCAGTTGGCGAAGTTGCCGACGGCATCGAACTTGCTGCCCTGGTCGTCATAGCCGTGCAGCATCTCGTGGCCGATCACCGCGCCGATGCCGCCGTAGTTGAGTGCGTCGTCGGCGTTGGGGTCGAAGAACGGCGGCTGCAGGATCGCCGCCGGGAACACGATCTCGTTGGCCGAGGCGCGGTAGTAGGCATTGACCGTCTGCGGGCTCATGCCCCACTCGGTCTTGTCGACCGGCTTGCCGATCTTGTCGAGCATGAAGCGGTAGTTGAAGGCGGCTGCCGCCTCCAGGTTGGCGACGTAGCTGCCGCGGCCCACGTTGAGCCCGTCCCAGCTGCGCCACTTGTCGGGGTAGCCGATCTTGGGCGTGAAGCTGGCCCACTTCTCCAGCGCCTTGGCCTTGGTCTCGTCGCCCATCCAGTCGAGGTTCTGCAGGCGCTCCTTCAGCGACTCCGACAGGTTGGCGACCAACTGCTGCATCTTGGCCTTGGACTCTGGCGGGAAGGCGACGGCCACGTAGAGCTGGCCGAGCGCTTCGCCCATGCTGCCGTTGACCGCGCCGAGCACGCGCTTCCAGCGCTCCTGCTGCTCCTGCTGGCCGCGCAGGGTCTTGCCGTACAGCGCGAAGTTGGCGTCTTCGAAGGCCTTGCCGAGGTAGGGCGCGGCGTCGTTCAGCACGCGGAAGCGCAGCCAGGTCTGCCACTGCTGCACCGGCACTTCGGCCAGCATGCGGTCGAACTCGCGGAAGAAGTCCGGCATGGCCAGCGAGAACATCTCAGGGCGCGCCACGCCGACGGCGTCGAAGAAGGCACCCCAGGGGAAGTTCGGCGTCACCGCATCGGCCTGCTCGATCGAGACCGGGTTGTAGCGGGTGGCCGGGTCGCGCAGGCTCACGCGGTCCAGCGAGGCCTTGGCCAGCAGGGTCTCGAACTCCAGCACCTGCTGCGCCTGCGCCTTGGCGCTGGCCTCATCGGCACCGGCCAGCTGCAGCACGGTGGCGGCATAGGTCAGCAGGGCCTCGCGCGCGGCCACGAAGTCCTCGCGGTCCTCCAGGTAGTAGCTGCGCTCCGGCAGCGACAGGCCGCCCTGGTTGGTGTAGCCGATCACCATCTCGGAGTTCTTGAGGTCGGCGTTGGCGTAGAAGCCGAACAGCGGCCCCTGGCCGACGGCATAGGCCTCGCGCAGATAGGCGGCGATGCCGGCGGTGTCGGTGATGGCGTCGATCTTGGCGAGACGCGGCTTCAGCGGCTCGATGCCGGCGGCCTCGATGGCGGCGGTGTCCATGCCCGAACCGAAGAAGTCGCCGACCTTCTGTTCGATGCTGCCCGGCGCTGCGTTCGACTGCGAGGCGGCCTGCACGATGGCGTGCTGGATCTCCAGCGAGCGCTCGCCCAGCACCTCGAAGCTGCCCCAGCTGCTGCGATCCGACGGCACCGGGTTGGCGGCCAGCCAGGTCTGGTTGGCGTGCAGGTTCAGGTCGGTGCAGGCGGTGACGTCGGGGTTCAGGTCGGCGGCGCGGAAGCTGATCGGCTGGGTCTTGATCGCAGCCATGTCGATGGCGATCGGCTTCGGCGCGGCGGTGGCGGCGGGCGCGGCCTCTGCTGCCGGCGTGGCGGGCGCGCTGTCGCCGCTGGGGGCGGAGCAGGCGGCAAGCGCGGTGAGGATGGCTGCGGACAGCAGCGAGCGGAAGGGCAGGTTCACGGGTGTGGGCTCCTCGGGCGCGCGGCCCGTCAGGCGTCGTCCGGGGATCGGATCGGGACCGCGCACCCTAAGCGCTGCCGGCCCGCACCGGATGTGGCGGGAGTCACGCGATGCCGGCGCTGAATGCATGCATGCTGCGGCAGGCGGCACACGCCCATGCCCTCTAGTCAAGACTGCGCGAAGGCTCCACTCTTCTTCCCCAGCGCGCGACCGGCACTGCGTCGCGCGCAGAGCAGCGCCCGTGCCGAGCCGCAAGCCCGCCGCACGGAGACCGGCCCAGAAGGGTCGGCACGCAGCGGTCGCGGGCTCCGGACGGAACCGGTGCGCGCCGCCGCAGGGGGCAGGCATCACGTCCTGCCCCCGCAGCGCCTGCTTCCGGGCGGGCGTCATCGCGCGGCCCGAGCGCATCCCAGTGCTGAATCATCAGCGCTATCCGGCGCGGGAGTTCCCGTGATCCACCCCAGTTCGGAGCTTCGTTTCATCTCGGCCGAGATCGGCTACGGAGTCTTCGCCACCGAGTTCATTCCCCGCGGCACCTTCCTCTGGGTGCTCGATGCCTTCGACCGCATCCTCACCGACGAAGAGCGCGAGGCGCTGCCGCCGCTGCTGCGCCAGCAGGTCGACCGCTACGCCTACCAGGCCGCCGACGGCGACTTCGTGTTCTGCTGGGACTTCGGTCGCTACATGAACCATTCCTGCGCGCCCGCCAGTCGCGGTATCGGCGACGCCTTCGAGATCGCGGTGCGCGACATCCAGCCGGGCGAGGAGCTGACCTGCGAGTACGGCACCTTGAACCTGGTCCAGCCCATGACCTGCCGCTGCGGCGCCCTGAGCTGCCGTGGCGAGATCCGTCGCGAAGACGCCGAGCGCTACTACGAGCGCTGGGACGCCGAAGCCCGCGCCGCCTTCGAACTCGCTGGCAAGGTGGCGCAGCCGCTGCTGCCCTATGCCAAGGCCGGGCCGCGCGACCTGCCCCTGCTGGCGGCGCTGCGCTCCGGCAGCGAGGTCGAGGTGCCCTCCGCCCGCGCCTACCACGTGCCCGCGCGGGAGGCGCAGCCGCGATGATGCATCCGCATACCCAGCGGGTGGCGATCGACGCCGTGGTCGGCGAGGGTGTGGTCGCCACCCGGCGCATTCCGCGCGGCAGCCTGGTCTGGGTGATGGACGCCCTCGACCAGGCCATCCCCGAATCCGAAATCGCCCAGCTGCCCGCCTGCTGGGCGCCGCTGGTCGATCGCTGGACCTTCAGCGACGGCCGCCGCCATCGCGTGCTGCTATGGGACCACGGCCGCTACGTCAATCACAGCTGTGCCCCCAACTGCGGCGGCACCGAGTTCGGCTTCGAGATCGCGCTGCGCGACATCGAAGCGGGCGAGCAGCTGAGCAACGATTACGCCACCTTGTTCATGGGGCCCAGCGAAGCCTTCCACTGCCAATGCGGAGCGCCCGACTGCCGCGGCGCGATCGACCATCGGCAGGTGCCTGAGGCGGTCGCCGCCGTGCGGCGTGCGCTGACCCATGCGCTCGACTTTATCGAGTCCGCGCCGCAGCCGCTGTGGCCCCTGCTCGACCCGCAGCGTCTGCAGGCGGCGCGGCTCAGCCTGACCCGGAGCTTGGCCGATGTGCTGCAGTCGCGCGGCACGCGCCGACGCGCGGTCAGCGGCTGAGGCGTGCCGGCGGCTGTGAACCCTCGCAATCCAAAGGGTGGGCCCTGGCCCACCGGGGCTGCGCCGTGACACCACGGATCGGGCATGCCCTGAAGCGGTTGGCCGCTGCTGAACGACTGGTGCGTCCACATGCCCTTGCGCTGGCGGCAGCTTGCAGTGCCTTCCGCGGAGAGTCTCGTGGCAACGCGGATCAAGCCCACCCTCGACGTGAGCTGTCGTTGCGAGTCCGGCCCAGGTCCGGACTCGCTTTCTCTGGATCAAGCGCTTGCCTGCTCGATCCACAGGCGCGCTCTTGGTGCGCGACAAGGCCGAGTGTTTCAGCCTTGCCTCAGAGGCTGCCTGGCACGAACTCCAGCGACACCTGCGCCGGCCGCCCCGGCAGCTCAAGCGCGCTCATGCGCTCCGGCGCGCGTGCGATCACCCGTCCGCGCCGTACCACCGCAAGTCGTGCGGTCTTCAGGCGAATCGCCTCGAACGGGTCCGCCGCCTGCAGCAGCACGAAGTCGGCCGGGCCGCCCTCGCGCAGGCCGTAGTCCTCGAGGCCGATCACCCGCGCCGCGGTGTCGGTGATGCCGGCGTAGCAGGCGCGGATGCCGTCCTGCGAGGTCATCTGCGCCACGTGCACGGCCATGCTGGCGACTTCGAGCAGGTCCGCGCTGCCGAAGCTGTACCAGGGGTCCATGCAGCAGTCCTGGCCCAGGGCCACGTCGATGCCGGCGGCCAGCAGTTCGGGCACGCGGGTCATGCCGCGACGCTTGGGGTAGCTGTCGTGGCGGCCCTGCAGGGTGATGTTGATCAGCGGGTTGGCGACGGCCGAGAGCTGGGCTTCGGCCATCAGCGGCAGCAGCTTGGACACGTAGTAGTTGTCCATGCTGTGCATCGAGGTGAGATGCGAGCCGGTGACGCGGCCCTGCAGGCCGTGGCGGAGGGTTTCGGCGGCGAGCGTTTCGACGTGGCGCGAGTGCGGGTCGTCGCTTTCGTCGCAGTGCATGTCGACGCGCAGGCCGCGCTCGGCGGCAAGGCGACACAGCCGCGCGATGCTGTCGGCGCCGTCCGCCATGGTGCGTTCGAAGTGCGGGATGCCGCCGACGACGTCGACGCCGCGGTCCAGCGCCCGCCCGAGGTTTTCGATGGCGCCCGGCGCGCGCAGGTAGCCATCCTGCGGGAACGCCACCAGCTGCAGGTCGATGTAGCCGGCGACCTGGCGCTTGACTTCCAGCAGGGCGTCGACGGCGAGCAGGCGCGGATCGCAGACGTCGACATGGCTGCGGATGTGCAGCAGGCCCTGCGCCGCCGCCATGTCGCAGTAGGCCAGCGCCCGCCGCACGACGGCTTCGACGGTCAGATCGGGCTTCAGCTCGCCCCACAGGCCGATGCCTTCGAGCAGGGTGCCGCTGGCGTTCAGCCGCGGCAGGCCCAGCGAGAGCGTGGCGTCCATGTGGAAGTGGGCGTCCACAAACGGCGCGCTGAGCAGCCGGCCGCGGGCTTCGATCACCTCGCCGACGTGCTCGGCCGGCAGCTGTGCCGCGATGGCCGCGATGCGCCCGCCGCGCACGCCGACATCGACGCCGCGCCGTCCATCGGCCAGCGCAGCGTGGCGGACCAGCAGATCGAAGCTCATCCCAGCAGGGCCTTCAGGGCCCGCGCGGCGCGGGCGTTCTGGGTGGCGTCGGCTTGCGGCGCATGCGCGGCCCAGGCCAGCAGGGCGCCGCGCGCATCGGGGCGAGCGGCGCCGCTGCCCATGCGCTCGGCCAGGCGCTGCATCTGCAGCTCGCGGCGGCGCGCAGCGGCCTCGGCGGGGCTGTCGACGCCGGCGTCGAGTTCGAGGCCGATCAGCGCGTCCTCGTGGCTCTCGCTGCCGATGTCGCGCGCGCGGGCGGCGGCCAGCTCGCGGCGCTCCGACTCGCTGAGCGCTTCGTCCTTCGCAGCGTCGAGGGCGGCATCGAGCAGGGCCTGCAGCGACTGCTTCGCCCGCGCTTCGCGCTGTGCCTTCTGCGCGGCGCGCAGGCGCTCCACAGCCTTCTCGAATTCGCGCTCCAGGCTGCCTTCGGCGGCGCGCGGCGGGCGCGGGCGGCGCTCCTTGCGATCGCCGCGCTCACCGCGTTCGGGCTGCGAACGATCGCGCGGCGCGCGACCCGGACGGGTATCGGCGGCCGCGTCTTCGAGCTGCGGCTGCTGCGCCTGCCAGCGCGCTTCGAGCTCGGCCAGCTGGGCGTCGATCTGTGCAAGGTCATCGGCCTGCGCCAGGGCCTGCACGGCTTCCACGAGTCCACGACGCTCGGCTTCGACCGCGGCCAGCGCCTCTGTGCGCGCCTGCACACCGGCGCGGGCGGCTTCGAACAGCGGATCGACGATGCCGCGCAGCTCCGCCCACAGGCGGTCCTCGGTCTTGCGGTCGGCGCGCGGCGCGTTGCGCCATTCCTGCTGGATCGCCTTGGCGACGTTGATCGCCTGTGCGGCATCGCCGCGGGCGGCGAAGCGCAGGCGTTCGAGCAGGGCCTGCTTGCCTTCGACGGCGGCCCGGTTGCGCGCGTCGCGCAGGGCGTCGAGCTGGTCGAGCTGGGCGCGCAGTCGCTTGCCCAGCGCGGCGCGTGCGCGCGGCTCGACCTCGTCGAGTTCGCGCAGGGCGGCCACAACGCGCTCGCGCAGAGGCTTGAGGTCATCCGGCGCCTGCTCAATCTCGCCGGCCAGCGCGGCGATGGCGGCGTCGATCTCGGTGGCCTTTTGCGAGCGCAGGGCGCGGCGCTGCTCGAAGTAGGGCCGTGCCGGCGCCAGCGCGCGTTGGCAGAGCGCGCGGAAGCGCTTGCCGATGCCGGCGGCATGCTCGCCGTGGTCGGGCTCGGCGGCCTCGACCTTGGCCCACTCGTCCTGCAGCTCCTTGACCCGGTTGGCGACGGCGTCCGGATGCAGGCCCGAACCGATCAGGGCCTCGACCTCGTCGCAGAGACGCGCGCGCACCTTGTTGCCGGCCCAGCGCTGCCAGCGCTCCATTTCGGCGACGCCGGCCTCCAGTTCGCGCAGCTTGTCGAGCTGGCCGGGCGTGGGCTTCACGCCAGCGGCGAGGCGCGCGCGGGCGGCCTCCAGCGCCGGCTTGGCGACGCCGAGGCGCTGCTCCTCGACACCGGCCAGACCCTGCTTGAGCGCCTCGCGCAGGGCTTCGTCGGGCAGCTGGGCGGCGGGCGCGGGTACGGGCGCGACCGGCGTGGCGTCGGCCGCAGCGCTGTCGGCATCGGCGGCGGCCGTGGCCACTGCGGCAGGCAGCGCGGAGTCCGCCGCCACAGTCTCGATGCCCTCGCCATCTGCAGACTCGACCACCGCGGCCGCGGCGGCCTCGTCGATGGCGCCGGCTTCATGCGATGCAGCTTTGACCGCGACCAGCTGCGGCTCCGGTTTCGGCAGGTGTGCGGTCTTCAGCGCTTCGACCGCGGCGCGCGCGCTGGCGGCATGGCCTTGCAGGCGGCGCAGCAAAGAAGCATCAAGGCGCGGCGCCAGCTGCTCGACTTCGGCATCCAGCGCCGCGAGCTGCGCCTCGGCATCGGCGGGCAGGCTGCGCGCCAGGGCATCGAAGGCGGTGCCCAGCTGCAGGGCGCGATGGGTGATGGCGCCGGCATCGCCGCGCGCGAGCTTGAGCGCATCGGCCTTCTCGCGGGCGCGCCGCGACAGCGCCTTGTCCTGGCCGCGAGCGGCTTCGGCGATGCGGTCCAGCGTGGCCTCGTCGCTGATGTGCTCCAGCAGGCGCAGGCGCAGGGCCGGATCGGGATCCTTCAGGCAGCGCCGCTGCAGCAGGCCGGGCTTGTTGAGGCGCAGCACGGCCGCTTCGCGCAGTTCCGGCTCGGGCGCGGATTCCGCCATCGTCTCAGCCAGCTCGGCCGGCAGGGCAGAATGGCTGGCGAGCTGCTGGCGCTCGGCGGCGGGCACCTTGGCATCCAGCAGGCGCGCACGCACGCGACCCAAGATGGCTTCGCGGCAGCCGCTGTCCTTTTCCGCGCCGAGCAGGCCCAGCAGGGCGTCAGCGCTGTCGATGCGGGCGATCGCCGCGCGCCGCACTTCGGCCGCGCTGTCGCTGGCGGCGATCTGCGGCAGCAGGCGGACCAGCTCGGGCGCGCTCTCTGAGCGCACGGCCTCGGCGCGACGCAGGGTTTCGGGGTGTTCCCACAGCGGGCGGCGAAAGCGGGCGAACAGCTTCATGCAGGGTCTCGGCGGTTGGACGGCGAAGGGCCGCGCGGGGCGGGAGCCGGATTATGGCGCCTAACGCGTGTCGCGGACCGCCCTGCTGAAACGCCTGAGGCCCCGCGAGCGGGGCCTCAGAGGGATTCATTGCGGTGGGGGCTCAGGGCGCCGGGGGAGGCGGTGGCGCTGCGGCGGGTGTGCCGGGCACCGTCTGCGGCGGCGTCAGACCTGCCTTGTCCTTCAGTTCCTTGAACTTGTCCGACATGCCCTCGAGTTTGGCCGACCACTGCGGGTCCGGTGTCTGGCCTTCGGTAACCTTGAAGAACACCTGCATCAGCGCGGCCATCGCCAGCGGATCCACCAGCGCGGCCTTGAGGCAGATCGCGGTGACGATCGCCAGCGCAAAGGTCCAGAAGCCGGCGAGGCCCGGGAAGACGTTCGCGATCAGCGCCACCGGTCCGATCACCAGCAGGAAGATCACCAGCGTCAGGCCCCAGATCACGAAGGTCAGCCAGACCGCGTTCTTCAGCATCGTCTTGTAGTTCTGCGCGTACAGCACCACCGCATCGCGCGCCGAGGCCCAGGCGTTGGTGCTGCCGGTGCGGATGGCATGGGCCAGGATCACCTCGTCGACATAGGTCAGCGAGGTGTTGATCACCGTGTTGACGAACTTGACCAGGCCATCCAGGCCGGGGATCGGCAGGAAGTTCGCAATCATCAGCATGGTGCGGTTGAACACCCGCAGGATGCCCTTGATCAGCTGGTCAACGCCGAACAGCACCGAGCTTTCGACGAAGCGCTCCTTGACCACGGCCGAGGCGTGCTCGAGCTGGCCGCGGCCGCCAGGAATCTCCTTGCCCTGCATGAGTTCGGCCAGCACCGCGATGTGGCCGGCCTTGACCAGGTAAAGCAGGTATTCGCGGGCCCAGTAGAGGACGCCGCTGATCAGGCCGAAGCCGATGAAGGCGCCCCAGGCGCTGCCGGCACCGGGGTCGGCGGCGACCTTGCCGAACAGGTAGCCAATGCCGGCGCCGCCGCCGGTGGCGATCACGTAGGCCAGAGTGATGCCGAGGTATACGGCGAGGCGCAGCAACAGGAAGGGCAGGGTGCGCAGCAGCAGGCCGAGGATCTGGCCGAGGCTGAAGTCCATCATGGGGCGTCTCCGTGGGGCAGGGCATTGGGGCGCGGGCGTCTTTGCGCGTTGAGACTGTGTATACGCAGAGCGGGCCGCAAAGGCGACATCCGCCCGGCTTCACTCCACGCTGACACCTGCAGCGTAGCCTCAAGCCTCCCTCTCCACTTTGCTGGACCTCACGCCATGCGCTTCAAGCCTGCCGCCCTGCTGCTCTCGCTGTTCTTCGCAAGCCCGCTCACGGCGCTGGCCGCCTGTGGCGTGCTGGAGGGCGAGAACTTCCGCCCGCTGGCCGGCAAGGAGCCGGTGAGCCTGTGCGAGCGCTACGAGGGACAGGTGCTGCTGGTGGTGAACACCGCCAGCAAGTGCGGCTTCACGCCGCAGTACGAGGGTCTCGAAGCGCTGCACCAGGAGCTCTCGGGCCGCGGCTTCGCCGTGCTCGGCTTCCCCTCCGGCGATTTCATGGACCAGGAGTTCGAGGACGAATCGCAGATCGCCGAGTTCTGCACCAACACCTATGCGGTGAAGTTCCCGATGTTCGAGAAGGTCTCGGTCAAGGGGGAGCAGGCGGTACCGTTCTACCGCGAACTTGCGGGAGCGACCGGACAGGCGCCGGGCTGGAACTTCCACAAGTACCTGCTGAACCGCGAGGGCGAGGTGGTGGCCAGCTTCGGCAGCCGTACCCGTCCGGACGACCCGGCGCTTCGCGCCGAGATCGAGAAGCTGCTCGGCGGCTCTTGAGTTCCGTGCGGCGGGCCGCGGCGGCCTAGAGCCGGCGCTTGATCAGGCGGATCAGGCTGCCGAGCACGGGAATGTGCTCGTACAGCCCGTCGGCCGCGTTCCAGTAGTCCTGGTGGTAGACGACGAGGCCCTGCGCGTTGAAGCGCAGGTGCGACATGCCAACCGTCGCGGTGTCCACGCCGCGACGGAAGCGCTTGAAGCGGATGCTCATGCGCCAACGCACCAGGTACTCGCCTTCCGCCGTCCGCGTGTTCGACAGCACCTGCACCCGGCAATCCTCGACGGCGTCGGCGCTGTCGCGCAGATAGTGGGCCAGCGCCGCACGGCCGCGTACCGGCTTCAGGGTGTCGTTGAAGTAGATGTCCTCGGCATAGGTCGCCGGCAGCAGGCGCTCGATGCGATCGCCGGCGAAACTCTGGAAGAACGCGGCGAAGCGCGCCAGCGCATCGGCCTCTTCGGCGCTGCCCGCGGCGAGCTCCGTGGGATGCAGGGCGCGCAGGCGCTCCAGTTCCGAGAGTGTTTCCAAAGTCGGGCTCCGTGGGTTGCAATGGGCGTCAGGATGAACCAAGGCGAGGAGAGACCGGAGTGAAGGTGCGCAAGTCCGAACGTATGGCGGTGTGGCTGGGCCTGGCGGGGCTGCTGCCCTTCCTGCTGCTGTCGGTGTCGGTGTGGTCGCCGGACTGGCGTGCGATGGCGCAGCCGGCCCTGCTCGGCTACTCGGCCCTGATTCTGTCCTTCCTGGGCGGCGTGCGCTGGGGGCGCGGGCTCTCGGCCGATCGTCCCATCGAGTACGTCTGGGCGGTGCTGCCCAGCCTGTGGGCCTGGGCCGCGCTGCAGGCGCCGCCGGCCGCGGCCTTGCTGCTGTTGGCCTGCGGATTTGTCGGGCAGTGGTGGTTGGACGGCCCTGTCGACCGCCTGCCGGCCCCGGCCTGGTTCCGCCGACTGCGTGCCCTGCTGACCGCGGTGGTGCTGGGCTGTCACGTGCTGGCGGTGACTGCGCTGCTCGCCTGAGGCGGCCCGCGGGAACCTTTCGTGCCAGCGGGCGTCCGTGGAGCCGGCGTTGCGCCCCCGAGGGGGCCACCCCACAATACCGCGCCCCGTCGCCGTCGGACTCACGGCGCCCATCCTGTTGGAGAACCCATGAAGCATTCCCTGCGCACCACCCTGCTCGCCGCGGCCACCGCCGCTGTGATCGGGTTTTCGTCCTTCGCGGTCGCGAACGACAAGCTGGAAACCGAGAAGGACAAGATCAGCTACGTGATCGGCCTGCAGATCGCGGGCTCGCTGGTGCAGATCAAGGATGAGGTCGATCTGCAGGTGCTGATGCGCGGTATCGAAACCGGCCTGTCGGGCGAAGAGCCGGCGATCAGCCAGGAAGAGGCGATGGCCGTGCAGCAGGCCTTCGGCCAGAAGCTGCAGGCCAAGCGCGAAGCCGAGACCCAGGCCGCCGCGAAGGCCAACCGCGAGGCCGGCGAGGCCTTCCTCGCGGAGAACAAGACCAAGCCGGGCGTGAAGACCACCGAGTCCGGCCTGCAGTACAAGGTCGAGAAGGAAGGCGATGGCCCGCGTCCGGCCGCCACCGACACCGTCAAGGTGCACTACACCGGCACGCTGCTGGACGGCACCAAGTTCGACAGCTCGGTCGATCGCGGCCAGCCGGCCCAGTTCGCCCTGAACCAGGTCATCCCGGGCTGGACCGAGGCCCTGCAGCTGATGCCGGTGGGCAGCAAGTACACCCTGTGGCTGCCCTCCGAGCTGGCCTACGGCGAGAACGGCACCCCGGGCCCGATCGGTCCGAACGCCACTCTGAAGTTCGAGGTCGAGCTGATCGAGATTGTTGCCGCGCAGTAATCCGCGCTGCTTCACCCTGAGCGGCCGGCGAAGCTTCGCCGGCCGCTTTGCTTTTGGGCGCTCTGCCCGAGTGGGATCGGGGTGAAATGAGATATACATCACAATCTGCTACCGTTCCGCCCCCGGCGCGGCCACGCGGCCCCCGAAGCGCATTGAAGGACTCCGGAGTGAGCGCATGAATGTCACCGTATTCGGCACCGGCTATGTGGGTCTGGTCACCGGCACCTGTCTGGCCGAGGTCGGCAATGCCGTCACCTGCATCGACATCGACGAAGCCAAGGTCGAGGCGCTGCGCGCCGGGCGCGTACCGATCTTCGAACCGGGCCTGGAACCGATGGTGATCGAGAACAGCCGCGCGGGACGCCTGCGTTTCTCGACTGATGCGGCTGCTGCGCTGGTCGACGTCGACATCGTATTCATCGCGGTGGGCACGCCGCCAGACGAAGACGGCAGCGCCGACCTGAGCCATGTGCTGGCGGTCGCGCGCACCATCGGGCTTCACCTGCAGAGAGAGGCGCTGGTAGTGACCAAATCAACCGTGCCCGTCGGCACCGCCGACCGCGTGCGCGAGGCCATTGCTTCGGCGCTGGGGGAGCGCGGATCGACGCTGGCCTTTGAAGTCGCCTCCAACCCCGAATTCCTGAAGGAGGGCGATGCCGTCAAGGACTGCATGCGCCCGGACCGCATCGTGATCGGCTGCGAAAGCGTCGAGGCCGTCGAGCGGCTGCGCGCGCTGTACGCGCCCTTCAACCGCAACCACGAGCGCATCGTGGCGATGGATCTGCGTTCGGCCGAGCTGACCAAGTACGCGGCCAACGCCATGCTGGCCACCAAGATCAGCTTCATGAACGAGATGGCCAACCTGGCCGAGCGCCTCGGCGCGGACATCGAGAAGGTCCGAATCGGGATCGGCTCGGACCCGCGGATCGGCTTCTCCTTCATCTACCCGGGTGCCGGCTACGGCGGCAGCTGTTTCCCCAAGGACGTCCAGGCGCTGCATCGCACTGCCGCCGCGCAAGGCTTCGAGGCGCGCATCCTGCGCGCGGTCGAAGAAGTGAACCATGCCCAGAAGGACAAGCTGCACGCGCTGCTCAAGCGCCACTTCGGCGACCTGCACGGGCGCCGCATCGCGCTGTGGGGGCTCGCCTTCAAGCCCAATACCGACGACATGCGCGAGGCGCCGAGTCGGCGGCTGATGGAACAGCTCTGGGCGGACGGCGCCAGCGTTGCGGCTTTCGACCCCGAGGCGCGCGAGGAAGCGCGTCGGCTCTACGGCGAGCGCGCGGATCTTGTCCTCGTCGATGAGCCCTATGCGGCCCTCGAAGGCGCCGATGCGCTGGTGCTGATCACCGAGTGGAAGGCGTTCTGGAGCCCCGATTTCCGCCGCATCGCGCGCAACCTGAAGGCGGCCGCAGTGTTCGATGGCCGCAACATCTGGGACCCCGCTACGGTCGAGCGATCCGGGCTCGCCTACTACGGGATCGGTCGCGGCCGCTCGCTGGCGGGTCACGCGGAGGCCGCCCATGCATGAGCTGGTGGAGCGCATCGTTGAACTGGAGATGCGGGTGGCCTTCCAGGACGATACGATGCAGCGCTTGAACGCGGTGATCACCGACCAGAGCCTGCGCATCGAGCAGCTCGAGCGCCGCCTGGAGCTGATGCTAACCGACCTCAAATCCCTGCGCGGACTGCTGTACGCCGATCCGGCCCAGGAGCCGCCGCCGCCGCACTATTGAAAACGCGGCGCCACTCAGACTTCCGCCTGCAATGACCACTTCCCTGCGCGACCAGCTGATGCAGCTGGGTTTCAAGTCCCCCGAACCCGCCAAGCCGCGCGAACCCCAGCGTCCGCCCCGCGGCGGCTCGACGGGTCAGCCCTCACGCGGCCATCGCCAGCAGGCGCCGGGCAAGTCCGCGCAGGGGCGCTCGCAGGCAGGCGGTGGCCAGAAGCCGGCGTCTCGTAGCCAGGAAGAGATCGATCTGGCCAAGGCCTATGCCCTGCGCCAGCGGGTCGAGCGCGAAGAGCAGCAGCGCATCGAGCGCGAGCGTCAGGCCGAGGCGGCGCGCCGGCGCGAGGCCCGGCAGAAGCTGTTCGAGCTGATGCAGAAGGCGTCGCTGAACGTCGCCAGCGCCGAGCTGCCGCGGCACTTCGAGCATGCCGGCAAGATCCGTCGCCTCTACGTCACGCCCGAGCAGCTGAAGGCGCTGAACGCCGGTGAGCTGGCCATCGTCTCCGCAGGCGGGCGCTACCACCTTGTCACGCTTGCGCATGCCGACGAAGCGCGCGCGCTGATGCCCGACTGCGTCGCGCTGCAGGTCGATCCCCATGCGGTCGACGGCGGAGACGATTACGCGGATCCCCGCTTCGCGGTGCCGGACGATCTGGTCTGGTGAGGACCGTCCTCTCGTCCTGGACTCGAGGTTTCGCGGCCTGATGGCCGCTGTCCGGATGCCCGATCGCTGCGCCCGGGTATGAATCAAGGGCGCGTTCGCCCTCGGCTTCGCAGAGGGCTTGCCGGACAGTCTTTTTCCGTTCATGTTCTGCTGCGTGCGCGTGGGGCGCGCTTGGCGCGGTCGCATTGATGCCGCGCCGAAGGCTGTTGGCTACGGGGGCGCAGGATGATCCGGATTGTTCTGGTGGACGACCATGGGCTGATGCGCTCGGGCATGCGCATGATCCTCGAGGCCGAGCCCGACCTGCAGGTGATCGGCGAGGCCGGCAGCGGCGACGAGGCCCTGCCGCTCCTGCGCAAGCTGAAGCCCGAGGTGGTGCTCTGCGATTTCCACATGCCGGGTCTGTCGGGGCTGGAGGTGACCGAGCGCATCGCGCGAAGCCTGCCCGACGTGCGGCTGATCATGGTCTCCGTGCTCAATGAGGGCCCCATTCCCAAGCGCGTGCTCGCGGCGGGCGCCTACGGCTACCTTGACAAGGGTGCACCGGGCGCCGAGCTGGTCACAGCGGTGCGTGAAGTGGCAGCGGGGCGACGCTACATCGGTACCGCCATTGCCCGTCAGATCGCCATGGAAGGATTGAGCGGCACGCCCTCGGCCGTGCAGACCCTCACGCCGCGCGAACTCGAGGTCGCGCTGCTGCTGGTGCAGGGTCGCAAGATGACCGAGATTGGCCAGCGTCTCAGCCTGAGCGCGAAAACCATCGCCACCCACAAGTACCGCGTGTTCGACAAGCTCGGCGTCCGTGACGTCGTATCGCTTGCGCGGATCGCCCGCCAGCACGGTCTCATCGACCCCAGCGCGAACTGAGGCACTGCACGCGCCGACTCGGGCGGGCCGCCTCGCGCCTTCCGAGCGGCTGCGGGGCCTTCAATCGCCGGCGTTGCCCCGTCTCTCGTCCTGCACGTGACGTTCGTGGCGCTGCGGCAAGCGCTCGCGGCCAAAGGTGTTGGATGTCGACGTGGCGCGCCGGGCGTTCGGTGCCCCGTAAACGCAGACGGCCCGGAAAGTCCGGGCCGTCTGCGTGCGTCGTGGCTTCGATACGCCGATCAGATCAGGCGCTCTTGCCGAGGCGCTGCCTCGCTGGAAGCCGCCTCACCGCTGGTGCTGACGTGGGCCGCGGGCGTTTCCGTTTCGCCGGAGACAGTCGAGTCGGCGGCGATCGGGGCTGCCGTGGTCTGCGCAGCTTCGGCGTCCACCGTCACCGGCGCGACAGTCTCGACCCGTTCGCTGGCGGCGACGTCGACGCTCGGCTGCACCGGTGCGCTGGGCTCTGACTCGACCGCTTCCGCGCGGGCGGGCGGGGTTTCGTGCGAGACGGCAGGGGCCGGCTCGGCGGCCGGAGTGCTGACAGCCTCCGAAACGGCGACAGGCTCGGCGATCGCTTCCGCCTGAGCCACCGGCGCGATGGGCGCCATCGCGGCGGGTTCGGGCGTGGGCTCCGTCGTCACGGTCGGCGCTGCGGTTTCGACGGGTTGCAGCTCGGCGAACGGCGCGACGGGTGTCGCCGACGTCACCATTGGCGCAGCCGTGTCGATCGCCCCGGTCGGCGCGGGCGTTTCGGAGACTGGGGCCGTGACTTCAACCTGTGCCGGGGGGGCTACCACCGGCGTCACCGTCGCGGACTGCGGCTGTACCGGCGCAGCCGCGCCTGTGCTTGCCGCGAACTCGGCCGGGGGCGGCAACGTTGCGGCGGTCGCCGCTGCCGCGGCAACGGCGGCCGGGCGTGGCAGGGGCACCGGCACGAAGGGCGGAGCTTCACCCTTGGCCGGAGCCTCAGGCGCCTGCGCTTCCGCGCTGTCGGTGTCTGCCTCGCCTCCGTCTACGGATGCGATGCGTGCTTCGGCTGATGCGCGCGGCGGCAGCGCATCCGCCGGCGGGGTCGCTTCGACGCCGTCGGCCTCGTCGCCGTCGTCCTCATCCAGGCCCAGACTCTGGTCGCTACCGCCGGCCTCGCCGTTGGCGCCGGCTTCGCGACGACGACGGCGACCGCCGCGACGACCGCGACGGCGACGGCCGCCCGCTCCAGGCTCTGCGGCATCGCCGGCCGCATCAGGCGCAGAGTTGGCCAGCGCTTCTGCGACGACCGCCTCTTCAGCGACGGCTGCGGCAGCCGCTACGGCCGCGCTCGCTTCAGCGGCCACCGGTGGCTTGGGCGCTTCCGCCGGACGCGTATCCGCGCGCGGAGGGCGTGCATCGTTGGCAGCGCTCTCGCCGCGCTCGCGCCGGCCCTCGTTGCGCTCGCTGCGCTCCGGTTTTTCGGCGCGCTCGGGCTTGTCCGGCCGCGCGTTGTCCTGCGGCTTGGCCTGGCGGTTGCGGCCGCCCTCGTTGCGCTCTTCCTGGGGCGGCTGCGGCTGCGTCTGACGCTGACCCTGGCCGCGCTCATCCTGCGGCTTGCCGCCCTGTGCGCCCTGTTGGCCCTTGTGCTGCTTCCCGCCACGGCCTTCCGGGTTGCCACGCGCCTCGCTGCGGTTGTCGCTACGCTGCTCACCGCGCTCATTGCGGCGCTCTTCGCGGCGCTGGTCGCGATCGCGGTTGCGGCCGTCGCGGCCGTCGCGCTTGCCTTCGCGGGCTGGCGGCGCGGCGGGGGCTTCGGTGGCGCCGAGACCGAGTGCGCTGAGCAGTCGCGACCACAGGCCGGGCTTCTTCGCCGGCTCCGCCTGCGGCTGCGGCTGCTGGCGCGGCGGCTGCGCGACCTGCGGCGGCTTTTGTGCCTGCGGCAGTGGTGCCGGCTTCGGGCGCTCCTCGTCCTCGCGCTCGTCACGGATCGGTGCCGGGCTGGCCGGCTTGACCGCCTTCACCGCCGGCGCCGGCGGGATGTTGAGATTGGCGCGGGTCAGCGCGTGCACTTCCTGCTTGCGCGGCGAGGTGCGGTAGTAGCTGGGCTTGGCGGTTTCCTCGCCGAGCTCGCCCTCGCGGATGCGCTGCACGTTGAAGTGCGGGGTCTCCAGCTGGTCGTCGGCGACGATCACCACCGGCACGTCGTGGCGCTGCTCGATCTCGAGCAGGCCGCGGCGCTTCTCGTTCAGCAGGAAATTGGCGATCTCGTGCGGGGCCTGCACCAGCACCTGTCCGGTGTTGTCCTTCATCGCCTGCTCTTCGATCAGGCGAAGGATCGACAGGCTCAGCGACTCGACGCTGCGCATGCGGCCGTGGCCGGCGCAGCGCGGGCAGACCGTCTGGCTGGATTCGCCGAGGCTGGGGCGCAGACGCTGGCGCGACATCTCCAGCAGGCCGAAGCGCGAGATGCGGCCGATCTGCACGCGGGCGCGGTCGTGCTTCAGCGCGTTCTTCAGACGCTCCTCGACCTCGCGCTGATGGCGGTTCGACTCCATGTCGATGAAGTCCACCACCACCAGGCCACCGAGGTCGCGCAGGCGCAGCTGGCGGGCGACCTCGTCGGCGGCTTCGAGGTTGGTGTTGAAGGCGGTCTCCTCGATGTCGCCGCCCTTGGTGGCGCGCGCCGAGTTGACGTCGATCGCGGTCAGCGCTTCCGTCTGGTCGATCACGATCGAACCACCCGAGGGCAGGCGGACCTGGCGCTCGTAGGCGTTCTCGATCTGCGACTCGATCTGGTAGCGGTTGAACAGCGGGATGTTGTCTTTGTAGAGCTTGAGTTTGCGCAGGGTGTGCGGCATCACCTGCTCGACGAAGTCACGGGCCTCCTGGAACATCGGCTCGGAGTCGATCAGGATCTCGCCGATGTCGGCGCGCAGGTAGTCGCGCAGGGCGCGCACGATCAGGCGCGACTCTTGGTAGATCAGGAACGGTGCGGGTTTGGCCAGGGCAGCGTCGGTGATCGAGCGCCAGACCTGCAGCAGGTAGTCCAAGTCCCACTGCAGCTCTTCGGCGTCGCGGCCGACGCCGGCGGTGCGGATGATGATCCCCATGTCGTCGGGAATGTTCAGCTTGTCCATGGCCTCTTTCAGGGCCTGGCGGTCCTCGCCCTCGATCCGGCGCGAAACGCCGCCGGCGCGCGGGCTGTTGGGCATCAGCACCATGTAGCGGCCCGCCAGCGAGATGAACGTGGTCAGCGCCGCGCCCTTGTTGCCGCGCTCTTCCTTGTCGACCTGGACGACGACTTCCTGGCCTTCCTTCAGCAGCTCCTTGATCCCGTGCTTGTTCGGGTCGGTGCCGGGCAGGAAGTAGTCGCGGGAGATTTCCTTGAGCGGCAGGAAGCCGTGGCGCTCACCGCCGTACTCGACGAAGGCGGCTTCCAGCGACGGTTCGAGCCGGGTGATGCGGCCCTTGTAGATGTTGGACTTCTTCTGTTCCTTGGCCGGCTGTTCGATATCGATGTCGTACAGGCTCTGGCCGTCGACGATGGCCACACGCAACTCTTCCGCCTGAGTCGCGTTGATCAGCATTCTCTTCATTGGACGTCATTCCTCGCGCGCTCACGCGGGGAACGCCGGAAATCCCGGCCAAGGCACGCGAAGGCCGCGCGCCCGAAGCGGAGTCACCAGCGCTGCGACCGTTGCCGGGCCATCAAGGCCCGCGGGAGCGCCACACGTTGTTCTTGCCGTTGGGTACCACCGATCGGCCCGCGCTGCGGGAGCCCCGCCGCGCCATGACCGGTCACCGTTCCGCTGCACACCCGGCCAGAACCTCGCCCAGCGAGGGAAGCGGTGGCGGCAGCGGCTGCCGCGATACTGCGATGCCGGCGCGGGATCCCTCCCGCCACCGGCGGCTGGAGCCTCGCGGCGCTCGCCAAGCAGGGGCGGCGCGCACGCGAATCCGGCCTCTCGAAACAGGCGTGCCACCGCCCCGCAGGGCCAGCGACAGGCGCCGATTCCGTCCCGGAGCCCATCCCTGGCTCCGCGCGGCGCAGGGGCCTCGCCCCCTGCCGCGTACATCCTGATCAAGCTGGATACAGCCGCAGCCGCTACCATGCACCCCCGCCTTGTAGCGGATCGACACCCGGCCCGCGCGCCCTCCGATGCATGGAGCGCGAGCCGCCGAGTGAGCCATGGAGCAGCCCCGGAAACGACAAGGGCGCTGGAAAATCAGGACCTTATCGCGCGTGAAGTCTAGCAAGCCGGGTGCGGCCGCAGCAAACGAAACCGCCAAGCCGGCCACAGCAGGCGGCGTGCGCCTGGTGCAGGTGCCGGCCGACCGCGCCGGCCAGCGTCTCGACAACTTCCTGCTGGGCCAGCTGAAGGGCGCGCCACGCTCCCTGATCTACCGCATCCTGCGCACCGGCGAGGTGCGGGTGAACGGCGGCCGCGCCAAGCCCGACACCCGGCTCGAGGGCGGTGAAACCGTGCGCATTCCGCCGGTGCGCCTGGCCGAGCCGGAGGCCCCGCAGGAGGCGCCGCGCAGCCAGCTGGAGCGCATCCGCGACAGCATCGTGTTCGAGGACCGCGCCCTGCTGGCGCTGGACAAGCCCAGCGGCATCGCCACCCACGGCGGCAGCGGGATCAGCTTCGGCGCCATCGAGCTGTTGCGCCAGCTGCGTCCGGGCGAGCCGCTGGAGCTGGTGCATCGGCTGGACCGCGACACCTCCGGCCTGCTGGTGGTGGCCAAAAAGCGCTCGGCGCTGACCGAACTGCAGCGCCTGATCCGCGAGGGCAAGCTGGAGAAGCGCTACCTGACCCTGCTGGTCGGCGACATCGGCCAGAAGCCTTTCAGCGTGAACGCGCCGCTGCGCAAGTTCGAGCTGCAGGGCGGCGAGCGCATGGTCAGGGTCGACCCGGTCGAGGGCAAGGCCTCGCTCAGCCATTTCCGGCGCCTTGGTCTGCACGGTGGTCACAGCTACACCGAAGTGCGGATCGACACCGGCCGCACCCACCAGATCCGCGTGCATGCCCAGCACAGCGGCCACCCGGTGGCGATGGACGAGAAGTACGGCGAGCGCGAGGCCAACAAGGCGCTCAAGGCGGTCGGCCTGAAGCGCCTGTTCCTGCACGCGGCGAGCCTCAAGTTCGCGCTGAAGGACGGCACCGAGCCGTATTCCCTGAGCGCACCGTTGCCGGCCGAGCTGAAGGCCGTGCTGGACGCGCTCGACCGCTGAGCACCCCTACAGCGGGGCGAACACGTAGCGGCCGCCCACCTCCAGCGAGCGCAGTACCGTTTGCGGCAGCAGCGCGCTGGCCGCGAGGCCCAGCGCCGCATGCGACAGGGTCTGCGGCAGCAGGCTGCCGTGCCTGAGGGCAATGCGCGACCAGGCCCAGCCGCCGAGCAGGCACAGCGCCATCAGCTCGGCGTTCGGCAGGTGCAGGGCGGCGAACAGCAGCCCGGCCACGGCAGCCGTCTGCACGTCCTTGCCGGGTTCGCGCAGGTGCGGCAGCAGGAACAGCACCAGCCAGGCCTGCTGCAGCGCAGCCCAGCCCAGATAGCGTCGGGCGCGCTCGACGTCGAGGCCGGCGGCGTCCGGCCCGCCGCCCAGCAGGCTCAGCAGGCCGAGCAGGACCAGCCCCGCGGCGGTGACCACCAGCGCCGAGCGCCACGCGCGACCCGTCCCCAGCAGCGTGGAAGCAGGCATTGATCTAGACGGTCGCTCGAACTGCGCGCGCAGTCCGAGCGGACGCAGCCACCAGAGCGCCAGCACCCAGCCGAGGATCAGCACGCCGTCGGCCGGCTGCGGCGGGAAGCGCGGCAGGCCCAGCGACAGCAGCAGGAGGGGCAGGCCCGCGCCCATTGCCAGCGCCAGTCGGCGACGCCCGGGCGGCGCCAGCCGGCGCGCCGACAGCGCGCAGCCGAGCGTCAGCAGCGCGAGCAGGATGGCCTGCGGCACGCTCAGCGCGCGCATCGCCAGCACGCCGCGCACCAGCCATTCCGGCGCGTCCGCGCCGACCCGCGCCTGCGGCGCCTCGAGCAGGGCGGCGTCGCGGTCCGCGAGCAGCTGCGAGGGCTGCGGGCGATGCGGCAGATCCCGGCGCGGCGGCAGGCAGCGCTCTTCGACGCAGCGCGGGTGCAGGCTCAGTGCCCGCAGTTCGACCGTCTGGCCGGGCGCGCCCTTGAGCTGCAGGCGCAGCTGGGCGATCGGCGACTCCAGCGGCGGCAGCAGTGGGCCGAGATCCGTTTCGAAGGTGCTCGAACCCGGGTCGAATTCATCCGCCGGGCCGGCGCCGGAGGCAGGAGGCCAGGGCATCCACGGGCCGACCGGCAGGTCGGGGCGCAGATCGCGCGTCGCCGCCAGTCGCCACTGCAGCGGCTGCGCGCTGCCCAGGCTCAGCCGCAAGCGCGGCAGCGTGTCCGGGTCGACGCGCCGGCCAGAAAAGCGCAGGCCGAGGCTGGCGTCGCCGTGGGTCAGAGTGAGAGTCAGCGCATCGGCTGGGTTCTCGCTACCCGCGGACACCTCGGCCCCCAGCACCGGACCGACCCGCGCCTCGGGATCGCTAAATTCCCAGTGGAAGGGCGATCCGTCGCGGGCATACAGCGCGGACTGCGCGCGGGCTTCCGCTTCCAGCAGCGCGGCGGGGACCGAAGCCAGCAGCCACAGCAGTGAGCACGCAAGGGTGATCAGCGCGAGTGCCGCGCTCGTCTGCCGAAGCGCGGGCTTTGGCCGCATGGTGGGCCTATGCGGCCTCAGTGCGCGCCGAACAGCTGCTCGGCCTTGGCCGCGCAGATCAGATCGTTGTCGGACAGGCCGCCCACGTCATGGGTGGAATAGCGCACCACGCAGCGGTTGTAGTGCACCGAGAGGTCCGGGTGGTGATCCTCACCGTGGGCGATATAGGCCAGCGCATTCACGAAGGCCATGGTCCGGTAGTAGTCGTCGAAGGCGAAGGTCTTGCGGATCGCCGCACCGTCCTCGACCAGCTCCCAGCCGGGCAGGGCGGCCAGCGCTGCGTGGATCCGGCCGGCTTCGGCCTTGTGTTCGGCGCCGCGCAGGGGGCGGCAGCGCTGGGCTGCGAGATCGGCGAGCGTGGTCATGGCGTGTTGCATCCATCGAAGGCGCGGCCGCGGAGTATAGCCAGCGGCCGTCCGCCGGCCCGTCTGGCGAGCGCTCGCGGCGCCGGGCTGGCAGGACGTTGCCGCCCGCTTGATCCACCTCAGGAAGCTCTGTGGGTCATGCGGTACCATTTCGGTCCCATTTCCCCGGGGTGCCGTCGCGCCATGATCCAGATCACCACCGCTGCCCAGCAGTACTTCGTCCGCCTGATCCAGCAGCAGGGCGGTGACATCGCCGGCATCCGCCTCTCGGCCGTGCGCGCCGGTACGCCCAGCGCCGACGCCAAGCTGGAGTTCGTCGAGGCGGTGGATCTCGACGGCGACGAGTGGGAGGTGCAGTGCGAGGGTTTCATCCTCTATCTGCAGGCGGCCAGCGCCGAGTACTTCACCGACGCCGAGATCGACTTCGTCAGCGAGGCCACCGGCGGCCAGCTGACCGTGCGCGCGCCGCGCATCAAGGGCGTGCCGCCCGGTGCAGAGGCCAGCCTGGTCGAGCGCGTGCAGCATGTGATCGACACCGAGATCAACCCCGGCGTGGCCAGCCACGGCGGCCGCGTCAGCCTCGAAGAGATCACCGCCGACGGCATCGTCGTGCTGCGCTTCGGCGGCGGCTGCCAGGGCTGCAAGCAGGTCGACTACACGCTCAAGAATGGCGTGGAGAAAACGCTCATGCAGCGCGTGCCGGAAGTGCGCGCGGTGCGCGATGCGACGGATCATGCGAAGGGTGAGATGCCGTACTTCGCCTGAACCGCTGGCTCAGGCGAAGCGGGATTCGGGATTCGGGATTCGTAGAAGCGGGCGTCCGCAGGTGGTAGCGCCGGGGGGGGAGCGAGTGCCTTGCGCCCTGGCTCCGCCGTGCGTGGTCCTGGGTGACTTTTCCAGACAGGTGCCGCGCGTGCGCAGTTGATGGCATCGGGTGGGCAATCACCAGCAACTCCCCTTGCGACAAGGGGAGCGCCAAGCCTCAAGCTCTTTCGAATCCCGAATCCCGAATCCCGAATCCCGAATCCCGGCTCCAGCCCTATCGCCCCAACTCCAGCGACCCCAGCAGCACCCCCGCCTGCGTCCGGTTGCGCACGCCCAAGCGCTCGAAGATCGCGCTGACGTGGGCTTTGACGGTGCGCTCCTGGATGCCCAGCGTGTCGGCGATCTGCTTGTTGAGGCGGCCCTGGGCCAGCAGCTGCAGCACGCGGATCTGCTGCGGGGTCAGCCGCGCCAGGCGGCTGGAGATGTCGCGGTCCTCGTCGCGTGCGGGTTGGGCTTCGACGGCGGACTTCAGCGCGGGCGGCAGCCAGGTGTCACCGGACAGCACGGCATCGAGTGCGGCGCGGATGCCCTCGAGATCGAGGCTCTTCGGCACGTAGCCGGCGGCGCCGTAGGCCAGAGCGCGACGCACGATGTCGGGGTCGTCCTGCGCGGACACCATCAGCACCACCACGCCGGGGAACTCGCCGCGCAGCGCGGCCAGGCCCATCAGGCCCTGGCTGCCAGGCATGTTGAGGTCGAGCAGCAGCAGGTCGATCTCGGGATGTGCCAGGAGCTGCGCGCGCGCGGCGTCCAGGCTGTCGGCCTCCAGCACCAGGTGTGAGCCGTCCAGGCCGCGCACGGCCTGGGCCAGCGCGGTGCGAAAGAGAGGATGGTCGTCGGCAATCAGCAGAGTGCTCATGTCCGCGATGGTAGCCAGCGCGGTGGCGAGCGTCGGTAGGGCGAAGGTCCAGTGCCGGGCGCGGCGATTCGCCCCAGTACGGTGAACCGGCTGCGCAGCTGCACCAGATCGGGGCAATTTGCTGCTATGCCCATACGGTCATAAGAAGCAAAAACAATTGCTTGTCGGATTTCATGCTGCGCCGCACGAGTTGGCACGCCCCGTGCTGAAGCCCTGACCGGGGATTCACACGAGAGGGGAGCGCCATGCGCATGCAGCACCAGGAGATCCGCCGATGAAGCTGGTCACCGCCATCATCCGTCCGTTCAAGCTCGACGAAGTGCGCGAAGCGCTGTCGCAGGCCGGCGTGTCCGGCATCACCGTCACCGAGGTCAAGGGCTTCGGCCGCCAGAAGGGGCACACCGAGCTCTATCGCGGCGCCGAGTACGTCGTCGACTTTCTGCCCAAAGTGAAGATCGAAACCGCCGTGGCCGAAGACCGCGTCGAGGTGGTCATCGAGGCGATCAGCCAGGCCGCCCGCACCGGCAAGACCGGCGACGGCAAGATCTTCGTCACCCCCATCGAACAGGTGGTCCGCATCCGCACCGGCGAAACCGGTACGGACGCGGTTTGATCAGCGCGCACAGGAGAAACGCATGAACACTAGCCACCTGTCCGCCCGCTTCCGCCGCGCGCTGTCACCTCTGCTGCTGGCCGCGCTGCTGTCATTCACCCCCTTCGCCATCGCCCAGGATGCCGCACCCGCTGCCGAACCCACACCCGCAGCGGAACAGGCCGCACCCGCGGAAGCGCCGCCCGCGCCCGTTGCAGAGGCCGCAGCGGCAGAGTCCGCGCCTGCTGAAGCTGCCGAGGAAGCGGCACCCGCGCCCACCGTCGACAAGGGCGACGTCACCTGGATGCTGGTCGCCACCCTGCTGGTGGTGATGATGGCCGTCCCCGGTCTGGCCCTGTTCTATGGAGGCCTGGTGCGCTCCAAGAACATGCTGTCGGTGCTGATGCAGGTCACCACGGTGTTCTCGCTGATCCTGGTGCTGTGGGCCGTCTACGGCTACAGCCTCGCCTTCGTCGGCGGCAACGCCTGGATCGGCAGCCTCGATGCGCTGTTCCTGAAGGGCATCACCACCGACTCGCTGGCGGCGACGTTCACCGACGGCGTGATGATTCCCGAGCTGATCTTCGTCGCCTTCCAGTCGACTTTTGCCGGGCTCACCTGCGCCCTGATCGTCGGCGCGTTCGCCGAGCGCATGAAGTTCCTGTCGGTGCTGGTGTTCGCGGTGCTGTGGTTCTCGTTCTGCTATCTGCCGATCGCGCACATGGTCTGGGCCGGCGGCGGCTACCTGTTCGAGAAGGGCGCGCTGGACTTCGCCGGCGGCACGGTGGTGCACATCAATGCTGGCGTGGCCGGACTGGTGGCGGCCTACATGGTGGGCAAGCGCCTGGGCTACGGGCGCGAGCACCTGACCCCGCACAACCTGGTGCTGACGATGGTCGGCGCCTCGCTGCTGTGGGTGGGCTGGTTTGGCTTCAATGCGGGCTCCAACCTCGAAGCCAACGGCGGCACCGCGCTGGCCTTCATCAACACCCTGATGGCGACGGCCGCCGCCGTGGTCGCTTGGTCGGCGGCTGAGGGCATCTTGCGCGGCAAAGCCTCCATGCTAGGTGGCGCCTCGGGCGCGGTGGCGGGTCTCGTCGCGATCACCCCGGCCTGCGGCAGCGTCGGCGTGATGGGGGCGATCGCCATCGGCCTGATCTCCGGCGTGGTCTGCTTCTGGGGCGTCACCGGTTTGAAGCGCCTGCTGAACGTGGACGACACCGCCGATGTGTTCGGCGTCCACGGCGTCGGCGGCATCGTCGGTGCGCTGCTGACCGGCGTGTTCGCAGCGCCCAGCCTGGGCGGTGGCGGTGCCGAGGACTTCTCGATCGCCGCACAGGTGCTGATCCAGGCCGAGGCCGTGATCATCACCATCGTCTGGTCGGGAGTCGTCACCTTCGTCGCGCTGAGCCTGATCCGCGTGGTGCTGGGTCTGCGCGTCAGCGATGACGAACAGCGTGAAGGCCTGGATCTCAGCGCCCACGGCGAGTCGGCCTACAACTGAAGCGAAGCGCTGCGCTGGCCGGTCGGGGGACCGGGCCAGCGCAGGCCTGAAGGGGGAGGAAGCGGAGCGGGCAGGGACGCCCTGATCATCGGAGGTCGGCACGCGGTGCCGCGCTTCCACGCCGAGCACGACTGTCGTTCGCGGGGGCTGCGACAGTCTGGCCAGAGGGCGAAGCCGGGCAACCGGCTTCGCCCTCACTTTTTGGGGCCGGTATTGGGGATTCGGGATGGGGGATTCGCTGAAGCCGAAGCCGCTCGCTCCGTGTGTTCAGGCCTCGCAGCACCGTTGGCATTCCTCGATCCGCCGCTGTACCAAAGTACGATGGCCGTCCGCGCGCCGCGCTCCGAGCATCCGGGCATGAGCATGATCCGTACTCCCGCCCTCATCGTCTGTTTTGCGCTCGCGGCCTGCGCCACGGTTCCCGCACCGAACAAGGCTCCCTCCATGCGTCTGTCCGACGTCCGCGAAAGCGCGCATCGTGCGCCCGACGATCTGCTCAGCGCGGGTCTGGGCCTCGCGGGCCTGCAGCAGAGCACTCCGCCCGCGCTGGCCGATGCAAACGCGCCGACCGCCGCAGAACTGCGTCGCCGCGCGGTCTGGGCCAACTGGCGTGGCATCGCCGATCTCGCGCCCGGCGGTGGTTTCGGCGAGGTCTATGGCGCTGTGCCGAGCGTGCCGGGGCGCGAGTTCCACGCTCTGGCCTGGCTGCCGGAGGCGCGGCATCCGCATCGGGTGCTGCTGCAGCTGCCGGATGCCTTCGATGCCCGCGCGCGCTGCCTGGTCGTCACTGCCTCCTCGGGCTCACGCGGCATCTACGGCGCGATCTCGCTGGCTGGCGGCTGGGGCTTGCCGCGCGGTTGTGCGGTGGCCTACACCGACAAGGGGGCAGGTTCGGGCTTCTTCGATCTGGCGAGCGGGCAGGGCGCGGGTCTGTCGGGTCTCGCCGAGGGCGAGCCGGAGTTCGCAGTTCAGGCCAGTGGCGAGCCGCTGCTGGCGGTCAAGCATGCGCACAGCGGTGACCATCCCGAGGCCGACTGGGGCCGGCATCTGCGACAGGCCGCCGAGTTCGGCCTGCAGCAGCTGAGTCGCGCGCTGCCGGCACAGGCGCCCTTCACCTTCGAGAACACGCGGGTGATCGCGGTCGGCGTGTCCAACGGCGGTGCGGCGGTGCTGCGCGCCGCCGAGGATGCTGACGATTGGCTGGACGCCGCGGTGGCGATCGCGCCGAACGTGCACGTCGCCAACCACGGCCGGCCCGCCTTCGACTACGGCACCGAAGCCGGGCTGCTGATGCCGTGCGCGCTGCTGGATCCGCGCTTCGATGCCACCCCTTTCGCACGCACGCCGCAGGGTCCGGCACCAGCATGGCGCCGCGCGTGCGCGCTCGCGCACGAGGCCGGCCTGCTGTCCGCGACCACGCTCGATGCGCAGGTCGCCGAAGCGCTGCAGCGTCTCTATGGAGGCGGCTGGACCGACGAGGCTCTCGCCGCGGGCGCACTCAGCGTCAGCTTCGAACTGTGGCGCGCAGTCGGTGCCACCTATGCCTCGGCCTACCTGCGCCGCGGGGCGGCAGACATGCCCTGCGGATTCCGCGTCGCAGTCGTCGACGCGCAGGGGCAGCCGAGCGCGACCACGACCGCCGAGCGCGCGCTCATCTGGAGCGATGGCTCGGGCATTCCGCCGACCGCAGGCGTGCAGTTGCTCTCGCCCCCGGAGCCCGATCTGCCGCCGGCGCTGGCCGGTTTGCGCTGCCTGGCCAATCTCTGGGACGGCGACGGCGCGGACGCACGCATTCTCCGCGCGGCGGTCGCGCAGACGCAGGCGAGCCCGCCGCGCCAGGGCCTGCCGCTCACCGTGCTGCACGGTCTGGACGATGGTCTGATCCCCGAGGTTTTCAGCAGCGCGGCCTATGTGGCGCAGGCCGAGCAGGCCGGACGGGCGCTGCGCTACTGGCAGCTGCCGCATGTGCAGCACTTCGACGGTTTCCTGGGTGCGCCGCCGCTGGCTGCGCGCTACCTGCCGCTGATGCCATATGCCTATCGCGCGCTGGATCAGGCTTGGGCCGATCTTGAGGCGGGACGCGGGCCGCGCAGCGAGCGTGTTCGCGTGGCTGCCGAGCCGCGTGGCATCGAGGGTGCGATCGTCGCGCCGCTGAGGGCGGCGCATCTGGCGCTGCCGCCGGGTTGATTCACGCCGGCGGTTCGAGCTTGGCGGTGGTTGTCCTGGCCCGCGCTTGAGGTGCTTTCGGGTGCTCACGCTCCGGTTCGCGAGCAGCGGTCGGCGAGAGCGCTGCAGAGCTCGCTGAGCGTGCAGACCGGCGCAGCTCAATTCGCGACGGATATGAGTTGCCACGGCGTCGAGTGCATGGTCGCCCAGGGCCCGCCCTGTGCGGCGTTTGCCGATGAGGCCGCGGTGGGCATCGAGCGGAATCGTCGGGTTTTACGGCGGTGTCGTGTGTGGAAGGAGGCGATAGCAAGCGCTTCCGATCGCATCGCGTTGCCCCTGGTCCAGCGTGGTCTGCCTATCGCCCCGGTGTCGTGATGCAAGCCCTTCCGTCACTGCCAGGCGCCTGCCGATGCCATCGGTCGCGCAATACCCCTGTGCTAGCATCCGGCCGCATTGACGCAGGGTGCGACCCACTTGCCGCAACGCTCCTGCGAACCGCGATTTCCCTTGCGCCACGAGGCTTGCGATGAGCGCCAACACGCCTGATTTTTCCGCCTTCGATCCTGCCCGCATGGCCGAGCAGGTGATGGGCTTCTGGAGCTCAATCTCGAGGCCGCAGCCGGCGCCGCCGCCGTCGCCTTTCGCGGCCTTCCAGCAGATGTTCGGCGCGCAGCCGCAGCCCATGCCGGGCGCCGACCTGTTCGCCCAGGCCCAGCAGATGTATGCCCAGCTGCAGCAGGCCCTGCTGCCGGCGCTGGAGACGCCGAACTTCGACGTCGACAGCCTGATGCAGCTGTGGCGCAAGACCTTTGGCGACGCGCCCGCTGTTCCGCCTGCGCTGATGGTGCCGAGCTTTCTCGCACCGATGGCGGCCGGCGGTTCGCCGGGCTTCGCCGCCGAGATCCGCGGCGCGCTGGGGTCGGCACCGCTGGGCCTGATGCGCGAGCACCAGCAGCGCTGGCAGGCCTATGCGCAGGCGCAGATCGACCTGCAGGCGGTGATGGAGCGCTACAACACGCTGATGCAGAAAGTGCAGCGCGAAGGCATGGCCCGCTTCGAGGCCAAGCTGCGCGCCCACAGTGAACCCGGCAAGCAGCTTGAATCGGCGCGCGCCGTGTTCGATCTGTGGGTCGACGCCAGCGAGGAAGCCTTCGCCCAGATCGCACTGGGTCCGGAGTACCGCCACGTCTACGGCGAGCTGGTCAACGCGCAGATGCGCGTCCGCCAGTGCGGCATGGCCATCGTCGAGGAGCAGCTGAAGTCGCTCGGCCTGCCTTCGCGCACTGAGCTCGACTCCAACCACAAGCGCACGCACGAGCTGAGCCGCGAAGTGCGCGCGCTGAAGCAGCGCATTGCCGAGCTGGAGCTCGCCGCGCAGGGTGGCGAGCGCACCTCGCAGCGCAGGTCCGAGCCGGCCCCTCGTCCGGCAGAGTCCGAGCTCCGCACCGGAACATCCAGCCCCGAGACCAGGCCCAAGCCCGAGAGCGAGCGCTCCGTTGGCAAGGCCAAGCCGCGCGCCAAGGCCGGCACGCCCGCAGCGAAAGCTGCCGCGAAGCGCGCGGTCACAGCCAGCGCCAGCCGCAAGAAGACGCTGCCGCCGCTGGCGGCGGTCACCCCCAAGGCCCCCGCCCGCGCACGCAAGGGACGCTGATCCATGCAGCCGATGAACTTTCCTTCGATGACCGGCCCGCTGGGCTTCACCCCCGCCAAGCTGATGCAGGACCTGCTCGACGCCCAGCGCAAGCTGCGCGAGGGCATGGACAGTCTGCAGCGCGCCGGCGACGTCGACTACGGTGCGACCCGCAAGGAGCTGGTCTGGCAGGACGGCCGCGTCTGCCTGTACCGCTATCGCGGCGAGCGCGAGCCGACCGCGCGCGTGCCGATCCTGATCTGCTATGCCCTGGTCAACCGGCCCTACATGGTCGATCTGCAGCACGACCGCTCGCTGGTACGCCAGCTGCTGGCCCGCGGCGAGGACGTCTACATCATCGACTGGGGATACCCCGACCGCAGCCACCGCTACGAGACGCTCGACGACTACATCAACGGCTACCTGCACGCCTGCGTGCTCGAGGTCTGCCGGCGTCATCAGCTGGCCTCGATTAACCTGCTCGGCGTCTGCCAGGGCGGCGCGTTCTCGCTGTGCTACACCAGCCTGCACCCGGAACGCGTGCGCAACCTGATCACCATGGTCACGCCGGTGGATTTCCACACCCCGGACAACATGCTGAGCAGCTGGACGCGCAGCATGGATGTCGATCTGTTCGTTGACACGCTGGGCAATGTGCCGGCCGACCTGATGAACCTCTGCTACCTCACGCTCAAGCCTTACCGGCTGTTCCTGCAGAAGTACGTGGGCTTCGTCGAACAGATGGATGATCCGGTCGAGGTCGAGAACTTCGTCCGCATGGAGCGCTGGATCTTCGATTCGCCCGACCAGGTGGGCGAGGCTTTCCGGCAGTTCATCAAGGACTTCTACCAGGGCAACAAGCTGATGCGCGGCGACGTCTTCATCGGCGAGCAGCGCGTCGACCTGCGCAACGTGCGCTGCCCGGTGTTGAACATCTACGCCGAGCAGGACCACCTGGTGCCGCCGGACGCCTCACGCGCGCTGCGCAACGCCGCCGGCACCCGCGACTACACCGAGCTCAGCTTCCGCGGCGGCCACATCGGCATCTACGTCTCTGGCCGCGCCCAGCGCGAGGTGCCGGGGGCGATCGAAGAGTGGCTCAAGAAGCGATGAGCGATCCGTCGACCGGGCGCAGTCGGCCATCGCCCCGATGTCAGGGCCACGCCCCATGCTGAAACGCCTGTGGCAGGCCTTGATCGGCGGACGCGCGCACGCTGCGGAGGAGGCAAGCGAGGCCGCAGCCTTTCCGCCCGAGGTTCTGGTCATTCCTCACGACGACCGCCACGGGCGCTGGGTGGGGCGACTGCCGGACGGACAGGGCATCTTCATCACCACGCCCTTCGTCCCTGCGGCTGGTGGGCGGCCTTCGCGGGAATTCCTTGCGCTCTATCGTTTCAGCGCTGAGGGCGATCTCTTGGAAGCCCGGATCGAGACGCTCGGGTCCCGCGAGGACCTGGTGGGCGCTCGGCGCGCGCATCTCCTGCCTGGCAATGTCGCCGAGGAGAACCCGGTCGTCGAGGCGGGTATCCGGGCGCTGCTCGCGACCTGTCCCGGCTGGGTGCCCGGCGACATCCTCGCCAAGCCGTTCAGCGTCGAACGCTTTGGTCTCCGCTTCGGCCTGATTCCCGATGCGGCCGAGGACTTCGACGGCGATGAGGATTTCGAGCCGGTGTACGTTTGCCTGCTTCCCGGCAACTATATGGCGTTCATGGCGCCATGGGACGGCAGCTACGACACCTGATGCAGCACGCCCAGATGCGGCGTGCGGGTGGATCGTGCGAGACCCTTGCCGGTCGGTACCTCCGTCGGAAGCGGGCTCATTGCCGCGACCATCGCTGCCGCCACGCGCCGCTCACGGCTGCGTGAGGGCTGTCAAACCGCTGACCCCAGCGGCTTCGAGTCGAGCCCTGTGCCCTGCGCCTGCTGGAGAGCGCCGTCATCGGCTGATGTGTGCATGAACGTTCGCGCGGCAGCGCCGTTCGCGCGCGAGCCCTCAGGTTAGGATCGCGCGGCATCTCTTCGATGCCCAAGTTCTGGAGACGGTGATGAAGCTTTCCTTGGATGCGACGGCGATATGCATGCTTCTGGGCACCTCATTGGCGTTCGCGGCGGACTCCTCGCAAACCGATGAGTTCTTTCCGGACGAGGCGCGTCCGCGGCAGCCCACTCTCGTGCTGAGCGGGGAGCTGCAGCCGGACGATCCGCTCGTGGCGCAGCTGTTGGGCAGCGACTCGCCGGCAGGCGTCGCGCGCCCGCTCCGCTTCCAACGCGTCCTGCCCTATGAAGTGGCGCCGCCGACCGAGCTTCAGCTGCAGGCGCACCGGGAACGCGGCGGCGTGCTGTGGCCCGATGATCCGCGGCCGCCCAGCGGTCCCGCGCGACCGGGGACGGTTCGCCTTAACCTGCTCTACTGCGGCTGGTCGCTGTACCAGGGGCAAGCGGTTCCCGCCGATCTTGCCTACCGTTACGAGTATCGGGTGGACGACAGCGGGCTGGGCCTTTGGGCGCCGACGGGCGTCCAGATGCGACGCCTGTTCGACGATGACGTGTCCCAGTGTCGCGGCGGGGGCGGCAGCGCAGCGGCGCAGCCGTAACCGTCGCTCTCACCCGGCGAGCGCGCAGGGCGACCTTGCGGATGCCGGCGCGCGCTCGGGTCGGCGGGCGGTCGCTTGCCTCGCAGCGGCCAACTCCGCAGTATCCGCCGGACCCTCCGACCTGCCGCCACCGTGATCCGACTCCCGCGCCGGCCGCGCTCGCTGTTCGACTCGCTGTGCGCGCTGCTGGCGCTGGCGTGTGCAGCGCTGTGTCCGCTGCGTGCCGACGCCGCGCTGCGCTACGGCCAGGACGACGGCCTGCCCAGCGCGCAGGTGCAGTCGCTGGCGGTGGATTCGCGCGGATTCCTGTGGGTGGGCACGCAGGACGGGGTGGTGCGCTTCGACAGCCATCGTTTCCAGCAGATCGACGTCGATGCCGGGCTCAGTCCGCCCGACCCTCACGTGCGCCGGATGCTCGCGGTCCCGGGGGCCGTCTATCTGGCCACGCGCTCGCGTCTGCTGCGTTTCGACCTCGCCACCGAACGCCTGCAGCAGGTGACGGCGGTGCAGGGCGAGATCGTCGGCATCTATGCGCTCACCGTGGATGCGGCGGGCTGGATCTATGCGGGTACCGAAACGGGTCAGCTGTACCGCTGGCAGGATGCGCCCGCGCCGCCTCCGCTGCAGCCTTTGGCGCTGCTGGACGCGGAAGGTCGGCCCTGGACCGAGCGGCTGGCGATCAACGGTCTGTCGAGCGGGCGCTCCGCACTCTGGCTGGCGACGCTACGCGGCGTGTACGCGCTCGACACGGACCGGCTTCGACTGCGCTTCCAGCCGCTCGATCTGCCGCAGGTGGCCGATGGGCGCGCCCACGTCTCCGCCCTCCACGAGGATGCCCACGGTGCGCTTTGGGTCGGTTTCTGGAACGACGGACTGGCCCGCTTCGACCCGGCCAGCGCGCGCACCGAATGGTTCCACCCCAGCCTCGGCAACAGCGGCGCCCTCCGGGCGACCAGCGTGCACAGCCTGCTGGAGCGGGGCGAGCGCCTGTACGTCGGCAGCAACCGCGGCATCGCCGTCTTCGATCAGGCCTGTGGCTGCCTGCGCGGACTCAACCTGCCCGAGTGGGAGGTCCGCGAGGGCAGTGGGGTCATCATCACCAGCCTCGCAGCCGAAGCCGAGGGCGACGGCCTTTGGGCGGGCGTCTGGGGCTCGGGGCTGGCCCGGTTCTCCGACTTCGATGAAGCCTTCGAGCGGCAGGTGCCGGTCGAGGGGCGCAGCGACGCGCTCGGCCATCCGATGGTGTCGGCCCTGCGGGTGGACCCGCGCGGTCGCCTGTGGATTGGTACCTACGGTTCCGGCGTCCACTGGGTGGATCCCGCCCAGCGCATCGAGGGGCAGCACTGGCCTTTGCAGCGGCTGGCGTTCGGCGCGCGCCGGATCGAGTCGCGCTTCATCTGGCACCTGCGCGAGCTGGAAGCGAGCATGCTGATCGGCAGCGGGTTCGGCCTGTTCCGCGCAGAGGGCTCGCGCTTGGTCGAAGTCGATCCCGAACTGCAGAGCGTGCGCACCAGCTTTGATCTGGGCGACGGGCGACTGCTGATCGGCTCCGCCTGGGGCCTGTTCGTCGACACCAGCGGCGGCGTACTGCCGCCCAAGCGCGTGGTGCTCGACGATGTCGGCACGCGCGCAGTGTGGTCGATCCAGCGCTGGCGCGAGGAGATCTGGCTGGGTACGGATCGCGGAATCCTGCGGCTTGACTCGGCGCTGCGGCCGCTGGGCGCGATCGCGATCGGCAACGCCCCGGAGGCCCTGCCAGGCGCCGTCGTGTGGGTGCAGAAGTTCGATGCAACCGGCCGCCTGTGGCTGGCGACCTCGGGCGGTCTGGTCAGCGTGCCGGCCGATGCGACCACGCCGCGCTTCGAGCGGCAACCGAGGCTCGTCGAGGCGGGCGTGCGCAGCGTGGGCAGCATCGAGTTCGATGCTGCGGGCGGCCTCTGGCTGGGGTCACCTCGCGGTCTGTTGCGCTACCACCCGCTGCGCAATGAGCTGGACCTCATCGACAGCCAGGACGGCCTGCTGAGCTCGCAACAGAACGTGGGCGCCAGCGCCAGCGACGGTGAACGCCTCTATTTCGGCGGCATCGGCGGTTTCGTCGCCTTCCGGCCCGATGCCGTGCCGCCGCGCCGCGTGTCCCTGCGCCCGGCGGTGGTGAAGTGGCGTCTCGGGCAGGGGCCGTGGCAGCCGCGCAACGGAGCGATTCCGCTGGACCACGCGCATGCGCCGCTGCAGGTGGAGTTCAGCGCCTTTCACTATGCGCGCCCGGAGCGGGTGCGCTATGCCTATCGCTGGCTGCCGGAGGAAGTCGAGTTCACCGAGCTCGGCGATGCCCACAGCGCCGTTTTCAGTCGCTTGCCGCCGGGCCAGCATCGCCTTGAGCTGCGGGTGCGCCTGGAGGGACCGCACTCGGCCACCGCCGATGCGATGGTGCTGCAGGTCGATGTCGCCACCGCCTGGCACCAGACTCTGTGGGCGAGGGCGTTGATGGCGACGCTGGTGGTTCTCGCCTGGTGGGGCTTCCACCGGATGCGTCTGCGGCAGTCGTACCGCTATGCCCAGGGCCTCGAACGCACAGTGGGAGAGCGCACGCGCGAGCTGAATGTGGCAAAGGAGGCGCTGGAACAGGCGAACGCCCTGCTGCGTCTGCAGGTGGCGATGGATCCGCTCACCGGGCTGGCGAATCGCCGCGCGCTTTTCGATGCGATCGAGGATCAGCACCAGCGCCCGCGCGTGGCCGGCGTGCTGCTGATCGATCTGGACCATTTCAAGCGCATCAATGATCGCTTCGGACACGCGGTGGGCGACGCAGTGCTGGTCGACTTCGCTGGCGTCCTGCAGCGCGAGGTCCGCCGGGACTGCCTCTGTGCCCGCTATGGCGGAGAGGAGTTCCTGGTGATGCTCGATGATGCTTCGCTGGCCAGCTTGAGCGGGCTCGCGGAACGCCTGGTGGCGGATGTCCGCGCGCGCCGCGTGCAGTTGGAAGGCCACCCTCCGCTTGCGTACACGATCAGCATTGGAGTGGCGCTGGCGGATCCCGATGAGCCCGTGGAAAAGGTGATCCAGCGAGCGGATCAGGCGCTCTATGCCGCCAAGAACGGAGGACGCGATCGCTGGCGGCTGTCCGCGGGGCAGGGCGCCGATGCCGGCGAACCCTGAGCCGCTGCTGTCGGGCCGCGCTGCTCCGCAGCCATGCCTGCGGCCGCGTGGTGATCGCGCAGCTCACGCCGGGGCAAGCCTTGTGCGCGTCGCTTCCGCAAAGCGGCGCAGCTGCGGAAAGAACGCGGCGAAGCCGACTTCGGCCTCCGCCGCGTGTCCGCGCAGCGTCGGCAGGCAGGCGCTCAGGGCCTCGCCGCTGCGCGTCAACCGCCCCGCGATCCGGCGGATTGCGAGGTCCACGCTTTCGCGCTGCCGATAGCTTCCCAGCCAGTCGCCGGCCGCCATCAGCGGCGCCAGGGTCTGCAGGCGAGGCGGCAGCTCCGGCAGGCGACGCAGCAGCAGGGCATAGACGCGTTGGCTGAACACGTCCAGCGGCTCGTCCGCGTACTGCCTCCAGTCGCGCGCCAGCAGATGGTCGAAGTACACGTCCAGCGCGATCCCGGCGAAGCGGCGTTGGCCCGGCGGGAACAGCGCTTTCAGTGCCTGCAGGTCGGGGTGGGCATCGGTATAGCTGTCGATGTGCCGATGCACGCGGATCTCGCGCTGGACCGCCGGCGCCCAGGCCGACAGGTCGGATCCGGAAACGAAATCGCCGAGCATCGCGCCCAGCAGGGCGTCGTCGCCGAGATTCGCCAGCAGCAGGTGGGCGAGGTAATTCATCGCTGCAGTCTGCGCCTGCTCGATCGGCGCGTGCCGGCGCTGCGTGGCCTCCGAACGGCCGGCTTGCGGCGGCGCGGCCTGTCCGTGATCAGAAGCTGATGAACAGGCCGCCGTTGACCGGCAGCAGCGCACCGGTGATGTAGCCCGAGCCTTCCGCCGCAAGGAAGTCGACCACGCGGGCGATTTCGCTGGGCTGGGCGATGCGGCCGACGGGGATCTGCTGCAGGATCTTCTCGCGGATGGACGCGGGGATGGTCTGGACCATCGGTGTGTCGCAATAGCCTGGCGCGACCGAGTTCACGGTGATGCCCTTGGCCGCGACCTCGCGCGCCAGCGCCATGGTGAAGCCGTGCACGCCGGCCTTGGCGGCGGCGTAGTTGGTCTGGCCGAACTGGCCGGTCTGGCCGTTGATCGAACTGATGTTGATGATGCGGCCGAAGCCCTGCGCGATCATCGGCTCGATCGCCGGCCGGCACAGGTGATAGAGCGCGTCCAGGTTGACCCCGAGCACGGCGTCCCAGTGGTGCTTCTCCAGCTTGCGCAGGGTGGCGTCGCGGGTGATGCCGGCGCTGTTCACCAGCACGTCGAGCCGACCGTGGCGCGCGACGATGTCGGCGATGGCGCGGGCGCAGGCCTCATGGTCGCTGACGTCGAGCGCGATCGCCTCCAGCATGCCGAGGCCGGGCAGGGCGCGCAGCTCGGCCAGACGCGCCTCCGGCAGGTGGATGTCGGCCGCGATGACATGGTGGCCGCTGGCGGCCAGCGCTTGGCACGTGGCCGCGCCGATTCCGCCGGTGCCGCCGGTGACGAGGGCGATGCGGGGGCTCATGGGGAACTTCCTTGATGCGATACCCGGTTTGCGCAGGCGACGTCATCGCCACGGAACCGGAAGGGCGTCGAGCGCGCTGGCCTTGCGCGCGCCGTTTGCCTGTGGCGTAGGCGCCGAGGTGCCCGGCGCCTCCGAGGGTGCGGCGGGCTCAGCGCGCGCGCGGCTTGCTGCCGGCCGCGGGCGGCTCGGCCTTGTCTGCGGTCTCGCTGGCGGGTGCCTCGGGGCGCGTGGCGCCCGGGCGCAGCATGCCTTCCTGGAAGCTCTTCCACATATCGAGGTTGCGCTCGGTCAGCTGGTTGAGCATCGACCACGGGGTCTTGCCGAGCAGGTTGTTCAGCTGGCTGCGGAACTGGTGCTGCTGGTCGAGGAACAGCTGCATGCTGCGCTCGAGGTAGCTCCCCATGAAGCCCTGCAGGCTGTCGCCGTAGAAGCGGATCACCTGGCTCAGCAGCTGGGTGCTGAACATCGGCGAGCCCTTCTCCTCGTGCTCGGAGATGATCTGCAGCAGCACCGAACGGGACAGGTCCTCGCCGGTCTTGGCATCGCGCACCTCGACCTCTTCGCCGTCGACGATCAGCTGCCGCACGTCTTCCAGCGTGATGTAGCTGGAGATCTCGGTGG
>VFQU01000108.1_pt1 | contig 109909 bp, 95 predicted proteins | sample 3512311 | NCBI WGS metagenome assembly VFQU01 (sample SAMN10412377, study PRJNA504923) | tailings metagenome | isolation source: Relicate 3 Philex TSF3 active mining site | place: Philippines: Tuba, Benguet | collected 2017-08-29
GCCGTGTCTCAGTCCCAGTGTGGCTGATCATCCTCTCAGACCAGCTACTGATCATCGCCTTGGTAAGCCATTACCTCACCAACAAGCTAATCAGCCGCAAGCCCATCTCTTGGCGATTTTCATCTTTCACTTCTCAGCAATATGGGGTATTAGCCATCGTTTCCAATGGTTGTCCCTCTCCAAAAGGTAGGTTCTTACGTGTTACTCACCCGTCCGCCACTCATTACAATCTAGTAAACTAGATTACATTCGTACGACTTGCATGTGTTAAGCATGCCGCCAGCGTTCATCCTGAGCCAGGATCAAACTCTCCGTGAAAACTTTTTGTTTTTCACAGTTACTAATGTAAAGTGAAACTCCTCAACTGTCAAACCAGTCTTCCTCTCTTGAAACATAAAAAGGTAAATTTTTCTCACTCGAAATCAGATCTGAACTGCGCTAATAGCAGGCCCGTTGCTATAAAAAGAAATGCGCACCCGGAACCAAAAACAAGGTTTTTGGTACACCCAAAACGTCGTTGTTGGGGACTACTAAAACTGACATGTCAGTTTTGGCTTACCAAAACGAAGTGTTCCCCAAAACACTGTTTTGGGGAAAAGGAACATTCTTCTTTCTAGGACATTTGATTTAAATAGAACTGGTCCGAAAAGTCCCGTTTTCGTTTTGGGGAGAAAAAAACGGCATCAAAAGACAATTTTCAAGAGAAGAAAAGATTGCTTAGAAAACGATTTCTCCTCTTCTAGAAAATAACCAGACTTGAAATTGAGTTTTTGTCTGTCCTTACTCTCGCAAAAAAAGTGTTGAGAGATCAATTCTCTCTCCTCTCAAAACAGAAAACACAAAAACTAACATCTCTTGGATTCTTAGAAGGTACAGACCCCTTGGCCTCAAAAAAGTCAGTCGATTTCAAAAGTAGCATAAACTTAATTGCCGTTACCCGGACTCGAACCGGGATGGATGGAATATCCGCAAACCCCTCAAGCTTGTGTGTCTACCAATTTCACCATAACGGCTTAAGTTGAGTATATTTGAGTCTTTGTTCAAGAAAACTCGATACTGAAACATCAACTCAACTTATCTGTGACGAACGGAAAGAGAGGGATTCGAACCCTCGATGATATGTTTATCATATAGACGTTCCAGATCTACACCTTCAACCACTCGGACACCTTTCCTTCCTTCGTCGTGAAGATTTGAAATAACATAAAAAATTGACTTCAGCCACTTTTCCTTGTCTTCTCACTTGGTTTTGTGGTTTATGAAAGACTTGGAAAAGTGAAAAAGTCATTACGAATATCAGATAAAAAGTTCCTTTTGGATAGAGGAGACTCGAAAACTTAAACTTTTCTTGAATAAAACTCAATTACAAGGAGTTCATTGATTTGTAAACCAACTTCATCACGCGCAACTGTCTCTTTAACCACAGCGGTTAATTTTTCCTGATTGACTTCTAAATGAGAAGCAGCACTGTTCGTGCTAAAACTTTCCATTGCTTTTTTGACAAATTTTTGTGATCCTGACGCTACAGAAATAGAATCATTAAGTTTGCATAGAGAACTTGGAATATCTACACGACGACCGTTAACAACTACATGCCCATGATTAATTAATTGACGTGCTGCAGCAATTGTTGGAGCAAACCCTAAACGAAATACAACACTATCGAGTCGCATTTCTAATAGTTGTAATAAATTCTCACCTGTGGACCCTTTACGTCTACGAGCTTCACGAACATAGCTAATCAACTGACGCTCACTAATACCATAGTTAAAACGTAATTTTTGTTTTTCTTTTAAACGTACAGCATATTGTGATTCTTTGACTTTTTTCCCACGTGTTTTTGGACCATGTTGACCTGGTGGGGTCTCTCGTGTACATTTTTTTTGTGTTAATCCTGGTAATTCACCTAATCGACGAACAATACGTAATTTTGGACCTCTATATCGAGCCATACAAAGAGTAATTTAAATAATTATATACCAATTCTGTGTTTTTTTTTCATCTTTTTTTCGGCCCCAAAACTTCGTTTTGGGGAACGCTTGACTCATCACATTTCGAAACATTTGGAAAATATGAATCGAGCCTGGTCCCTCAAACTGTGTTGGCCCCTTCGTGGTTCCCTAGAAGGATGTTTTGGGAAAGGGGAAGATGAAAAAACACAGTTCTACCCCAAAACTTTGTTTTGGGGTCAGAGACTGGACAGGAACAAAAAATTCATTGGTAGTAAAACCAACTCTGTTTTTGAACCCAAGTAGATGAAAGATCTTAACTAGCTAGTTGTTTCACTACTTGATATCGAGCTCGTGCTCGTTTAAAAACAAAAGTAGCTTCAACACGTTGTTTTTCACCTTGTGCTTGTTCTAAACGTGCTTTCGCTTCTTGGAATGCTTCTTCTGCTTGATCGATTCCAATAGTTTCAGCAGATTCAGCTTCATTGACTAAAATGGTCACTTTATTTTGTTTTACTAAAGCAAAACCACCCATAAGTGCTACAGGAATCCAATTACTTCCTGATCGAATTAAAGTGACACCTATGTCTAATGCAGTAATTAAAGGTGCGTGATTGCTTAAAACACCCATTTGACCCGTATTAGTCGGAAGAATAATTTCATCAGCCTGATCATTCCAAAAGACACGATCAGGGGTCATGATACAAACTTGCAATGTCATAGTTGTGGTTTGGATAAATATCGATGTCTTCAAAAAAAGAGCTCCGCCTGTCGCTGGACCAAAAACACTGTTTTTGGTACACCCCAAAATGAAATTTTAGGAGAAAACCATGGGTTTAAGGGCAAGCAAGAGCTTTTCATTTTTTTGAACCAGACAGCTCATTTTACACTCTCAACTACACCTCAACTTTTGGAAGGTGCAGAAGAAGTAGAATACTTTCAAAAAGTGTACACTTTTTGAAAGAAAGTTTTTTATCTAGGAAAGAGTTGCAGCTTTAGCAACTGCTTCGTCTAAATTACCAACTAAATAAAATGCTTGTTCAGGAAGATCATCGAGTTCACCAGATAAAATAAGGTTAAATCCTTGAATAGTTTCTGCTAAACTTACATATTTTCCAGGTGAACCTGTGAAAACTTCTGCAACAAAGAAAGGTTGAGATAAGAAACGTTCAATTTTACGAGCTCGTGCTACGATAAGACGATCTTCTTCAGATAATTCGTCTAAACCAAGAATAGCGATAATATCTTGTAACTCTTTATAACGTTGTAATGTTTGTTTTACGTTTTGAGCACATTGATAATGTTGATCACCAACGATCCATGGTTGTAACATTGTTGATGTAGAATCTAATGGATCTACTGCTGGGTAAATACCTTTAGACGCTAAATTTCGAGAAAGTACAGTTGTTGCATCTAAGTGAGCAAATGTTGTTGCTGGAGCAGGGTCAGTTAAGTCATCTGCAGGAACGTAAACAGCTTGAATTGAAGTAATACTTCCATCTTTTGTAGATGTAATACGTTCTTGTAATCCACCCATTTCAGTTGCAAGAGTTGGTTGGTATCCTACCGCTGAAGGCATACGACCTAAAAGAGCAGAAACTTCAGAACCAGCTTGTACAAAACGGAAAATGTTGTCAATAAAAAGAAGAACGTCTTGTTTGTTAACATCACGGAAATATTCCGCCATTGTTAACGCTGTTAAACCTACACGCATACGAGCCCCTGGAGGTTCGTTCATTTGACCATAAACAAGCGCTACTTTTGATTCACTAATATTTGATTCGTTAATAACGCCTGATTCTTTCATTTCCATGTAAAGGTCATTCCCTTCACGTGTACGTTCACCAACACCACCAAATACAGAAACACCACCGTGAGCTTTCGCAATATTATTGATTAATTCCATAATTAGTACAGTTTTTCCTACACCTGCACCACCGAATAAACCAATTTTACCACCTCGACGATAAGGAGCTAATAAGTCTACAACTTTAATTCCTGTTTCAAAAATAGAAAGTTTTGTGTCTAAGTCCACAAATGCTGGAGCTGGACGATGGATTGGAAGTTCATCTTTGTTCGCTACAGGACCTAGATTATCTACTGGTTCACCTAGAACGTTAAAGATACGACCTAAAGTTGCTTGGCCTACAGGAACATTTAATGGTTTTCCACTATCAACAACATCCATACCACGCATTAAACCATCAGTAGCACTCATAGCTACTGCACGAACACAGTGGTCACCTAATAATTGTTGAACTTCACATGTTACAGAAATTTCTTGTCCAGCTTCATTTTTACCACGAACAGTTAATGCGTTATAAATTTTCGGCATTTGTCCTGCTGGAAATGATACATCTAATACTGGACCAATAATTTGGGTAATACGACCTTTTGTTTCTGTAGAAACGCTCATATTTTGTATACTTTTTTCTAGTAATCTTTTTGTTTTGTCAGATCTTTTTGCTATTTACAGTGAAAAGTATAACTCACTCTAAATTGGAACAATCTAAAGACACAAACTAAAACAAATTCAATTTTTTAGCAAAAAAAATCTAAAAAGATGTTCCCTTACCCCCAAACTTTGTTGTGGGGGTACAAAAAGAACCTTTTTGGGAAGGCCCCCAATCGCAGGTTCCCGCCGAAAATTTCATTCTAGGGTTCCCCGTCCCTCAACCTGTTGAGGGAAAACGAAGTTTTGGGGACAGGGAACTTACCCGAAAATTGAAACTTTTCGGCTGAAGACGCCGTGTAATGAACAAAAAGTTTCTTTTTGTAACTAAACGACCGAATTTAGAGGAACATTAAGTGTTCTTATTATACGAGTTGACTTTCTTTTAAAAACAGATCAATTATAAAAAAGTTTTTAAAATTAAACTGTTTTTTAGACAAAATTTGCTTGAGACTTAATTTTGGCCCAAAAATGTAATTTTTGGGTTTGCCCAAAACAGTGTTTTGGGCACCGTAAAGGATCAAACTTTTTTTACAAAAGCAAATCTATTGTATCACGAAAAAAAAATCCACTCAAGAGCTTCTTTTTGCATGAAAAAAACTTGCTATCAAACTACAAACATCTTAGACAAAAAAGAAAAAGCAAATCAAATTAATTTAAAAATTACTCTGATTTTTCATCCCATTAGGACAACCCGTGCCGAAAAAACTTTACTCGTTCATTCGTTTTTTCATTTTTTTAGTAAAAAAATATACTTGTAAATCGGAGGTATCGTGCTTCATGTTTACATTTCTGGTTTCTAAATCAACCAAAAAATTAATTGTTGAAAACTTCGAAGCTTGACTTCGAGACTGACGGGACTCGAACCCGCAACTTCCGCCGTGACAGGGCGGTGCTCTGACCAATTGAACTACAGTCCCTTTGTGTTAAAGTAACTTTAACATACTTTTTTTGCTATGTCTAGTTTTTTTTAGCTTACTCTAGTAAAAACAAAGACGGCTAAAAGTATCTCGACGGTTCCATATAAACACCCCAGCAAGAAGAACTGAGTATAAATTAAAAAGACTGAATTGCGTTTCACCCCGGTTAGCCAATAAAATCCAGAACAACATGTTCTTTAAGATGAAAAATCCCAACTGAACACTCGAGTAGAAAAGTTTCGATGAATCTAACTGAAAGCCACTAAAAAGAAAAGAGAGAAGAAGCGGGTAACGCGAGTCGAACGCGCGACATGCACCTTGGCAAGGTGCCGCTCTACCACTGAGCTATACCCGCAAAGTAAAACTAAACTTCTACAAAAAAGAATTTGTACTTACTTTAATGATTCTGGTGCCTGCTACTAGATTCGAACTAGTGACACTCCGCGTATGAGACGGATGCTCTAACCAACTGAGCTAAGCAGGCTTATTGATCTCTATTCTACTAGAAAAAAAGAAAAAATCAACTTCCTTTTTCGGTTTTAGTCCAAAATTCATTGATATTTCTGAATTTTTTATATGGGACCCTAAACCGTGGCCTACCCCCTTCCCCCAAAACCAAGTTTTGGATAAGACAAAAGTCTTTAGAGGACTGGATAGAATTCGAGATTTTATGGCTACGAAAAAGCGGTTTTTCAGTTTTGAAAAACTGAAAAATCTTACTGTTCCCCGTCCCCCAAAATGACATTTTGGGGGAAAAACGACGTTTTGGGGGACTAACAACGCTTTAGGAAGTTACTTTAGATGAATTTATTTAGAACTAGCTAAAAATTCTTCAGTATACTCTTTTAATGCTTCTTTTAAGAGAACTTGTGCTTCATCTGTAAGAGCATTTGTAGAACGAAGAATTTCACCATATTTTGGTTTATTTGTTGCTAAATATTGACGTAAACCAATTAAGAAAGCACGAACACGATCAGCAGGAATCACATCTAAATAGCCGTTTGTACCTGCATAAATACTTGCTACTTGATCTTCTAAAGAAAGAGGTGAAGATTGTGCTTGCTTTAATAACTCACGTAAACGTTGGCCTCGTGCTAGTTGATTTTGAGTTGCTTGATCTAAATCTGAAGCAAATTGAGAGAAAGCCTCTAATTCTGCAAATTGCGCTAATTCGAGTTTAAGTTTCCCAGCTACTTGTTTCATAGCTTTAGGTTGTGCTGCTGAACCTACACGAGATACAGAAATACCTACGTTAATCGCAGGACGAATCCCCGCATTAAAGATATCAGCAGATAAGAAAATTTGTCCATCAGTGATGGAAATAACATTTGTTGGGATATACGCAGAAACGTCACCTTCTTGAGTTTCAACAACAGGTAAAGCTGTCATACTTCCACTGCCTAATTTGTCATTTAATTTAGCAGCACGTTCTAAAAGGCGTGAGTGTAAATAGAATACATCTCCTGGGTATGCTTCACGTCCTGGTGGACGACGAAGTAATAAAGACATTTCACGATAAGCTTGCGCCTGTTTTGTTAAATCGTCATAAATTACAAGTGTATGACGACCAGTATACATAAAGTATTCGGCTAAAGCTGCACCAGTATATGGTGATAAATATTGAAGAGTTGCAGGAGAATCTGCTGTTGCCGCAACGATAATTGTATAATCCATTGCCCCACGTTCTTGTAACGTGTTTACTACTTGTGCAATAGAAGATGCTTTTTGACCAATTGCTACATAAACACAGATAACATCTTTTCCTTTTTGGTTTAAGATTGTGTCTACAGCAATAGCTGTTTTCCCTGTTTGACGGTCCCCAATAATTAATTCGCGTTGACCACGACCAATAGGAATCATCGCGTCAATCGCAACAATTCCTGTTTGTAAAGGTTCATGAACTGAGCGACGAGAAATAATCCCTGGCGCTGGTGATTCGATAAGGCGATTTTCTTTTGTTACAATTTCACCTTTGCCATCAATTGGACGTGCTAACGCGTTAACGACACGACCTAAATATGCATCACCTACTGGAATCTGAGCGATTTTTCCAGTTGCACGCACAGATGAGCCTTCTTGAACAGTGATGCCTTCACCCATAAGTACAGCACCAACGTTTTTTGCTTCCAGGTTTAAAGCAATACCTACTGTACCGTCTTGAAACTCAACAAGTTCACCAGCCATAACTTTATCAAGGCCGTAAATACGTGCAATACCGTCCCCAACTTGGAAGACAGTTCCTACGTTAACAGCTTTGACTTCTTGGTTATACTGCTCAATCTGCTGTTTGATAATACTACTAATTTCATCAGGTCTAATTTTTACCATGGTATGCTGAACCGCCTCCTTCTTGTGACAAAACACAACTAAAAACCGTACCAAAAAGAACATTTTTGGTTCGTCTTTTTTGAGTTTTGTAGTGCCGTCCCCTTTCCCCAAAACACTGTTTTGGGGACTACTTCGTTGTCGGGGAAAACCAACCCAAATGAGTGGGGAATGGTGTTCTGTTAATTGGCTTTATAATTTGTAAAGAGTACAATTTGAAAATTATTAATTGCACTATGAACTGAAGAAGTTAATCGTTGATTAAGTTTTTCACGAACTTGGTTTAAAGCCAATTTGACTAATTTTTCAGCAAGTTCATTTTGAGCTTTTTGTTGCTCAAACTTTAAGGTTTCTTGTTGAAGAGTACCTAAACGTTTAATATCTTCTTGTGTTTCTCGAACAACTTGTTTTTTCTCTTGTTCAATTGTCACACTCGCCTGCTCGCGAATTTTTTGAGCTTTTGCTTTAGCTTGCTCTAATTCCTGTTGAGCTTGACGTAAGCGATCTTGTGCTTCTGTTGCACGCTGATCAGCTTCACGAAAATTAGCCAAGATAGTTTGTTTTCGATTTTCAAGAAGACCGCGTAAAGCATCGCCAACATAGGTCAGAACGATAGCCAGGACCACGGCTAAATTTAGCACATTGGTTTCTAAAATATTTGTATTAAACCCAAAATGCCCTGCCAAGACAAAACAAGTGCTAAAAAGCATAAAATCTCCTTAATATTATGACTCCCTTTTCCCTGCCCCCAAACTCGTTTGGGGGACGGACCAAAAAATGTTATTTTTGATAAGGTCGAGTCTTCAAAACAAAGAGTTAAAGAAAACACAAAGGGAAAGAACTCTACATTCTGTATCTCGGATCACCAAAAAAAATGTGAGTGGAAGGGATGACTTGTCACGTTTTTTCTCCGTGAAGGAGAAAAAAGAAAGACTTCGTCACTTGATTTGCTTTCCCCCCCTGTACTTTGTACCCGAAGGGAAGTAAAGAGGGAAATAAGACTTGTTCTTCTCTTTTTCTTCAACTGAAAAGTTGAAGAAAAAGAGAAGAAGGAGAAAGTTCAAAAATTAAGAAGCGAATGGGTTTGCAAATAAAAGAGCTAAGGCAACAACAAGACCATAAATAGTTAAAGATTCCATGAATGCGAAACTTAATAAAAGAGCACCACGGATTTTACCTTCTGCTTCTGGTTGACGAGCAATACCTTCTACTGCATATCCAGCAGCAGTTCCTTGTCCCATACCAGGTCCAATAGCAGCAAGACCTACAGCAAGACCAGCAGCAACAACACTTGCAGCAGCGATAAGTGGATTCATAATTCTTTAACCTCCAATGGATTGTGTATGTAAAAGTTACTAATGTTTTTACCGATATGTATCATCGGGTCAATTCCATTCCAAAAGACTATTTTGGAAATAAAAATCAACGAGAACGAGCGCAGGTTCTTCTCAAAAATCCTTGAAAAAAGGTCCGCCCCTAGAACCAAAAAGAGTCTTTTTGGTACACCCTCAAAACGAAGTGGTCCCCAAAACCCTGTTTTGGGGAAAGGGGAGAACTTCTCAAAACTCTGTTTTGATAAGATTCATACCAAAACTGAATTTTTTGGTATGGTCCTTTTGTTTTGGAAAAAACGAAAGAACTTACCGTTCCCCAAAACCCTGTTTTGGGGAATAACAAGATTTTGGTAAGGAAATAGACTGAAATTTAAAGGTCAAGAAGGTTCCTTCCTTTTTCTAGACACCTAGAAACAGACGGCAAAACCTCAACCTTTTGAGGTCGCTTCGTTCCCCCAAACTTCGTTGTGGGGGACGATCACTTCTTTTTCTTTTTTTGGTTCAATCACCAAGAATCCTGGTGTGACTTCCATGATAGTGTGTATTTTAGAAGTTTTCAAGTAGAGGGAACCTTTTTTTCGAAGGTTTTTCGTTCCCAAAACAACGTTTTGGTACCGTGGTTTCTCAATTTCAAGCCCCTACCAGCCCCAAAAATTAAGTTGTGGGGAATACTCAAGTTTTAAGAGCGTCTCACCAAACTTTAAATGTTGAAGAAGGCCCTCCCAAAACAAAGTGTAGGGAAGAAGGTCTCAAAATTGTATTTAGAGAGAGAAGGTCTTTCCCAACTATTTCATATTTGGGAAGATCAAAAAACAGTGTTTTGCTCAGGTTATTTCGTGCTTTTAAAAAGGAAAAATGTTACCAAAACTTTATTTTGGTAATTGTGGTTAAGTTTGCCCTTTTTCCTAAACGACTTTTTAGTTAAAAGAAAAAGGAAAACCAAAGCTTTGTGGGAGAAGTTCTGAAAAGGATGTTTTAATAAGGTCGAAACTAAAAATAAATTTTTTGATCAGAATTTCGAGCCTTTCCCCTAAAACAACGTTTTAGGGGTCCATTGAGAACTCTCAAAATTTTCGAGTAAGCAAAACACGAAAGACAGACCTCTTTCAATACCACCGGTATGCAAAAAAGAAGGTTGCATTTAAAAAGTTGTTTCGTCACTGCCCCTAAAACAAAGTTTTTCGGGTGTACCAAAAATGAAATTTTTGGTTCCAAAGCTCTCAATCTTCGTAGAAAAACTAAAAATTAGTGATGATCTTCAACAGATTCGCCAATATAAGCACCCGCTAAGGTAGCAAAAACAAGAGCTTGAATTGCACTTGTAAATAAACCTAAAAGCATAATTGGAATAGGGATTACTAGAGGGACTAAAGTAATTAATACACCTACTACTAATTCGTCAGCTAAGATATTTCCGAAAAGTCGGAAACTTAAAGATAATGGTTTTGTGAAATCTTCAAGTATGTTAATCGGTAATAAAAAAGCTGCAGGTGAAATATATCTTTTAAAATATCCTAATCCTTTTTTACTAATCCCTGCATAGAAATATGCAATCGAAGTTAAAAGAGCTAAAGCAACTGTTGTATTAATATCATTTGTAGGAGCTGCTAGTTCACCATTTGGTAATTCTAAAATACGCCAAGGTAAAAGAGCACCAGACCAGTTAGAAACAAAAATAAAAAGAAAAATTGTACCTAAAAAAGGAACCCATTTTAAATATTCTTCTTCACCAATCTGAGTTTTTGCTAAATCACGGATAAATTCAGTAACATATTCTGTTACATTTTGAAGTCCTTCCGGTGCTGATGGTGATCCAGTTGAAGCTGGTTGAACTTTTGGGGCTCCTAGAAGACCAATAATTGCAATTGCTCCTAATACAATCCAAGATGTAATTAATACTTGGCCATGCACTGAATAGCTACCAACTTGCCAATACCAATGTTGACCTACAGAAACTTCTGCTACATCAAACCAGATGTTTGTCATATAATGTACCCTATACTATCGTCTTGAACACCAATGAAAAGGGGGAGATTCCCCAAAGCTCAAGTTAGAATCGTGCAGACCCCAAAACGCGGTTGGTCTGCCCAAAAAACGGAGTTTTGTGAACAGGATAACACACAATTTTAGGGCAAGGGATTCGTATGCTTGACTCTTGCTTCTTTTCTTAAGTTTTAGGTGATTTTTTGAGTCTCTAACGTTCTCTTTTTAGAGGATGGAGAAAGTCGTCCACGACCCGTTTGTTTTGTAGTTTGCTTACTTTTTTGTTTTGTCTTTTGCTGAGCTTTTTGTGCTGCTAGACGTCGACGAGCTTCTAACTGACCAGTTTGAATTGCATCTTGAAACCAACTGAGCACTAAACGAAGTGTAGAAACAGAATCATCATTCCCTGGAAGAAACCAATCAGCTAAACTAGGATCACAATTACTATCTAGAAGAGTAACTGTTGGAATACCGAGTTGTCGACATTCTTTGACTGCATGAATTTCTTCACTTTGACCAATGATAATTACCACTCCTGGTAATTGAGACATTGTGTCAACACCTGATAAGTATTTCTCTAAACGTTCTTTCTCACGTCGTTTTCTAGCAACTTCTTGTTTTTTAAGCAGATTCCAATCACCACGCTCTTCAGCTTGTCTATATGCATGAAGTTTTCGAAGTGATTTTTGAATAGTTCGCCAATTCGTTAACATGCCGCCAAGCCAGCGTTGATTAACATAATAACTGTTACAAGCTAAAGCTGTTTTTGCAATTAAAGGTGCAGCTTGCTGTTTCGTACCAACAAACAAGAAAGTTTTTCCTTGAGCAGCTTGCTTTTCTAGAAAGCCTAAAACCTTAGGTAACAGTGTGTAAGTTTGTACTAAATCTAAAATATGGCGACCATTTCGTTTTCCATAAATATAAGGTGCCATACGAGGATTCCAGTCACGAGTAGAATGCCCAAAATGCATGCCACTTTGAATCATATGCTCTAATTTTACTGGTTCAAGCATTTCATAATTGTGGTTTATGGTTTTTTAACAAAAAAGGAGCACTAAGAAAGAATCCGTTGACTTTTCTGATTTCTTATTTTCGTTTTAGTCAGAAAATTACTCTCTTGCTCGAACTTTTTGTCGTGAAATCTATCAATCATTTTTGAAAAAATCGAATTTTCTTTTTTGCAAAACCTTGTTTTATCCCATCGTTCTATTCCTTCCCCGTCTACCAAAAAATTTCGTTTTTGATATCATCTACAGTTTTCTCCCCAAAACCCGGTTTTGAAGGAAAGGCAACTGGACCGTAGATATTTTTAAGTTTGGGTTTACCACAAATAAAATTTGTGGGTCTGTCCCCTTTCCCCTTTCCCCAAAACACTGTTTTGGGGACCACAGGGTTTTGGGGACCACTTCGTTTTGGGTGTACCAAAAACCGTGTTTTTGGTGGTCCCCAACAACGAAGTTTTGGGGAAGGGTCGGACCTAGTTTTTTTAGTGTTTTGTCTTTTTAACTAAAAAATGATTTTTGTTACAAGTTTAAAGAGTACTGAACAAAAATCATTTTTTAGCAAATGAAAAGAAATTCTCGTTTTTCTCTTTCAGTACTCATTATGAACAAAAAAATCCGTGTTTACAAGAGATTGTTTTTATTTAGCCTACTATCGGAGTCGAACCGATAACCTTCGGTTTACAAGACCGATACTCTGCCGATTGAGTTAAGTAGGCTTTTAGGTTTCAGTAGCTAGATTTTATCTCGAATTTTTTTAAAAATCAACTTGTCCCAAAACGAAGTGGTCCCCAAAACCCTGTGGTCCCCAAAACAGTGTTTTGGGGAAAGGGGAAAGGGAAGAGGGACGCTTTTTTCTCAAGGAGAGTGAAGGGTCCCACTCGACCACTTCTTGATAGTGATTTTTTTTTTTTGCGATCCCGATTACGGATGTTTTGTTTCTATTGGTAGCTCACACTATTTAGAAGATTCCTAATCTTTGCTTTTTTACAAAGAAGCGGTCCTGACTGTGATTTTATTAGGACTTGAGTTTGAGAGGTCCTAACTAGCCCCAAAAAACTTATTATCAGTCTGTTGGTAAATATTTTTCGTGAGTTTCAGCTCGAGAGCAACAAAATAAAAAGCACAAGGTTTGCAAAAAAAACCCGGACTCACTAACGACTCCAGTAAGCTAAAAAAAAAATTTAAATTAAAAAGTCATTTATTTTTTTGTTTTATCTATGATATACTACTAGATAGTAGTAGCCTATAAAGCTTTCACTTTATTTAAAAACTTAACTATGTTAACACTTAAAATCTTTGTTTATACTGTAGTAACATTTTTTGTTTCACTTTTTATCTTTGGTTTCCTTTCAAATGATCCAGGCCGTAACCCTGGACAAAAAGAGCTTGACTAAAGATCTAGAAACTTGTCCTTCTCTAATCGCGTAGAGATATCGCTCCTCAAATTTGAAGTTGAGGAGCGAAACTAGTTGTTTCTTCCGGACTAAGCAAAAATTTTATTGTCGGTGTTCCCAAAAAGTTCTTTTTTAGGACAATGCCCAATACTTTATTTTGAGCACCGGAAAGGAAATTCAGAAGATAATGACTAGATAAACTCCTCTGTCGAGTAAAAAGTCGAAGTTTCTATTTTTAGAATTTCTTCGTTCTCTTGTTTTGCATGCCTTGGTTTCTTAAAAGCTTCTTTTTATGCGAAACTATTATGCTCTTGGAAAGGGAGAAAAGTTCTCGACACTCCAGTTGGACCCCAAAACTTTGTTTTTCCCCAAAATTTCATTTTGGGGAACGGGGTCCAAGTATCCAATTGAATTTTCATGGAGGTTTGCTTCTATGCCACGTTCACAACGAAATGACAATTTTATCGATAAAACGTTTACAGTTATTGCAGACATTTTATTGAAAGTTTTACCAACATCAAATAAAGAAAAACAAGCATTTAGCTATTACCGAGATGGTATGTCTGCCCAATCCGAAGGTGAATATGCTGAAGCATTACAAAATTACTATGAAGCATTACGTCTAGAAACAGACGCATACGATCGTAGTTACATTCTGTATAATATTGGGTTAATTCATACAAGTAATGGTGATCATGCAAGAGCTTTAGATTATTATTATCAAGCTCTCGAGCGAAATCCTTCATTACCACAAGCATTAAATAATATTGCTGTAATTTACCATTATCGTGGAGAACAAGCATTAGAAAATAGTCAAACAGAAATCTCAAAACTTTTGTTTGATAAAGCTGCAGATTATTGGCGTGAAGCTATTCGACTGGCTCCAACGAATTATATTGAAGCTCAAAATTGGTTAAAAATGACTGGCCGTTTTTAATCTCTCCCCAAATCTTTTTTTGGGGACTGTCCCAAAAAGAACTTTTTGGGAATACGCACACTGTATGAAGAAATTCAAATTGAAACAACTTGAATGCATCTTCAGTAAGGCTTGTAACTCAGTGGATTTAGAGTCCGTGTTTCCGACACACGGTGTCGTGGGTTCAAACCCCACCAAGCCTCGTCTTCACTCAAGAACCGTTCATCTCGTATTTTTGAGAAATCTCTTCCGGAGAGAGAGGGATTCGAACCCTCGGTATGGGGTTGCCATACGACGCATTAGCAATGCGTTACCTTCGGCCTCTCGGTCATCTCCCCTTTGGTTTCTATTGTTAGTATACACACGAGTTGAGTAAAAAAGCAATGTTTTTTAAAGCGTTTTGATTACTAATTCAAAAGAGAATACCCATTTTAGTGAAAACACTGAACGGAATAGAGACCCGTTCAGTGTTTAAAAAACAACTCGAAAAGTTAACTATTCCTAAAAAAAACTCCACATCCCCGTTCCCCCAAAATGACATTTTGGGTGGTAACACTGTTTTGGGTGCCGGAGACATTTTAGGAATCTTCAAATACTTTTCAAATTGTTTTTTTTGAATCAACTTAATCTAAAGGACGCATTGATAATGCAGGTTCATTATCACGATCAATCCCTTTTTCAAAGCCAGCAGCAGCAGCACGTGCACGACCTGCATGCCATAAATGACCTACAAAGAAGAAGAATCCTAAACAGAAATGTGATGTTGCTAACCAACTACGTGGAGAAACAAAGTTAACTGCATTAATTTCAGTTGCTACACCACCTACAGAGTTAAGTGATCCTAATGGAGCGTGTGTCATATATTCTGCAGCACGACGTTCTTGCCATGGCTGAATATCATTTTTAAGTTTATTTAAGTCTAAACCATTCGGGCCACGTAATGGTTCTAACCAAGGACCGCGGAAATCCCAGAAACGCATTGTTTCACCACCAAAAATGATTTCACCTGTTGGTGAACGCATTAAATATTTCCCTAAACCAGTAGGACCTTGTGCAGATGCAATATTAGCACCTAAACGTTGATCTCGAACTAAGAAAGTGAATGTTTGAGATTGTGAAGCTTCTGGACCTGTTGGACCATAGAATTCACTTGGATATGCTGTTGTGTTGAACCAAGCCATACAACAAGCAGTGAAGCCCATAAGTGAGATTGCACCAAGACTGTATGAAAGATATGCTTCACCTGACCAAACAAAAGCACGACGAGCCCAAGCCCATGGTTTTGTTAAAATATGCCAGATTCCACCAAAAATACAAAGTGTTCCAATCCAGATATGACCACCAATAACATCTTCCATGTTATCAACACTTACAATCCAACCGTCACCACCAAAAGGTGAACGAAGAATGTAACCAAAGATAACACCAGGACTTACTGTTGGATTTGTAATGATACGAACGTCGCCACCGCCTGGTGCCCATGTATCATAGATACCACCAAAGTACATAGCTTTCCAAACAAGAAGCCAAGCACCTAATCCTAAGACAATAAGGTGAATACCTAAAATTGTAGTCATTTTATTTTTATCTTTCCAAACATATCCGAAGAAAGGGAAAGATTCTTCTAAAGTTTCAGGTCCAACTAATGAGTGATAAACCCCACCAAAACCTAAAACAGCAGAAGAAATTAAATGAAGAACACCACTTACAAAGTACGGGTATGTATCAATAACTTCACCACCAGGACCTACACCATAACCTAAAGTTGCAAGGTGTGGTAATAAAATAAGACCTTGTTCATACATTGGTTTTTCAGGCACGAAATGCGCAACTTCAAATAAGTTCATTGCACCAGCCCAAAAAACAATTAAACCAGCATGTGCAACGTGTGCACCTAATAATTTACCTGAAAGGTTAATTAATCGAGCGTTTCCAGCCCACCAAGCAAAACCTGTGGACTCTTGATCACGTCCACCTACTACTAAAGAGCCATTAAAGAGCGTTTCCACGTGGTAAAACCTCCTCAGGGAATACAAGTTTTTCATGAGGCTGATCTTGAGCAGCCATCCAAGCACGAATACCTTCGTTTAGAAGAATATTTTTTGTATAGAAAGTTTCAAACTCTGGATCTTCCGCAGCACGGATTTCTTGTGATACAAAGTCATAAGCACGTAAGTTTAATGCTAAACCTACTACACCAATAGCACTCATCCAAAGACCAGTTACTGGAACAAATAACATGAAGAAGTGTAACCAACGTTTGTTTGAAAAAGCTACACCGAAAATTTGAGACCAAAATCTATTGGCAGTAACCATCGAGTAAGTTTCTTCAGCTTGAGTTGGGTTAAATGCACGGAATGTGTTTGCACCGTCACCATCTTCGAAAAGTGTATTTTCTACAGTTGCACCGTGAATTGCACAAAGTAATGCAGCACCTAGTACACCTGCTACACCCATCATATGGAATGGATTTAATGTCCAGTTATGGAATCCTTGGAAGAATAAAATGAATCGGAAAATTGCAGCAACACCGAAACTTGGCGCAAAGAACCAACCTGATTGACCTAAAGGGTAAATTAAGAAAACTGAAACAAATACTGAAATTGGAGCTGAGAATGCAATAGCGTTATAAGGACGAATTTTTACTGAACGTGCAATTTCAAATTGGCGAAGCATGAAACCAATAAGTGAAAATGAACCATGAAGAGCAACAAAAGTCCATAGACCACCAAGTTGGCACCAACGTGTAAAATCACCTTGAGCTTCAGGACCCCAAAGGAATAATAAAGAGTGACCCATACTATTCGCTGGAGTTGATACAGCAGCTGTTAAGAAATTACATCCTTCTAAATATGAAGATGCTAAACCATGAGTATACCAAGATGTTACAAATGTAGTACCTGTAAACCAACCACCAAGTGCAAGATATGCTGTAGGAAATAATAATAACCCTGACCATCCTACGAAAACGAAACGGTCACGACGAAGCCAGTCATCAACAACATCAAACCAACCACGTTTTTCCTGAGTTTTTCCAATCGCTATAGTCATAGCGTGACTCTCTCCTTTCTTTTTTGAGATTTAAAAAAACTTGAAGCAAAACAAAAAGCAGTTACACCCAAAACTTTGTTTTGGTTACCAAAAATGACATGTCATTTTTGGTACTGGAAAGGAAATTTCTTTTTGAACTCCATTTCAAACCAAGTGTTTGTAACAACTCAAAAAGATAATATGCACTCTCTAAAACTCTTTTTGTTTTGAGACAACAAGATCTCATTGAACTTCTTTGTTTATGCATAGAGAGTATAGTATGCACACTCGAACCTTTTCAACTTACTAGATTTTTACCTGACTTTAAAACTTTTTCCCTTCCCTTGTTTTTCAGGCTTTTTCTGCTCCTTCTACTAGTGAGTTTTTTGCTGACTAAACCGAAAATTCGGAAAGACTTTTAAAGGAAAATATCGAAACACGGAACTACACATTTCATGTGTAGTAACGCCTACGTAAAAACTCTTTGTTTTCAATGCAAACAGAAAATGAGTCTTTGTTTTGGAAACAGGAGTTCCGATTAGCCAAGAAAAAGAGTTAAAAAAGAGTAAAAACACGAATATTGAAATGAGAAAGAAAAATCTACAAACTGACTTTTCTTAAAATTTTCAAGTTTTTTAGACCCTTAGATTTAATTTAAATTTATAGTATTTCAATTTCTTTTGATGTTTCTCTTTCAAAAGGATCTTTTTTATTTTAAATCCTTTAAAAATTTAAAAAGCACAGGACGTTTCCTTCGAATGAATTCACTCGAAAGAGACGCCATGTGCTGATGCGTAGGCGTGTTTAAATATTTAACTGATCACCACGGCGATATTGTAAATATGCAGTTACAAATAATCCTGTAATTGTTACTGGAACAAGACCAAGCACAATACCTGATAAAAGAGGTTCTACCATAAATTTTGTAATTTATTTAAATTAATTTAATTTTTAAAAGACCAAGATAACAAGTTAAAGTAATTACCAAGGCACCTACTAATAAAGCAATATAACTAAAAACAGTTACCATTTTTTACATCCTCATTCTAGTGAAAAAGTTCGTTTCTCCTCTTTCCCTTCTGGACCCAAAACCTTGTTTATCATTACCAGAAATACTTTTTTCTGGTTAGAAGGGAAAAACCCTGAAAGTTTTGAGCAAGGAAAAGATTGTAAGCGGAAATTTAGAAATTCATTTCTGCTAATTGAACTTTTTCGAATTGTTTTTTCTTAAGAACTAAGAACACTTGAGCTAAAAGAACAAATAAGAAGAAAACTAATAAACCTTGAATACGTTGTGGATTTTGTAAAACGATTTCTGTTTCACCTTGTCCAAAACCACCAACGTTAGGGTTTGTTGTTAAAGCTTGATCAACAGAAACAACATCACCAGTTTTTACAACTAATTCTGGACCTGGTGGAAGTGTCTCTGACACACTTCCTGTTGCTGTTTCAATAGTAACAACATAGCCACCTTTTTCTGCAGGTTCAATAGCAGTAATTTTGCCAGCAGCAGAGGCTGTAAAAATTGTATTATTACTTTTTGATCCATCTGGATAGACTTGACCGCGACCGCGATTTCCACCTACATAAATTGGATATTTTAAGTAAGAAATTGATTTATTTTTTGCAGGATCAGGAGATAAAATAGGGAAAACCATTTCACTGTATTTTTTACCAGGAACAGGGCCTACAACGTAAATATTTTTCTTTTCTGGGCTATATGGTTGAAAGTAGAGTTTGCCTACTTTTGCTTTCATCTCTTCAGGGATTCGATCTGGTGGTGCTAATTCAAAACCTTCTGGTAAAATTAAAACAGCACCTACATTTAAATCACCTTTTTTTCCATTTGCTAGAACTTGTTTGATTTGTGTATCATATGGAATTTTCACTACAGCTTCAAAAACTGTATCAGGTAATACTGCTTGAGGAACTTCAATTTCAACAGGTTTTTGAGCTAAATGACAATTAGCACATACAATACGACCATTCGCTTCGCGTGGATTTTCGTAATTTTGTTGAGCGAAAATTGGATATGAATAACTTGGTGCGCTTACAAAGAAACTAAAAGCTACAACAACAAGTGATCGTACTAGAAGTGTTGAGATCACTGAAATTTTCTCAGTCCATCTAGTAGAATTTTTTAAATTAGACATAGAATTTTGTGTCACTATATACCCAAAACAGGAGAGCCTTCAAAAACCAAGTTTTTTAGAGCCTACCGTCTCGCAAAACGAAGGACAGGTGTTTTCCTAAAATGTTGGTATGGGACTTTCTTTTCTTGTAAAAAAACGAAAGGTTCCAGTTTTGGTTCACGAAATTTTCTTCTCGAGAAAAAAGAAACCAAGACAGATCTTTCCGTTCTTTGCGCGAAAAACTTAAAATTTTTACAGCTTTCCATTCCCCTTTCCCCAAAACAGTGTTTTGGAGACCACTTCGTTTTCCCCAAAACTGATATTTTGGGATGTATTAAAAACAATGTTTTTGGTGGTCCCCAACAACGATGTTTTGGGTGTACCAAAAACCTTGTTTTTGGTTCCGGGACACCCTTTTTCCAAACATCAAGGAATGGGTCATTGACATTGGTAGTTGAGTGAAGAAAAGAGCAGAAAGAACTTACATCTGTGTCTTTTTTCTTTTTTTCTTATTTTATTATAACCGAAGACTCGTATTTGGTGAAATAGTACTAATTGATTTGAAACTTAAAATAGGCTACAATAAAAACTAACGAGAGAATCTTAAAAAAAACCAAGGAACTCCCATCCCTTTTCAAACTTTTAGTTTTGGGTACGTTCCCCTTCCCCCGAAATGAAATTTCGGGTTGTAAAGAGTTTTTGGGGGTTGAGCGAAAGGTCATTGTATCCTAGACCACCACAGTTGTGGGGTCCAGAACGAACCGTCCTTATGACACACGTCAGTACAAAATTTTCCTTTTATTTATGAATACAGTTCTTGAAAAATCATTAGAACAAGCACGTCCTGTTTTTCCTTTTACAGCAATTGTTGGTCAAGAAGAAATGAAATTAGCATTAATTTTAAATGTTATTGACCCTAAAATTGGTGGTGTTATGATTATGGGAGATCGAGGAACAGGAAAATCAACTACAGTGCGAGCTTTAGTTGATCTTCTCCCTGAAATTCAAGTTGTCGCAGATGATCCTTTCAATTCTGATCCTCAAGATCCCGAGTTAATGAGTCAAGAAGTTCGTGAACGACTTCAACGAAAAGAAACATTACCTGTGACTACAAAGAAAATTACCATGGTTGATCTTCCATTAGGAGCTACTGAAGATCGTGTGTGTGGGACTATTGATATTGAAAAAGCTTTAACTGAGGGTGTAAAAGCTTTTGAACCAGGCCTGCTGGCGAAAGCAAATCGTGGTATTCTTTATGTAGATGAAGTGAATCTTTTAGATGATCATTTAGTGGACGTCCTTTTAGATTCAGCAGCTTCTGGGTGGAATACTGTAGAACGTGAAGGTATTTCAATTAGTCATCCAGCGCGTTTTATTCTTGTAGGTTCAGGAAACCCAGAAGAAGGTGAACTTCGACCACAACTTTTAGATCGTTTTGGTATGCATGCTCAAATTGGCACAGTAAAGGATCCAAGTCTTCGTGTTCAAATTGTTGAGCAACGAGCTAGTTTTGATGCTGCACCACTTGAATTCCGTGAAACTTATCAAGAATCTCAAACACAATTAGGGAATCAAATTATTGAAGCCCGAAAACTTCTTCCAAAAATCCAACTGGATTATGATTCTCGTGTTAAAATTTCACAAATTTGTTCTGAATTAGATGTTGATGGTTTACGAGGTGATTTAGTAACAAATCGTGCGAGTAAAGCAATTGCAGCATTTGAAGGAAGAACTGAAGTTACTCCTGAGGATATTTTCAGAGTTATTCCTCTGTGTTTACGCCATAGATTACGAAAAGATCCTTTAGAATCAATTGATTCGGGTGACAAAGTTCGTGATATTTTTAAACGTGTATTTGGTTACGCTTAATTCAATGGGGTAACCCTTCCCCTTTCCAGTCCGATCTCCTTCCAAAAACGAAGGAGACCGGACTGGATCCAGAAAATTCTTTTTTGTTCTTCTTTCGAACTTTTTAAAAACAGAAAGGGCCCATCGTCTAACGGATAAGACACGCGCCTTCTAAGCGTGCAATGTAGGTTCGATTCCTACTGGGCTCAAAAAATTTATATTGTTACTTTCTTACAGAGGCAAAAAAATTTAATTTTTGTCCTGTGGTTTTGTAGTTCACTCGACCCTTTCGCAATTTCTTACTTCTCCCTACCCCATTTTTAAAAAACCAAATCGCCCAGAACAAAAATTTAATTTTTGTTCCTTATCCTCCACAACCACGTTGGTCCCCAAAACAGTGTTTTGGGGAATGGGAGAAAGGTCCAGTCAATAAAGCAAAATTGTGCATGGCACTTATTGGATTTTTGTTCATGGACCCTTCTCCCTAAATTTTGATTTTTGGGAGAAAGGGAGAAAATATTTTTTTGATGAAATAGGAATTCACCGAGCAAAGTAAAAAATGGAGTGAAAAAAGCAAGAGCTCAGATTGCTCGTCCTTTCCTCAAAAAGAAGGCTTGGAAGAGATTCCTTAAGAGATTTTTACTTTTGCACCAGCTTCTTCTAATTGTTTTTTCGATGCTTCTGCATCATCTTTTGAAATTCCTTGTTGAATCGCTTTTGGTAATGTAGTAATTGCTTCTTTCGCCTCTTTTAAATCAAGAGATGTTAAATTACGAACAACTTTAAGAACAGGAACACGTTTATCAGCCGGAACATCTTCAATAATGACATCAAAAGTTGTTTTTTCTTCAACAACTTCTGCAGCTGCTCCACCAGCTGCACCAGGGGCTGCAATAAAACCACCGCCTACAGGTGCTGAAGCATCAACACCAAAAGTTTCTTCGATTTGTGAAACTAATTCTGCAGCTTCTAATAAAGTAATTGATTTAAGTTTTTCAATAATTTCATTTGTTGTTGTTGACATAAGGAGACTCCTTCACTGATTTTAGTCTGATGGTCATCAGAATTTTGACTCGTTTTAGTATTTCTAAAGAGAGGACAAAACCGACAGTTTTGTTCAAAAATCAAGTTTATCTTGTTTTTGTCCTAAAAAGTTCAGTTTTAGGACCCTCAAGTACTTCTTTTTCTCTCTAAAAACGAAAATTTTTGCTGAGGCCGTCCCGGAACCAAAAACCTTGTTTTTGGTACACCCAAAACGTCGTTTTCCCTCAACAGGTTGAGGGACGGGGACCAATCCAGTTTTTAGCAAGCCCCAAAATTTTATTTTGGGGGGTCTGTTTTTAGTTTGAAAAAAAAGAATGAGAAAAAATGAATACAAATCGAAAAGTTTGTACCCGGAACCAAAAACACTGTTTTTGGTACACCGAAAACGAAGTTTTTGGTGCTATTAACGTTTTGAAAATTGCGAAGCTTTTCTTGCTTTTTTCAATCCGTATTTTCGACGTTCTTTAATACGAGCATCACGTGTTAAAAAACCAGGCTTTTTAAAAGCTGTGCGTGATTCTGGAAAAACGTCAACAAAAGCTTTACTTAATGCTAATCGAATGGCTTGAGCTTGAGCACTAAGTCCACCACCAGAAACAATGATATGAGCATCAAATTTTTCTGATTTGGTTTTGACAAGGCTAGTCGCTGCTTCTAACGTTTGTAGATAGACACGACTGTTGTGAAAGTACTCAGCCACTGGTTTTCCGTTTACAAGAACTGCGTTACCTGCTCCTGGAACTAGGTGAACACGAGCTGTGGCTGTTTTTCGGCCACCTTTCTGAATTGAACTTGCAGTGGATAGAGAGTTTGGCAGATTATTCATTTGACTGTCGAAAAATTCCTACTATAAAGGCAAGAGCCTTATTGGTTTAATGCTAGTTTCCTTCTCTCAAACTAGAAGATTCTAGCTAGCCTCTTTGTAAAAAAGGGTGCCTTGTCCCCAGAACGATGGTTGCCTTATCTGAATCGGGGATAACCCTTTCGTTAGTGAAAAGTGGATACAAGGCTGTTTAAGAAGAAAGGGAACCTCTCACTCCTTTTTCTCTAAAGAGAGTGTTGAGTGAGAGCAGCAAATTTGTAAAAGAACTGTGTTAAAGTTTTGAGCGCGTATTGAACACATTCTTGCGGAAGAACACTTCCATCTGTGTAGACTTCTAAAATGATATATTCCGAGCCTTGACTTGAATTCAGTGCTTTAATCACATAATTCACTTTTTGGACAGGCAGTGGAATACCATTACAAGAAAATTTTCCTGGTTGGTTCTCACTAGCAGAATGGTGTTGAAGCAATTTCGCCTTCTGGGGGCTTTGAAGAGAAAGCCCAAATCGAAATGACAGTTCTGCGCCACTCGTTAGAGTTGCAATATATGCATGAGGATTCACACATTTTACACCACGAGGAAGTTTAATATCTGCAGCTGTCACTTTTCGAGGTCCATGACATTTTAAAAAGGCTTGTGATTGAAAATCAAAATCAAAAACACTGTTTTTAATCGAGATAGTTTCTAGTTTCCTTGTTTGGAGACTAAAAACAAGTTTTTGGAGATTTAAAACAATCTCTAAAACGCTTTCTTCAATACCAGGTAACGTTGAAAATTCATGACTTGCTCTATCAATTACTAAATCCGTGAGAACTAAACCTGGAATGTCAGAAAGTAATGTTCTTCGTAGTGCATTTGCAAAAGTGACTGCTTCACCAGGAACAAAAGGCCCTACGTGAAATCTAGCATAGAGAGAACCTTGATCTTGAATTCGAGAATCAACACAAGAAAAAAATAATTCAGGAGCTTTAGTCATAAACGAGAAGGGTTCCTCGAACTTTGATTAGTTTTTGATATGGCCTTCTTTTCATCGAGTTCCAAAAACTGTGATTTTTGTACTTGATGGGGTTTACCGAGAGAATCAAAAGTAAAAATTTTGCTTTTCTCTGGAAGAAAACCACCCAGACCACAAGCCCACACCCATTCCCAAAAACGAAGTTTTTGGGACTAGTTGTCCCCCAAAACTTTGTTTTGAGAAATGAACCGTGGTTGCTATTCCATTAGATTCGACGTTTTTTCGGTGGTCGGCATCCATTATGTGGAATTGGAGTGATATCTCGAATCACTGTAATGTTTAATCCTGCGTCGCGTAAGCCACGTAAAGCAGCTTCTCGTCCAGCTCCAGCTCCTTTGACATGCACTCGAATTTCTCGCATCCCTTGAATGACACATGTTTGGGCTGCATTTTCAGCTGCTAATTTAGCTGCTAAAGGAGTTTTTTTACGAGCACCTTTAAATCCACAAGCACCAGCCGAAGACCAAGCTAACACATTTCCTTTACTTGTTGTAATAGTAACAATAGTGTTATTAAATGTGGATTGAATGTGAGCTACACCTTGCACGACTTTTTCACGAAATCTTTTTTTCGCGGTTTTTTCAATTTTTTTTGCCATAAACCTTTTACTGTAATTTTTTAGAAACAGTTACTTGTTCCACTCCACTGTCCTCTCACTTTTGAGTTTGAAGTAAGACAGGGATGAGCAAGGAAGAAGAGTGTTTTTACGGGTTTTTCAAAGCTTTTTATTTCCCCAAAACAGTGTTTTGGGGACCAAAAGCCTTTATCCTTGACGTTGTTTATGTTTTGGATTTTGACAAATTACCCGTAAAGTCCCTTTACGTCGAATTAATCGACACTTATCACACATTTTTTTCACTGAAGGGCGAACTTTCATACTTCTACTTTTAATTTTGTTTTTGATCAGTAGATCGAAGTCGGTAGGTTATGCGTCCACGACGTAAATCGTAAGGGCTTAGCTCAACGGCAACTCGATCACCTAATAATATACGGATATAATTGCGTCGGATTTTACCAGAAACATGTGCTAAAACAAGAAATCCGTTTTCAAGTTTTACTCGGAACATGCCATTTGACAAACATTGTAATACGACGCCTTCCATCTCAATAAGATCAACGTTTTTTCGAGCCATGTAATGTTTGACTAACAGGAGAAGGAATGAGTACCGTTACCAAACAGAACAGAGGATTTCTCCACCAAGACGAGCTTGTCTTGCTTGGCGATCAGTCATCAATCCTTTTGATGTTGAAACAATTAGAATACCCATACCGCCCAAAACCTTGGGAATGTCTTTTGAATTTGTATAAACTCGAAGACCGGGTGTACTAATTCGTTTCAAATTAGTAATACAAGGTTTTCCTTGACTTCCAAACCCCACTGAATGATTGCTCTGATATTTTAAATCAATAACAAGTTCATTAGCTTGAGTGTCAGAAACATAATATTTTTCAATAAAACCTTCTCGTTCGAGAATTTGACAAATTCTCTCATGCACTTTGGTTTTTAAGATTGACACGCTTGGTTTGCGGGCTACATTCGCATTACGAATGCGTGTCAACATATCACTGATTGTATCGTTTACCATGTTTGAAAATTCTTTCTTTTTTAGACAGCAGAGTTCTCCCAAAACAAAGTTTTGGGGGCTCTTTTTGTCAATCTTTTCATCAACCACGTGCTCTTTCTTAAAACGTTTCAGTTTGCTGTCTCCCCTTGTGGTTCTCCACTACAAAGGAGCTGAAAAAGGGCTCGCGATTAATTTTTAAAAGGCATTCCAAAAGTTTTTAATAAAGCCATAGCTTCTTGATCGCTTGTTGCTGTTGTAACAATAGAGACATCCATCCCGCGAATTTGATCAATTTTATCATAATCAATTTCAGGGAACATTAATTGTTCTTCAAGACCAATACTATAATTGCCGTGACCATCAAAACTTTTTGCACTGACACCTTGAAAATCTCTAATACGTGGCAAAGCAAGATTAATAAGACGATCTAAAAAAGCATACATTTTATCGCCACGTAATGTGACAACCAGCCCAACTGGCATTTTTTGACGAAGCTTAAAACTTGCAATAGCTTTTTTCGATCTTGTTATTACACCTTGTTGCCCGGTAATGATACTAAGTTCTTTAGAGCAAGACTCTAAAAGTTTAGCATTTTGGGAAGCATCACCAAGACCACGATTAATAACAATTTTTTGAAGTTTTGGGACTTGATATTTATTTTTATAGTGAAATTGTTCTATCAACTTGGGGACACTTTGTTGTTGATAAAAATTTTCTAAGCGTTGCACCATAATCAAAAGTCTCTCTTATGTTTACGCCCAAAACCAGAAGTTTGGGATCTCTTTTCTTTAATATGAGAAAAACCCTTTTCCCCAAAACTTTGTTTTGGGGACCAGCTCTTCTCTCACTAAAAAGACAGTTTTTAGTAGGAGAAGCGCTTTCAAGTGCTTTTTTCATGAAATTTATAACACTTCCGGTGCAAGTGAAATAATTTTTGTGAAATTGCCATCACGTAATTCACGTGCTACCGGACCAAAAACTCGAGTGCCGCGAGGATTGTTTTCTTTATTGATAATCACTGCAGCATTTTCATCAAAACGAATACTTGTTCCATTAAGTCGTCGAACATTTTTTCGTGTACGAACAATAACTGCACGAACAACATCAGATTTTTTAACAGGCATATTTGGATTAGCATCCTTCACGACAGCAATAATAATATCACCGACAGTTGCTGCTCGTTGTTTGCCACCGCCTAAAACTCGAATACACATAAGTTCACGGGCGCCTGTATTATCTGCGACTCGAAGATATGTTTGTGGTTGAATCATAACATTCCCTTAATTTTTTCAAAAATTAAAACTCCGAAAAATCAAGAAAGTTGCTAGTTTTTCTTAGAACAGAATCTGTTCTTTGCAGTTTTAGTTTTTGAATTTGTTTTTTATTTAACAAGAATTTGTGTTTTTACGGGTAATTTGGAAGCTGCTAATCTTAAAGCTACTCGAGCTACACTTTCAGGGACTCCTTTTAATTCATAGAGAACTTTTCCGGGTTTCACTACTGCTACCCAAAATTCTGGAGCACCTTTTCCAGATCCCATACGAGTTTCTGCTGGACGCATTGTTACTGGTTTATCTGGAAATAATCGAATCCAAATTTTTCCACCTCGTCGAACTTGTCTTGTCATCGCACGACGGGCTGCTTCAATTTGACGAGACGTGATCCAAGAAGCTTCTACTGTTTGTAATGCATAATCACCAAACACCAAAGTATTTCCACGTGAGGCTTTGCCTCGCATACGGCCTCGATGATGTTTACGATATTTAGTTCGTTTTGGACTTAACATAAACTTAATTAGTTAGTAAATTCACTTTTTGTCTTTCGTCCACTTGACTGACGTTGTGCCGCATTTTGAGAGCCTGGTGTTCCAGTTGCTTTTCCTCTCGGACTTTGCTTTTGCGAACGAGACTTACCAAATCGATCCGTTTTGGTCTGTGAAGACTCTTTTATTTTTTCCAAAGGAGCTGGAATGTTACTTACTCGTGTTAAGCGTTCACCTCGGAATACCCAAACCTTTACCCCTAATAAACCAAAAATGGTTTTTGCGGATTTCGAAGAATAATCGATATCAGCGCGTAATGTTTGTAAAGGAACAGGACCGTCATGGACATTTTCAGAACGTGCAATATCTGCACCATTCAATCGACCAGAAACTTGAACTTTAATACCTTTCGCACCAGCACGTAATGCTCGTTCTACGGTTTGTCGCATTGCACGACGAAAAGGTTTTCTTTGTTCTAAATCTTCAACTAATTTTTCAGCAAGAACCGCAGCATAGGTTGCTGAATCTTTAACTGGTCTAATATCAATACTTAAACTGATTTGTTGAGGATCAGGTAACTGTCTTTTTCTGTAAAAAGCTCGTAAACGTTTAACAAGGTCATCTCGGAAAGCTTCAATAGCCGAAAAACGTTTTGGATTTGCCGTTTGAATCTCAATTTTGAATGTAGGCCACTCGAGATCTTGTCTTTGAATTTCAATACGTGTGATTCCTGCACCAGTAAAGGCTTTTGAAATATATTCGCGTAAAAAATTACCTTCTTCAATCCATAAACGAGATTTTTCAGGAGTTGTGCACCAATAACTTTGATGTTTTTGCGTGATTCCGAGACGAAACCCAATTGGATGTACTTTTTGTCCCATAAGCTGTTTATCGTTTTGATTTTTTATCTTTTTTCACATGACCGCGGAAGGTGCGAGTAGGGGCAAATTCCCCTAATTTATGTCCTACCATTTGATCTGTAATAAATACTGGGATATGTTCACGCCCATTATGGACTGCAATGGTATGCCCAATCATTACTGGAACAATTGTGGATGCTCGTGACCATGTTTTAATAACTTTTTTATCACCTTGTGTATTTAATCGTTCAACTTTTTGAAGTAAATGATCTGCCACAAAAGGGGCTTTTTTTAATGATCTTGCCATAGCTATCTATACTACTTGAACCTGTACTTGTCCTTCTCTTCTCCAGAGCCTCGTCACTTCTTTCATTCTCTCTTCTAACCAAAGCTGAAATTTTTGATTAGGCCAAGAAAGTTTTTCGGGATCGAAGGCGACCGAATGGAGAGAACGTGCTGTATTATTTTCTTGGTTGAAGAATGAGGGCAGCACTAAATTTTTTCCGTTTCCGTGTTTTAGCACCTAATGCTGGTTTACCCCATGGACTTACTGGGCGAGATCTTCCAATTGGAGCACGCCCTTCACCACCACCATGTGGGTGATCTACCGGGTTCATAGCGGAACCACGTACATGTGGACGACGGCCCAGCCAACGTTTTCGGCCAGCTTTTCCTAAAGTTAAATTGAAAGCGTCAACATTACCAACTCGACCAATAGTAGCCCAACAATTTTGTGAGACTAAACGAACTTCACCTGAAGGCAGACGAAGGGTTACTAAATCCCCCTCTTTCGCTACAAGTTGTGCAACAGTACCCGCAGCTCGAGCTAATTGACCACCAGCTCCTGGCTGTAATTCAACGTTATGAACTTCCGTCCCTAATGGAATGTTAACTAATGGTAAACAATTTCCAACTGAGATTGGGGCATCCAATGAAGTAATTACTGTCTCTCCAACTTGTAAGCCAACAGGATGTAAAATATATCGTTTCTCACCATCTTGATAATTTACTAAAGCAATTCGTGAATTTCGGTTTGGATCGTATTCAATTTGAGTTACTTTAGCTGGGATATTGAGTTTTGTTCTTCCAAAATCGATTTCACGGTAAAGTCTTTTATGACCACCGCCGCGATGACGACTTGTAATAATTCCTCTATTATTTCGTCCTTTCGAACGAGACCACCAGGATGTTAAGCTCTTTTCAGGTTTGTTTGAGGTTACCTCTGCAAAATCTAAGACAGAACCATGTCTTGTTCCCGGTGTGGCAGCTTTAAAAAAACGAATAGCCATAGTGTAGGTATTTTTTTTATTTAAAAAAAACCGTTTTTTTCAGGAAGTGAAAAAAACAGAGTCTATTATTTTAATAAAATCACATCAGAAGCCAGCGTCACAATTGCTCGTTTATAACTAGGTTTTGATCCGAGTCGATTTGTTTTTCGTGGAGGTCTGTGTGTATTTACTGCCAGCACTTTCACATGAAAAAACTCTTCAATGAGTTTTTGAATTTGCGGTTTTGTGAGTCTTACATCTACATCAAAACTATATTGATTATTTTTTTCAATTAATCGAGTAGCTTTTTCAGTAAGAAACACTGGATATTTCACCAAGTCTAGCATCATAAGTATGTTTTTAAAATTAATTTTTATAAACAATTCAAAACCAACTCTTGTCTCACAACACGTTCTGATGTAAGACAAGAGGAGAAAAAGGAGCCTGTTCTCGTTTTCTGAAAAAAGGCCTAGAAGAACCTCTTCCCTAAGAGCCTAGTTTTCTCCCATTCCCAAAATCAAATTTTGGGGAAGAGGACTGGGCTGTCAAGGTGTGGGGACCGGGAAAGCAAAAAGCTCACCTTTTCTATTTTTCTACAAACAATAGTACTCGAGCAATTTTAATTTTTATAGTTAAAAAAAAAATTTAAAAGTTTACTAATTATTCAATCATATTATGATACGTAGCAACAGTAGAAGGCGAAATTTTGTTTAAAGAACGGAAGATCCAGTATTTAAAAACAGTATCTAAAAAGACAGGAAAGGTTGCAACAAAAAGAGACATAAATTCCACATTTTCGGGTAACCCAAAATGTCGTAATAACCATTCTAAAAAAACTTCCCAGCCACGAGGAGAATGAAATCCGACAAGGAGATCCGTGCCTAAAATTAATAAAAACGATTTTGTAGTATCACTTAAACTATAGAGCGATTCAGATAAAAATGCTTTTAAAATAATAATTTGTGGTTTCAGGACTACAAAAACGACACTTAAGCTGACAAAACTTAAAAAATCGGCAAAAAGATTGCTAATAGCTTCAATACTTTCAAAATTATAATTTTTTGCAATTTCGAGTGTTTGATTTTGAAGTTGTTTTGAAAAAACTTCAGGTTGCTCCAAAGAAATTGGATTGACAAAAGATTCAAAATAGAGTTTTTCTTCAAACTTCTGAAAATCAGCTAAAGCTCTCTTTTGTTGATAAGAATTTAAAAAAATTTCGTTGTGATTTTGATTCCAAAGATATTCAACACCTGGTTTAATTAAAAAAGATTTACAAAGTACATTAACGAGTAATGGAACAAAAATTAATGTAATTAAACAGCGTACTGAAACAATTACTTGATACCGTGAAATTCGAAATTCTTGAATAACAAGCATTTCAACACCTGGAAGTAATTGTTTACGAAATCTTTCAAAAGTTCGAAGAATTGAACGTGGAATTAATCCTGTTTGTTCTCTCGTTCTTCTAGTCATAGGAAAGCCTTAGTTTTTGTTTGCGAGCTAGCTCTTATCCGGCCCCAAAACGTCAATCTTCGCCTCACACAACTTTAACCCAGTCCAGTCCAGTTCCCAAACTTTTCTTTTGGGGACCGCACGAAGTGCGAGAACGAAAGGCTTCTCTTTTCGTCCCAAAAATTTGCTTGGTCCCCGTCCCTCAACAGGTTGAGGGAAAACGACGTTTTGAGTGTACCAAAAACCTTGTTTTTGGTTCCGGAAAGACGCACAAAAAGTTTTGTAGAGAAAAGAGTGGTGTGAGAAGAAAATGAGGTTTTAGAGTTTTTGATGTGGGACTAGAGAAGCACTAGTTTCAATTTAAATTCCTTCTAAAGAAACTTGTAAAAATTTAGCTAATTCGGCAGCTTGTGTTTCAATTTGTTGAATACTTAAAGGTTGCCCTGCTCTCGTTAATGGAATTTCGCGATTTCCACGTAATTTTAAATATATTATGCGTTTTGGATTAATTCCTTCTTGAATTTCAACTCGAATGCTTTGAACTTCTTGAATTGGATAGTGAAGATCAATACGACGGTTTTTTCCTGGAAAACCCCAACGAAAAATTCTGATAGAACCCGTTTGTCTATTAAATTCATTAAAACCTTCACCTAAATTCCACAGAATAATCAACCAAATATAGGTTCCTAAAACTAAGCCAAGAACTCCATAAAAACACATCACTACCCCTTGCGGGAAAAATTGAATAGTTGGAGAAGTTACGACAGATAGGAATGGAATCTCAAAATAACTTGAAAGCCCGGTTACTAAAAAGCCAATTCCTCCGAGGCACATCAAAGAACCCCAAACATAATTACCAATACGTCGGGCGCCTGGCACTTGATACCGAATAATAGGTTCTTGAGCTATCATCTTTCTTGTCACTTACTCTATTTTGTATTAAATTCAAGTTCTTTGTAAAAAGACACTTTTTGTCTTGCTTCCCCAAAACTTCGTTGTTGGGGACCCCCTTAGCACCCAATTTTTAAGTACTTTGAGGTGTTGTTTCACTTCCTTCACCACCAACGTTGTTTTGGGAGTGAGCGGGATTTGAATAGTCAATCCCTGGATTGAACCAAATTTCTGGTAATGGTTCAAATTTTTCTTTTAAACGAGTAGCTTTACCAGTTCTATTTCGTAAATAATACAATTTTGCTCGTGATACCTGAGCTCGTCGAAGAACTTGAACGTTTACAACACAAGGAGCATAAAGGAGAAACACACGTTCTACACCAATACCTTGTAAAGTTTTTCGAACAGTTACTGTTGTGTTCGTTCCTGCTTGATGTTTCGCAATAACTGTTCCTTCAAAAGGTTGAACTCGTTGTTTATTACCTTCTTGAATTGAAACACCAATACGAACTAAATCTCCGATACGAATATCAGGTAACTCTGTTTTCATCGTACCAGATTGGATACTCTGAACCAGTTGTTGAAGTTTCGTCATAAAAGTTACCTTTCCTTTTTTTTTTTTGAACTCATTCCTTTTTTTCCCAAACCAAAGGCGTCCATTTCACAAATGAATTTTTTATGCCACTCCCACAAATTCAAATAGTGGGGCTAGTTTTTGGCTGTCCGCTTCCAACCACAAATTTTATTTGTGGTTGGAAGCGGAAGTGATTGGAGCAATTTGATTTTGAGTCGACTCACTCTCAACTCATTTTTCGTGGAAACATGAGGTCGATTAAAGAAAAAAGAGTTGAGTACTAATTAACAATTTTTGATACGACACCGGCACCTACTGTGCGGCCACCTTCACGAATCGCGAAACGCATTCCGTTTTCAATAGCAATTGGTTGAATTAGTTCAACAATCATTTTGATTCGATCACCAGGCATTACCATTTGTGTTGCACTATCATCATCTGCACGGAAAGATTCAATTTTTCCTGTTACATCTGTTGTACGAACATAGAATTGTGGGCGATAGCCAGGGAAAAACGGAGTATGACGGCCTCCTTCTTCTTTTGTTAATACGTAAACTTGTGCTTCAAATTTTGTATGAGGTGTAATACTTCCTGGTTTTGCAAGAACCATACCACGCTCAATATCTGTTTTTTGAACACCACGCAGTAAAATACCAACATTATCACCAGCTACACTTTCATCTAAAGTTTTCTGGAACATTTCTAGACCAGTTACTGTTGTTGTTTTCGTATCACGTAAACCAACGAGTTCAACAGTATCACCAATTTTTACACAACCACGTTCTACACGACCTGTTGCTACTGTTCCACGACCAGTAATTGAAAAAACATCTTCAACGGCCATTAAAAATGGTTTATCAGTTTCACGTTCTGGTGTTGGAATATATGCATCAACTTGATCCATAAGGTTGTAAATTTTATCAACCCATTTGTTATCACCTGGTTTCACTTCTGGATTATCTGTTAAAGCTTCTAAAGCTAAAAGTGCTGAACCAGCAATAATTGGAATTTCATCTCCTGGGAATTCGTACTTATCTAAAGTTTCACGAATTTCAAGTTCAACAAGTTCTAATAATTCAGCATCATCCACTTGATCTTCTTTATTTAAGAAAACGACAATATTTGGAACACCTACTTGTTTTGCTAAAAGTAAATGTTCTTTCGTTTGTGGCATTGGACCATCAGCACCAGATACAACAAGAATAGCACCATCCATTTGTGCTGCACCTGTAATCATATTTTTTACATAGTCAGCATGGCCTGGACAATCTACGTGTGCATAGTGACGATTTTCTGTTTCGTATTCTACATGAGCTGTGTTAATTGTAATACCACGTGCTTTTTCTTCTGGAGCAGAATCAATATCATCGTATTTACGACCTTTTGCACCACCACGAGCAGCTAAAGCCATAGTAATTGCAGCTGTTAGTGTTGTTTTACCGTGATCTACGTGACCAATTGTTCCAATGTTTACATGTGGTTTTTTACGTTCAAATTTTTCACGTGCCATAGAAATTTTCCTTTAGTTTAATATGTACTTCACCCTATCACAAAACTTACAGTTATGGGAAGACCCACTCTGGTTTTAGGAGCAGAGAAACAGAAAGGTGAGATAGGTTTGAAGATTCTTCGTTTTTTTCCTTTTTCTCTTTTGATTTGAGAGTTTCTTCAGGTCCTCTTTTCTTCCTTTTTTAATCCAAGATAGGAGCACCTCCTCTTCCTTAAAACGAAGGGCGGAGTTTGAAACACCAAGTTAAAAAGAGAAAAGAAAAATAAAATCTTTGATTTTGAGAAATGAGTCCATTAAAACATGGTACAATTTTAAAAGCTAGACTAAAAGCGATATTTAGCAAAAGCTTTATTTGCTTCAGCCATTTTATGAACTTCTTCTTTTTTTCTTACAGCAAGACCGGTATTTTTTGCAGCATCTAAAAGTTCACTTGTTAATTTTGATGCCATTGGTCGTCCAGATTTCTTGCGGCAAGCTGCGAGAATCCAGCGAAGAGCTAAAGCAGTTCCACGTTCTGGAGCAACTTCTAATGGTACTTGATATGTAGATCCACCAATCCGACGAGCTTTTACTTCTACAAGTGGACTTGCGTTTCGAATTGCTTGTTCAAGAACTCCAAGTGGTTCTTGTTGTGTTGCTTGAGCTACCTGATTTAAACTTTCATAGCAAATTCGATAAGCTAATAATTTTTTACCCTCTCGCATAAGCTGACCAACTAAAAGTTCAACTAAACGGCTATCATAAACCGGATCAGGCATTACAGTACGTTTCTTTTGAGTACGTCGACGAGACATAAATTTTATTTTGTTAGTAAATTATTTTGGACGTTTGACACCATATTTTGAACGGCTTTGAGAACGATTTTTTACACCTGCAGAGTCTAAAGTTCCACGAACAATATGATAACGCACACCAGGTAAATCTTTCACCCTTCCACCACGAACTAACACGACTGAGTGTTCTTGTAAATTATGACCAATACCTGGAATATAAGCAGTGACCTCAAACCCAGATGTAAGGCGAACACGAGCAACTTTTCGTAAAGCAGAGTTTGGTTTTTTAGGTGTTGTTGTATAAACTCGCGTACAAACACCTCGTCTTTGCGGGCAACTATTTAATGCTGGTGATTTTGTTTTTTTAGATAAACGAGTTCGAGCAGATCGAACTAACTGTTGAATTGTAGGCATACTTAAAATGTGTCACACTAAACTACAAATTTTTATTCATTTTACTCTTTTTTTTTTCGTTTCTAGAACCAAAAACAAGGTTTTTGGTACACCCAAAACGAAGTTTTGGGGACCATCTCCTGTACCTTTTTTCTTCCCTCAAAACCACTCGGGATTGTTTTTCTCCTGTTTCTAACCAAAAATAATATTGATCTCCAAAATACTATTTTTGGGGAAAGCTTAGAAGAAAAGTGTGAAAATAAAATAGTGTTTTTGGGTTTTGGGGAAGAGGATTGCAAAGCTACAAGGAAGTAGTTTCAGTTTAAATTTCAAAAAAGAGGAGATTTCTCTTTGATAAAGACGAACTCATTAAAACGCTGCAATAAGTGCATCAGGGAAAAAGCGGTTAATTTCAATTAATAGTCCAGCAACTACTGTTAAACTAACTAAAGTTAAAACAGGTGCTGTTGATAAATATGTAGTAAAATCTTTCATTTTAAAAGTCTCCCTTTTTAGTTTTCAAGATAGGTTCACTTGTTTTGAGGCAAACGAGGCATGTAGTCAATAAAGAAGCATTACGACCTTTCCAGCCTCCCAAAACCAAGTTTTGGGAGATGGAAGTGGCACCAACGCTTAAATTTCAAAAGAAATCATTCCCCTTTTTTATGTACTTTCAAATCAAAACACCAAGAGCAAATACTAATTCGTGGTGCTACTTGAAAAAAACGTATGTCTTGTGTACACTCAATCAAGAATGATCTCTCGGGATGTAGCGCAGTTTGGTAGCGCTCCTGTTTTGGGAACAGGAGGTCGCAGGTTCGAATCCTGTCATCCCGAACGCCTTTAGTTCAGTTGGTAGAACGCAGGTTTCCAAAACCTGATGCCGTGGGTTCAAGTCCTACAAGGCGTGAAATTTTTCTTTCTTTTATTGTCTCAAAAAAAGCGTGACTTTGGTAGTGTTTTGATTTTCAACTTTTTTCTACTTTTTAGCTTCTTCCGATTATCTCCTTCCAACCTGAATTTTGTTCAAGTTGAAAGGGCAAAGCGTTTCACTTCCGCTCACAAGATTTTGAGGAGAACACGAAGAATGCGTTAACAACAAAAAGAAAAAATGTTTAATTTTTTCCTGTAATTTCAAAATTAACAAATGGTAACAATCCACCCATACGTGCTCGTTTAATTGCATTTGCCATTACACGTTGTTGTTTTGCTCGTAGTCCAGTAGCTCGTCGAGAAAGAATTTTTCCTTGTGGACTGATAAATTTTACTAATAATTGAGTATTTTTATAATCAATTGTATATCGAGACGCCGGTTGTGTCACGCTAGAAACAGCAGCTTGTCCTTTTTTTGGAATTAAAACAGGTAAAGCTTTTCGGCGACTTTTAAATGATTTGAACTTTTTTCGTTTTTGCTGAATGACAGCCATTTTATAACCTCCATATCTGTCACTTCCTCTTCCATAATCTGTGAATTTGAGTTATTTTGGAACCAAAAAGAAATTTTTTGGGACAAGAAAAGACCTTTGGTTTTACGCAAGCGTGGAAAGAGAAAGCGAATTGACTTAATTTTTTACGATTCCAACTAATTGTTCAAAGGCTTGTTGATCACGTAGAGCAAGTTGGCTTAAAACTTTTCTATTAAGTTGAATTCCTGCTTTTTTTAAGTGATGTCGGAATTCATTATAATTTAATCCATGTGAACGAGCTGCAGCATTAACACGAGTGATCCAAAGCCCACAAAACTCACGTTTTTTCTGGTGACGATCACGGTATGAATAGCTTAAAGCCTTCATTGTTTGTTGCTGAGCTGTTCTAAAAAGCTTTGAGGATGAACCACGAAAACCAGATGCAAGATTTAAAACTTGTTTTCTACGTTTTCGAGCCACATTTCCTCGTTTTACTCGAGTCATAGTTAGTAATCCTTTTAAAAAGTACCCTGTTTTAGAAAAACTTTCCCGTCCTCAAAACTGAAAGTTTTGAGAGGAACTTGATTTTTGAGAAGAGGTGAATTTCACCTGAGTTTTTCTTTTAAATAATTTAATAAATAAAATAGCTTTTTTAATTAAAAAAATCTTTGATTTTAAGAAAGAATTTACACCCTTCCCCAAAACGGTGTTTTGGGGACCAACTCGTGCCATCTCGTCATAGAAACATCGCAGGCAAAAAAGGGTCAGGCCAATGCCCGTGAAGTTAGGAGACTAGAATGTGACGTGCTGATACCAGAGTGAACTTTTGAACAGAGCAGAAAAAATTTTTCTTTCTTTTTCAAAAAGTGTATTTTTCGTTCGAGCTAGAAAACCCTCAAGGAGGTAGTCAAAACGTTTAAAAATTTTTTGTATCGACTCTTTTTACTAGAGTTTGGTTTCATTGTAGTGTTTTCTACTAAACTTGTCTACCCCCAGGGGAATTCGAATCCCCGTTTTATCCGTGAAAGGGATATGTCCTAGGCCTCTAGACGATGGGGGCCTGAAATCAGTTTCTGATTTACTTGATACTATCATAAAAGAGGGAGCTTTTTTTGTCAACACTCTAAAAAATTTCCTGTATCTTTGAGGAGCTTAATTTCTACAAGCCTCAAAAACAAGTACAAGCTAGAAAGTGATAAAAGAGCGGAGGTAGGATTCGAACCCACGACCTTAAGGTTATGAGCCTTACGAGCTACCAGACTGCTCTACTCCGCTTTTTCTTTTGAAGCTGGTAAGAAGTTTAGTAAATAGACGGTTTTTTGTCAATATATTTTGTCTTCTAAAAAAATTTCAAAAGAGCTTTCACTAAGTCAAGATTATTTTTTTTCCAAAAAATGATCCATTATCGCCACACTCCACGTGTGTCTTCCCCAAAACTTCGTTTTCCCTCAACAGGTTGAGGGACGGGGAGTATACTAAAAACAAAAAAATTTAATTCAGTCAACTCTGTTTTGATAAGAAAGGACAACTTTTCCCAGAATCAAATGAACACAATTCGGAAAGGGGGGGATTCGAACCCCCGGTAGTCTCGCAACTACGTCGGTTTTCAAAACCGATGCATTCAACCGCTCTGCCACCTTTCCTAAAAAGAAATTAGATTCTCTCCGTTCGCCTTTTTTTTATTCAAAATAAAGGCCTAAGCGGGTAACGCGAGTCGAACGCGCGACATGCACCTTGGCAAGGTGCCGCTCTACCACTGAGCTATACCCGCACAGCTATACATACTGAACCAAAAACTATGTTTTTTTGTTTTTCAAAAAAAACGCTTTTTTTGTTTTTTATTGGTTTTTACTTGTCTCCAAATAATATCATGTTCTTGACAGTAATGCAATCACTTGTACTCTGTTTGTTCAAAACCACTCTTTTATTAATTTTTCTTTACATATCGTAAGTTTTTTGAAAATTCAATTGTTCGGTTTCAGAGGCAAAATTTCTTTATTCCCTCTTCTTGACAAGTAAAACAGCCTAAAAAAGGAAACAGTGTTTTAGAAACTTTGTCTTTTTCTTTTTTTTTATTATAAAATAGTTAAGAGAAGTAAAAAAAATCTCTTATGAGAACCTAGCCTTCATAGAGAGCTCCTCATCTAAAACCAAAAAACTGTTTTGGCAAAAAGGGTAGGCAAGACAACAAGAGATCTTTTTGTGATTTTCGCACTTCTGGCAACTAGTAAACTCATAACCAGCAAGTTTAAAAACTAAAAAGTGCATCACACTGAATCAAGAGTAAGGAGTAAATTTTCAATGGAAGTAAATATCCTCGGCGTAATTGCAACTGCTTTATTTATTATTATCCCAACATCTTTTCTATTAATTCTTTATGTAAAAACTGCAAGCCAAGAACAATAAAAATTCTTTAAGACTTTAAAAAACAAGAAATTAAACCAGCTTCTTACTAAAAAGTTTTTGGGTCCAATTAAAAAAATTAAACTCTTTTATTTAAAAGAAATTTCAATGTTAAAGTTGAAATAACAATCAGTGAAGCTTGCGAACTTAAAACTTGTTCGCAAGCTTCCTTTGGAAATTAACTTCGAGTACCCCTACTAGAAATCATATAGAATAAATTTGAGTGGGATCAACGATGAAATATCTTTCCAAGAGCTCCTAATTTTTATTGTGTTCAAAAAAGAGAAGCTAAAATTTCTAAAAAAATGTAAATATTCACTGGTAAATGAACTGACAGGGTGCTAGTAGCGCTAGATACCCATTGGTTTTAATGTAAATACTAGCTGATTTGGTGGAGATACTGGACTGTTTATCTAGATGTATAAATTTTCAGTTATACTTTTTTATTTTAAAACTTCTATCCAGTGCCCAAAACGACATTTTGGGCAGCGAGGAGCAAAAAATTTATGTGATCCTCGAAAACCATTTCATAAATTGGAGACAAAATTTATTGGGCCGAGCTGGATTTGAACCAGCGTAGGCAAAGCCAGTGGATTTACAATCCACCCCCATTAACCACTCGGGCATCGACCCTGATTTTTAATAAGATTTTTTTCTAAAAAGAAACCCTTGCCACTTAACCTACCTAGACTCTAGTATGTCTATTGAACGGTAAACGGATACCTATTAAAAATAGTAAAAATTTTTTAGAAAACTTTTTGTTGTCAGCTAGATTTAGTGTACTTTACGAAGACGAAAAAAACAACTCGTATTTTTGAACTTTATTTAGTACACTAGCAAGTACTTTCGTAAGTAAAAGTTCGGGGATATGGCGGAATCGGCAGACGCAACGGACTTAAAGGTCCAATTTCATTTCTTTTTGAGCCTCTAGAAGGAAACTTTTAGAGTGAATGCTCTCAAATTCAGGGAAACTTAAAACTTTTGAGTAATCCTGAGTCAACTTAAAGTCATGCAAACTTTAAAAGGTGCAGAGACTCGACGGGAGCTATCCTACCACATTCTGTGAGGATAAAGAGAGAGTCCAGTTTTCATATCTGAAAATCCGTTGGTTCATTGAACCGTGAGAGTTCAAGTCTCTCTATCCCCAATTTTTTGAACAACTCTTTTCCAACATTTTGTTTGTGGTCAAGTCTTTCTTTACTAAATACAGGTAAAATTAAATACCTGTATTTAAAATTAAATCTTGTTATTTAGCTAAAGATTCCCAACTCATAGTTACGTCATCAAGAAGAACTGAGCTGTTGTAGATTTCTAAAATAATTACAAGAAAAACTGCAAATAATGCCATAAAAATACCCATTAATACAGTTGTACCCCAACCAGGAGCCACCTTACCATATTCTGAATTTAATGGTTTAAGAAGAGTTCCTAATGGAGTTGCAATCCCAGTATCTTGAGAAGTCGCTTTAGATGTAGTTCCAGTTGCCATACGGTTAAAAAAATAGTTTTTTTACTTTCTGTAAAATGAGAAAAATTCTTAAAAAAAGAATAATAACTCTTTTTCCTTTTTATGTCTATTATATACTAAGTTTTTCTTTCGAAAAAGTTTTAGTTACTTTTAAAAACCAACCTACTAAAAAATCCAGTGTTGGTTAGAAGAAGAGACAAGAAATAGAAAATGATGAAAATGAGGATTCGCGAGATTTTTAAATAAAAAATCAAAAACAGTTTTTTCAATTTTCTGATAAAATGAAAACGAAGAGTCAATTTAGTCTGAAAAAGAATACTGAAAAAGTTTTCTTTTTAAAATAAGCATGTAAAAGACTTGATCCTCAAAAGAGTATTTTGCGGAAAGATATTACCTTAAAAAGTTTTCTATGGAAAGTCCAGCTTTTTTCTTTACCATTTTTTTATGGTGTTTATTATTAAGTATTACCGGGTATTCTATCTACGTTGGTTTTGGTCCCCCATCCCAACAACTTCGTGATCCGTTTGAAGAACATGAAGACTAAGATGTGGGCCCTTGATTAACCCAGTCCTTTTTTGTTTCCAGAATTAAGGTGTATCGAGTCCGGTCCCAAAAACTTTATTTTATGACAGAGTCACCAAAAAGTTCAGTTTTGGTAAGGTCTACCATGAAGTCGCCTGGCTCAGGAAGGTCTCTTTTGCACCGTGGATAAAATTCTGGAACAGCTAACTAAGACCCTATTTAAAGGAAATAGTGAGTTTGAAAACTCACTACTTCTATTTTTTTTTTCTTTTAAACCTTTTTACTTTCCCGCCTAGACTCCAAAATTGTCCCCAAAACAAAGTTTTGGGGACAACCATATGACCCTTTCTCACCTCAGTGTATTTGGGTCAAAGGTGTTGCGTTTGAGTTTAAGGTACTGAGATAGAAAGACAGTTTAAAAAGACTGAAAACCCACGATTCTATTTTACAATACGTGGTGGTTCTCTAAAGAAAATGGCAAAAAAGATAATACCTAATGTTCCAACTAATAAAAAAGTATAAACTAACGCTTCCATAGAAAAAAAATTCTGTTTTGCTAGTACCAAAGGAAACACCAATTTTTTCTCTTCCTAGTTCCAAAACCCTTAGCCCCTTTTTTCACAAGGGAAAACATTACTAAGAGTTTAGTTAAACTGAAGGGTTTAAAAACACGGAAAAATAATGAAAAGGTGTTGAACACTTTGGTAAAAAAGTAAGCTTGATGAAATCTTACCCGCCTGATCCCCTTGTACCAAAAAATGAATTTTTTGGTAATGCCCTGTCCCCCAAAACTGACAGTTTGGGGAAAAACAATATTTTTTTGAGATAAAGGGATAAGAAAGGACAAGGGTTCGAGACTAAACTGATTGTCGACGAGTTGAAGTATCCCCAAGTTTTAAGAAGGCACCAAATTCTACTTGTTCATCTAAATCTGCATCGATACCTGCGAATACATCACGGAAGATTGTACGAGCACCATGCCAAATATGACCAAAGAAGAACAGAAGGGCAAAACATAAATGTGCAAACGTAAACCAACCACGAGGACTAGTACGGAAAACACCATCTGATTGAAGAGTAGCACGATCAAATTCGAAAATTTCTCCTAATTGAGCACGTCGAGCATATTTTTTCACTGTTGCTGGATCACTAAATGTTACACCATCTAATTCACCACCATAGAAAGTTACAGAAACACCTACTTGTTCAATACTGTATTTAGATTCAGAACGACGGAAAGGAACGTCAGCACGAACTACACCATCTTTATCTACAAGAACTACAGGGAATGTTTCAAAGAATGTTGGCATACGACGCACAAAAAGCTCATTGCCCTGTTTATCTTTAAATACAGCATGACCTAACCAACCTACTGCAATACCATCTCCACTGTTCATAGCTCCAGCACGGAAAAGACCACCTTTTGCTGGGTTATTTCCAATATAATCATAGAAAGCTAATTTTTCTGGAATTTCTGCCCAAGCTTGTGAAGCTGATTTGCCTTCTGAAAGACTTGTTTGTACACGACGTTCAATTTCTTGTTGGAAGAAACCTAAATCCCACTGGTAACGAGTTGGACCAAAAAGTTCAATTGGAGTTGCTGCAGAACCATACCACATAGTACCTGAAACTACAAAAGCAGCCCAGAATACAGCTGCAATACTGCTTGAAAGTACTGTTTCAATATTCCCCATACGAAGACCATTATATAATCTTTGTGGTGGACGAACACATAGGTGGAATAAACCAGCTAACACACCTAAAATACCTGCAGCAATATGATGGGCTGAAATCCCACCTGGATTATAAGGATCAAATCCTGTAGCATCCCACGAAGGTGCTACTGCTTGAACAGTTCCTGTAATACCATAAGGATCTGAAACCCAAATTCCAGGACCAAATAAACCAGTTACGTGGAACGCACCAAAACCAAAACAAAGAAGACCTGATAAAAATAAATGAATACCAAAAATTTTTGGAAGATCTAATGCTGGATTTGATGTACGTGGATCACGGAAAAGTTCAAGATCCCAATAAACCCAATGCCAAATTGAAGCAGCAAAAAGTAAACCAGATAAAATAATGTGAGCAGCAGCAACACCTTCATAACTCCAAATTCCTGGGTTTGATGCTGTTTCACCGCTAATAGTCCAACCACCCCAAGATTGAGTGATACCTAAACGTGTCATAAAAGGTAGAACGAACATACCTTGACGCCACATTGGATTTAAAACTGGATCTGAAGGATCAAAAACAGCAAGTTCATAAAAGGCCATTGAACCAGCCCAACCAGAAACTAATGAAGTATGCATTAAGTGTACAGCAATTAAACGACCCGGATCGTTTAAAACTACCGTATGAACACGGTACCATGGTAACCCCGCCATAGCAATTCTCTCTTAAATTGTGTATTTTTTTTTACTTTCTTTCTTTTCATGTAAAGTCTGTTCATTTTTGAGTTCTAAAAATGAAAGCACCGAAACACCCCATTCCCTCAGAACAGGAGAAGTCTTGAAATAAAGAAGATACTATCAAACTTTACATTTAGTTTTTCTTGTTTTTAGTATACCATAGTTTTTTTTCCTAGTAAGTTTTTACTAGAAGTAAATCAGCTCGTGGCTCGGAAATTTCACCCGCAAAACCCGATGTTCACATTCGCCAGGAGACAAGAAGGGTGGGTTCGATTTTCAGAATCACACACCCCCGTTTTAGCGGGGAGGGAACCAACTAAAAACAACAGAGAAGAAAGCAAAACAGAGATCAAATCACAAACATAAACCCAACAAAAAACACCAAAAACAAACCAACGGGGGGTTTTATGAACACAAACGACAATCGAGATCGCCAAGAAAAAAAGATGAATGATTTCTATGAAAATATAGACCGAGATATTAGTAGAGCTCGAGAGGTGGTCAACGAACTCGGGCAAATGGTTTCCACACTCAAAGAATATGATGGAACAATGCAACAAGTGCTTTTGGAACTCAAAACCCAGTGTACGGAGTATAAAAACAACAACAAAAACCTTACACAACAAGAAAAGGAGTTTCTTCAAGAACTACAAACCACGTACACCAAGGCTCTTCAAAAATACGCACGTTTTACAAGAGAAATTCCAAACGCCGAAAATATTCATTTCAAAAGCAAGACCTATGTAGGAATCCTGTTTCAAGCGATCATCTTCGTCTGCATCGAATTTAGAAAACAAATCGACGAACTCGAAGAAAAAGTTGAATTTCTTCAAAACAAAAAGTAAAGAAGCAAGTGTATGGACTATTCAAAATTAACAGACAAGGAACTTCTTGAGACAATGCACAGCATTGAAAAAGAGTATTTATTCTTTGAAGAGCACGCTCTCAATTTAAAAAGAGATGAAATTACTCTACAAATCAACGACGCTCAGCTCAAACGAATCATTTTTAGCTATCTACGAAAAACGACAGAGCTGACTGTCAATGAGAAGTATTTACTCAGAGCTCTTAAAAGCCATCTTCAATTTCGAGAAGGAGAACACTTATTTCAAGACGAAATTGACCAAGCCATCAAAAGAAAAAATGAGTTAGAAAAATGTCTCACCATTTTAAAAGAAGAAAAAGAAAACCGAGAAACTCAAAACAACAAAAAAGAGTTTCAAAAGAGTGAAGTAAAAGCAACCCAAGAAGAACAAGAGGACCACGAAGAGATTCAACTCAACACCTGGTGGAGTTCTATCCTTTTAAAGAACGTCGAGCATTTAGAGAATTTAGACCACCTAGATAATTAAAAAAGGAACTCAAAGAACCAACACGGGCAGAAAAACACAGAGACATGACCATCTCATTCACACGATTCCCCATCCCCTTTTGGGAAGGGAATCGAGCCAACCACGCCAAAAGAGACAAGAAACGAAGGCCAACCAAACCCACAAAGGAAGGGGAAAAACCACACATCAGGAGCAAACCCACCCAAACTCAAGGGCGAATCCTTTGACCAAAAGAAGAGGCAAAGGAGCGTGTTTTTTCCTCGAAAAAACCATCCGAATCTTTGTCGCGACCCCCCCAAAACAGCTGTTTTGGGGGGGGTCGCGACAAGCAAAAACCCTTTCAAATCAACGTTTACGCGATGGCACGGCGATATTGGGGATATACACATCCCCAATATCGCCGTGCCATCGCTCAGTCTCTTTTTCCTGATCGAAAACCACCGAGTGGGTTCTCTTTCTCCGTGAACAACAGATGTTGTTCGGTCTTGGTTCCTGGTTTTTGGCTTTGGATTTGGTTTCTGGTTGCTCTGTTGTCCTTTGGGTTTTGGATCGTGTGTCTGATTTGGTTTTTGATGACTTCTTTTCTCTGTGGTGTTTTTGGCGCGTCTCCCCACCACAGTGGGGGAGTGAGCGCCTCGATGTGTTTTTGTGTCCTGTTCTGGATCCTTTTCATGGAGGTTTTTTATGCCCTTTCAAGAATTTGTTCAGAGTGAATTAGGTGGTGACTCGCTTCTTGGTTTTGAAAGCCAAATTGAAGATGGTTGCTTTAATTTTTTCAATTCTTCTAGTATACTAGAAACTAGATCTTTAGTATCTATAAATAAATATCTTTACGAAAAAAACACAATCAACCTTCACATCTCAGAGAAGGTTGTAGTATGTAATTGCTTAAAAAATAGAAAAAATTATGCCAATAGGTGTCCCTAAAGTACCATTTCGTTTACCTGGTGAGCCAACAGCACAATGGGTAGATTTATACAACCGTTTATATCGAGAACGTGTTTTATTCCTGTGTCAAGAATTAGATGATGAGTTAGCTAATCAACTGATTGGTATCATGCTTTATTTAAATGCGGAAGAACAAAATAAAGGCCTTTATATTTATATTAATTCGCCTGGCGGTTCTGTAACCTGTGGAATTGCTGTTTATGACGCAATGAATTACATTAAATCTGAAGTAACAACTATTTGTGTTGGGACAGCGGCCTCAATGGCTTCTTTTATTTTAGCAGGTGGCGACCTTGGTAAACGAATTGCATTGCCACATTCTCGTATTATGATTCACCAACCAGAAGGTGGAAGTCAAGGTCAAGCGTCTGAAGTTGTTTCTGAATCTAAAGAAGTTATGCGAATTAGACGTCAAGTTGGAAAAATTTATGCTGAAAGAACTAGTCAGCCATTAAGCCGCATCTCTCGAGATATGGACCGAGATCAATTTCTTTCTGCTCGTGAAGCTAAAGAGTACGGTCTTGTTGATCAAGTAGCTGTTGATAAAAAATGGTTAACAAATTAAACCAGCGCGAAAAGAAAGGGAAATCCAGTATTGTTTAATCTTCCTCCCTTCTTTTCTTGTCCCAAAATCAAATGTGTCTCGCACACCAAAAAATTTGTTTTGGTGTCGTCCCAACAACGAAGTTGTTGGGACGACTAAAACGTTCAGTTTTGATTAAAAGAAAAGGGGTTAAAGTGAGCCTAATTGTGGTGTACTGAGTTTTCATGCTTTTGTCTTCAACTTGTCTCCTCGAGTCGAGGTTTGAAAAGCGAAGCGTGTTTAAAACTATCAAAAATCTTTTATGGGTAAAGTGTACGACTGGTTTGAAGAACGTCTTGAAATTCAAGCCATTGCTGATGATATTTCTAGTAAATACGTTCCACCACATGTAAATATCTTTTATTGTATTGGTGGAATTACGTTTACGTGTTTTCTAGTTCAAGTAGCGACAGGTTTTGCAATGACGTTTTATTATCGTCCTACAGTAGCAGAAGCTTTTGCTTCAGTTGAATACATTATGACACAAGTGAATTTTGGCTGGTTAATTCGCTCTATTCACCGTTGGTCAGCAAGCATGATGGTTCTTATGATGATTCTTCATGTATGCCGAGTTTATTTAACTGGTGGCTTTAAAAAACCACGTGAACTTACTTGGGTTACTGGTGTCATTATGGCTGTATGTACTGTGTCTTTTGGTGTAACTGGATATTCATTACCTTGGGACCAAGTAGGCTATTGGGCTGTAAAAATTGTAACTGGAGTACCTGATGCAATTCCTGGTGTTGGTCCAGCTTTAGTTGAATTGTTACGTGGTGGTGTAGGTGTAGGCCAAGCAACACTCACACGTTTCTATAGTCTTCATACTTTTGTTTTACCTTTATTAACAGCAGTGTTTATGCTGATGCACTTTTTAATGATTCGTAAACAAGGTATTTCTGGACCACTTTAACCAGAAGAGTTTTTTTTCCCGTTCTCGTTCCGGTCTAAGACCATTGTTGTGGCAACATCCTTTTCCTTCCCCAAAACGTCGTTGTTGGGGACAACCAAGTTTTTGGGAAAAGATCGAACCCATCGTAATAGCGAAGAAGAAGGGATCAAGAGTCAAGATTCTTTATCAGTCTAATCTTAATTGAGAGAGTCACCGACTCACTTGGTTTTCTATCAAAGGAGATTTTTATGGCAGTTACTAAAAAACCAGATTTATCAGATCCAGTATTACGCGCAAAATTAGCTAAAGGTATGGGCCATAATTACTATGGTGAACCAGCATGGCCAAACGATTTACTATATATTTTCCCAGTAGTAATTTTCGGAACTTTTGCTTGCGTTATTGGTCTATCAGTTTTAGATCCAGCAGCAATCGGTGAACCAGCAAATCCATTTGCAACACCATTAGAAATTTTACCAGAATGGTATTTCTATCCTGTTTTCCAGATTTTACGTGTAGTTCCAAATAAACTTTTAGGTGTCCTTTTAATGGCAGCTGTTCCTGCAGGTTTATTAACTGTACCTTTTATTGAAAACATCAATAAATTCCAAAACCCATTCCGTCGCCCAGTAGCAACAACAGTATTTTTAATTGGTACTCTTGTAGCGATTTGGTTAGGAATTGGTGCAGCATTACCTATTGATATTTCATTAACTTTAGGCCTTTTTTAAAAACAAATTTAGAGTTTTTTAGCTAAAAAGGGTAAGCGCACGCGGGAGTTTCGCTCCCGCGTGAGCAGATTTCTCACTTTTCTAAAAACACCTCAGGTGTAAAAAGGTTCTTTGTAGGAAAAGTTACTTTCAGCTTTCGGATTGTGACTAGAAAAGAGCAAGCAAAACTAAAAAATTATTATGGTTCACTAATTTTGTATGATATTATTGTCATATGAGATTTATCACTCTGTATCTATTAATTTTAAATCATGTCAGAACTGAAAAGAAGCAGCATTAAAGGTTGATAATGATATGAGACTTCTTTTTGGGTTCCCCAAAAAGCGATAAATCTCTTCCCTCAACTTTTACCCAAAAATAAACTTTTTGGGAAGGTTCCCAAAACTTCCTTTTTGGGTCAGAGTGATTCTCATACTCCAATTTTGTGAGAAACTTATAATACAAACAAATCTCTCTTCCATTTTTTGTTTTTTACACGACTCTCCGAGGAGTCTCTCCTCTTTTACAAGTGACGCATATAAAAAAAACTGAATTTTGGCAAAAAACTTTCTTACCAAAAAAATTTTGGTAAGACTTTCCCAAAACTATCTTTTGTGATAATGGGAAAGACCATACCAAAATTTTTTTGGTAAAAACGTTTAGTTATGAAAAAAAAGACCAAGCTAAACTCTGTGGTTTGGGCCAGCCCAAACCACAGAGTTTTCAGAAGCCCCCCAAAACAATGTTTTTGGTTGTCCCCAACAACGACGTTTTGGGGAAGGGTAGGCTTTTTTTGTTTTTTTTTTTTTTACTGTTCTTTAACTAGGCGGCACCCAGATTCGAACTGGGGGATGGAGGATTTGCAATCCACTGCCTTACCACTTGGCTATACCGCCTTTCGAAGATTGGTTTTTGAATCTTTCTTTTTTTGGAGTTCAAAACGACGTTTTGAGGTTTACCAAAAATGAATTTGTTGGTTGTTCCCCAAAAGAAGCTTTTGGGGCCGTTAAACCGTCCTTTTTCAGAACTTTCAGTTTTAAGCCTTATTTTGTTTTTACAAATTCTTTGGAACATCAGAATAGAAGCCAAGTGTTTTCCAACTTCTTCTCAATGTGGTGTTCTCACAAGATAATCTAGCCCACCAAAATAATGTTTTGGCAGCTATTACTTTTTATTAGAGGATCTTCGAGTTAAAACGAAAAGAAACGTCGTTCTCGAACCTCTTGATATGTCAATTATTGGAACTCAAAAAACTCGTGCTTTTTAACTTATATTTTCTTGTTCTCTGTTGATATTATCATAAACTTAAAAAAAACGATACATGTAACAAAATGAACTTACATTCTCAGATACAAACGAGGAAGCAGTTTTCAAATTTTGGATTTTCACCATCAATTCCAAATTTAACGGATGTGCAACGTGCGTGTTTCTCTAATTTTTTAGATCAGGGGATTAAAAAAGCTTTTCAGGAATCTCTTGTATTTGAAACACTCACTCAAAAAATTGAAATTCATTTTTTCCCTGACTGGATACAATATCAAAAACCCCAATTTACTCAAAAACAAGCTAGTATTTTAGGAAAAACATATGGTTCTGGGGTCTATATTCCTGTTTGTATAAAAACCAACAAATCTCCTTCTGTCGAGATAGAATGGCTTTTTGTAGGTGTATTACCCCTCATGACAAAACATGGCCATTTTCTCATTAATGGAATTCCACGTGTAGTTTTACACCAAATGCTAAGGAACCCTGGAATTTATACACTCGAGCCAACACAAACTCAAGCACCTTGTGTGAAAATTATTCCTCAACGAGGTGGTTGGATTGATTTACTTATGGATAAAAAAGCTCAAGTCTGGTTTTCCACACGGTCTCTCCCCCGAAAAGTTTCTATTCTTATCGTGTTACAAGCAGTAGGGTTTTCTCTTCAAGAAATTTTCGCGCGTTTACGCCATTCCGAGGTGCTTAAGCACAGTTATGTGAAGTCATTATCAGATTCTGTCCTCAAAAAAAAGAAACAAAACCAAGGTAAAGTCGATGTGGATAAATTAAGTCGGCATGACAGGATTTTAGTGAAAGCAAATCTCGAAACTCATCCACTGACCCAAGAACAGGCTTTAGAGTATCTTTGGTATCATTTTTTAGAATACTCTTCAATTGATAGAGCTGAGTTAACAAACAGGTTAGCCAAGGAGGATTTTTTCTGGAAACGGGTTTTAAATCCAAATCAGTGGTTTTTAGGTGCAATTGGCCGCCGACAATTTCACGAGAAACTAGCAAGTCCAGAACCATTAGATCAATATGGTTTGACTGCAGAAGATCTTTTAGTAGCTACTCAAGCATTGTTAGATCTTGTTTATAAAGAACGAATTGGTGATGAAATTGATAGTTTAACGCAAAAACGAATTCGTGGTTGTGATGAATTTTTACTTACGCAATTAACTGAAGGCATCAAAGAATTTCGGACTTTCTTCTCTAAAAAAATAAACGCTCTACCACCAAAAACGGCTCAACCTTCTTTTAAGACTCTCTGGCGACAAAATAAAGTAGTTTTTTCGAAATTTGTAACAAAAAGTTGGAAAAGTTTTTTTACAAGTGGGACTTTAGCTCAATTTATGGATCAAACAAATCCATTAGCAGAAACGACACATAAACGTCGTCTTACTGTTTTGGGCCCTGGTGGCGTGAGTAGTAAACACACTACCATTCAAATTCGTGGGATTCATCCAACATTTTATGGACGATTATGTCCTATCGAAACTCCAGAAGGAAAAAATGCTGGCTTAGTCAATTCTTTTACAGTTTTTGCGAAACCTACGGATGTTTTCGATGGTACGATTAGTACTCCTTTTTACAAAGTTTATAAAGGGCAAGTCCAGAAAAACTTACCCCTGATGGCTGTTTTACCACAACAGGAAGAATCTCAGATTACTACACCAGCAGACCTTAATTTAAGCCCGTGGAATCTTTTACCAAAAACATCACTTCCTGTTCGTAATGAACTGAATTTTGACTCTGAGAGTTCCAACACTATTAGTTTACAATCAGTAAGTGTTTTACAAAATCTGTCAGTAGCAACTAGTTTAATTCCTTTTTTAGAACATGATGATGCTAACCGTGCTCTTATGGGGTCAAATATGCAACGCCAAGCTGTTCCCCTTCTTTATCCAGAGGCAGCTTTAGTTGGAACTGGTCTTGAAACTCGAGTTCTTACAGATGTGAACCATACGATTCAAGCCGCTCAAAGCGGCTATGTTACTCATGTAACTTCACAGTTTATTAAAGTACTTACTCCATCGCTCTCTCACTCTACAACTGGTTCCTCCGCCCCCTTTACTCAAAAAGAAGGTGTCTCCGCTTTCAAGCAAAACGTCAGTTTTTGGCGAGGAGTGGGTCGGATAAAACTAAAAAGTGGCAATACCAGTTGGTCTTATTCTTCTCCTCAGCACGTCGATATATCTAGTTCCCAAAATAAAGTTGGAGGCATGAAAAGTCTTTTGGTTAACCGGATTGAACAAGAACAAAAACCAAGTTTGAAAAAAACTTTTCCGAAATCCCTTCCCCAAAACCATTTTTTGGGGACACCTTGGGTTTTTTCTTCTCACATGCTTCACAAGCTGAGAAAAGACAAACAAATAAAGGGATTCCAATTTCAATCCCAACACCCAAATTTCTTTTCTTTTAAAAATCAAGACTCTCCACCAAAAAATCAAAAAGTTCCGGCATCTCTCGTTTCTTCCATACTACTTTCAACTTCACGATCATCCACTGGAACCAAAAATAAAAGAGTTCAGGAAGAAAAACGGGTAATTCATCAAAAAAACAGCCAAAGTACAACAAAGTACCAAATCACACAATATCTACGTACAAATCAAAGTACTTTGACTTCTCAAAGACCTATTTTATCAGAAACTTCATGGGTTGAAGCAGGGGAAATTCTTGTTGATGGTGCTGCTAGTTCAAACGGAAAACTTGCCATTGGAAAAAATATTATTGTCGCGTATTTACCGTGGGAAGGGTATAATTATGAAGATGCGATTGTCATTAGTGAAAGACTAGTTGATCAAGATCTTTTTACTTCTTTACATATTGATCATTATGAAATTGAAGTCAAAAATACCCAATACGGACTAGAAAAAATAACAAATAAGTTACCTCTTAAAGTCAATGAAACTGACCCAGAGAGTTTAAAAATGACACGTTTAGATTCCAAAGGAATAATTCCGGTTGGGAGTTGGGTCCGAGAGGGAGATTATCTTGTAGGAAAAACGAGTCCTTTGCCGCCAAAAGGACCTTCAATTGAGACACAATATGAGAAATTGTATAATGCGATTATGAAACGAGAAAAACCAAGGTTTCGTAATACAAGTCTCCGTGTTCCAAAAGGGGTTGAAGGTTTCGTCCTCGATGTTCAACTCTTACCGTCTCGCGAACTGGATGTAGCAGCTTTAGTTGAACCAAATGAAATTGTAAGGGTTCGTATTGTTCTTTTACAACGCCGCAAAATTCAAGTCGGGGACAAAATGGCAGGACGTCACGGAAATAAAGGTATTGTTTCAGCAATTTTACCTCGACAAGATATGCCGTATTTGCCTGATGGAACACCAGTAGATATTGTTTTAAACCCTTTAGGGGTCCCTTCACGAATGAATGTAGGGCAACTTTTAGAATGTCTATTGGGTTTAGCTGGTCATTATTTACGTGAAAGTTATACAACAAATTTATTTGATGAGAAATTTGGAGCAGAAGCTTCACGAAGCTTAGTCTTTTCAAAATTATATCAAGCATCAATTAAAACCAAGAATCCTTGGTTATTTGAACCTCATCATCCTGGCAAAATGAGACTGTTTGATGGCCGAACAGGAAATGCTTTTGATCAACCAGTGACTGTTGGTTGTGCGTACATTTTAAAACTCGTTCATATGGTTGATGATAAAATCCATGCTCGTGCAACAGGTCCATACTCTGCTGTCACTCAACAACCAGTTCGTGGTAGATCTCGAAATGGTGGCCAACGACTTGGAGAAATGGAAGTCTGGGCATTACAAGCTTATGGGGCAGCGCATACATTACATGAATTAGTGACACTCAAATCCGATGATATTGAAGGCAGAAAAGAGACGATGTATGCTTTGTATAAACACCAACCACTCCCTTTTGGTAAATCTGAAAGTTTTAAATTGTTACTCCGCGAATTACAAGCGTTATGTTTTGACCTTCGTCTTGCTGTACGTGGACCGAGCGCTGAAATAGGCAGTGTTACAACTCCATTGGTTGGTCAGAAGAACCGAAAAAGAAAGCCACCACTGCGACGCCTTTCTTATCGAGATTTCGAAAAGCCAACTGGTTTGTAATTTTTTAGCTTTTGCCGTGTTTTCTTTACTCTAAAGGATTACTCTCTTCGAACCAAAACTTCACTTGCACCCCAACAACGAAGTTTTGGGGTATGCTTCGCTCCTTTCTCTTTTCCCGAAAAAGAGCTGGTCCCCAAAACACTGTTTTGGGGAAAGGGAAAAGAGAAAAGGAAGAGATCAAAAAATCGATTTTTTGATTCTCGTTTTGAGACGACTCAAATTTGTAGGACTAGATAAAACAGAGGTATGAATAAACAAACAATCCCACTTACAACCTACAAAGACCGTAGGTATACAAAATTTCAAATTATGGTTGCTTCTCCAAAACAAATTCGATTTTGGGCTGAACGCTTCTGCTTCTTACCTACTCGACAATCTGTTGGTGAAGTTACCAGTTGGGAAACATTAAATTATAAAACATTAAAACCAGAGCCTAATGGGCTCTTTTGTCAAAAAATTTTCGGTCCTGTTGTAGATTTCGTCTGTGCTTGTGGAAGAAAAAAAATCACAACACCCTCAACACCTCGAAAAAGACGATGGTGTCCAAAATGTGGAGTTGAATGGACAACCTCTCGTGTTAGGCGATATAGACTTGGTTATATTAAATTAAATTATCCAGTTGTTCATCCTTTATATGCTTCACAACGACCATCCCCGCTCGCATTATGTTTCCCTTGGCCGACAAAGAAATTTCAAGCGATTCTAAAAACACTTGAGTTTTGTTGTATCCCGCCTTTTAGTTTACGATTTCGTTCCCCTAGTCACTCATATCTGCTTTGGAAAAAGGGTTTGGACGAGCATCTTTCGAAAAGCCAGCAGTTACAATACTGGCCGGTAAGTGAAAAACAACCTCGGTTATTTGTAAAAAAAGAAAAAGTAGCAACACTTTTTAGACGAGGCCCAATGAATCGACTTCTCTATGGGATTGGTCGTTATCCTAGTTGGCGGGATGTAGATCAACTTCAAGAATGTTTATATTATTTATGGGAACGTCACTTTTTGTATGAACCAGGAATTAGTTATTATAGTTGTTTCGAGCGAATCCACGGCGTGACCCAAGAAACTCTCACTTACCCAGAATCATTTGAAATTCAAACTGGTGGTTTAGCGATTCAACGAATTCTTTCATTTATAAATCTACAAGGGCAGGTGAGTTTAAATGGCATACTCTCGGAGATGGCAGTAGTCCAACATAAGGAGATACTCGCGGAACTTCGCCAAGCGATAACCAAAAAACAAAAAAAATATTGGGTTGTTAAATTAGGAATAAACAAGCAAAGTCAACTTAAACTAAAACGACAAAGTGAACTCTTTTTGAACTTTAGTCGAAAAAAAATGCGGCTTGCGTGGATGGTCTTAAATTATTTACCTGTACTCCCGCCAGACTTACGACCAATTACTTCAATTGGTGGAGAGTTAGTTGTTTCTGATATTAACCTACTTTATCGAAAAGTCTTAACCAGAAATAAAAGAATTAATCCACCAGGAAGATTTTTTAGTATTTTCGATCCAACAGTAAGTGGAAGCTGGCAGAGTTGGTGTTACAATATTCGACAGCTCCAAGAAGCTGTAGATGAATTGATAAAAAGTGGAAGCACGGAACAAGGAAAACCGGTGAAATCGCTTCTTGACGAGTTAAAAGGCAAACAAGGCCGATTCCGACAAAATATGTTAGGGAAACGGGTTGATTATTCCGGTCGATCTGTTATTGTAGTTGGTCCACAATTACAACTTCATCAATGCGGTCTTCCAAAACAAATGGCCCTTCAGTTGTTTCAACCTTTTGTGATTCAATACTTACTTGAAAGAAAGATAGCTCCTACTATAACTGCCGCAAAATCTTTAATTCTTCGCCGGGAGCCAATTATTTGGTCCTTATTGACAGAAATCCTGTGCGATCGACCAATTTTATTAAACCGTGCTCCAACCCTGCATCGATTAGGAATTCAAGCTTTTTTACCCCATCTTGTTGAAGGGAAGGCAATTTTATTACATCCATTAGTTTGTCCTGCGTTTAATGCGGATTTTGACGGGGATCAAATGGCCGTTCATGTTCCGCTTTCACCAGAAGCCCAAGCTGAAGCTCTTACTCTCTTATGGTCTCGAAATCATGTGTTAGCCCCTGCTTCAGGTCAACCTCTTCTTCTTCCGACACAAGATATGGTTTTAGGTTTTTATTATCTTACTTGTTCACTAGAAAAATCGATTCAAGAGATGGAAGCAATTATTCCTAGTCGAAAAGCGCTAGTAAAAAATCTTGCTTTATCAAAAAGGAAGCACCCTTTCTTTTTTTCAACCGTGGGGCAAGTAAAACAAGCTTATGAGCGTGGATTGTTGACTTTACATAGCTGTATTTGGTTAAAGTGGTCAGGTTTTGTTGAAACCGGAACTCCTTTCTCCCTAGCTCCCCTCAAAGAAAATTTCCTAGAAACTCGAATTGATCTTTCAGGATGTGGGGAAAGTGTTGGTTTTGAGAGCTCTGAACTTTGGACCAGAAAGACGAGTTTAAACTTTTTTAACCAAAAATCACAATTTATTCGTACAACAACTGGAAGAGTCTTAATGAATTCTTGGCTTTTTCACCGGAATCCCTAAATCAGCTCTTGGTTTTGATCAAATGAGTCGTCCTCCGTTTCAGAAATCGAATAGGCCTTGCTCTTGCCTCAAATCGTAAGAGTCTTTGATTAAAATTTTACCCCAAAACTTCCTCTTCGCCCTCTCTAACCAAAACTTTTATTTTTGGTTAGAGAGGGCGAAGAGGAAGTGCCGAAAATTAGAAACTCAAGATACCCTTGAGTTTCGAACTTAAGATGTTCTGGGTTTCCTTGGTTCTACAAATAAAAACATATCGAAGAGGAGAGCAGTTTATGACGAACCATAAAACAAAAAAAATGATGCGGAATTCTCAGGAGACAACACGAGAGTTTTCCAAAAATATAACAAAAAATACTGTTTCTCTTCCCCAAAACAAAGTTTTGGGGAGCGTGGAACACGGAACGCCAAAGTCTTTCCGAAGAGGAACACGAAAAATTCCTTTCTCTGACCCAACCCGTTCGCCAATTTTTTTCAACACTTGCTTTGAGAAAGGTGCTCTGAAAACATTTATTGGTTGGTTTCTCCAAGAGTATGGAGAAAAAAAGACTGTGGATCTTGTAGAAACTTTAAAACAAGTTGGATTTCATCAAGCAACACGTGCTGGTGTTTCTTTAGGATTGGACGATTTAAAAATTCCACCACAGAAAGCTCAACGGATTTTTCAAGCATCCCAAAAAGTTGAGGCAACTCTTCACTCGTATAAAACCGGAAGGTTAACCAGTGTAGAAAAAACACAACAACTTCTAGATACCTGGAACCAAACAAGTGAGAAACTCCGTCAAGAAGCGGTCCAAAATTTTCGCACCACTAATCCAGTGAATCCGGTCTATATGATGGCCTTTTCTGGTGCTCGAGGTAACATTTCACAAGTTCGACAGTTAGTAGCTATGCGGGGTTTAATGGCCGATCCACAAGGTGCTATTTTAGAATTTCCAATTCAAAGTAATTTTCGTGAAGGTTTAACTCTCACCGAATACTTAATTTCATCCTATGGAGCTCGAAAAGGGTTAGTTGATACGGCTTTACGAACAGCAACTTCAGGCTATTTAACTCGTCGTTTAGTAGATGCTGCACAGCATGTGGTGGTCCATATCCGAGATTGCCGAACTCCACTAGGAATTACGATCAAAGAAAAAAAGTTAGAACAACGTCTTCTAGGTCGTGTTACGCTCTCAGAAATTGTTTTAAATTCAAACACAACTATTAAGAAAAATACACTCATTTCTCAAGGTCTGGCTCGACAACTAGCAGCTCACTCCAAACCTGTAAGTGTCAGATCCCCCTTAACGTGTATTCTGGATACTTCCGTCTGCCAATTATGTTATGGGGCTGATTTAGCACAAGGTAGATTGGTCAATATTGGTGAAGCCGTGGGTATTGTTGCAGGTCAATCCATTGGTGAACCTGGAACACAATTAACGATGCGAACCTTCCATACCGGTGGGGTTGGTGTTTTTTCTGAGAAGGCAATGAAATCTTTTACAGCTCCTTTTTCAGGCAAAGTTGAATTCCTGCAACCAGTTGTAGGTGTTTTAGTTAGAACACCACAAGGGAATAGTGTCTATTTAGTAAAAGGAAACTCAATTGATGAAACGAAACCTCTGTTGCGCCTATCTGGAACAGGAAATCAAGTGTATGAAATTCACTCGAGTGAAGTATCAGTGGGAAGTCTATTATGGGTTAAACAAGGTGAAGAAGTAAAACAAGGACAACTTCTTGCACAAGTTTCTCGGTTGGAAACCACACAAGAACTGCCGGAGTCCAGTCATCCAGTAAGATCTCCTTTTGATGGTCAAGTGGTGTTTCTCTCAATGCCAAGGAAATTAAGGAAAGTTTTTGACGATGATGAAGACTTACGCCCTAATATCCCTTTTTTAAGTGAATTAGGTAGTTTTTGGGTTTTTTCTAGTACTCTTCACAAAGAACCGGAGATTGCAGACTCTTTCTTTTTACCAGGCGATCTCATTTCGCGAGAGACACCAATTCAACAATATAATCTTCATCTTTGTTCCAAAAATCAAGTCAAACAAGTGCATGGCACTCTAGTTTTTGGGTCCACACTCACAGAATTTTTGGTATCTAAAATCTCTTATTCTCGGCTTTTTTATTTTTTAAAAGTTAGAAATCAAGCAAATGACACTAGTCTCGTAGTTTATACGAAAACTCCAAAACAAACTATCTTAAAATGGTACCCTTGTTTAGAAACTTTTCAGTCCAGAAATTTAGGCTATTATGCCATTTTTTCAGCTGGTTTTCAGTCTCGTGGTGAGCTTTCATCTTTCTGGTCGCCACATCAAGTTTATAAATTACTAATTTCACAAGATCAATCTGAAAGAAGGTCCTTGATGAGGTTTGAAAAACAAAAGACAGCTTCAAGTTTTCTGATCTCTCAAACTCTTTTTACAAAAAACGGGTTCTTTCAAATCCTAAACAAAAAAGGAAAATACACAAAAAAAGACAACAGGTCTTATTCAACGTTTGTTCGAAACCCTTTACAAAAACAAACACCACGAACCCCAGAATCTTCTTTCTTGAAAACGGCATTACAGAGGGTGCGAGAAAAAATTTTTCAAAAGCTGCAGTATCAATGCATTTATAAACCAAAAGTTTGGTTTTCTTATCCGACAAGTGAGATGACTAGTCTTTCCACAACGTGTCTTTCAGGAGTGATTTTAGGCCCAGGTAAAAATTTTGATGGCTCAAGTTTTGAAAATTTTTATGTGTCAACCAACTTAGTCTCTACAAAAATACTGAAAAGGTCGAATGCAATAATCAGATCGAGCGAATTAAAAGCCCCATCATGGTTTTCGATTCAAGACCTTACACAGCAAAAAACAGTCTTTAAGTCTACTACTGATGTTCTAAGTGCAAAAGGAATAAAAATTGGGTGTGTTAGTTCTGTTGGTACGAAAAGATTCAGTAACCTCTTTACTTTTTATAAACTAGCAGAAAGATGGATTGGAAAACCGAAACAGTGTCTGCACCGAAAACGACGTGTTTTTTCTATTTTATGTTTTCAAAAAAGTACTTATCAAGGAATTCCAGATGCTCGAACAGTTAAGCAAAACTGGGTAGCCACTCAAACAAGAAATCCAAAGGCATGTATCCACTCACCATTATTTACAAAACAACAGAAAACCATCTTTAGCTCATCGAGTAACTCTTCACTGCCTGCAAGAGTCGAATTACCGACACGCGCTGGATGGTTTTTTGCTTCTCAATTGGCAAAAGTGACTCTCTCGTCTCAGTCTACGATACTTGAGAATGTTGAATCTACTGCTCAAACGATGAAAATCTTGGGGAAAATGAAACAAGACGAAGTTCATGGCTCGAAGTCAGAAATTCCGGTTGTGCTCCCTAGTTTCCGGTTGTTTGTGTATAGACACCCTTTGCTTGACTCTCGACAAAACTTTGCGTTTCAGGCTTTTGAAAATGGTTGGGTCTTACCTGACTATGGGCTCACTCGAGCTTTTAGGACCTCTCCAGTTTCCGGAGAATTTCGTTGTTTGCGTAGGCAAAATTGTACAAAGCAAATGAGTGTTCTTACAAACCAAAACGTGAAAACAGTAAAGTTTCCTACTGAAAGTTCTTTTCTTTCATCAAACACTCGCACATGGACACCTTTTGTTGGTAACTGTATTCGTTGGGGTCAAGAAATTGATTCAGGTTTTGCTGTTCCGTTAAGTGGTGAGATTGTAAAAATTACATCGAATTCTCTTACTATACGAAATGGAATTCCTCTTCTAGGTTCTCTTCGAGGTTTAGTTCATATTCACGACAACCAGTTTGTAGACAAAAACCAATTATTACTCACTTTAAAATCAAAAAGATTGGAGACAGAAGATATTGTCCAAGGTATTCCTAAAATTGAACAACTTTTTGAAGCTCGAGAAACCCAAGCAGGATATCGAATTCCAGACAATATCCATGTTTTATTACAAAATCACTTTGACTCTCTTCGAAAGAAACTACCTGAAGCCCTTTTTGCCAGAGCAGTCCGAGAAAGTATTTTATATATTCAACGGGTGCTTGTTGAAAAAATTGTTGAAGCTTATTCGAATCAAGGAGTAGAAATTGCTGAAAAACATGTCGAAGTTGTAGTTCGACAAATGACAAATCGTGTTCGAATAACAAAACCTGGATCCAGTGGTCTTCTCCCTGGTGAATTTGTTCCTCTCTTTTTTGTTGAAAAACTGAATTCTCGGCGACGACAGAAAAAGAGCCAGTTGCCTGGAGCACAATATGAACCAGTGATTTTAGGGATTAGTAAAAGTGTTCTCCACTCGGAAAGTTTTTTACATGCTGCAAGTTTTCAACGAGTAAGTCAAGTTCTTATTCAAAGTGCTGTTGCTCGTAAAACCGATTTTTTAAAAGGATTGCATGAAAATCTACTTGTTGGTCAACTTCTTCCTGTTGGTACTGGGCTTTTTACAATTGACAGACCTGAAACAACAGAACAATTAAGACTAGAATCTTACAAAGCCTTTTTAAATAAAGTGGTCCCCGGTTACCAATACGAAGTTCTTCCTCTTATTCCAAAAAGTCGTTTTGGGAAAAGCAAAGTTTTGTCGGAAAAAAGACAACAAAGTGAACGAAACGAAGGTTTTGGGAAACTACAAAGTCGTGGGGAAACAGCCAAGAGTACAAATCAAAACATCGAGTTCACAAAACTAGAACAATCGAACCGAATTCGTGAATTTAGGACTTCTTTCTCCAAAGAAAAATCGACAGAAAGAGATAACTAAGTATCAAAAAGAATTCTAGGAGAGTTCCTACCTCTTGTACTCCGAGTCAGAATATGGTACGATAAATTAAAAGAGAAAATCATTTGTGTCTCGTTTTTTTCTGCATTTTTTTGTTCCCTTTCCCCCTTCTCCCCAAAATTTTATTTTGGGGAGAAGAGGATCATACCAAAACTCAACTTTTTGGCAGAGATAGCTGGTCCCCAAAACAAGGTTTTGGGGGAAGAGAAAGGGAAAAATTCACTTTTCGGGCAGAGTGCAAGATCGTAAACCATACAATTTCAAGTAGAATGGCTCCACAAACTGAAACTAGAGCAGGTGCTGGATTTAAAGCGGGTGTTAAAGACTACCGTTTAACTTACTATACTCCTGACTACCAACCAAAAGATACTGATATTCTTGCAGCATTCCGTATGACACCTCAACCAGGTGTTCCACCAGAAGAAGCTGGTGCAGCGGTAGCAGCAGAATCATCAACTGGTACTTGGACGACTGTATGGACTGACGGTTTAACTAGCTTAGATCGTTACAAAGGTCGTTGTTATGATATCGAGCCAGTTCCAGGTGAAGAGAACCAATACATCGCTTACATCGCGTATCCTTTAGATCTTTTTGAAGAAGGTTCTGTAACTAACTTATTTACGTCTATCGTAGGTAACGTATTTGGTTTCAAAGCTCTTCGTGCTTTACGTTTAGAAGATCTTCGTATTCCACCAGCTTACGTAAAAACTTTCCAAGGACCTCCACACGGTATCCAAGTAGAACGTGATAAACTAAACAAATATGGTCGTGGTTTATTAGGTTGTACAATTAAACCAAAATTAGGTCTTTCTGCTAAAAACTACGGTCGTGCAGTATACGAATGTTTACGTGGTGGTTTAGATTTCACTAAAGATGATGAAAACGTAAACTCTCAACCATTTATGCGCTGGAGAGATCGTTTCTTATTCACAGCTGAAGCAATTTATAAAGCTCAATCTGAAACAGGTGAAATTAAAGGTCACTATTTAAACGCTACTGCAGCAACTGCTGAAGAAATGCTGAAACGTGCTGAGTGTGCAAAAGATTTAGGTGTACCTATTATCATGCACGACTACTTAACTGGTGGTTTCACTGCAAACACTAGCTTAGCTCACTACTGCCGTGATAACGGTCTTCTTTTACACATTCACCGTGCGATGCACGCTGTAATTGACCGTCAAAGAAACCACGGTATTCACTTCCGTGTTTTAGCAAAAGCTCTTCGTTTATCTGGTGGTGACCACTTACACTCAGGTACTGTTGTAGGTAAATTAGAAGGTGAACGTGAAGTAACTTTAGGTTTCGTTGACTTAATGCGTGACGACTACGTTGAAAAAGATCGTAGCCGTGGTATCTACTTCACTCAAGACTGGGTTTCTTTACCAGGTACAATGCCAGTAGCTTCTGGTGGTATTCACGTATGGCACATGCCAGCTCTTGTTGAAATTTTCGGTGATGATGCTTGCTTACAATTTGGTGGTGGTACTTTAGGTCACCCTTGGGGTAACGCTCCAGGTGCTGCTGCTAACCGTGTAGCTTTAGAAGCATGTACACAAGCTCGTAACGAAGGTCGTGATCTTGCTCGCGAAGGCGGTGATGTAATCCGTGCAGCTTGCAAATGGAGTCCTGAATTAGCTGCTGCTTGTGAAGTTTGGAAAGAAATTAAATTCGAATTCGAAACTATCGATACTCTTTAATTTTTAACCAAACACTTAGCTGCTTTCCCCAAAACAGTGTTTTGGAGGCCACTTCGACAGAAGTCTAGCGGCTAAGGTCATTCTTTCATCTCTTGTGAGGTTCTCTTGTACCCAAAACATAAATTTTGGGAAGAAAACCTCACAGGTCCTTTTTCTTGAACCAGAAAAAGGCAACCCAAACTCATGTTTTGGAAACCAACCAATTGAACAGTGGATAAAATAAACAAAACAATAACATTCTCAATTCCTTTCTAATTTATGGCTAAAAAGAGTATGATCGAGCGCGATAGAAAACGTGCTCAGTTAATTACAAAATATGCTGAGAAAAGAAAACAACTTCTTCTCGACATGAAAAAAGCGGCTTCTATGGAAGAAAAATTAGCTTTGCATCGAAAATTACAACAATTACCACGTAATAGTGCTCCCGTTCGAGCTCATAATCGTTGTTCAATTACTGGCCGACCTCGCGGATATTTTCGTGATTTTGGATTATCTCGACATGTTTTACGAGAATACGCACTTCAAGGGTTTTTACCTGGTGTAGTGAAATCTAGCTGGTAAGAGAAGTTCTGTTTCGCCTCAAACAGTTTGTTTGTGGTACTAAAGCACTCGCTCCAAAAACGAAATTTTTGGTTCCATCCCTCAAAATATGGTTTTGAGGGATACATAAACTGAATGTTTTAAAAAGGAAACTCAAGCATTACTCGTCTTTCCTTTCTTTTCAAAAAGAAAGGGAAAAATAGGAAACTCAAAAAAAACTACTAATTATCTGCATCCAGTTGGGTTTGAACCAACGCCGTCCTTTCGGAATCGCATTATGAGTGCGGTGCAATCGACCACTCTGCCATGGATGCTTTTGAGCTAAAAATGAAGCCAATGTTAAAACAAAACAAAGCATTCAATTTTTTTATCCTTTTATTTGCTTTTCTTTGTGGAAATCTTTTTATTTTAACCTATTCTAATTTAAATTGGGGTCTCTTATTAATCTTTTCAGTTATTTTTCTTCTGGAATTTCTCAGTCAATTCTTGTATTCTCGATTTTTTTTCGACCAAAAAAAACAACAAAAACAGCTTCTTCAAATCCCTTTCCGGTCCTTAAGATCAAGTTTTGAGGACCAGACAGTACCAAAAATGAAAATTTTGGGATGGCTAGCTTCTTGTTTTGGAATAAAAGAACCAAACTCAGTGTTCATTTTTATAAATACGATCAAAAGAGGATTTCTTCTCGGTTTTTTTATAGAAGCATTTAAAGTTGGAAGTTAATTTGCTAGTGGAGTCTTCTGACCCCGCCCTCTTATTCGGAGACTCGGAACAAAAGAGCCAAGGTCTTTCCTTCTCTTTGAGAATTAAAAGGATACGTTGCTTTTAATTCTCAAAAACAGTGTTAATAAGCTAATCCCATGCTTCGTGTTGTTTCAGAACCTAAATAGACACGAACACTTAAGAAATCTGTAGGACAAGCAGATTCACAACGTTTGCAACCAACACAATCTTCAGTTCGCGGTGCAGAAGCGATCTGGTTCGCTTTACAGCCATCCCAAGGGACCATTTCTAAAACATCAGTTGGACATGCACGAACACATTGTGTGCATCCGATACAAGTGTCGTAAATTTTCACTGTATGTGACATAAAAAACTCCTTTAATCAACCTAGAATCTAGATTTTAATAAGTAGAAGATTGAAGATCTGTTCTCTTTTATTATAACTAAAAGATAAGAAAAAACAAAATTTCTTGATTTTGTTTTTTCTTGAAAGCGCAGTTGATTACAAGCAGGTGCAGAAATCCAAACAAGCTCGAATTTCAGGTTTTACTACAATCTCCCCAGGTAGGACTTGAACCTACGACCAATCGGTTAACAGCCGACCGCTCTACCACTGAGCTACTGAGGATAATTTGTGTAGAACTAGTTTACACAATTAGTTTTTGTTTGTAAAGTGAACTTAAAAAAGGTATAAACAAATTTGTTTTTTCAACTATTTAAGTGGACTCGAGGAACAAAAAAGGTGTTCCCACTCGATTTCTGCCACAACCTACTGAACACTCCTCTCGTTGGTTGATTTTTCAGAAAATGAGTGGGAACTCTTCTCTTAATCTTCACCAAGAAAAAACTCTTGAAGTTTTTGAAACATTCCTTTTTGAGGGCTTGTAACATCTAGAAAGTAATCTTGTTTTCCAATTAATCTTCTCGCTGCATTTTCAAAAGCAATGCCTGAAAGAGTTAATTTTTTATTTAAAACAAGTGGTTCACCTCGATTTGTGGAAATGATGACATGAGTATCTTCTGGAATCGCTCCTAAAAGCGGAATGCCTAACATTTCTTGAACATCCCTTACGGACATCATATCATTCGTCTGAATCATATCAGGTCGTACTCGATTTACTAGAAGTTTCACATTATAAATACCATTTGCTTCTAACAGGCCAGCGACTCTATCAGCATCTCGAATAGCTGTAATTTCTGGTGTTGTAACGATAACAGCTTCTTGTGCTGGTGCAATAGCATTGAGAAATCCTACATCAATACCTGCCGGGCAATCAATTAAAATAAAATGGAAACCTAGTTGTTTAACAGAATCTATTAAATTCTGCATGTTTTTTCTCGTTACATTATATTTTTGTCTATTTTTAGAAATTGCTAATAAAGCTAAATTTTTCCATCGTTTATCGCGAATCAGTGCTTGATCCAGTCGACATTGTCCTTCAACAATATCCATTGCTGTATAAAGAACACGATTCTCTAATCCTAAGAGCAAATCTAAGTTTCGCAATCCAATATCTGCATCAATAAGAGCAACTCGATAGCCCAGCCGTGCGATTGACATTCCTAAGTTTGCTGTTGTTGTAGTTTTGCCAACACCACCTTTTCCAGAAGTAACGACAATCACTCTTTCTGAAACAGGATGGTTTTCATTTCCTAATTCAAGAGATTCGGTAGGTTGAGGTTCTAGAAGGTTTTTTTGAATCTCTTTTTCTGAACCAACAAATTGTGTGTTTTCTGTAATCATAGGAGTAAAAAAATAAAATAAAAAAAGTTAAAACTAGTATACTTTGCTTTTTTGGTTGATGCTAGTTTCCTTTTTTCTTTCCGAAAACGTTGTTTTGGGGCCGTCGTGTTCGAACAATTTTAAAAACTAAGCTCTAAGAGGGTGGTCAGCCTCTTAGAGCCAAAAACATCCTGAAACCTCAAAAAGGTTTTTGTTAGTTTTCGTACAGTTTAGAGCGTTTTATTTATTTTTCTCCACTTTCACGGATTAAAAAGAAAACCGAGGTCTTAATTTTTAATGACAAGAAAAAAGTGTTTTTATCACATGATTGAATTGATAAAACAAAACTGTTTACGGAGAAAATTTTTGACTGTTGCAAGATACAATTTCTCCTTGTATACTTTCATTACATGAATACCATAGCAGGGCTTGTAGCTCAGTGGACTAGAGCACGTGGCTACGAACCACGGTGTCGGGGGTTCGAATCCCTCCTTGCCCGTTTTTTCAGTCCGATTCCACTGGTGCCCAAAACGTCGTTTTGGGCAGCGATAAGTTTTTCTTAAATTTTGACAAGTTGATTCCACCCTAAACTTTCAAGTGCTTGATTCCGGCGTAATGGTCGTGTAACAAGTTCTAAGATATCACGCGCATTTGTAAATCCATGAATTTGTGCAAAAGTGAACTCAACAGACCATTTTGTATTAATGCCTCGAGCTTCTAATGGATTTGCATGTGCCATCCCCGTAATTGCTAAATCTGGTTGAAGTTCGCGAATTCGTTGAATTTGATTATAATTATCTGGTTTTTCAACAATACGTGGGAGAGAAACTTTCATTTCATGACAGGTTTTTTCTAAAAGTTCTAATTCTGCTGCTTGAAATCTTTTATCTAAATAAGGAATTCCAATTTCATAGACAATCATCCCGCATCGAATTAAAAATCGTGCTAAAGAAATTTCTAACAAATTATCTCCCATAAAAAATACAGATTTTCCGCGAACTAAAGAGATATAATCCTTTAATGAATCCCAAATTTGATGTTCTCGTTCAGCTAAACCTTGAGGACTAATATCAAAAACAGAACAGATTTTTTCTAACCATGCGCGAGTACCATCAGGTCCAATGGGAAAAGGAGCACTAATAAGTTTACATTTTCGTCTTCGCATTAATGTAGTAGCGGTTCTACTTAAAAATGGATTAATCCCACAAACATAAACATGTTCATTTAAAACAGGAAGATCAGCATATCGTGGAGACGGAAGCCACCCAGAAACTTCAATCCCACATCTTTCTAATTCCAAACTCAATTGTGTTGAAACATTTGTCGGTAAAGAACCAAACAAGACTAACGAATTTTGAGTATCACCATTTTCTTTTGTTTGGTGTTGCTCCGTCGTTGAATTTGCTGGGCATCGTTGTACCATAGCTGATAAAACCGTATCTTCACCTTGAGTAAAAGCATAATCTAATCCATTTGCACGTGCAACAACAATTGGAGTTTGGATTTCTGATTCGAGTTTTGGTGCCATTCCCTCTAAATCCATTTTAATAATTTCCGTGGTACATGTTCCAATCCATACAATTACACTCGGGTTTCGATCTTGTTTAATTTGTAAACATAATCTTTTTAATTCTTTATAATCGTTTAATTGGGCAGAAATATCGGCTTCTTCTAATTCTGCCATTGCGTATCGGGGTTCGGCAAAAATCATTACCCCGAGAGCATTTTGTAGAAAATAGCCACATGTTTTTGTACCAATAACTAAAAAAAAACTATCTTCGATTTTTTGATATAACCAAGCAACGCAGCTAATTGGGCAAAATGTATGATAATTTCCTGTTTCGCAATCAAAGGTTAATGTTTCAGTAAGTGCTGTATTTGCCATAAGTTCTTAATAAAAATATTCATTTTTATATCGTTATCATTTATTTTGTCTTTCACGGACTCAAGGCTCGTTCCCCCCAAAACCAAAACTTCGTTTTAGGGGACTACCCAGAGTTGAAAAACCATTTTCGGTAAAAAAAAAAGTCAACAAAGTAACTTCCTTACCTCCTGCAAGAAAACAAACCAATTGATCTTTCCATCCCCCAAAAAGAGATTTTGGGGAGTCGAACCTCACCACAAATTCTCTTTTAAGTAAAAACAAGGAGGAAACGATTTATACAATTAAAAAGTCCAAATTGTTTGCATTTTTCTGATTTTGGTTTGTGTTGTCAGAAAATCCTTGAGATTCTTGTTTTCCAGATAAATAATATGTTGATAATAAAGTGAATAATTCTCGATCGTCAAGTTCAACTGGGATGACACCTTCTGGATGAGCTAACAATTGATCAGCGATATTTAAATAAAAATCACAAATTCCTGTTAAAGTAGGTTCAGACTCTGCCATTTCAAAAATAGTTTTTCCTTTGACGCGCGAAACACGGATATCTTCAATAAGAGGTAAGACTTCAAGAACAGGCATTGGACAAACCTCAACATATTTATCAATTAAATCTCGTTTTGCTGTTCGATTTCCAATTAATCCTGCTAATCGTAATGGGTGAGTTTTTGATTTTTCCCGAACTGATGCAACAATCCGATTAGCAGCAAAAAGAGCATCAAACCCATTGTCAGTAACGATTAAACAATAATCGGCATAATTTAAAGGTGCTGCAAAACCGCCACAAACAACATCTCCTAAAACATCAAATAAAATGACATCATACTCATAAAAAGCATTTAATTCCTTTAAGAGTTTCACTGTTTCACCGACAACATAACCACCGCATCCTGCACCTGCAGGTGGTCCACCAGCTTCAACGGAATCGACTTCTCCATACCCTTGATAAATCACATCTTCCGGCCAAACATCTTCATAGTGATAGTCTTTTGCTTGTAATGTATCAATAATTGTTGGAATTAAAAAGCCTGTTAAGGTGAATGTACTGTCGTGTTTCGGATCACACCCAATTTGTAAAACTTTTTTTCCTCGTCGTGCTAAGGCAATAGAAATATTACAACTAGTTGTTGATTTTCCAATGCCACCTTTGCCATAAACTGCTAATTTCATACTTTTCTTCCTTTTTTTTCTGAAGTGCTTTCACTACTCAAAAATTTGACCATATCTTTTAGCAAGATCACCAAAAGCTTGTTTTGGTGATGACCTCATGATCTTTTAAGAAGACTTTGTTCTCAATATTGTCATTTTTAAAAACCAGTCTTTTCTCTAGTTTATGAGTTTTTTTTATCAAACCAAAATTTATGTTTTAGTTTTTAATAAATAAAAAAAGCATTTTCTGTCGATTTTTATTTTTTAACCACCTAGCTTATAATAAATACTAAGAGAGGGTTTCCTTTTCTTTTTTAAAAGAACTCCCATGAAACACTTGTGTCTTAATACACGTTCCCTCCTACCAGAGAGTTCTAAAAATCCAGTTGGCAATACAACAAATTTCAGTTTTGCTACTGTCGGTTCCTAAAAAATCAACGGGTCACGTTTCCTTCTTCAATATTTCATTTGAAGAAAAACCCTTGCTCTTTACTGTGAAAGCCACTTTGCCTTATTTGACCAGCGAACTTGCGTCGTGTCTTCTCCTTTTTCCAAAAACAAAAATTTGTGATTAGCCAAAAATGTCATTTTTGGGTCCAGCGAAAGAGGCTTGAAAGAATAGTTTTCGAGATCAGAAGGGAAAGCGGCTACGAAGAGAAAGGAAGTCGAATACTTTAAAAAAAAATGATGATGAATATTCCAATTCCAACTCTTGAACGTGTTTTTGCGACAAGTTGCTTTTGTATTCTTCTTGTTACTACTATTTACTATTGGTTTAAAACAATTTTTCTGGATGATACTTGTTATACAAAAACAGGATTACTCGGGTATCTCGGTGCCGGTCTCTGTTTAACACTTAATTTACTTTTACGGTGGGTTGAGTCAGGCCATTTCCCGTTAAGTAATTTATATGAGTCTTTATTATTTTTAGCGTGGTGTTTAATACTCTTGCATTGTTTTCTTGAAAATTCATTAAAAACTCTCGTTTTAGGTGTTTTAACTTCGCCACTACTTTTATGTCTAGTCGCGTTTACAGATTTTAGTTTACCACCAGAATTACAACAAAGTCGTGCACTTGTGCCGGCATTACAATCAAATTGGTTGGTCATGCATGTCACAGTAATGATTGCTAGTTATGCTGCACTTTTATTGGGATGTTTAGTCGCAATTGCGTACCTTATTTTTTCTTCTCTTTCTTCTTTTTCTAAGAGACAAAATTCACTCGATTCGGAAAGCCAAGGAACCCAACCACAAACAAAACAATCGCTTGGTGGTTTGGTTCTTGAAACGACGAAGGACTCGTGGTCTAATGTTTCACCCTCACAGTCTCTTTTCACGTTTTTAGATAATTTAAGTTATCGAACAATTGGAATAGGTTTTTGTTTCTTAACTTTAGGTATTTTATCTGGTGCTGTTTGGGCTAATGAAACGTGGGGCAGCTATTGGAGCTGGGATCCAAAAGAAACCTGGGCATTGCTCACATGGCTCACTTTTGCTACCTATTTGCATAGTCGATTGGTTGGAGGCTGGACGGGCTCCAAGTCTGCAATCATTGCAAGCTTTGGTTTTTTTGTTGTTTGGGTGTGTTATCTTGGTGTGAATCTTTTAGGTCAAGGTCTGCATAGTTATGGTTTTTTACAAATCTAACACCTATATTTTTTTCTCTTTACTAGAGTTTGTATTTCGAGTATAATAAACTATATAACTAGATAAAACGAATAAAAATTTATTGTTTAAAAGTGTGGCCTTATGATATCTTTCCACTTCTTTCGTTTCTCAAACTGTTTTTAAAAAGGCTCTTTGACTAGATTTGGAAAGAGAAAAGAAAAGGCAACACTACAAGATAATTTTACTGAATAAAAAGGAGAAATCTATGGCAGTTCCTAAAAAACGAACATCTAAAATGAAAACAAGATTACGTAAAGCTCAATGGAAAGCACAAGCAACTCGCGAAGCAACAAAAGCTCTTTCAAAAGCCAAAACACTAATTAAAGCATTAGTCGTTGAAAAGTCTGTAAATTCGAGTTCAAAAACAGAAGACTAATTTTTTTCAAAACTGTTCATTCGACTCTCCTTCGATCCCCCAAAATTTAGTAGCTCCTTTTCCCTTTTTGCTCAAAACTAAGTTTTGAGCAAAAAGGGAAAAGGGGAGAGGGAAAGAAGACAACTATGTAACTACACCGGATTTGAGAAAAACCCTTTAAGTTAGAAGGGCAAGCGATTCCATTTTCTGATTCCGCTCGAATTCGTATTTTCGTGTACATTCTTATGAATAATATATTCTTTAGTTTGCATTCAAAACTCAGTATGCGTTCTAAAAACTTGATTTTTTTCTCTTTGTTTTTTCAACCCTTTGCTGGTCTCAAAAACTTTGTTTTTGGTGGAACTGGCAAAGAAGCTTTAACAAAAAAAGGAACGATGACTCCTTTCGTGCTTCTTACAAATTGTCTTTTAATTTTTTACTTGTTTTTTCTCTTACTTTTACCACTTGTGGTTTTATTTGTTTTAATCATTCAAAATGATTGGACTGAAGTTTGGAAAAAAGCTACCGATCCAATAGCAGTTTCAGCCTATGTATTAACTGTTCAAATGGCTTTCTATGCTGCTTTGGTAAATACTCTCTTTGGTTTTATTCTTACTTGGATTCTTACACGATATAATTTTGTCGGGAAAAAATATCTCGATGCCGCGGTTGATCTTCCTTTTGCCCTGCCTACGTCCGTTGCTGGTCTCACTTTAGCCACTGTGTATGGTGATCAAGGCTGGATTGGAAGTTTGTTCACTCCTTTTGGACTCCAAATTGTTTTTACAAAAGTGGGTGTTTTATTGGCAATGATTTTCGTTTCGTTTCCTTTTGTGATAAGAACTTTACAGCCTGTTCTTCAAGAACTTGAACATAGTTTAGAAGAAGCTGCGTGGTCTTTAGGAGCTTCACCGTGGCAAACATTTGTGAAAGTTCTTTTGCCTCCACTTTGGCCAGCCCTTTTTACTGGATTCACCTTAAGTTTTTCACGTGCATTAGGCGAATTTGGTTCAATTGTTATGATTTCGTCTAATTTACCTTTTAAAGATCTAGTCGCTTCTGTTTTAATCTATCAATCATTAGAACAGTACGATTATTTAGGTGCGTCGGTTATAGGTGCCGTGGTCTTATTACTAGCACTTTGTACTTTAGTATTTATTAATACAGTTCAATCTTTGAACTCTCGAGTATAAAGACCCCAACCTAAAATCATGGGTTCCATGATTTTAGGTTGGGTTTTGATTAGAGAAAAACCAAAAATTTATGTCTTTTGTAACTAGTATTCGAGATTATATAGACACTCTTAATCTGATAAGTGATTCCCTTAGCCATGATTGGACACTGGCAACTTTTATCCAAGAGACGGGAATCTATATTCTGAAAACACTTCAAACAGGATTGCTTTATCTTGTAAGTTTTCAGTGGATTAGAGATTTTACTTTATTACCAATAGTTTTACCGCAAGTTTCGGCTTCGATTTTTCAAGAAATTTTTGTTTTAGAAAAACCATCGCAAGTGGTTTTTGATTTTTTAGAAATCCCAAACTTACACCAAAATAAATTCTTAGTTGGTTTTTTTAATAGTTTGTTTTTCTGTTTACCGTTTTCAGCTATTCATATTATTGCAGCTCGCCGACTCCTCCTTCTAGGGGTGTCTTCAGCGGTGTATACCATTGGAGGCTATCTCAGCGGCCAAATTTTATTTGTAATGTGTGTTCTTTTTGGCCTTCGTTCCATTCTTATTCCATGGCTTACTTTTGAACCATTACCTTATATCCTAGGGTTAGTTCTCCTGTTCCGAATGAGTTATGAGATGATGGAAGATAAATACACGGTCGTTCGAGGATGGGCTGGGCGTGAACTTTTCTACTTTTTTTTCATGAGTTTTGCTCTCGCTTGGTGTGAGCAAACGACTGTTTTTCAATATCTTGGGAATCTCACAGTAAGTGCAAATGTTACAAATATAGAAAGTTTTTCAAGTACAACTCCTCTCTCAACTTTTGTGAACCATTTCTTTTATATTCTCGGGCTTTCTATTGGATCGATAGTTTTCACTTACCCGTGGGGACCCATTCTCTTCGCAATAAGAGACTATTATAATGCCAACATCCGCCTGACTTCTTGGAACTATCGACTTTTGGTACATAAAGTGACAGCTGGTTTGACCCTCATTTTCTGTGTCCTTTCACTGCCTTTTTATTCAGTCGATGTGTTACTTGCTGGCCCTTTAGGTTTTGTGCCACGAGATCTTGTTTTTGCTACGACTCCTTTTGGAGAAGAGCGACTAAAAGATATTCAACCTGTTCATTTCTTAGCCGGCCCTGAAAGTAAATATAAATTTGTCAATGTTGAAGTAGCAAAGTATGATCGAGGTATCTATTTACCCTTTCCGGATGGAACACAAGGACCAAGTTTTGAAGAGTTACATTATCGTGGCGAATTTTGTTGGTATAATCGTCAAGATAAACACACGACTATTGCTGATCCAAAAAAGGCAGCGTTTACACTTAAAAAACTCTTTGAAAAAAGACTAGCAAAGATCGAAAAGAAACCAATTCCTAAAAGAGATCCCCTTTTTAACAAGCCGCTTGTATTTTTTGATGTTCCGCAGGTGTTTGAGGAGAACGAGATCGATTTCAAATCAGCACGTATTCGAAGATTTCTCGAGCACACCACTTCCAGACATATGATCTCAGACGATCGTGAACTGTTTACACCTTATTTCGAACTTGCAAGAAAAAGTTTTCCTCATGATCATGTTACCAATGACAGTGTGTTTATGCGAAACATGGAACCAAGTATTAAATATAAATACTATACGAATCCTGTTTATAAATTGTTGTTAGCACTAGACATTGATTTGTTTTTAAAGAGACAACCACACACGTCGAAACTAAATTTTTCTGAAGAATATGATTTAGATGACAAACGCCGAGCATTAGAGAGTTATTATAATTCTTTACGTGATTATGCAGAGCTCCCATATAGTGAAGAGTTTGAGAACTATTTTGATGGTGCAAAAAGTTTTTCAAACCAAATGTATAATCAACAATTTAAAGGCACTATACGCTCAATACGTCGAGTGTTTTCACTGACTCTAAATAATGAAACAGATGAAACTGTTTTAAAATTTGACCAGCCACTCTATCAGACTAAAAACTCGTTTTCTCCGTATCACGAGGAATTAAGTGCCGCTGGACTTGAAGATCAAACACAAAATCTTGAAGCTGTACCTCGACCTTTTTATGCAGGGTGGGATGAACATCTGCGGAAATTTGTGATTACAAATAAAATTCTTCCTCGAACCGTAGCGGGCTATAAAGTCAATGTTGAATCCAACACGCAAAAGCTGTTTAGTCAAGAGTCTCAAAAACAAAAACAACCAACAAAAGTGAAATTTACGGCTTGGCCTTTAAGTTACGACACAGTAAGCCTCAAAAAGAAAAACGAGTCACCTATTCCATATGTCATTCTTTTCCAACCTTTACGTGAAAAAACACTAGATCTTCTTAAGACAAAAGAATTCGATACACTTCCTTCAAATCTGATCAGATTTGAAATATCAAAAAAAGTTGACAGAAATCGAAATCTGGAACCTGGACAAACAGAAGCAGGGGCTATGATTATTGAGCCAAAATGGAATTATTCATCGCTGTTTAAACCTTTAGCACCAAGACGTGGAGGTTTTATTTGGCCTGGGCATCGTGCCTTCGATTTTTCGATTCTCGAAGATTTTTATCAAGATATGTCTGAAAAACTCTCTGAAAAACTTCCTAAAAACTTAAAACGTTCTGGGTAATCACTAAATTTTCAAAATAAAGTAGGTCTTTAAAGACCTACTTTAGTAGTTCCTGAAGAATCCCAGTCTTCTTTTTTAACTTTCCCTTTGTCACTCTTACTCTTAGATTACAGTGCCGGGGTTTTTAGTGCCTTCTCGTTTAGACTAGTTCAAAGTCTAAGCCCTGCGTTTAGTGGGTTTTTTCTCACTAGGCCAGTTTGCTTTTTCCTTGACGCTTTGCCAGATTTCTGGCTTGTTTTTTCGCCATGAGTGCCACTTACAGATAAAAAGGCTCATTGGTTGTGCTTCCAACTCTCCGAGCAAAAACTTGTTAAAAAACTCCTTCTCAGCGGGTTTTTTGCCTTGTAGTTGCTTAAATTCAAGATATGTAACGAGATCATCAACTAACGACTTGAGTTGCGTTGCATCTGCACTGCCAGGGCCTATTGTTGGGAAATCGGTGCGTTCGTATTCTTTAATAATGGTATTTCCTTTCATAAGAACAAGCCTTGTTTTCTGGTTCGTTTGGGCTAGTGCGCTTTCGCCTCCACCCACCACGCTAATTGGTTCACCATGTGCGCTAATTGGTTCACCATGTGCGCTAATAGGTTCCTTAGGTTCGCTAATAGGTTCCTTAGGTTCGCTAACCGGTTCCGGGAGCGCGCTTTTTTCTTCGAGTTTCTGTTTTAGATCTTTCTTTTCGAGGTCTGTTAGTTTCTCCAATAAGGAGTCGATCCAACTCTGCCACTCGGCCGCGGCTTCTTCTTCGCGTTCTGCGTCAGCACCTAGTGCGCTAACGAGTTCAGAGGGTTCGCTAACGGGTTCAGATGGTGCGCTAACGGGCTCCTGGGGTGCGCTAATGGGTTCCTCAGGTTCGCTAAAAGGCTCCGTTGTTTCCTTGGTAGGTTCAGGGTATGCGCTTTCCCTGTCCGCGGCTTTGGGTACAGCTTCGGTATCTTGTTTGTCCCCTCGAATTCTTGCGTCGATGGCTTCAAGTTTTTCTCTTTCAGCTTGGGCGTAATCCGGGAAGCCTTCCCAAATTTCTGGGAATAGAACACCGTTAATCCGTTTGGTGCCTCGGTACTCAGATTGTAAGCCCAGCTCCGTTAGTTCCTCGTCGTTTAGGATATGAGGACCTAAGGCTTCTGTTGCAGCTTTGAGAAAGGGTAAAACAAAAAGATGGCCACCATTTCAAGAGCGGTGACTTGGTTTTTTTCTCGTTGTGCTTTTTTCTCACAAGCTTTTTCAAATTGTCGTTCAAGGTGTTGTGGGGAGTCTTCGAGAAATGTCTTGATTTTTTCGAGGTGGTCGTTGACTGCCTCCAGCTCTCCGTGAAACTCCTCAAGTTCTTGTATGAGAGCGGTAGAGTGCCCGTGTATATAAAAAGCAGCGAAAACACCAAGCAAAAGGAGCAGCAGCAGACTTCGTCGACCCCAAGACGAGACATTTTTTTCTAGAAAAAAGGCCTCCTCTTTGTTTTTCGGGTGACGACGAAACCGAGCGACCTGTGTCCGTCAAGACCTTTCGGAAGAGGACGCAGAGAGACAAAAAGCCAGCGGCTCACCGTCTGGAGATCCGAGAGCAGACAGACAAACGGTTGATGGTAGAGGTTGTACCATATTTGTCTCCTTCACTGACTAGTGGTGGTTCACGTTTTCTGGTGGACTACTTTTGGGGCTTGACAGGGGTGCTCGTGTGGGGGGTGAGGTTTGATACACTAAAAATGCCGAACAAATGGTGTGGTTACCACACATGGAGAAGTCAGGGCTTCCTCTTTGGAGGCAGCCTTTTGTCCATTTCGCGCAAAAAACAAAATGATTCGATGGAGGTTAGAATTAATGGTGAACGTTCTTGAAAAGCTGACAAAACTAGAAGAATTACGCCCAACGGTCACCATCTCAGATGAAGGTGGTCTCTCTCCCGGAACCTCACCGGAAGAACCAAACCACTATTTTATTCTCTGGGCCCAAAACCAAAAGATTAGGCAATTAATACAAGATGTCACTTTCTTACGAACTGTTCTCAAGCTCTTGGCTCCGGGCTCGAGTTTTCTAGTTGGTGTTTGTCAAACGCCAAGCATCTTTTATATTTTTTGTTCCATTCCTAGTTCAACTGGGTTTAACTTTGAAGGGTTTTTCCCTACTGAATTTTATGCGTTGCTTATTTTACAGCACCCAGGTGCTGTCCTCAGTCAATTTCACATCCGTGCAGCATTTACGAATCAAAAAGACTTTTTGGTGGAACGAGACAGTCTCATCAAGACATATAAGTTGTCTCTCGTAGATCTAGATTCGCCACTCCCACCAAGTTTGAGTAACTAGTTTTTTTAACTTCGTTAAACCCGACTGGAGTTTCATCTCCAGTCGGGTCAATACTCCGTGGTCTGACACCACATCGCCACACGAGGCTCAGGAGTCTCTCGTCACCGCATCCAAGCGGCTTCAAATTCATCGAGCAGTTTTGTAGTCTGTGACACACCCTCTTGTTGTCGTGGATCTTGGTCACTGTGTGCTTTGCTCTTTTTGACAAGTGGTGGTGTTCTTGCGTCAACTAAATTTAATTCCTGAAATCACACAACAAGTGGTAGCTAGACGATATAACGCTTTTGGCAAAGGCTTCAATGTCATCCCTGAAGAAGAAAGCAAAAGGTTGAAGCCAAAGAAAAAGCCAGATCAAGAACCGGATACACAAACAGACGACAAGACAGATTTTTCAGAAAAGAAATCTATCAGGATTTCCAAAAATCAGTACGAAATAAAACCCGAGGAAATGGAAAAAATAAAATCCGCCGGCACTATCTATACTGGTAATTTCAAAAAGTCCTCAGTCGTACTTGCTGTTTACGATAAAAGAAAGGAGCAAGCAGCTCGAAAGAAAAGCTACGGTCCTCTCGAAAGTAGAGTTGAAGCTCGACTATATCCGAGGATGCACGATCAGAATTTTAAAGCTAAACGAAAATCTGATTTTTACGAGTATCAGCGTGCCAAAGCAGCAGAATCAAAAAACGCGACAGAGGATAAATCAAAGCCTCTTCAATTATTGAGCAAATATAACGTCGAATTTCCGTACGATTTATACATAAGCATTTTTGAAGATTACGAATCAGATTTAAGCGCGGGAATGCGAACCTTAATTTTTCTCTATTCGCTGCTAAATGCATTCACTCTAAACCCAACTACAAAAGAAAAGAAACTGCTATCGCCTTGGTATTGTGACACCCTCGTTAGCCCTTTACTTCCTTTCATTGAAAAGATGCTATTAGAGAACCAAGAATATATTAATGGAGTACTTCCTCCGGATTATATGGACGAGGTATTGATCAGTAGAGACTACCTGTTCCTTATTAGGGCACCAAGAATTCGCTACGGGGAAGAGATAGCCCCTCCGAGTGAAGCAGAACTCAATAAGATGCTTACAGCAGCACAGTTGCTTCACGAAGCTGAGCTTGGAGATGTCATTACCAAGGAGCTCTATAAGAGTAGTAAAAAGTCACAAAAGAGAAGTAAAAAGGATGAGATGGTTGTTCAGCCAGAAAGTGAAAGTTCTATTAGAGAAGTAAAAAGTTCTAATGGAGAACTTACAAAACCCAAACAGAGTAGCAAAGAGGGGAGAACTATGAAAAGTAAAGAAATGAGTACTAAAAAGAGCTCATCAAATGTTTTAGTGCCCGAAACCCTTAACGGGATTGAGCTTAACGGGTTAAAAGTTGACCTAATTGAATATTTAAAGTCTGAAATCACAAACAAAACTGAAAAGGAATTTTTGGAAGACTTTTTAGGCGGACAACTTTCCTTAAAACCAAGCAACCCTTTAAAAATACGCTACGAAACATGGAGACGAGGTGAACGCGCGTACAACCTACCTTGGATCAAGCTCAAACGCGCTGTTTTTTCAGAAACAGGATTAAAATTCAAACGATATTCTCCAGATCTTACTTCGATTGAGAGATCCATTAAAGACTAATTTAAATGATCACTCTTATATATATAGGTTTATAACGAGTCATTTAATAGTCTTTTCCGCTTCGTAGAGCCTTTTTAACGAGGACCCCTAGATTTTCTACTTGTTATTTAAGGAACTGGACTGTAAATTAGTCTAAACTTTAAACCAACGTTAGAAACTCAAGTTAAACTCGTCTTTTACACGATCTTTGACACCTTCCCAAACAATTTTACCTTTGTCCTTTGTCCAAGAATTCCATTTACATCTGAAAGGAGAGGAAGGGTTTATTTCCATTTCACCGTTAAGGAAAGAATCAAAAAATTCAGCCTGGCTAGGCTTTTTCTTCAGTTTACTTTTTAATTTAAAATACGTAACAAGATCTAACTCAATATATCAAAGTTGATCTTTATTCGCCTCTTTAGGGCCTAAAGCAGGAAGGTTTTTTCTATCCACCTCTTCAAGCTTTTCTTTAGGATTAAGTATAACAATTTTAGGTTGGTTGGGTTTTTGTGTAGTGTCGCTCTTAGCCGTTAAACCTTCGCCCTGAGGCACAGGCTCTTTCTGTACCCCTTCGCCCTCGGGGCTAATCTCTTCGCTGTTGCTTACCGACTCTTCGCTCTGAGTCACAGAACCTTCTCTAACGACTATGGCTTCCTCGCTTTTCTTCTGGGACTTAGCGCTCTCAGCTCTTTGGTCGTCGCTCTCGCGGACAGCCCCATCGCCTTGTGACATTTCAGCTCCGGTTTTTTCTACGGGCGGGGTTTCTCCGAGTAATCGGAGCTCAGACTCTAACTTATCCCATAAAAACCTTTTAGAGGCTGTAAGGTGTGGAATAATAATATCATCGCACCACTATGCGGTAACTTAATTTTTATTTGTTAACTTTTAATAAAAAAATTACTTGATAGTGGTGTGGGCTTTTGTTATAGTAAAACTAACAAATTAAATTTTTTTAATTTTGGGAAAAACTCCTTTGTGAAAAAGGAAAAAAGAAAAAACATTTTAATTTTATGACAGCAATTTTAGAAAGACGTGAAAGCACTAGCCTTTGGGCTCGTTTTTGTGAGTGGGTTACTAGCACTGAAAACCGTTTATACATCGGTTGGTTTGGTGTTCTAATGATCCCTACTCTTTTAACTGCAACTTCAGTTTTCATCATCGCTTTTATCGCAGCACCTCCTGTAGACATTAACTAACATCGGTGTCCCTCATCCGCGAGGATGTTGACCAAACTGGGTGAACTGCTGGAACCCGAAAGGCAATCAGCAGCCAAGCTTCAGAGGGCTCTTGGAGACAAGAAGGTTCTGAAGAAGGTTCAGAGACTAGAGAGTGAGTCCCAACAATACCCTCTCATCAGCGCCCAGCCCCAGTCCGTCGTGACTGGGTGAAGATATAGTCCACACATTTTCGAGTTTTGTATGCTTCCGTCCTTATCTGAGACAGACATTGCCTGGATTGCAGGCTTGCTTGAAGGTGAAGGCAGCTTTGGTCTTGATCGGCGTTCCGCCACACGATACAAAGTCTCCACCGCACCTCCAGCCCCTTATGTGAGCATTTCAATGACCGATGAAGACGTGATTGCACGTCTGAGTCACTTACTTCACAAATCTTTTTTTTCGCCTCGTCGCCGGACAGCAAAAGGCAAACAAGTCTATACGCTGTTCATTGGTGATCGTGAGACCTTGAGCTGGCTCCTTCCCCGACTCTTTCCATACTTCGGCAAGCGTCGACAACAGAGTGTTCAAGAGTGTCTTGACGCCTTAGCGGCTTGGGAAAGATGGTATCGAGAAGGTGGACGGTCAAAAATGGCCTCCGAGGGTGGTCGTGCTCGGCAGCAAAAAAAACTCGCTCCACCTACGTCGCCTCCACACGATATGGTGTAGCACCTCATGCTCGAAGCATGGTGTGTAAATGTCCCGCGATGGTATCCGTGAGCCTGTATCTGGTTCTTTACTATACGGAAACAACATCATTACTGGTGCTATTATCCCTACATCTAACGCTATCGGTTTACACTTCTACCCAATTTGGGAAGCAGCATCTCTTGATGAGTGGTTATACAACGGTGGTCCTTACCAACTTATCGTTTGTCACTTCTTCTTAGGTGTTTGTTCTTACATGGGTCGTGAGTGGGAATTATCTTTCCGTTTAGGTATGCGTCCTTGGATCGCAGTTGCTTACTCAGCACCAGTTGCTGCAGCTACAGCTGTATTCATCATCTACCCAATTGGACAAGGTTCTTTCTCTGATGGTATGCCTTTAGGTATCTCAGGTACTTTCAACTTCATGATCGTATTCCAAGCTGAGCACAACATCCTTATGCACCCATTCCACATGCTTGGTGTTGCTGGTGTATTTGGTGGTTCATTATTCTCTGCTATGCACGGTTCACTTGTAACTTCTTCATTAATTCGTGAAACTACTGAAAACGAATCAGCTAACGAAGGTTACAAATTCGGTCAAGAAGAAGAAACTTACAACATCGTTGCAGCTCATGGCTATTTCGGTCGTTTAATCTTCCAATATGCTTCTTTCAACAACTCACGTTCATTACACTTCTTCTTAGCTGCTTGGCCAGTTGTTGGTATTTGGTTCACTGCTTTAGGTATTTCAACTATGGCATTCAACTTAAACGGTTTCAACTTCAACCAATCAGTTGTAGATTCACAAGGTCGTGTAATCAACACTTGGGCAGACATTATCAACCGTGCTAACCTTGGTATGGAAGTAATGCACGAGCGTAACGCTCACAACTTCCCATTAGACTTAGCTGTTGTTGAAGCTCCAGCTGTTAATGGCTAATCACATGTGAATCCTTCCTCGTGAAGGACCACTCGAAATAGACACCCCATCGGTGTCTGTTTCAATTCGTTTCACCAAACATCAGCACAGAGGCGTTACCAAATACAAGGTATTTGGTAACGCCTCTGTGCCGGTGACATTTTAACGGCCCGTACGTGCTGCTGGGGTTACCCCCCTTTTCTTTTTATTTTTGCACTTTTTTGTTGTTGCTGTTGTTGTTGCTGTTGCTGTTGTTGTTGCTGTTCCTCTTTGCGCAGAGCGAGAAACAAATTCCAGAGTTCGTGATCAATCGCACCAGGCTGGTCATGCTGCCCATAGTTTCTCTTAATTTTCCCCACTGTATCAATAGGAAGAGTTCTTACATGAGCTAATCCCAAGCGACGGTTCTCTTTAGAGTACGCTTCAAGATTTTCTTGTCTTACTTCCAGTTGGTTGTATTTTTTTTCCTGTACATCAACATGGCGTTTTATTTGGGAAACATCTGTACGTAATGTTTCAAGTTGACCAAGTGAATTAGGTATGGCAAAAATTTCAGTTTGAGTACCAACCGTTCGCACTTCTGTAACTTGAGGCCGAGGGGGACTTTCCAACGAAGGTCGTCCCGAAACTTTATTCATGACATAGTTAAGAGCCCCTGAAAGTAGAAGATGCAAAAGGATACTCAGAAGTTTGTCACGAAAACTTCCACCTTGTGAAGGAGTTATTGATTTGGGTGATTTTGAAAGAACTGGCTCGGCGCCGTTAAGTCCTCCCCCCCCTGGTGAGAAAAAATCTCCTACTTCTGCACTCTCTTCTCGACGACAGTTAAGTTGATTAACAATAGAAGTTTTATCGTTTGTAACTGGATTCAGTTGTAAAACGTTTTTTGGTTGGGGTAGAAATTTTTCAAAAAAATTGCCGTTATTAATTAAAAGATAATTTAGAAAATAACTGAAAACACCGAGTGCGATAAAAAGAAAAAAAGTTTGAATCTTTGTATCATCAGATATTTTATTTTTTTTTGATATCAGATTTTTTTTTGCATCATCTTGCACATAAAAAAACGAATAATCGCAAATACAAACCTCATCAAGCAGAGACAAGGATGAAAAATGGATGAAAATCGGTTCTAACATAAAACAAGATCTCGCGATTTAAAATAAATTTTCTTTTAGTTCAATAGAAAAAAATTCGATGTTGTTCGCAAAGTAGAATTTAGATCTCCAAAGACCTTCACTCCCCTCAGAGCCCGGTTCTTGGTAGTTAGGTGCATTTAGTAGGTTTAATTTTTGATGATTTTTAATCCTAGAAAGAATTGATATAAAAAATTTTTTTCTAATAAAAAACTCCAGTCTCTTCGCTCCCAAAACACCGTTTTGGGACTCTCCAACCTCAAAGGGTGACTTTTAAGGTTGAAACAAGGTGATGAGAAAGGAAGCTTTTGTTTTTTAGTTTTCCTAACTCTAAAAGTATCAGAGAATAATATTTTTTTCAATATGAATCACCACACCAAAAAAGCAAAAAATGGGACAAGATTGCAACTGCAACTCAGAGCAATGGGGTTGCAGCCCAGAGCGATACCCCAGCACGAAAGGCTGAGCCAAGAGTTGTGTTACTAGGTAGGAATTGAAAAACTATGAAAATTCAACGTGAAAGCTTACCTGCCCTTGGGCCTAAAAAGACTAATCCAGAACAATTACGATTTATCGAATTAGATTTAAGAACTTCTCTTGAAGCTCACTCTAAAAAGAAACCTAGCCACTCAGAATTTTTTGAATCTTTTTTAAATTGGAAGATGGAAATTAAACCAATTTCATCATTCCGTTGTGAATGAAACTCGTGGCACAAAGACAAAGGCAAAGAACTCTGGCAGGGTTTAAAAGAGCGTGGCAGTAAAGAATTTCTAGTAGAATGTGCAAAAAAAGAGAGCGTAGACTATAATCGAGTCTAATTTTGCTCATCAAGGAAGCTCTCAATGAACTGAAGAAGAGACTTTTGACACTGTGAAAAAAGATTCAAGTCGGGCCTCTCAGCAGGGGAGACCTCCTGGAAAATGAGAGACCTGAGGCTCACATGAGGGTTAACCCTCATGTGATTTCATTGACACTAACGTCAAAAAACTTAATTAACCAAATTTACCGCTTGTACTTGCAATTAAGAACGCTGCATATGTTAACACATATCCGACAGAGAAATGAGTTAAACCTACAAGACGAGCTTGTACAATTGAGAGAGCAACTGGTTTATCACGCCAACGAACTAAGTTCGCTAATGGTGTTCTTTCATGAGCCCAAGCTAATGTTTCAATTAATTCTTGCCAGTAACCACGCCATGAAATTAAGAACATGAATCCTGTAGCATAGATTAAATGTCCAAATAAGAACATCCACGCCCATACAGATAAGCTGTTCATACCGAATGGGTTGTACCCATTAATTAATTGTGATGAGTTTAACCATAAGTAATCACGTAACCAACCCATTAAATATGTTGATGACTCGTTGAATTGGTTCACATTTCCTTGCCAAATACCTAAATGTTTCCAATGCCAGTAGAATGTAACCCAACCAATAGTATTTAACATCCAGAAAACTGCAAGATAGAAAGCATCCCATGCAGAGATATCACATGTACCACCACGGCCTGGACCATCACAAGGGAAACTATAGCCAAAATCTTTTTTGTCTGGCATAAGTTTTGACCCACGAGCATCTAAAGCACCTTTTACAAGAATTAATGTTGTTGTATGTAAACCTAAAGCAATAGCATGGTGTACTAAGAAATCACCAGGACCAATAGTTAAGAATAATGAATTTGTATCACTATTAATTCCTTGTAACCAACCAGGAAGCCAAAGAGCTTGACCAGCTAGACTTGGTGCACTCGTTGCAGAAGAAAGTAGGAAATCAAAACCATATGCTGTTTTTCCATGAGCTGCTTGAATCCATTGAGCGAAAACAGGTTCAATAAGAATTTGTTTTTCTGGAGTTCCAAAAGCTTGAACGACATCATTATGAACGTACAGACCTAATGTATGGAAACCTAAGAATAAACTAGCCCAGCTTAAGTGTGAAATAAGAGCCTCTTTATGATCTAAAATACGAGCAAGTACGTTTCCGCGGTTTGCTTCTGGATCATAATCACGAACAAAGAAGATTGCACCGTGAGCAAAAGCACCACACATAATAAAACCAGCAATGTATTGGTGATGAGTGTAAAGAGCAGCTTGTGTTGTGAAATCTTGAGCTAAGAAAGCATAAGGTGGCAGTGAATACATGTGTTGAGCTACTAAAGATGAAATAGTACCAACACTTGCAAGAGCTAAACCAAGTTGGAAATGAAGTGAATTATTTACAGTATCGTATAATCCTTTATGGCCTGCTCCTAAACTTCCTGAAGGAGGAGTTTGTGCTTCAAGAATTTCACGCATGCTATGACCAATTCCAAAAATTGTACGATACATATGACCAGCTAAAATGAAAATCACCGCAATAGCTAAATGGTGATGAGCCATATCAGTAAGCCATAAACTTTGTGTTTGTGGGTGGAAACCGCCTAAGAAAGTTAAAAGAGCAGTACCACTTCCTTCTGCTGTATTGAATACATGAGAAACACTGTCTGGATTTTCAGCATACGCTGCCCAATTTCCTGTAAAAAATGGTGTAAGACCTGCCGGGTGTGGTAAAACTGTTAAAAAATTATCCCAACCTACATGTTGTCCACGTGATTCTGGAATAGCTACATGCACTAAGTGACCAGTCCAAGCTAATGAACTTACACCAAATAACCCAGCTAAATGGTGATTTAAACGAGATTCTGCATTTTTAAACCAAGAAAGAGCTGGTTGAAAAGATGGTTGTAAATGTAACCAACCTGCAAAAAGAAAAAGAGCAGCAACAATTAATAAGAAAATTGAACTTGTATATAATTCTTGGTTAGTACGAAGACCAATTGTATACCACCATTGATAAACACCAGAAGTTGAAATATTAACAGGGCCAGAAGCGCCGCCACGTGTAAAAGCTTCAACAGCAGGTTGTCCAAAATGTGGGTCCCAAATTGCATGAGCAATTGGACGAATGTGAAGTGGATCTTGAACCCATTGTTCAAAGTTGCCTTGCCATGCAACATGGAATAAGTTTCCAGAAGTCCAAAGAAAAATAATAGCCAGTTGACCAAAATGAGATGCAAAGATCTTTTGATACAGTCTTTCTTCGGTCATGCCATCATGACTTTCAAAATCATGAGCAGTTGCAATTCCAAACCAAATTCGACGAGTCGTTGGATCTTGTGCTAAGGCTTGGCTAAATTTTGGAAATTTTGTTGCCATTTTTGATTCTCCTTAACGATAGTAAGTGTCTAACACTCAGCCCCAAAAACGAAGTTTTGGGGAAGATACAAAACGGACCTGAATAGACAGGCAGAAATGTTGTGATCAATCAAATGATCGAGAGTCCAACGCGACCCAGAAATTCCTCGTTGTCAATCACTCCTTAAAACAAAATTTTTGGGACAACGACGTTTTCGAGGGAAATGGTGGCGTTGGGAATAAAAGAAACTGGTATAAAAAACACGCAGCCCGGTGTTCTTGTCACCAAAAATCAAATTTTTGGTGACAAGAACACATTCTACACGAAATTTTTGGAATTCACAGATGAAAACTCCAATTTTTTTAGAAGTTTGAGGGATTTGTAAAACAATCTGTTTTTATAGAGCTCAAACATGAGCTTTAGTTAAGCTTTGCATTTTGAAAAACAAAACCAGCTGTTTTCTTGCTTTAGGTTTTTTCTCTCTTTTATCAAAAGAGAAAACAAATTGAATTAACCAACAGCTAAAATACGAGCTAAGAAGAATGACCAAGTCGTAGCAATACCACCTAATAAATAGTGAGCTACCCCGACTGCACGACCTTGAGTGATGCTTAAAGCACGTGGTTGAATTGCCGGTGCTACTTTCAGTTTGTTATGAGCCCATACAATTGATTCAATTAATTCTTGCCAATACCCACGACCACTAAATAAGAACATTAAACTAAATGCCCAAACAAAGTGAGCGCCTAAGAAAATTAAACCATAAGCAGATAAAGCAGAACCATAAGATTGAATAACTTGTGATGATTGAGCCCATAAGAAATCACGTAACCAACCGTTAATTGTGTTGGCACTTTGTGCAAAGTTACCACCTGTAATATGTGAAACACCATTTGCACTTACTGTTCCCCAAACATCTGATTGCATTTTCCAACTAAAGTGGAAAATAACGATCGAAATTGAGTTATACATCCAGAACAAACCTAAGAAAACATGGTCCCAAGCAGAAACTTGACATGTACCACCACGACCTGGCCCATCACAAGGGAATCTAAAGCCTAGATTTGCTTTATCTGGAATTAAACGTGAACTGCGAGCATATAACACACCTTTTAACAGAATCAGAACTGTAACGTGAATTGTAAATGCATGAATGTGATGAACTAAAAAGTCAGCCGTTCCTAAAGAAATAGGCATCATTGCTACTTTTCCACCAACAGCAACCACATCACCACCCCAGCTTGGACTTGTACTCGCTAAAGCATTTGGTGCAGTAAATCCAGGAGCTAAGAAATGTGTATTTTGAACCCATTGTGCAAAAACAGGTTGTAACTGAATTGCAGTATCAGAGAACATATCTTGTGGACGACCTAAAGCACTCATCGTATCGTTATGAATGTATAAACCAAAGCTATGGAAACCTAAGAAAATACATACCCAGTTTAAATGCGAAATCATAGCGTCACGGTGACGAAGGACACGATCTAAAAGGTTATTGTAATTATTTGTAGGATCATAATCACGAACCATAAAAATCGCAGCATGAGCACCTGCACCTACAATACAGAAACCACCAATCCACATATGGTGAGTGAACAGTGACAGTTGTGTACCATAATCCGTAGCTAAGTATGGATATGGAGGCATTGCATACATGTGATGAGAAACAATAATTGATAAAGAACCAAAAAGAGCTAAGTTAATCGCTAATTGAGCATGCCATGAAGTTGTTAAAATTTCATACAGCCCTTTATGACCTTCTCCTGTAAATGGACCTTTATGTGCTTCAAGAATTTCTTTTAAACTTGAACCAATACCCCAGTTTGTTCTATATTGATGACCTGCAATTAAAAACAGAACAGCAATAGCTAAATGGTGATGAACAGTATCAGTTAACCAAAGACCACCTGTTACCGGATTTAATCCACCTTGGAATGTTAAGAAATCACTGTATTGTGCCCAATCTAAAGTGAAAAATGGTAGTAATCCTTTTGAAAAACTTGGATAAAGCTGCGCCATTAATTCTGGGTTTAGTGTGAATTCATGTGGAAGTGGAATTTCTTTTGGATCAACCCCAGCATCAAGAAGTTTATTGATTGGTAATGAAACATGAATTTGATGTCCAGCCCAAGCTAAACTGCCAAGACCTAAAAGCCCACCTAAGTGGTGATTTAGCATTGATTCAACGTTTTGGAACCATTCAAGTTTAGGTGCAGCTTTGTGATAATGGAACCATCCAGCAAAGAACATAGCAGCAGCCATTACAAGAGCACCAATCGCTGTTGTATACAGTTGTAATTCACTTGTAATACCAGAAGCACGCCAAAGTTGGAAGAAGCCTGATGTAATTTGAAGACCTTGGAAGCCACCACCAACGTCGGCATTTAAAATTTCTTGTCCAACAATAGGCCAAACTACTTGAGCACTTGGTTTAATGTGTGTAGGATCTGTTAACCACGCTTCATAATTTGAGAAACGTGCACCGTGGAAATACATACCACTTAACCAAATAAAGATAATACCTAGCTGACCAAAGTGTGCACTAAACACTTTTCTTGAAATCTCTTCAAGATCACTTGTTTGTGTGTCAAAATCGTGTGCGTCAGCATGTAAATTCCAAATCCACGTTGTTGTCGTTGGACCTTTGGAAAGAGTTCGTGAAAAATGACCTGGTTTAGCCCATTTTTCAAAATTTGTAGCTACCGGATTGCGATCAACTACAATTTTTACTTTTTTCGCTTCACGTTCTGGAGGACTAATTGTCATGGCGAAAAATTCTCCTTATCTGAATTAACCAAATCAAACTTTTTTCTCTTTTCAGAAAAAAATAATTTTTTTCTGAAAAGAGAAAAAAGTTTGAGAACAACCATTTTGTTCTGATGAACAGAGCCGGACTTCCTAAAAAGGAGTTTTTAAGAAAAAAATCGGACTCTATGATGTTTAGTAAAAAAATCAACTTGAGAGTTTCTTTCTAGAATTCCATGAATTTTCGGAGCATAAAGGGTTACTTACTATTTCAACTCGGCATGAAACCAGAACCGGGATATTCTCTCAACACAAGTTCAAGTTTTCGAAGAATACGATCTGTTTCAGTTGTAGGGTCAAAATTCGTCCTGATATTTACTTTCCAAAATGTCGTTTTGGGGAACAACCAAATCCTATACTTTTTTTCAAACATCGTTCAAACTCTTTCGATTTCCAAAACAATAAAAACAGTGACAGTCTTCTCCCGAATGACAAGACAACCAACCAGAGTTGAAAAAGAGCAAAGCACTAGCAGTCACTTTCAAATCTCGGCTACAAGTGTAGAATCGACTCTCGATTGGCAAAGAGACAGAAAGACTCCTTAAGTTAAAATCGAGAGAGCCCTCTTCTCTCGACTTTGGGGATCAAAACCTAGGGATTGTTGCTCCCTAGATTTTAAGAACGGGAGTACTCCTCCCTGGGTTTTGAGGATAAAAACCCATTAAGCACCTACCGCTTCTTTTGCAGCAAACATAACTTCAAGAGTAATTTCCGTTTTATTTGTGTCACGTGCAAATTTTTCAGTATTTCGTTTAATTTTTCCTCGAACAAAACCCGGAATTCTCTGTAATTCACTTAAAGCTTCAGGAGACCAATTTACATCGCCATCTGTTGAGAGGGATTTTGTAATGACTTGTTTTGTATCATGACCACCAAAAATTTCTAAGAGATGATCTTCCATCCCAAGAGTAAATGAATTATAGATAAGATCGGCAATTTGATTGGTCCCTTCGTAGCCTAAAAAAGGACGAAAACCTAGTGGAAAGTTTTGAATATGAACTGGAGCAGAAATAACACCACAAGGAATGTCTAACCGTTTTCCAATGTGTCTTTCCATTTGTGTACCAAAAATTGCTGCTGGTTCAACACGAGCTATCATATCTGCAACTTGGGTATGATCATCTGTTATTAACACTTCATCACAAAAGCCATCAACTTGTTCTCTAAACCAATCTGCATCATTTTTGCAGTAGGTTCCAGTACAAGACACACGAATTCCCATTTCCCGTGCTAAAATTTTCGTCATACTTGCTGCATGTGTAGCATCACCAAATACGACAGCTTTTTTACCAGTTAAATTCTGACAATCGATTGATCGAGAAAACCAAGCTGCTTGTGAAATGAAGCGAGTTTGTGAATCAATGTAAGATTCAAAATCAAAATTATACTCAGGGTGAGTGTTTTCAGGTAAAGTTTGTGATACAGTTTTGACCACAGTAACGATTTCATGAATACATTTTTCTGTATCTACAAGACCCATCGGGGTTGTAGATACATAAGGCATATCAAATTCCGTTTGTAAATACTTTGCTGCCATTAAACCGACTTCTCGGTATGGAATCAAATTAAACCAGGCGTTTGGGAGGTTCTTAATATTTGTTACACAACCACCTTCAGGAAGAACTTCATTAACCGTAATTCCTAAATCTGTTAATAATCTTTTTAGTTCTCGACAATCATGTTGGTTATGAAAGCCAAGCGTGAAAATACCAAGAATATTTGCAGAAGGATGCTTGGTCTTGGTGATTACTAATTCATTTTTCTTTTGGGCTTTTTCTAAATAAAATCGAATAATTTGTTCAAGAGTTCGATCGGCTGCTTGGAATTCATTTACACGATAATGATTTACATCAGCTAAAAGAACATCACACTGAGAATCTAACCCGGCACGATTTACAAAATTTTGTAAATCTTCTTGTAAAATGCTTGAAGTACACGTAGGCGTTAAAAGAATTAAATCAGGATTTTCTTGTTTATCTTTTCTTGTAATGTTTTCAACAACTTTTTCTTGTGAGCCACGTGCTAAAACATGGCGATCAACAATACTTGCTGTAACTGGAGTAAAATCACGTTCCCGTTCTAGCATAGATCTCATAACATTAAAATAGTCATCTCCCAATGGAGCGTGCATAATTGCATGAACATTTTTAAACGAGCTCGCAACGCGTAAAGTTCCAATATGAGCAGGACCAGCATACATCCAATAAGCTAATTTCATAAATAAATTTCCTTTAGTTCCTTTAGTACTCTATTATCCTTATCCTTTCTTCTGGGAGTGAAAAGTCTCCTTCGATGAAATCTTTCTCTTTTGCCAGAAACTGGTGTGTTCAAACCAGAAGAAATTACCTTTTCTTTAGTGTATCACTCCATTCTTTTTTTTTAAGTCGTTAATTTAAATAAAATAAATTAAATTTTTTTTAATTTTTTTCGTCCCACAAATATCATTTGTGCTACCACCACCACTTGATTTTTTGGAAGAGGGGAAACTACTCGACCAGCTGAAACTCTCTTTTCTCACCCTCAACTCAAAAATGCAATGTGGTTGACCCAATTCAGTCACTCTCTTTCGAAGAGAGCAAATATTTCCAAGAATCGAAGAAAAGATTCAGTTACGAAGAAACAAATTGAAAAAGATGAACCTTTCTTTTCTAGATACTGTATACTAAAAGGTATAGACAAAGTTTTCATCAAAATTTTCTAAAAAATCAAGGGAGAGAAAACAAAACAGTTTCATGTACCTTGTTTTCTTCTCGATAAAGCGAAAGCTTTAAAAATTCCTTGATTTTTTTTCTTGAAAAGAAAAAGAATGAGAACCACTCTCTTTCACGAGAATTTTTTGAGTAAAAATAGACCGTTTTAAGGAAATCAAAGCTATGCTTTTAATTTTTCAATTAGCTTTATTTGCGTTTATTGTTGTATCATTTCTTTTAGTTATTGGTGTACCTGTTGTTTTAGCGACACCAGAAGGTTGGGCTGAAAATAAAGGTACAGTGTTTTCAGGAATCGGTATTTGGTTCTTACTTGTATTTTTAGTAGGAATTCTTAATTCATTTGTTGTGTAACCGGTCCCCAAAATTTCGTTTTTCCCCAAAATGAAATTTTGGGGGACGGGGAATGGAACCAAAAATGATTTTTTTGATCACGTCCAGCATCTTTCCCCAAAAAAAAGTTTTGGGGAAAGGGAGCAAAAAAACCAAAGTTTGTTGAGGAAAAAATTACGCGAAAATCCGTTTAATCTTGCGATTTTTGGTTCTTTTTTTAGTCTGTTTTTTTGTTTCTACCACTAAACAAAACAGAGGTTTGACTAGGATTGCCTTATTTTTTTTTAGGCGTTCCTCGAGTCTCTGTCTGCTCTCTCCATATACAATCTACGTTTGCCTCTTTTTTCTTTTATTGTGAGAGAGCCTGTTGAGTAGGCTACAGGAATCTGCTATACTAAAACTAAAAATAAACTTTAAAAACTGAAGACACTTTGGGTGTCTGGGTTGCTAACTCAATGGTAGAGTACTCGGCTTTTAACCGATTAGTTCCGGGTTCGAGTCCCGGGTAACCCAATGACTGATTTTTCTTTTTTTACGTTAAAAAATCTTTTTGAATTGTTGAAATGTGTAAAAAAGATAAATCCCTTTCTTGTGAGTCTCGATACAACTTTTGGAGTATCAAATTTTGAATACTTAGTTGACAAGTTTGTTTAATCACGTTGGTGCTTATATTAATGTGATCCTTTTCCTTTTGAAAAACTCTTTGGCCCGAAACACGTTGAGGGGCGAGAATTTGAAATCTGCGATTTTCCGGGTTCTGTAAATTTTCAGGTTCTATCAAACTAAGAAGAAAATAAAGAAGAGAAGCTTGCTTTTCAATAACTTGCGCATCTTTGGTGAGAATTTCAAAAAAGTGGAAAAAAGAAGAGCTAATTTCTTTATTTAGTAGAAGAGTAAGAGTTGGAAGAAGCTGTTGCCGTACTTGATTTCGAGAAAATTTTAGTGAAAAATTTGTTCTATCAGTAGTAACAGGAAGATTATAAATGTTTATAATTCTCGAAATAGCGAACCGATGTTGACTTTGTAACGGTTTCCATAATCTTGGTACAAGAAAAAGGGATGAGCTATAAAATACAAAACAAGAAGAATTTTTCAGCTTTTTTTGAAAAGCGCTTCTAGCTTGAAAAATGAATTTTTTTCCAGTTCCCGGCTCTTCAACAGAAAATGAATGTCGAGTTTGTTGACTCAGAAATTTCTTAAAAAAAAATTCTTGCCTCTTCTTGTTCACTCCTTTTTTACGAGTGAACGAGGAGTTCGTTCTGTCATCCCAGTACGAGAAACGAGTTTTTGATGATAAAAACATGTTCGGGTCAAAATTAGCACCTGTTAGGGTCACCATAAATTTTGAGTGGCCAAGCGCATCTGTTTTTGGAAATACCAAGGAAACTCCCCTTTTCTTCATTTTTTGTAGGCTCTGGTGGGAACCAAATTCATAACTTTTAGAAGTGAAAGAAAAAACTCGAGACGAAAAAAAGTACCCAGTCAGGTTTTTTTGAGTTCCATTAGAATCTAATCGTTTTAAACTCGTTCCTCGAAACAGATGATTAAGTTTTGTCTCAAGAGTATCACTTTGGTTGTGACCTGTAATCAGAAACAGGCTTTGATTAAAATCTACGAGGCGAAAAAAGAGACGTTTTCGCCAGGTACGAGTTGAATTTTCTGTAAAGAATTGTTTTTCTGGTAAGAATAGTGTATATGGGAGGTTAAAAACAGAACTCAGCTGAAAAAGAAAACGTGAGGTAAGAATATTTTTTTTTTGCCAAAAGTGCTGACAATGTACAATTTGGAATATCTCATATTTTTTGTCTTTCCCTAAAAAAGAATTTGTAGGAAAAGACATCGTATGTAATAAAATAAAAAATGTTACAATCGAATCTTGACCACCAGAAACTGTACAGAAAAGTGGTGTTTTTGAGTAAATTCCTCTTTCCGATGTTCTTTCTAGCTGTCTGTAAGGCAACTGTCTTACTAGTTGGAGGAGCAGTTTTTTCATAGCTTCTTTTTTTGGTTGATTGACAGAATAGAGTCATGTATCTTTCATTTTCTAGTGGATTTAGACTAGAGATTCTACATGTGTGTTTTATCACCAAAAAAATAAAGTTTTTGGTATGTTGTTGGATACTAAGTGTATGAATTCAATAAGGAGATAGAGATCTGCTAGAATCAAAAAAAGATGAACTCTCTTTACCTCGTCTTTTTGAAACGAGTCTTGAAAATTATCAAGAGTCAAAGGTTCTGATACTTTTTACGAGCCTTTTTGCTATTCTTCAAATTTGCCAGGAACCAGACTTGAACTGGTGACACGAGGATTTTCAGTCCTCTGCTCTACCAACTGAGCTATCCCGGCAGGGTTTTTTCTTATGTTAAGTGTACCATAATTTTTTTAGAGTGATAAGCTATTGGTTCAATAGAGAAAATATGTTTAAAAAAAGACAGCTGTGTTTCCGCCTTGGTATGTTTTCCTGTTGTTAAAAAGCAAGTTTTTTAAGATCAGGAATAAAGTCCATGGGATTTTTACTTTAAAGATCCGTATCAAAAAAAAATTTTGGTCAGATCTGTCGGTTTTGAAAAAAAAAGAAATTGATTTTTATGTTACAGTTTATCGAACTTGTGATTGCTTTTAGTATTATTATTTTGGTTGTACCACAGACACCAACGGAAAATATTGTTCTACGAACCCTATTAGAAACAGGTTTCTTTGGAGGATATCGGCAAGCAAAAGATTTTTTAATCCAAACAACTTGGATTTTAATTTTTCTTTTTTTTGTTATCTTGATTGTTTTAAATACTCAACCCCTTTAATTTCACAGAGAAACACACTTCTTTTTGATGCAAAAAACTTTAAAGATATTAGAAGAGTTCTGGGGTAGAAGGATTCGAACCTCCGAATGGCGGGACCAAAACCCGCAGCCTTACCACTTGGCGATACCCCATTTGTTTGTATTCATTTTAAGAATAAAATATTCAGTGAGAACTGTCAAGTCACTCCTTTAAGTTGTGTTCGATGTTTCCGTAGCGTGGAAAAACAAGAAGAATTTGTAAATAAAAAAACTCACCCTTTTTTTATTTCAATAAAAAATGTAAAAGTCATTTCGGTATTAAAAATCTTAGACCGAAATGACTGAATTTTATGAGTTTTTATTTATAAAGTGCTACTCCAAGGCGTACAGCAAAGATACCAGTAGCCAATGCTAAAAATAATGCAGTAAATACTTGATAGTCAGCGATAGGCATAACGAGAGTGAAAAATTGGGTGACAACCCTTTTATTTTCCCTCAACTCAAACTTTTTAACGTTTCCCTTCCCCAAAACCTTGTTTTGAGGACCAGCTCTTTCCAAAAACTTTAATAGTCTTGCTCTACCCAAAAAGCAGATTTTTGGGTAGATGGGAAGAAACTAGCGACTGGAACGTTCGTTTTTCGTAGGGTTTCGGGAGTAACTTGAGTTCTGATTTCGAGAGACTCACCCGATCCTCATAACCCAGTTTGAGAGTAAAGGATTCAGATGAATCAGTTGTTGAAATTAGAGGTTTCCTCCACGACTGGAAAGTAATACAATCACAAGCGGTCCAGCCGCAACAATAAACAGTAAAGCGGTTAATTGTAAAACAATTTCTAGATTCATGATTTTTCGTGTCGCAGTTTATTGACTGAATTTTCTTAATGTGTTCCCTTTTCCCCAAAACTAGGTTTTGGGGACCAGTTCTACTTGGACCCTTTTTCATAGAAGTTTCTACATAAAAGAAAAAAGTTTTGTATAGAAACTTGACTAGATTCTCTTTTTTCAAAATAAAAAATAGTGAGAAAGAAAAGGGTATATTTCGAAATTTAACGGAAACTTACTGATGCTTGCCACACAAGAGCTAATAACAAGAAAAGTACTGGGATAACCGGTAATACATCTACAATCGGATCAAAGGGAGCGTAGGCTTCCGGTAATTTTGCTAATAATAACACGGGAATCCTCCAAAATAGATTATCAATTCACAAAAAAAGAAAACAGCTTCACTTTTCCCAAAATGAGATTTTGGGAACTGACTAGTCCCTTTTCGAGAAAGGGGAGTTTCTCCCCTTTCTCGAATCTTCCTCTCAGAAAGAACTTATTAAACAGTTGTTTTTATAAGGTCCTTTTGTTTTAGCCCTTCAACCCAAACGACGGGTAGAAAGGGTTTGGGAGAGAGAAGGGGCCAGTTTTGGCAGCAACGCGGACTGTTCCCAGCCCATCTTGGAAGCAATGGTCTACCCAGATCCCTCCCAAAACTGGAATTTTTGGGAGGGTTTAGGCTTGTAAGGTCCTGGATCTTTTTTTGGCGTTTGGTATTTGTTATACCATTTTTGACGTGTTTGTTCTTAGTTCTATTATGCTATCAATCCATTGTCTTGACTAGTTTTTTAAATAGTTTTTTTGAGTCAAACACAAGCTGCGGTTAGAAATCCAGCTTTTCTTTAAAAAAACCACTCGAAAACTCTGCTCTTTGATTAGAAAAACTGTCAAGTCTTTCAAAAATCAAGCAGTTTCTAACAAAAATCAAATTTTTCTTACGGATTAGTGTGGCCTATCTCTTCAAAATGCAGCTTTGAGTGAAAAGGAACTGAAAAGACCAAGAAAAAAGTACCATGGCAGAAGAAGATCGATAATTCAAGACACATGCTTTGTAAATGAAGTAACCAACAACTTGACAAGCACACGGTCGTTTTAATTTTTTAATTCAATGGCGAATGACGGGGGTTGAACCCGCGAATAGTGGAGTCACAATCCACTGCCTTAACCACTTGGCTACATCCGCCAGATTTTTTCCGCATAGGATTTTCGTAGTGCCCGATAATTTTTTCCAAAAACAACGGTTTTGGGGTCGAGAAGGGCCAAGCGGATAGCGGGAATCGAACCCGCACCTCTTGCTTGGAAGGCAAGGGCACTACCACTATGCAATATCCGCTTAGTTTTATTATAAATTGAAACAGAAAAAAAACATAGAGACTTTCCTTTTTGAACTTTCTACTGTTTTAAACTAGCGAATCTAATTTTTTGTAAAAATGAAACTTGTTTTCTCTTTTTTTTTTTTGCCGCTAATCGGACTTGAACCGATAAGACCTAAAGTCGGAGCTTTTTGAAAGCTCTGTGTTTACCAATTTCACCATAGCGGCAATTTTTGCTTTAAATTTGACTTTCCTGCAATTTTCAGCTCAACCCTTACTAAGTATAAGGTCTCTTTTTGTGAATGTAAAGACGTGAGTCTCAAAAATATCATTTTTGGGAAAAAAAAGGAATTAAATGGATTTTTTTTAACTTTTTTAGAAAAAAGTGGGTTTGTCCTCGAGGAAACTATTGTACTTCCTGAAACTTTATCTTTTCTCTCCTCTCTCGACTCTCACCGATCGGGTTTAAACCGATCCAGTGTGTAAAGAACTCCTCATGCTCTAAGGATTCTTTGTTTTGAAGTTTACGAACGAAAAATGCTTTTTAAAACTTCTTTTTTGTCTTACAACGAGAATAAAAAACGTTTTTGGATCAAAACTTTCTACACTAAAGATAGTGGGGTTTCTTAATTTCTTGTTGTGAGACAAGTTATCTCGCCCCAAAACCATGTTTTGGGAAAAACAACGTCATTATAACGATGAACCTAAACCTACATAGGAACCGTAGAAAAAGATACCGACTAAAGCAACAACAGCAATTCCGGCAACAGTTCCAACAAGCCATAATGGAATACGACCAGTTGTACCAGTATTAGACATAATGAAATCTCCTGATAGTTTTGAAAATTTTCTTCGTTCCGCTCCCCAAAACGCAGTTTTGGGGACTAGTCATCCTCTTTTTGTTAAAAGAGAGTTGAAAAAAAGACTTTGCAGAGAAAAATTCTCGGTGTTTGTAAACAGCGTTCTTCCATACTCTCTATTTGAGATAAGAGCTAGTGTTGTAAATACAGAGTATTTGGAAAAGAAAAAGGCAAAGGAGCCCTTTCCTGAGAGCTCGACGTTTTGCATTTTCGAGCTCAAACCTTGAAGTTTTGAGTTTTCGACTTCAAACCTTGAAGTTTTGAGGCCACCACCGTTTTTGGGTTGAATTCGGTGTTCCTTTTCCTTCCACTGTCCAATCCTTTGCCCAAAACATCGTTTTGGGCCAGGGGGAAGGACAGATCAAACCTTTTGTTTTCTTCTTTTCAGTGGAGAGGAACAGAGATTTAGTTAAAGATATAACTAGAGAATAAGACTGCTAACACAAAAATTAATAAAAGCCCCCAGTATAAACTGGTACGGTTTAATTCTACACTTTGTTTATTGGGATTTGGTTTCGCCATAATAATCTCACCTTGCTCTTAACGTTGAATGAATTGCATGGCTGTAATAGCGCCTAAAAAGAACACTGTAGGTACAGCTAATGCATGCACAGCAAGCCAACGCACAGTAAAAATTGGATAAGTATACGATTTTCTTGCAGTCATGGTAGTTTCTATGATTTTTAAGAGAGGAATTTTCAACCAGTACTTTCCTTTCCATTTTGACCCTAAAAACAGTGTTTTTAAAGAAAGGACGTTTTACTCAAATTCCCCAATCAACATGATAGGATGGAACAAAAGCTTCTCCAAAGGGTTTCCTTTTTGGAGAAGCTTTTATTCCTTACTTCATTCTTTTTTAGTCTTCTACAGAACCTGTACAAGAGGGCAAAAAGAACAGAGTAGTATATTTAATTCACTTCAGATAATTTTTTCACTTGCTCTAAAGCATTGAAACGATCCGTAATAAGCGGCGTTTCTTGACGATCTTCAGTAAAATATTCATTTGGTCTTGGACTTCCAAAAACGTCATAAGCAAGACCAGTACTCACAAATAACCAACCTGCAATGAATAAAGACGGGATTGTAATACTGTGAATAACCCAGTAACGAATACTTGTTAAAATATCAGAAAAAGGGCGTTCTCCTGTAGCACCAGACATGCTTAACACTCCTTAATAAATTTAAGTTTTTTTACAAAATCTGCTCTCTCTAGAGCACCTTAAAACTGACCGTTTCGAAGCGATCCTTCCCTTTCTCCAAAGGACAACTCATTTCCACTATAAAATAAAAAAAACGAGTGCACTCTTTCCAAAACCTTAAATTTTGTGGGGAGTGGATACTCTAGAGAGAGAGGTTTTTAAGAACCTTTTTTGTGTTTCTGTTGTTAGTATACAGAGTTCCTCACTTAGCATCAAGACTTCTAAGTTGTTTGTCAGTCACTTGAATTTTTCGAGAGAATCGAAAAATTCAAACGCAAGGTTAAGGAAAAAAAATGACCTTATCAAAACGTTGTTTTGGTAAGATCGTTCGTTTACTCAAAAAACAAAGGATCTACTTGTTCCCCTAAAGAGAAGTTCTGGGGTATACTAAAAATTTCAATTTAAGTCCCCTCCCCCCAAAACTTGGTTTTGGGGGCTAGAAAGATCTTTCTATTTTTTTTGTGAAGAATCAAAAGCACTAAAATCGATCCAACGAGGTAATGGTCTTCTCGATCTTACCCCCCAGGATGGTTTGAGGATTTTTAATCCTTTTGGCTTTTCAAAAATAAAATTCTCATCGACGTCTGGCTCTTGGTTTGAAGAATAATTCGGATAAAATTCTTGAATATATTTTTCAAGTTCTGGCTGTCGGACGATTTCATTATACAGTAGGTCCACAACAATACGATCTAAAATTTCTCTATTTTGGTTTAAAATTACAAGAGCTTTATTAAAACTTTGTAAAACTAAAGACTGAACAGGATAATCTCGAATTTCAGTTGGATATTCATTCCAACTCATAAAAATTCGCTTCCTTTTAGAAACATTTGGAAATTTTAAAGGTTCTTGAGCCGTTTCAATCTCTTGAGAAGGTGGAGTTTCGCGAGTTTCCGTAGATTGAGACTGTAGTTTTTCTTCTCGAGTTTCTACGGCCTGACCAGCTGACAATTCTTTTAGATATTGTGTATAAAGTCTAGAGGGTCTACGTACCCAACGACCCATCCCAAGTGCAGTTCTTTCCCCACTTCGAGTATGGTAGTGGACATCTGGCCACACGATAGCTGGGTTTTTCCACCAGATTTTACTTTTATTTTCTGGAAAAGGACCCTCCCAGTCTTCCATGATGAGATCGAGCCACATAGTCTCAGGGACGTCATCATTCCAAAGAAGCCATTCTTCATATCTTTGCTTAGGTCGAAGCATTGGTGTCTTCCGTTTATCTGCTTCTCTTTGTCCAGGAAGCTTTACGATTCCGCGCAGTTCTGTAATATAATCCTTCACACGTTTTCTGATATTGGCTTCGTGGTTTGAGACATCCGCCAAGAATTTCTCTCTTTTTACTATGTTATGAGAATCTAAGGAATTTCTATTTTCAAGAGTCGGAAATACTCGGAGCTTGCGGAATTTATCCGTATAGATAGTCAAATGTTCTACGAGGTAATAGGTTAAATGGTGAGCAAAACGCACATCATTGAGACCCAACCCAGATAAATTTTGGGATTGTACACGAGAAAATCTCGTTATAAATAAATACTCGGCTGCTTTACCAGCATAGCAAGCAATGATTCTTTCGTAGATGTGAGTTATCGGGCTTGCCTCAATTCGTCTTCGTACCATCTCTTTCAATTGAAGGAATCGAGTACTTTCTACTCGTGGTGGCCAAAGTGTAGCAGCTGCAGGGTTTGGGTGTGTTTCTAGAAGATAACTTACAAGAGTTTTCCCTGCCTGATAGTAAGCAAATCGAATCACATCAAGTTTTATTCGAGTTTTTAAAAGATCTGGGCGACCTTTTTTCTTTTGGGTCTGTTTCAGAGCTTTATGTTTCAAACTTCGTTTTGTTGAGATCAACTCAATACCAGATTCTAATGTTCGAAGCGTATGAATAGCATATTTTTCGCTTGTAATAATTTTCATTGCAGATCCATTTACTAATGTATATAAATCTGCACCACTAAAGCCTTCAGTTCGGGCTGCCAGATATTTCCAAGGAATGTTTGCTTCATACCCGATATCCTGACTATAGAGTTTTAAAATCTCGATACGTTCGTTCTCACGAGGACGCTTTACATGTATAAAGCGATCGAAACGACCAGGTCGAAGAAGGGCTGGGTCTAGATTTTCTGGGTGATTTGTAGCTCCAAACACAACTACTTGCGTCTGAGCCGAATTCTCAGTCAGACCATCCATTTGAATAAGAAGTTCGACAAGTAAACTTAATTGATGCGTATCATCTACACTTTCCTCAATATAATATTTCCCTTTTTCTCGTAGTTCCTCGTCACGTTCCCTTTGTTCTTCTAGTTTTTGAAGTTTATCTATCGGGGATTCATAATAGTCTTGAAAATGAACGGTTTCTTTAAATTCGGGCGGAATGATAGACATATCCCACGGCCCTACAATATTTCTTTTTGTTGGATCTTTGTGTAGAACTTCAGTTCGTTTCCACCCAATTGTGTCAAGCTCATCAATAAAGATGATACAAGGAGCTATCGCATGAGCTTCTTCAAAGAGTTCTCGGAGTCTTCTACCAGCAGTTCGTTCGGGTCCAATTAAAGAACTTCCTGACATTAGAATAATAGGGACACGTGTTTCTCCAGCAATAGCTTGAACGAGAGTGGATTTGCCCGTACCAGGTGAGCCATATAAGAGAATTCCGCGGGGAATAACTCTACGGAGCAAACCAGGAGGACCTTGAGCTCGAAGAAATGAAATAACTTCATCAAGTTGTAAGAGTACGTCCCCAACTCCTCGAAGCTCTGCAAATCGTTTTGGACTGTTCCAGATAAGACGATAACCTGTATCAGTTCGACCACCCGTTAAAAAAATGATGTGTTCTTTCATCATCTCAGGAACAAAAGGGAGAACCCTAATTAATTCTAAGAGGTATTCTAACACTTCTTCCCCATAAGTAGAAGCTAAGCCTTTCAAAGCATAGAAAAATACAACAGCAAATGTTATTTGACTGACAATTAACCATGATTGTGACGTTAAAGGTTCCCAATTACTCACTTGAGTGCGTTGTGACGTCTTTAGCCATTTAGCAGGCATTGGGACGAACCGTGCCAATTCCAATTTCAATCGAATGAAAAGTTTACTGAAAAGTGATCTTTTTGAATATATTGATACTCTTTTGATATAGCGCTCCGCACGCTGAGGCGCAATATAATCAAACACATTCGGTGTAAAAGTATAATCCGAATTCGCTGTGATACCAAGATTAAAAATAGGTGAATACCCATTTTTCGCTTCTTTTGTAGGAGAAAAACTCCGAGATCCAGGCAATGATACGTCAACAAATGGTAAAAAATCGAGAGAGGCCTGGTCTTTAAGTGCGTATCTTGGACGCATGATTGCTGGTTGATCTTCCGGATTTTCCCCTTCTAAATCCAAATTAAGCTCTGGGTATTTTTCAATTTCACTGTTTTTCGGCGCTATAAAAAGACCTTTTCCGCCCCATTTCTCTGGCTCCGCAGGAATATAAAGTTCGACGTTGTAGGGTGCAAAACGAGGGTTGTATGCTATACTGAGGCTCGGACCCCAACGAGTTTCTTTGTCGTTCTTTTTCACATATTTTAGACGTTTGATGAAAATGTCTCGGTTTTGTTCCTCTAACTCTGCTTGAGCTAAAGATCGAGAAGATATACCTTGAGACTTCCATGCACCAAAGAAATTCTCTTGTTTTTGATACAAAGGATTTAGTGGAGACAAGTACTTATGAAACCAAGAACGAAGTTTTCCTGAAACTTTCCAATCTAAAGCACGTTCCGAATCTAAAACCAAACCAGGTCCTTCATAGAGAATGTTTTGTCGATCTCGACTTTGTACCGCAACCTCTTGAGTTTCAACCGAAAACCGTGGCAACTTATTAACAACAAAATTATACTTGATTGTTGATACATCAAGACCCAAAAGATTTTCTTTTAGGTCTGGCAAGACAGACCGAACTGGAGAGTGTTTGGCAAAAAAGCGCTGACTCTTTTGTTTGTAAAACCACTCTAATTCTTGACGTGAGGTATCTGGATAAATGTATCCAGACATTAAACGTGGATATGTCGGTTGTTCTTCAAAAAAATCAACAATATCGTCAATAAGATCTACATCAGCAATATCTCGAAGGTGACCACTCAGCACATCCGTTTTTCTCTCTTCAACCGAAAGAATCTTCTCCGCATCAAGGTCTGCCTGGAAATTGTTTGTTTCTATAAAGTCCACTAAGAATTGTTTGTCCAGTTTATCGACTAATTTAGTCAATTTAGCACGATTTTTAGAAAATAAGCTTGTAATTAAAGGACTTTTTTCGTTCCTTACAACTTCGTTGTTGGGGAAGGGTGACGAACTTGAAGTAGAAAGAGCTTTCCCTTGAAAATGTTTTCCAACTAACGTGAGCTCCTTTTCATCACTTGATGAATTACTCATGAAAAAAGAACCAGGTGGTTTTTTAGCACGGAACGTTTTCACTTGTTTTGGTTTGGGTGTTTGAGATAGTGAATTGAAAAACTCTGCTGAAGATGCACTCTTGAGAAGTTCAGTTTGAAAAGCTTCAGTATCACGAGGTTGACTCTCAAGTATTTCAGTCTCAAAAGTGTCACTTGTAAGAGATTTATATTGAAGCGTTTCACCCTCAAGAGTTTCACTCGCAAAAAGTGTATTCTCAAGAAGTTCACCCTTAAGTGGTTCTGACGTAGGAGTTTCAGTCCCAAGAGTTTCAGTCCCAAGAGTTTCAGTCTCAGGAACTAGAGTCACACCTTCAAGATAAGCAGGCAATTCATCTAAAATGAAAGGTTGCCCGTTTTTAATGAGTTTATTTTGGAGTCTTAAGTCAAACCCAGAACAGGATAATCCGGTTAGCCCATCACGGTCTTTCCCCAAAACGAAGTTTTGGGGACCAGATTCTCTGTTTGTAATTTTTCCTATTAATTCGGGTTGGCCAAGTAAAAGATTTGTTTTTGGTGGCTGACCGTCAAAGTTTGATTTAATAATGTAACTCCAAGTATCGAAGTTAATTTTCGGTTTGAAGTTGGTAAAAATGGGTAAATTTTTTGTGAAGATTGGTTCAGAGGTGCCTGAACTCATTTTAGACATCAAAAAATATGAAAAACTCAAGGCTAAAGGAAGAACTGCGAGAACGACTGAATACTCGGGTTCCATCTTTTTTACGATTTTTCGAACGCGTAAACGATGTTCTAAAATTGGATCTTCCACTTTAGTTGCTTTTAAACCTTTTAGTAATTCATTTTCGAGAGGCTTAAATTGATTATTGTTTTCGACATCACCTGGTTTTTTCATGACTGGACCTCCTGAATCTGTTTCAAATTTCTTTGACTCTCTAAGATTTTCAAAAAAATGGTATTTTTGGTTTTTTTTCTCTTTCTCTTTCCCAAAACGGTGTTTTGGGACCGTGTTTAACACAGATTTTTATAGCTCCGTATAGTTCGAGACTTCTCTTTCTTTTCTGAAACTTGAAGAAACGGATCAAAATTGCAAACATTGAAAAATTTTTTGTGTTAGTAGCTAGTATACCATGCCAAAATGGAATTTAAAAGTGCCACTCGAAACCCAAGTTTTATAGTATACTAGTAAAGACATAGTGTGCTTTTCCCCAAAATTGTGTCTTGGGGATCAATATAAGCTTTAGTTATGTGCCTTTTTAACTCAGTAGGTAGAGTATTTGCATGGTAAGCAAAAAGTCGCCGGTTCAAATCCGGTAAAAGGCTAAATTTAGACCTCAGAAATTCAAAAAAAAAAATGGCGAACCAAAAATTTAAGTTTAGGGGCGTCCTGCCACCTCACTTTCTTTTTAGTTCGCCATTGGTTTTTTTTGACAAAAAGGGTTGACCACAAATTTCATTTCTGGTTCCAGGTTACCCAAAAATTATATTTTTGGGTCCCGAAGACTTAGACTCTTTGATACTGAGAAGGTTTTAACTCTAAAAATGTTTTTACAAACTGATTGGTTGGATACTCACAAAGTTCCTCAGGTGTCCCGAGTTGAAGAATTTTTCCTTTTTCTAAAAGGACAATTTCTTGCGCGACTTCCATTGCTTCAGAATGATCATGGGTCACAAAAACTGTTGTGACAGAAAGGTGCTGGTTTAGTTCTCTTAACCATGAACGAAGTTGTTTTCGAATTTTTGCATCTAATGCAGCAAAAGGCTCATCTAATAACAAAACTTTTGGCTCTCCAGCTAATGCTCGAGCTACGGCGACACGTTGCCGTTGTCCCCCAGACAATTGATTCGGATAGCATTTGGTAAATTTTTCTAATTGCATCAGATTGAGTAATTCTTGCACTCGATGAGTTTTCAAATTTGATTCAATAAATTTGACATCGAGCCCGAATGCAATATTTTCAGCCACGGTAAGATGAGGAAATAAAGCATAGTTTTGAAAAACAAACCCAATTTCGCGATCTTGAAGTTTCATATTTGTTGCATCTTGTCCGTGTAACCAAATACGACCAGAATCTGGTTTTTCCAGCCCAGCTATTACACGTAAGAGTGTCGATTTTCCAGATCCAGAAGGCCCTAATAAGCCAACGACTGAACCTTGTTTAATTTCTAAATTAATTCTCTCAAGAGCTTGAAAAGAACCAAATTTTTTAGAAATATTTTCCACTAAAATACTCATTGAGATTTCTTCTCCACCTTTTTTAAAATACAGGTCTAACTTCAAGTTCTGTCGACTCTAACCAATCAAGACGACTGGTTTGTTGACAAGCTACTGTAAAAGCTTGATTTACTGTTTGCGAATCTAAGACACCTACTCCAGGTTCGAAAAGGTTTTCTCCATCGATATTAAGGCCAAGGGAGTTGCCGGCTAAAATAGTCAGTAAGTCTTGAAACTCTTTTACAAGAGTGGTAGACTCTGCATTTTTTGGTGATTGAGTAAAACGTCGAAGGTGTTCTTCTCGAATTTTTGTAAGCGGGCCGCGTTCACCAAACGGAATTCGTCCAGAAACTTTAAGTGGAGCTTCTTTATATAAGCTTATAGTTTCGGATAAAGCTTGTTTTAAAAAAGAGCGTGGCACGATTAAATCAAGTAAACCGTGATGTAATACATATTCTGCGGTTTGGAAATCGTCCGGCAATTGTTCTTGTAAAGTTTGTTCAATAACTCGACGACCAGCAAACCCAATAAGAGCTTTTGGTTCAGCAAAAATTAGGTCACCTAACATGGCAAAACTTGCTGTAACTCCACCAGTTGTTGGAGAAGTTAAGACTGAAATATATAAAAGTTTCGCACAATTTTGATGAATATGCAGTGCTGCAGAAATCTTCGCCATTTGCATTAAACTTAAGATACCTTCTTGCATTCGAGCACCGCCCGAAGCACAGACTAAAATGACTGGTAATCCTTCTTGAGTAGCATATTCAATTAAACGAGTAATTTTTTCTCCAACAACGGAGCCCATACTTCCACCCATAAAGGTAAAATCCATAACGCCTAAAGCAACTGGAATCCCATCAAGCAAACCAGTTCCTGTTTGTACAGCGTCTTGAAGACCGGTTCGCTCTTGAGCATCTAGTAATCTTTCTGTATAGTCTTTTTGATCTGTAAATTCAAGTGGATCACACGGAGAAACTGTTTCATCAAAAGGACGCCATGTACCAGCATCAATTAAAGAATCGATTCGTTCCGTGCTACTCATTTGTAAATGAGACCCACAAGCAAAACAAACTCGATGATTTTGTTTTAAATGTTTCACATATAAAATCCCACCGCAATGATCACATCGTGTCCAAAGACCTTCACTCCCCTCAGAGCCCGGTTCTTGGTAGTTAGGTGCATTTAGTAGGTTTAATTTTCGATGATTTTCGATCCAAGAAAGAATTGACATAAAATTTCCTTTTGTACTAAAAAACTCCAGTCTCTTCAAATCGAACCTCAAAGGGTGCCTTCTAAGGTTGAAACAAGGTGATGAGAAAGGAAGCTTTTGTTTTTTATTTTTTCTTAATTCTAGTGTCCCAGAGAATCAAACTTTTGTCAATAATTGAGAGAAAAATGTTGTTCTTCTCGGTGTCTTTCCTCTTCTAATTCAAAGATGTCAAGAACAAAAATGCAAGTTTTGAGAAACCTCTTCCCCTTTTTCAAAACATTGTTTCCCCCAAACTGAATTTTCGGGGGACAGAGATCTCCAAGTTTTTAGTGGTAACAAGGTTTTGAAGAAAGAAGGAAAAGGGCTGGACGAACTCAACTTTTTAGTTAATTTCTTCTTTTTCAATATACAAAAACATTGAAGCCATCGCTACTGCTGGAAACACAAGCCCAACTAATGGCACTAAAATACTAGGCAAAAATTGTGCACTCATAAAAACTCCTTTGAAACACTTTACTAGATTAACAGAGTAGACCTGCTACTCTTTTTTTCTATTATATAAAACTTTTCGAAGAAAAACGATGTTTTTTGAAAGACAAATATCTTTTGGAACAGCTTTCTTCAATCGTCCAGCATACGGTACCACGGAGAAAAAAGCCCAGCTAACAAAAAAAAACACTAATCTCATTGTTCTTCCTTACCCTATGGAAGGAAAAGCTTATAGACGTCTCTGATTTAGGCCCTACCGGATTCGAACCGATGACCCGCTGCTTGTAAGGCAGCCGCTCTACCAGCTGAGCTAAAGGCCTTTTTGTTCTGTACTAAGAATATCACAAATGAAAGAAAAAACAAGTTTTGAGAAAGATAATAAAGAAAAGAGAAGAAGATACTTTATGACACACCAAAGCGTATCACTGCCTTTGGTCGGACTCGAACCGACACGTTGAAAAACACCAGTTCCTAAAACTGGCACGTCTACCATTCCGTCACAAAGGCACTGTGTATGTCATTCTACTTGAAAAAGCCGAAAAAAGAAAGTTTTCTTTCTTTAAGATAAAAAGGCAAGAGAAGTTTTTCCTCTCTCTTCTGAAAATGCTTAAAGAAAAGAATATTGGGTCCCAAAACTTAGTGGTCCCCAAAACCCTGTGGTCCCCAAAACAGTGTTTTGGGGAAAGGGGAAAGGGGATCAGTAAACTGGTTTTTTAAATTAGTAGAAGTACCTTGCATTAAACTATCTTCCCAGAGGGCCTCCCCTCAAGTATTGTCGCCCCTTGCACGTTTCACGATTTAGTTCGGGATGGATAAGGTGGTTCCATGCAAGCAAGAATACAAGGTAATGACCTCTCCATCCTTAAGAATGGAGAGAGTCGAATTGTGGTCAAAATCAATGGGCCTATTAGTACAGATCGGCTGAAACCATTACTGGCCTTACACCTTCTGCCTATCAACCAGGTTGTCTTCCTGTGGCCTCATAGAGAGCACTCATCTTGAGGTGGGCTTCCCACTTAGATGCTTTCAGCGGTTATCCACTCCGCACATGGCTACCCTGCGTTTGCCGTTGGCACGACAACAGGTACACCAGCGGTGCGTTCCCCCCGGTCCTCTCGTACTAAGGGGGACTCCTCTCAATGCTCCTACGCCTACACCGGATATGGACCGAACTGTCTCACGACGTTCTGAACCCAGCTCACGTACCGCTTTCATGGGCGAACAGCCCAACCCTTGGGACGTACTACCGCCCCAGGTTGCGATGAGCCGACATCGAGGTGCCAAACCTTCCCGTCGATGTGAACTCTTGGGGAAGATCAGCCTGTTATCCCTAGAGTAACTTTTATCCGTTGAGCGACGGCCCTTCCACATGGAACCGTCGGATCACTAAGGCCGGCTTTCGCCCCTGCTCGACTTGTAGGTCTTGCAGTCAAGCTCCCTTCTGCCTTTACACGCTACGGTTGATTTCCGTCCAACCTGAGGGAACCTTTGCACGCCTCCGTTACCTTTTAGGAGGCGACCGCCCCAGTCAAACTGCCCGCCTGAAACTGTCAAGCGTCCTGATTCAAGGATCGCCATTAGAATTCTAGCTCTTTCAGAGTGGTCTCTCACTGATGGCTCCAGTATCTCCGAAAAGATACTCTCAACGCCTCCCACCTAGGCTGCGCAAAAAGAGCCCAAACCCAATTCCAGGCTACAGTCAAGCTTCATAGGGTCTTTCTGTCCAGGTGTTGGTAGTCCGCATCTTCACAGACATGTCTATTTCACCGAGTCTCTCTCCGAGACAGCGCCCAGATCGTTACGCCTTTCGTGCGGGTCGGAACTTACCCGACAAGGAATTTCGCTCACTGAATCTCTTTGTTTTCACAAAAAGGTGGACTATATCTTAGATTTTTTTCCTTTTCGGTTCATTGTTTCTTGAATTGTTCGAATTTTTGCAATACCATCTTCTGTTAAATGATCTCCTTTTTCCATCATTCGTACGACATCTCGAAATTTTTCGAAATCAATACGTTTTTTTGTTTTTAGTTTATGCAATTCAAAAAATGGAAGAATTCGATCTCGAAGATTTTCATGGCCACGGACTCGAAACATATATCGTTCGCCATGATTGGGCCGAACTTGGCCGCACTGAAAATACTTCTTTAATGCGTGCAGAATTTGAATATCTCGTTGATGTTGAACCACTGAAAATTCTGGTTGGATTTGTATTCCATATTTTGTCTTTTCATTTTTATTGATTCCAATATGAAAACATCCTTCCCCATCAACAAAGCCAACAATCCATTGAACTTCTAAATTCATCAAAAAATCTCCAAACGTGTAGTCTCTGAGGATTCTTGTAAATGTCTTACAAGTCTTTCCTGCTGATTGTCCCCATGTCTTTGTCATTTTTACTGTCTCAAATGAGTGAGTAGACAGAAGTTTTGGAGGATTTTCCAGCATATAGTTTGGTTTTACTAAGGCTAGCTTTTTCCAACCTTAGGACCGTTATAGTTACGGCCGCCGTTCACCGGGGCTTCGGTCGTTAGCTTGCACCAACTTCCTTCACCTTCCGGCACTGGGCAGGCGTCAGCCCCCATATATTGTCTTACGACTTTGCGGAGACCTGTGTTTTTGATAAACAGTCGCCAGGGCCTGGTCACTGCGACCAAGCAATTTAAATTACTTGGCACCCCTTCTCCCGAAGTTACGGGGTCATTTTGCCGAGTTCCTTAGAGAGAGTTATCTCGCGCCCCTTAGTATACTCTACTTACCTACCTGTGTCGGTTTCGGGTACAGGTCAGTCTTATTTATTAGTAGTTCGAACTTTTCTTGGAAGTTTGACAATCAGTTGAATTTTTTTAGTTTTATTATTCATAAAACTAAAAAAATCGTATCATTTTTTAGCTCAAGGAAAGTTTTTTTTCTTCCTCTCATCACCTTAAAAATTTCCATCAAAATCCAATTTTGACCAACTTTTGCCTCCTTCGTCCTTCGGTACCAAATAAGCCCGAGTACAGGAATATTAACCTGTTTTCCATCGACTACGCCTTTCGGCCTCGCCTTAGGTCCTGACTCACCCTCCATGGACGAACCTAGTGGAGGAATCCTTAGGTTTTCGGGGCATTGGATTCTCACCAATGTTTTCGTTACTCAAGCCGACATTCTCACTTCTGCTTCGTCCAGATCAATTTTCATTGCTCCTTCACACTACAACAGAACGCTCCCCTACCGTATTTTCTCTAGCATAATTCATGAATTATGAAGATTCAATACCCACAGCTTCGGCAGGCCGCTTAGTCCCATTCATTTTCGGCGCAAGAACGCTCCACCAGTGAGCTATTACGCACTCTTTAAAGGATGGCTGCTTCTAAGCAAACCTTCTGGTTGTTTCTGCATTCTCACCTCCTTTGCCACTTAGCGGCCATTTAGGGGCCTTAGCTGATGATCTGGGCTGTTTCCCTCTTGACGATGAAGCTTATCCCCCACCGTCTCACTGATTGATGGAAAGCATGACTAGTATTCTAAGTTTGCCACGATTTGGTACCGCTCTCGCAGCCCGCACCGAAACAGTGCTTTACCCCTAGACAGCCTTATGAACCGCTGCGCCTCAACGCATTTCGGGGAGAACCAGCTAGCTCCGAGTTCGACTG